>Ga0068705_10002146_pt1 | contig 9882 bp, 11 predicted proteins | sample YNPMSTMetaG_FD_65631 | JGI IMG/M metagenome (GOLD analysis project Ga0068705, IMG submission 65631) | Anoxygenic and chlorotrophic microbial mat microbial communities from Yellowstone National Park, USA - YNP MS-T MetaG | ecosystem: Environmental > Aquatic > Thermal springs > Hot (42-90C) >... | reverse complement strand
AATGATGCGTTCCATCCTTCCTTGTTTGGGAGCAACAAGTTGTCCTTTTTCCCGAATAACGGCAGAAATGGTGAGGGAGTGTGTTCGATTCTGCATTGTGATGGAGAATGAATCTTTCTCTGTGGTGAAGGATTTAATTTTTGTGCCGTTGTAGGTGGCAAAAAGATGGAATTCTTCGTTCAGATAGAGAAAAGAGATGTAGCCATTAAATGTTGTAAAAAGAAAGGGTATTTTGGCGATAGAAAAGAAAAGGCAGCTTTCTTTTTGTTCAAAATTATTTGATTGAAGCCATATCCACCGCTTTGGAAAGGAATAGCCATAGTCTTTTTCGCAGTATCCTTTTCCTCCGGTGAAGGAGATTGTCTTCCCATTGATGGTGAGTTATCCCTCAATGGTTGCATTGATGATGACGATGGCGTGATTGCACTCCATATTGGGAATAAAGGAAAAAGGGCCCATAATGTTTGGGTGAAAGAATCTTTGCGGGTAAATAACAGCATCTCTGTAAAGAATTTTCCCCGTTATTGTTGTCTCGTCGTTGTGAAGGTTGAGCGAGATTGCCTCACGGCTGAATGTATTTTCACCAATCTTGACAAAGAAAGTATCACTCGATGCATAAAAAGCCTCTATGGGGTAACGGAAGTATGAGGTTTGGCCATTTGAGCCATTGATAACTTGAACGAAACAGTGCTTATCGTTTTCTTCAAGAGAGACTCCTGCTATAAAAGAATAGATGTGGTTTTTGTCGGCACTGACATTTTTGAAATACCATCCCTCGAAGTAGTGTTTTTTTCTGAGATTTCCTTGGAAGATTTCTTTGTGAAAGATTTTTGTGAACATAAAGGTCTCCTTAATTTTGGATGGGCACTTTATACTTTTGTTGTGCTATTGTAGGGCTTGTTTCTATTTTTGTCAAAAAACTTCTTTTTAAGGGTTTTTATATGATTTTTGACTTTTTATTTTTTATGTGCTATACTTTAATGAATTGTGGTGTGAAACAACGGGGAGTAATCAATGAAGGGAAAAGCGCAGGTTTTGACACTTGAAGAGATCAAAGATTTGTGGTCAAGAACATACAATACTGAGGGGAGACCGGATTGGTCTCATATTTTGCCTTACTATGATGAGAATATATTTTTTAAGGATTCTATTCAGGAAATCAGAGGCAAAGAAGAATTTACAAAGATGACAGAGCGGCTTACCAAACGTTCTCAAGATCTGAAGATGAAGATAGTGAATGCTGTTCAGCAGGGGAATATTGTGTTTCTTGAGTGGGAGATGACCATTAGCTACAAAAAGTATCCGAGTTCCGTTGTGTAGGGGGCAAGTCGCTTGACCTTTAATGATGAGGGAAAGATTATTGAGCAGAGGGATTACTATGATCTTTGGGGGATATTTTTGACAATATTCCCTGGTTTGGGAAACGTTATAGAAAGTTCATGAAGAAAAAATTTGGATAGGTGTATGGCGAAGAAATCGAGGTTTTGGAAGTATTTTCGAGAGTACAAATGGTCAAATATTCTAGCAATGATAAAAAATGGAAACATTCCCCCAGAGGTTTGTCTTGATGATTGCCGAGGGAAGCTGGTGGTTATTACAGGGGCAACATCAGGCATAGGGTATGTTACAGCGAGAAGGTATGCCTCCGGTGGAGCACAACTTTTGCTTATTAATCGCAACAAGGAAAAGAGAAAATCTGAAGCAGGAACTTGAGAAAGAGTTTGGTGTAAAATGTGGGTATCTTTTGGCTGATTTGAGTAGATTGGATGATGTTTATCGTGTTGCCAATGAACTTCTTATGATGGAGCAATCAATTGATATACTGATTCATAATGCGGGTATATATCTCACAAAGTGTGAGATAACATCGGATGGTCTTGAAAAAGTGTTTGTGGTGAATTATCTTTCCAATTTCATTATTAACTACCTTCTCAAGGAAAGACTCAAGAAAGAGAATAAAGCACGCATCATTATGGTGGGATCACAAGGACATCGTTTTGCTGCTTGGGGATTGAAACTCGATGACTTGAATTTTGAACGGCAACGATATACTGGGCTTAAGAGTTATGGTTATGCCAAGACAGCCCAGCTTTTGTCCATGCTTTTTTTTGATGAGTATTTTCGCGGTTCAAGGGTGACGATCAATACCATGCATCCTGGTGCTGTGCTTACCGATTCTGGCAAGGATAATGGTGTCATCTATAAATGGTTCAGAAAACATTTGATTGATAAAATGTTAAAGTCACCAGAAATATCAGCAGAAGCCTTGTATTATCTTGGTGTTTCTCAGAAAATAGAGGGGGTAAGTGGGAAGTTTTTTCATCTCACAACGCTGGAAGAACCAGCACCCCCTGCTTTAGATAGAGAGGTAGCTTATGAATTGTGGGATGTGAGTCTTCGTTTGATTCAAAGAGAAAAATTTGAAAAGGGTGTGAAATGAAGGTTGTTGTTGTAGGAGCGGGCATTTCAGGGTTAGTGGCAGCGCTTCGAGCCAAGATGGAAGGCTTTGATGTTGTTATTCTGGAACAGAATGAGAAGTGTGGTGGACTGGTGAATTCCTTTTGGAGGGATGGTTATTTGTTTGATGGTGGAACTCGGGCGTTGCAGACTTTTATTCTCTCGCTTTTAAAACCCTTAGAAATAGAAATTGAGTATGTGAAAACACCGGTATCTTTAGGTATTGAGGACAAAATTATTTCTATGGAAAGTGTTGACAGCATAGAAGATTATAGAAAGCTCCTCGAAGAACTTTATCCTGATTCAAAGAAAGATATTGCGAGGATATTTAAAGATGTGTGGAAAATGGGAAAGTTTCTCGCTTCTGTGAACAAGATGCTTGCCATAAGGAAAGGGGTGGTGGGCTTTTTGGCTGATTTTCTTCCCGCTTTTGTGGGGATGATGGCAAATATGTATGTTCTTGTGAAAATGAAAGCTCCGATGGAGGAGTATTTTGATAAAAAAATTCGTGTGAAGAATGCTTCACTCAAAAATATTATTACCCAGCACTTTTTTGCAGGAAACCCCACGTTTTTTGCACTTGGCTATTTGTATCTTTACCCAGATTATATGTATCCGCTTGGTGGAACAGGAAAACTTGCTGAAAAACTTGAGGAGAAGGTTCGTAATTATGGGATAGAGGTAAAGACTCGCGCAAGGGTGGTGAGGGTTGATGCCTTTCGTAAATATGTAGAAACAGAGAACGGTGAGAAGATGTCGTATGATGCTCTGATTTGGGCGGCTGATTTGAAGGCTTTGTATAGGAATATTTCTCTTGGAAGCTTCTCCCAAAATATTATCAAGGAGTTTGAGAGAGAAAAGGAAAAATTTCTTTCTCACAAAGGGGCGGAATCTATTTTTACTCTCTATCTTGCTGTGGATGAAGATCCTGAATACTTTCGGAGAAAATCGCATGCTCATTTCTTTTACACACCTTCGAGGACAGGGATTGGTAGGATTGTAACAGAAGAATTGAACGATCTTATTCAGAACTGGGAAAGGCTTGATAAGAAAGATATTTTCGACTGGTTGTATCGGTTGTGCAAATATACTACTTATGAAATTGCCATACCTGTTTTGAAGGATCAAAGTGCAGCCCCTTCTAAGAAAACAGGCCTTATTGTCAGTTTTCTTTTTGACTACACCCTTGCGAAAAAGGCAAAAGAAACCTCCCTCTATGATGAATTGAAAGAGAAGGCAATGGATTTTGTGATCCAAGTTCTTTCTGAGACGATTTATCCCAATCTCAAAGATAAAATTATTTTTAAGTTTGCAGCCACTCCTTTAACTATTGAGTCAATAAGTGGTTCCTCGGAAGGTTCAGTGATAGGCTGGTCAATGTCGAGTGAAATTCCTGTTACGGCGAGTTTCTTACGAATGGTGGAAGCCCCCAAAACAACTGTGCCGGATGTTCTCAAGGTTGGGCAATGGACTTTGAGCCCTGCGGGGACTCCCACGGCTGTTTTGACAGGGAATTTGGCAATAGATTTTCTCAAGAAACAACAAAAAGCGAGAAAAAAATGAGGAATTATGATGTTGTGGTGGTGGGCGGGGGAAGAGCAGGACTTACCTGTGCTGCCTATCTTGCAAAGAGTGGGAAAAGAGTTCTCTTGGTTGAGAAGAACAAGGAATGTGGTGGGCTGGTGAATAGCTTTGAACACAATGGCTTTGTTTTTGATGCGGGGGTAAAAGGTCTTCTCAACGCTGGGATTGTTCTTCCAATGTTAAGGCAGTTGGATATTTCACTTGAATATACGCGAAGTAAGGTAAGTGTTGGTATTCAAAATGAGATTATTCATATTGAAACGAAAGAGGATTTAGAGAGTTATCGGAATCTTTTGCTGCGGTTTTATCCAGAAAGTGAGAAGGAAGTGGTAGAAATTATTCGAGATATCAAAAAGATGATGAAATACTTTGATGTTTTGTATGGTATCGATAATCCTGTTTTTCGGGATTTGAAGAATGATTTTGTTTTTCGACAGCTTGTGCCGTGGCTTCCCAAGTTTTTGTTTACAATTATAAATGTCAATCGTTTGAATAAACCGGTTGAAGTGTATTTGGCCAAGAAGCTGAAAAATCGGTCGCTTTTGGATATGATTGTTCAGCACTTTTTTAAAAACACTCCAACTTTTTTTGCTTTGGGGTATTTTTCTTTGTATCTTAATTATTTTTATCCCAAAGGGGGGATAGGGAAGCTAGGAGAAGTTATTCAGAAAAAAGTGTGTGAACTTGGGGGAGAGATAAGAACAGAGAGACGAATTGTTGAAGTGCATCCCGTAAGAAAGAGTGTCAAAGACGATCAGGGTGAGGAATATGGCTATGAGAGGCTTGTTTGGGCATCGGATTTGAAGACACTCTACAGGATGATTGCCCCTGAAGAACTGCCAAAGAGGATACAAAAGGCTTTTTGTAGGAAAAAGGAAGAGATGTTTCGGCATAGAGGGAACGATTCGGTGTTTACGGTTTTTCTTGAGGTTGATGAACCTGTGGAGACCTTTCAGAGTATTTCTCATGGGCATTTTTTTTATACTCCATCGAGAGAGGGAATGGGGGATATTGCCCGAGGAGAGTTAGAGAATATTCTTTCTCATTTTGATGATTTTTCAAAAGAGGATGTCTTGAAATGGTCAGAGAGATTTTTGACCTACAATACTTTTGAGATTTCTCTTCCGGCGATAAGGGATTCGGGTTTGGCTCCAGAGGGAAAGACTGGTATTGTGGTAAGTGTTATGGCGGAGTATGAGCTTTTTAAGAAAGTGAGGCAAGCGGGGTGGCTTGATGAGTTTGTCTCTTTTCTTGAGAAGAAAGTAGTTGAATTGCTCTCTCGTACAGTGTATCCCATGCTGGAGCAAAAGCTTATTCATGCTTTTTCGTTTACACCGCTTGATATTGAAAAAAGGGTCGGAAGCTCAGAGGGGGCTATTGTTGGGTGGGCTTTTGATGGAAATATTCCCGTTGTGAAGAATATGCTTAAGGTAAATGACTCTGTTTTAACCCCTATCCCTGATATATTTCAAGCGGGTCAGTGGGTATATAGTCCTTCAGGTGTACCCATGGCAATTCTTACGGGAAAGATCGCCGTTCAGAGGGTGATGAACTCTTTGAGGAAAAAGTGACTTTTTGGTGGGGAACAATTTTTTCGAATTTGCTTTTTTTCGCTTGATTTTTCTCGGAAAATGTGCTATAATAATAGACACAAATGCACTCCCCTGTAGCTCAGCAGGCAGAGCAGCTGGCTGTTAACCAGCGGGCCGTAGGTTCGAGCCCTACCGGGGGAGCAGGGCTGTCCTTTGGACAGCCTTTTTTGTTTATGGTATAATTATAGATGAAAATTTTTCGTATTGAAGGGGTGAAGTATGTATAGGGAGTATGTAGAAGGTATTGCTCGGAAGGCGAAAGAAGTGTTTTATGAGGTGGCGTCTCGAAGCACATCTCAAAAGAATGATGCACTTCGAGCGATTGCTACGGTTTTACGAGAGAAAAAGGATGCTGTTCTCGCTGCAAATAGGATAGATTTGGAAAATTTTGACAAAACGGGAAAATCAGGGGCTCTGCGGGATCGATTGCTCCTCAATGAGGCTCGAATTGAAGCCATGGCGAAGGGTGTGGAGGAAATAGCGAGTCTTTCTGATCCTGTGGGGAGTGGGAACTATATTAGCAAACGGCCGAATGGACTTCGTATTGAGCGTGTTCGTGTTCCGATTGGTGTGATAGCAATGATTTATGAAGCGCGCCCAAATGTAACGGTGGATGCGGCGGCTCTTTGTCTCAAATCAGGGAATGTGGCCATTCTTCGTGGGGGGAGAGAAGCCTTGCATTCCAATTTAGCTCTTATGGAAGTGATTCGTGAAGGGTTGAGGCAGAGTTCTTATCCATTGGAAGCAGTGCAGTATGTGGAGAAGGTAGAGCATGAGGTTGTGGATGAAATGCTCCAACTTTCAGATCTTATTGATCTTGTTATTCCGCGAGGGGGAGAATCGCTTATCCGCTCTGTTACCGAGAAATCGAAGATACCGGTAATCAAGCATGATAAGGGGGTGTGTCATGTTTATGTGGATGCCTCTGCTGACAGGGGGAAGGCTGAAGCTATTGTTATCAATGCCAAGTGTCAACGTCCTTCGGTTTGTAATGCTGCCGAGACGCTTCTTTTGCACAAGGATTATCCCTACTGGAAGGAACTGATTCAAACACTTCTGGATCACAATGTCAAGGTTATTGCTGATGAATATATTCGGAGGGAATTTCCTTCTCTTCAAGCGGCAACGGAGGAGGATTGGTACACCGAGTATCTGGATTATATCATTTCTGCACGGATTGTAGGTTCTCTTGAAGAAGCAATTCGTCATATCAATACCTATGGTTCTCATCACTCTGATGCCATTGTGAGCGAGAGTTATGGGTCGATTCAACGCTTTCTCTCTGATGTGGATTCTGCAGCGGTTTATGCCAATGCTTCTACTCGATTTACTGATGGGGCTGAATTTGGGCTTGGGGCAGAGATAGGCATCTCAACCCAAAAACTGCATGCTCGTGGACCTATGGGGTTGGAGAGTCTTACTACAGAGAAGTGGATTGTCTATGGGGATGGGCATGTTCGTTAATAAGGCATGAGAGGAACGGCAATCTTCCATATCCAGAACCCCACACTTATCCAACTGACAAAGGCGATGTGAGGTTGCTTCTTCCCCTTTGCAAGGGAGAAAAGCACCTCTATCCATGCGGGGAGAATGGATGCAAGAAGCCACCACCCTATTCCCCAGAAAGAGACAAACCACCCATAGCCAAAGGCAATGACGACATCTCCCCATCCTCCTTTTTTTTGAAGGGCACCAAGGGCAAGAATGCTTGCTGGTAGAGATGCACCTGCAATGTGAGAAAACCACCATGCTGGGGAGAGGCTGTCAGAGAAGAGGGAAAGGGTGATCAAAACAAGAGGAAGCCCCAAAGCGGGGGCAAGAGAGATTTTTCGGTGGCGAATATCTTCCCAGCTAAGCCATCCAGAAAGGGCAAAGGCTATTATCCACAGGATCCATTGAAAGTGCCAGAGATCCATCTATTCTACCTCTTTTACAGGTATATGGGCAAAGGCTCGGAAAAAAGTCGATGAAATGTAGTTTTCCTGTGGGTAGTTTTCTCCTCGGTTGATGCGGAGATAGGAATTGATAACGATGAGAGAGTTATCCTTTCGACGAAAGGCATGGGTCTGCGGATAGTAAAGATTGAGGTAGTCGATACAAACCCCTTTGCGTGGGCTATGGTGAATATAGGTTATGGTGCCATGTTTGTCTACACTGACAACAATGGCGATGTGGGAGAGGAGGTCATCCCATTTATTATTTCGGTTGACATCATAGGTGTTGTCAAAAAAGATGAGGTCGCCTGGAGACAAGGGAAGAGTGTTGGTATAGACAAATCGGTGTTTTGCCAAGCCGTCGTAGAGGGAACTCACTCCCCCTCGCCCTTGTCCGTAGACTTCCAAAAGATCAATACCTGAGAGGTAGTACACATAGCGCACAAAACCAATACAGTCTGAAGTAAAACGTTTGCCATTGGTACTGGGGAAGGAATACCTTCCCTGCAGGGCAAGGGCATTGGAAACGACAAGCTCGTAGAAGTTGACAGCAAAGCTTGCACTGGGGAGTGCAAGAAGTAAGAACAAAAGAATCACCTTTTTTTTCATAATAATGATATCGGCGAAAAAGGGTGAAAAATCAAATCCTATTTATGCACAAAAGAATGGCGTTTTTCACAGACTAAAAGTGCAAAAATGTGCAAATTGTTTATGAAATCGGTTTTATAAAAGTTTCTTTATCAATGTTGTGATTCTTTTTCTTGTCTAAATTTGTATTTTGTTATTTAAGCAGAGATTATTGGCACGATTTTTGCCATTTTACTTATGAAAATTTCCAAAAAGGAGGTCTGTTATGAAACGTTTGTGGTTTCTGATGGTACTGGGTGTTCTGGTGGGAATACCTGCATTCGCTGGTGTGATGATGCAGGGGTTCTACTGGGATGTCCCAGCTGGTGGTAATTGGTACGATACCATGAAGAGCAAAGCCTATGAGCTTCGCTACATGGTGGGGAATGGTACCAAGTATGGTATCAATCGTATCTGGTTCCCTCCTGTGTCCAAGGCTCAGGGTGGTGGGTATTCGATGGGGTATGATCCTCATGACTACTATGACCTTGGTCAGTACAATCAGAATGGGACGGTTGAGACACGGTTTGGTTCGGCTTCTGAACTCCGTTCGGCTATTTCTACCTTCCGCAATTATGGGGTTGACTGTATGGCTGATATTGTGATCAACCATCGTTCAGGTGGTGCAAGTGAGTACAACCCTTACACAGGTGGTAATACCTGGACTGATTTCCGCAATGTGGCAAGCGGGAAGGCAAAATGGCAGTACTGGGCATTTCACCCCAATAACATTCGTGCCTATGATAGTGGAAGTTTTGGTGGTTTTCCTGATGTTTGTCATGACAATTCGACGGTTTACAATGATATCAAGACCTGGATGCTGTGGCTGAAGAATGTTAGGAATGCTGGTTTTAGTAGCTGGCGATGGGATTATGTGAAGGGATTTTCTCCTGATATTGTAAGAAGGCTCAATGCTGACACTTCTCCTACTTTTAGTGTTGGTGAGTATTGGGATGCGAATACGGGAACGCTTGACTGGTGGGCAAATGCAGCGAATTCTTCTGTGTTTGATTTTGCTCTCTATTATACTTTGCGAGATATCTGTAACAATAGTTCAGGTGGTGGGTATCTTCCTAATGTATTTGACTATAGCAAGAGCTTTGCTGCAAAGAATCCGTGGCGTGCTGTGACCTTTGTTGCTAACCATGATACGGATGAAATCTATCGTGACAAGATGATGGCGTATGCGTTTATTCTCACCTACCAAGGGTATCCTACTATCTTTTGGAAGGACTATTATAATTATGGTCTTGCGACGGGTGGTGGTGCTGGTAGTGGCTGGGGCAATGGTATCAAGCAACTGGTATGGTGTCGTGAGAAGCTTGGTGGCGGTGGTCCTCAGATTGAGATTTTGAAGAGTAACGATGGGGATGTGATTATCTACGGTAGCCGTGGGTACTCTACATCGAGTCCTGGGTATATTGTGGTTATCAATGACCATCCTTCTCAGTGGAAGGGAGCATGGGTGCAGACGGGGAATGGCTATTTGAAGAATAAGACTCTGAAGGCTTATGCTTGGTCTTCAACGGTGAGTGGGCAGAACTATCAACCTCAGAACAAGTACTGTGACGGCAATGGTTGGGTTGAGGTTTGGGCTGCTCCTCGTGGTTATGCTGTCTACTCTGTGGATGGACTGTAAAGAAAGAAGTGAGTGAGAATGGGGTGTCCGTCAGGGCACCCCTTTTTTT
>Ga0068705_10002139_pt1 | contig 9889 bp, 9 predicted proteins | sample YNPMSTMetaG_FD_65631 | JGI IMG/M metagenome (GOLD analysis project Ga0068705, IMG submission 65631) | Anoxygenic and chlorotrophic microbial mat microbial communities from Yellowstone National Park, USA - YNP MS-T MetaG | ecosystem: Environmental > Aquatic > Thermal springs > Hot (42-90C) >... | reverse complement strand
TTTAATGATGGCGGCGCCTAATGAAGTTGAAGACAGCATATGCAGGCTGGCTCAAATGGCAAGAGCTGCAGGCATGCATCTTGTGATAGCAACTCAGAGACCTTCTGTTGATGTTATTACAGGAGTTATTAAGGCCAATATTCCTTCAAGAATAGCTTTTGCTGTATCCTCTCAAGTCGATTCAAGGACTATTCTCGATATGGCCGGAGCAGAAAAACTTTTAGGTAAAGGGGATATGCTTTTTTATCCTTTAGGAAGACCAAAACCTTTAAGAGTTCAAGGAGCATTGATAAATGACAAAGAAGTTGAAGAGCTGGTTAAGCATGTAAAGTCGAATTTTTCAGCTCAATATGACGAAAATGTGATTGATTGCATAGACAATTCATCAAATGATGAAGTAAAATCTTTAAATGATGTTGATGAACTGCTGAAAGATGCAGTGGAAGCTGTGATTGATCAAGGACAGGCTTCTACATCGTTCATCCAGAGGAAATTCAGGATTGGGTACTCAAGAGCTGCAAGAATACTCGATCAAATGGAAGAAAGAGGTATTGTGGGCCCTTTTGAAGGAAGCAAGCCAAGAAAAGTTCTTATAAGTAAAGAAGAGTTTTATGAGATGTTTTTAAATGATGCGGATTGATAAAACACAATCATAGTATTGCAATTGATAAACTGAAAGGGTATATGTTTTATGAAGATATTCAGACAGTGCATAATTATATTTGGAGCATGGTTTATAGGAGAATTAATGAATAAAGTTTTGCACGCACCTTTACCCGGAAATGTTTTAGGTATGATGATTCTATTGGCGCTTTTGCTTACAGGCTTGGTTAAATTGGAACATATTAAAGAAATAAGCAATTTTTTACTTGATCATCTTGCATTCTTTTTTCTGCCGGCAGGTGTAGGATTGATTGCAAGCTACGAAAAAATCAAAGATAACATTGTGGCTTTTGTTCTAATATGTGTTGCAACAACGTTTATAGTTATGTTTGTTGCGGGCCATGTTGTGCAACTAATAAAAAAAACTAAAAACAATTGATTGAGACTGATCAATCATCAAAGAAAGGGTGTTATTACTTGCAAGATATATTGAATTCGCCTTTGTTTGGCATTTTATTATCGCTTATTGCGTTTGAGATAGGATATTTTATCTACAGAAAAACAAAAATAGTTTTTTTTAACCCTTTAATGGCAGCTATTGTTATCGTGATAGTGTTTTTAAAAGTATTTGGAATACCTTACGAAAGCTATATTAAAGGTGGAAGCATGATATCTTTTTTTCTTGGCCCTGCAACAGTAATACTTGCTGTTCCACTTTACAAGCAAATTGATCAGCTCAAAAACAACACTGCATCAATATTTGCAGGTATTATTTCCGGGTCTCTGTCAGCCGTGCTGGGCATATACATTTCAGGCAAGTTGTTTAAGCTTGACAATCAGCTTATCATGTCGCTCATACCAAAATCTATAACAACACCCATAGGAATAGAGCTTTCCAGCCAGTTGGGCGGCATCCCTTCAATAACTGTTGCTGCAATTGTTATTACAGGTATTGTTGGAGCAGTAATGGGGCCTGCATTTTGCAGAATTACAGGAATAAAGGATAGCGTTGCGGTGGGGGTTGCAATAGGTACTTCAGCACATGCGCTGGGAACCACGAAAGCTATAGAAATCGGTGAAGTTGAAGGCGCTATGAGTGGCCTTTCTATAGGTATAGCGGGAATTGTGACAGTTATAATATCAGTTATATTATTCTAGTTTAGATTTTTCAGGGGGTTTATATATGGAGAACGTGAGAATAGATATTAAAAATAACAGTAATACGAATTTAATAATTGATTTTCATGTACATGTTTTTCCAGATAAGGTTGCAGAAAAGGCTGTTGAATCCATAGGCAATTATTATGGTATTTCAATGAAGAGAAAAGGAACGGTCGAGGATTTGTTTCAAAGCGGCAGCCGTGCAGGCATCAGCAAATATGTTGTGCATTCTTCGGCAACAAAAGTTGAACAGGTTGCGCCAATAAACGAATATATGTATTATTTAAGCAAAAATTTTGATAATATCATATCATTTGGAGCTATTCATCCTGATATTGAAGACATTGGCAGCGCCGTTGACAGCATAATAAAAATGGGACTTAAAGGAATAAAACTTCATCCCGAATTTCAAGAGTTTAATATCGATGACCCAAAAGCAATGAGAATATATGAGGCTATAGAGGGCAAACTTCCTGTATTGATACATATGGGTGACAGATTTAAAGATTCTTCAAGGCCAAAGAGACTATCGAAGGTATTAGATGCTTTTCCTAATCTTGTGGTGATAGCTGCACATCTTGGAGGATACAGCATGTGGGATGAAGCAGAGCAATATCTTATAGGCAGAAATTTGTATTTAGACACATCAAGCTCTCTTTTTTTTATTTCATCTGAAAAGGCTGCCAATATTATAAGAAAGCATGGTGCGGACAAAGTCCTTTTTGGTACGGATTATCCAATGTGGGACCACAAAGAAGAATTGCAGAGGTTCTATGATATTGGATTGGAACAATGGGAGAATGAGATGATTTTAAGAGAGAATGCTTTAAAATTATTAGGTTGAGGAAATATATCGGAGGACGAAATGAGTTTTTTAAATTCACTTCAAGGAGTTTTTGCAATAATAATAATGATTTGCATAGGAATTTTTATAGCATGGAAAGGCTGGGTTAATCAAGATAGCAGCAAATTGCTTTCCAAACTTGTAACAAATATTGCATTGCCTGCATATATGATTTCCAACATGCTTTCCACATATGACAGGAGAAAGCTTGTTAAAATGTCTCACGGACTTCCTATACCTTTTGGGAGCATGATTATCTTATATTTTTTGGCACTGGGACTTTCAAGAATTCTAAAAATACCTCAAAACAGAAAAGGTATTTTTTGTTCTATGTTTGCAATGTCAAATACTATTTTTGTGGGACTTCCTGTCAACATGGCTATTTTTGGAGAGCAAAGCCTTCCATATGTCCTTGTAAGCTATATTGCAAATACGACATTATTCTGGACTCTTGCAACTCATGCTATTAGAAAAGACGGAAAAAAAGAGGAGCATGCAGAAACAAAGACATTTAAAAAAAATGCAGCAAATATTTTAACGCCGCCGCTGATGGGCTTTATCATTGCAATAATTCTTATTTTTGCAGGTGTGTATCCTCCAAAGTTTATAATGGATACATGCAAATATCTGGGTTCTCTCACTACCCCGCTTTCCATGCTATTTATAGGCAGCACGATTTTTAATGTAAAAATAAAGGATATTAAGCCAGATAAGGGTTTCTTTGCGGTTTTTGCAGGCAGATTTATACTTTCACCGGTTTTAGTGGCTGTATTGAGTATTTTTTTTCCTATACCTGTGCTTATGAGAAAGGTACTAATAGTGCAAGCTGCCATGCCGGTTATGACTCAAACGGCTATTGTGGCAAAAGCATATGGCGCAGACCATGAATATGCAGCTGTTGTAACCACAGCTACGACGGTTGGAAGCCTAGTCATGATTCCGGTGTATATGGCAATATTGGGTGTGTGAGGGAGAACTTAATTGTTCTCCCTGCAAAATTAAATAAATTTAAAGATTAAAAGCTTTTTCAAGCTGTTTAACCTGTTCATCCGATATTTTTGCAAAATCCCCTATGATTCCTGAATCAATAACTGCTTTGGCACTGTATTCTGCTACTTCGAGCCTGTCAAAGGCATTTAATAGACTATTGCCAGTGACTATAATGCAATCATTTTCAACTATAGCCCAAGGTTTGCCGGGGCAGAATGTATCTGCTACGAGCTCAGGCTGCATGAAAGTGGAGCCGAAAGGCAGAATATTGACATTTCTGAGCATTATATAGCTTTCAGGAATTATTCTTGAATCAAATTGTTTTTTAGTAACAGCGAAAGCCAATATATTTGGAGGGTGAGCAATAATAACAGAATTTATTTCAGGATGTTTTTTATAAATTGCTCTATGAAGAAGGACAGAACGGCTTGGATTTTTGCCTGCTTCTGCCTGCCCGTTTTTTATAAGAACCAGATCATCTACATCAAGGTATTTTCTGTCCTTATTGTATGGTGTGATTAAGAAGCAATCATCATCAAGCTTAACGGAGAATGTGCCTTGTGTGCTTGTAAACAGCTGCTGCTGATATGCTCGGTGTATTAGCTTGCACATTTGAGAGCGGGCAAATTTTTCTTCACTTGAATGTTTATAAGGGGCGAACGTTCCCAGAATTACGTCCTGCTTTGTTCTTGCTATTTCAAGATATTTTGCGGAGAGAGGATATGTTTGGCCTATTTGAGAGGCTCTTATTTCAAGTCTTGCACAAAAGTCAAGTGTTTCAAAAGCCATAAATGCTTTTATGATATCTTCTCCTCCTACAACAACTCCGTGATTTTCAAGCATAACACAGTCATACCCTTGTTCAAATACATCAGCTATTTTTTCCCCAAGTTCTTTGCTGCCAGGTACATCATAAGCTGCCATGCCGATTTCTCCGCACATAAGATGAGCTACGGGAATCAATCTTGTGTCAGGCTTTTTTCGTACAATGCTAAAGGATACGAGTGCAGGGGGATGAGCATGAACAATAGCTTTTATGTCTTTTCTTTTTTGATAAATGAGTTGATGAAAAGGAAGCTCAACAGAAGGCTTATGAATGCCTTCAATTGTTCCGTCTTTCTTCACTTTAACTATATCTTTGGTTGTAAGACTGCCTTTATCAATTCCACCTGGTGTTATCCATATATCACCGTTGTCATCAAGAATTGAAAGATTTCCGCCTGAGGTTGTTGTCATTCCGTAATTATAAATCCTCTGCATGATATTAACAAGTTGCTCAGCCGGATGAAGCATTTCAAATTTCAAAAATATCACCTTCCGTAATATGTTGATTGTTCTATAATTTGTTTGCTATAATAAAATGACAAATTTCGTCATATAGTGATTATATTCCAAGCCAATGATAATAGCAATTGTTTATTTCTACAAAAATTCTTTACAAATTACGGAAGGTGATATTGTCAAGCTTTTACAAATTCTTTTCCTGGTTCCCAGTCAATAGGGCAAAGACCACCAGATTGCAAAGCCTGAAGGACTCTGAGTGTTTCATTCACACTTCTTCCTACATTAAGGTCATGGACAACAGAATATCTTATTACTCCCTGAGGGTCTATAATAAATAATCCTCTTAAAGCTATACCTTCTTCTTCTATCAAAAGGCCATAATTTTTGGACACTTCTTTTGTAAAATCAGAGGCCAGAGGAAAGTTGATTTTGCCTAAACCCCCATTAGATTCACTCGCATTGATCCATGCTTTGTGTGAATATTTGCTGTCTGTACTTACGGCGAGAACGGCAGCATTCAGGTTGGCAAATTCATTTATTCTTTTGCTCATTCCGGTAATTTCTGTAGGGCAAACAAATGTGAAATCTAAAGGATAGAAAAACAAAACCAGCCATTTGCCTTTATAATCAGACAACCTAACAGTAGTGAATGATTCACCGTTTCCTTCAACAGCTTCCATTATAAAATCAGGAGCGTTTGTTCCAACTATTCTTTGCATATGTTTTCAGTCCCTCCTCTTAAGTTAATTAGTTTTCGCTGAAAAACTCCTTGTACTAAAAGTTCGCTGCAATCAGCCTTTTCAGCAAAACTTGAGTTTCTCAGTAAAAACTAAATAGTAGTGGCAATATTTAAATTTAATACGTAAAGTATTTTATATTTTTCTACCACTTTTTATTCAATGTGTAACAAAAATTTAGCATAGCCCGGCTCGCATTTTATCAGGCGCCTGCTGAAGAGAAATATTAAGCCCTCAAAGCTGCTTTTAGAGCGAGGGCTTGATTGCAACACAAGTTATTATTCAACAAAAAGCATACATTCAATTTCTACGAGAGCATCTTTGGGAAGTCTTGCAACTTCAACACAGGTTCGTGCAGGAAAATTTTCTGTGAAATATTTTTTATATACTTCATTCATTTGTGCGAAGTCATTCATATCTTTGAGGTACACAGTGGTTTTAATCACATCGTTTGCACAAGCACCGGAAGCTTTAAATACTTCAAGCAGATTTTTAAGCACTTGTTCTGTTTGAGCTTTTATATCGCCTTCAACTATTTGTCCGCTTGAAGGGTCTATAGGGAGCATTCCTGATGTATAAACAAGATTTCCTGCTTTTACTGCCTGAGAATATGGACCAATGGCAGCAGGGGCTTTTTGTGATGAAATAATCTTTTTCATGAAAATCTCCTTTCTTTTTGGCAAATAATCTATGTTGCCAACTATCAATTAATATAAATTTTTATGGTTTTATTTAAAATATAATAACATTGCTTAAAATTATTATATCAAATTTCATATATATTTATAAATATAATCATTGAGTGCATTTTTTCTGTATGGCCCATATTATTCCAAGAACTGATTGCTCCGAGTCTTAGAGCCTGTAAATTCACCTCGGGGCAAATCAAACTCGCAAAATAATTCTAAAAAAACTTTCGGGAAATTATTTTGCTCAAACAGTGATTTGCCTTATCCTCGGTCGGATAACAGGATCTACATCCTCTGCGCAAATGTTCTTTCCATAATATGGGTCATATACAGAAAATGCACCCATAATCATTTTATTAATTGTTGAAATTAATAAAATTTAATATAATAGTTTCAAATAGTATAATAATGGTTTATACAATTATGTTTGTACCTGGAATCTAATATTATAAACCAGATGAATACTAAAAAATATTAAAATGCTTAAGAAAAATATGCGGTGCATAAAGCAAGCAAAACGAAATTAATTTGGAGGAGGTATTTTTTATGAACCCTATACTGCCTTTGCAGCATTTTGTTCCTGATGCCGAGGCACGCGTGTGGAACGATGGGCGCATATATATTTATGGTTCTTATGATATATCAGGAAATACTTTTTACTGCAGCAATGAGTACAGAGTATTTTCTTCGGATGATTTAATCCGATGGGAAGATCATGGGGTATGCTTCAAAGCAATAGGGCCGGATAGTGATGTTCCATGGTCTGAGGCATCGTTGTTTGCTCCCGACTGCATTTATAAAGATGGGTTGTACTATCTGTTTTTTTGCATGGCAGACAACTCTGAAGGAGTAGCAACAAGCCGGTTCCCTTTTGGACCTTTTAAAAATGCAAAACCAGTCCAGGGAGCACATAAAGATGCCATTGATCCTGCTGTTTTATTGGATGATGATGGTCAAGCTTATTTATACTGGGGTCAGTTCCATTTGAGGGGTGCAAAGCTAAAATCAGATATGTCTGGCATCGAGCCGGAAACGTTATGTACTTCATTGATAAATGAAAAAGAACATGGTTTTCATGAAGGCGCGTCTATCAGAAAACGCAATGGCATTTATTATTTAGTTTATACTGATATAAGCAGAGGAAGAGCAACATGTTTGTCTTATGCCACAAGTAAATCACCATTGGGACCTTTTGAGAAAAAAGGAGTAATAATTGACAATACAGGATGTGATCCTCAGACTTGGAATAACCATGGTTCTATAGCTGAGTTTAAAGGACAATGGTATGTTTTTTATCATCGTTCTTCTCAAGCCAGCATTTATAACAGAAGAGTCTGCATAGAACCAATTTATTTTGATGAAGAAGGAAATATTAAGGAAGTAGAGATGACCACACAGGGAGCATCTGGGAATATACCTGCAAAAACAAAAATGGAAGCATGCAGGGCATGCCTTCTTTCAGGAAATGTACGTATTGAGCCGAGAGAAACCGGAGGGCAGCTTTTTGAATGCCTTTCAATGATTCAAAACGGAGATTGGGCAGCATTTAAATATTTTGATTTTTCAGAAAATGTTTCTTCTTTTAATGCAGAAGTATCCAGTCTTACTTATGGCGGGGAGATAGAAATAAGGATAGATTCTCCAAACGGACCTGTAATAGGAAGTTGTTGCGTTGAACATACAGGAGGGTGGAATAAATGGCAGGTTGTTTCTTGCCGGGTAAATAACGTTTCAGGGGTTCATTCAATATATTTGATATTTAAAGGGCGAATAGGAAGACTTTTTGATTTAAAATCGTTTTATTTTGAATAGCGGAAACAGCCGTTTAGCCCGGATGGTAATTTGGTGACTGCTTGGCAAAATGCACGGTGAGGCGGTACGTATAGCAGCAAAGAAGGGTGCAATAGAAAGAGTTTTTCAGCAATAGAAGCAAGGGCAAAGCATATGAGTAGGGTTGCATTCTTTTCTGCCTTGCCCTTGATAAACTTATTTATTAGTATCCTGTTAGTTATTCATTTATTTATTTTTTGATTTTGCTGCTATTGTAATAAGTGCAGCCAGTCCTCCGTAAAGCAATGTCAAACCAAATACCAACATAATTATTGCGCTTGTTTCCATTACTTTTCACCGCCTTTATAAGAAACCTCAAGTATTTTCTCATCAAGCCATGGTCTCTTGCTCAGATAAATTGCCACTGCGAGCATTCCAAGAGCTATTGCCCAGCCAAACACTACAAGCGCTGAAACAGGATAGCCTCCATATGGTTTGGTGAATTCTTGAATTATATTCTGTATAAACATATATCCAAGAAGCAGTGGAGTGATATATTTAATTAATATATCCCACCACATGCCGACTTTAATATCTGAATATAAATTAACTTCAGGTCTCATTTTTTCTGTTTTATATACATATCCAAGCACTATAACTTCAATGAGTCCTATTAATGCTATCCCATAGTTTCCTACAAAGTGGTCGACTATATCAAGTATATGAACACCGGCGCCTGTTGCAAAAAGCATGCTTCCAAGGAAACCAAACAGACATATGCGGGATATCATCTTCTTCCTGGGTATTTTATATTTGTCAAGTGCCGCTGTTGCAAATGATTCTACCATTGATATGCTTGAAGAAATGCCGGCAATTATCAGGCAGAAGAAGAATAGGGCACCAAAGACAGATTGGACAACAGGGCCGCCAGGGAGGAGATTTATTGCATTTGGGAAAGCGACAAACGCAATGCCAGGTCCTGCGGCGATAACTTTTTCCATAGGAAGTCCTGATGCATATGATGCATAACCAAGTATGCTGAATACGCAAAGACCTGCCAGGAAGTCAAAGCTTGCATTAGAGAAAACTGTAATAAAGGAGTTTGTTACAATGTCTGATTTCTTGGGCAAATAACTTGAATAAGCTATCATAACACCTACTGCCAGAGTTGTAGAGAAGAACACCTGTGCATATGCGGCAATCCATACAGATCCATTTGCTATTTTGGAAAAATCAGGCTTCAGGAACCAATTGAGGCCTTCTGCAGCACCTGTGAGTGTCAAGCCTCTTATGGTCATTATTATCATCAGCACGGCAAGCAAGGGAGTAATAACTTTGCAAGCTTTTTCTATTCCACCTGATATACCCTTTTTGGTTATAGTGTAATTTAAAAGCCACACTATTATAACTGAAGCAGCTATAGTCCATCTCATTCCCCCTATGTCCCATGGACCGCTGCTTACACCTAAAAATTTCCCGCCAAAAAATTCCCCTGGGTTTGCGCCCCAGCCTCTTGAAAAAGATAATACAAAGTAATTAATTGCCCATGCGATAACTACTGAATAGAAACACATTACTATCAATGGTATCATGGTAGGCCACCAGCCCAGCCATTCCCATTTTTTGCCTAACTTTGCGAATGACAGCGTACTTCCGCCTCTCATTTTGTGCCCAAGACCGAATTCAAGTATCATAAGAGGAACACCTGCTGTAAGCAGAGCTACAAAATATGGAAGCAGAAATGCTCCCCCGCCGTTTTGGTAAGCCATGAAAGGGAATCTCCACAAATTGCCCAGCCCTACGGCAGCACC
>Ga0068705_10002137_pt1 | contig 9893 bp, 7 predicted proteins | sample YNPMSTMetaG_FD_65631 | JGI IMG/M metagenome (GOLD analysis project Ga0068705, IMG submission 65631) | Anoxygenic and chlorotrophic microbial mat microbial communities from Yellowstone National Park, USA - YNP MS-T MetaG | ecosystem: Environmental > Aquatic > Thermal springs > Hot (42-90C) >... | reverse complement strand
ATGCCCTGACGCTTCAGCTCTTCCTCGGCCGCATTGTACCAGTTGATGCGTGCTGGCGGCAGCGGGCCGCGGGCAGGGATGTCGTAGCGGACGATTTGCCAGTGAGGGAAGTTTTCCGGACAGGGGCCGGAGGTCTCCGTCTCCACGCGAATCCGCACCTCGCTTTCCTTGCTTTCCCAAAGCTCGCCCAGCCGCAACGCTTTGAACGCCATGTTGATCGAGTGCGAGCCGCCCCCGCCCAGGCAGCCAGTTCCAAGCTCGCGCCACGCACCCCAGCCGCTCAGGTATGAAGGATGGAACGGCCGATACGGCGCCGGGCCGAGCCAGAGGTCCCAATCGATGTAATCGGGCACCGCCGGGGTATCCTTGGGGCGCTGCATCGGGCCGGAGCCGCCAAAGACGAACCATACGTGGACCTCGCGGATTTCCCCTACCGCCCCGTCCAACACCAACTCCAGGGTCCGACGGAACGAATCGGTGGCCATCCCCTGATTGCCCATTTGCGTGGCCACCTTGCATTGGGCCGCTACTTGGCGCAGCGTACGGGCTTCAAATACGTCGTGGGCGATGGGCTTTTCGCAAAAGACGTGCTTGCCGCGCTTCATGGCCGCCGTGGAGATTATCGCGTGCGTGTGCTCCGGCGTGGCGATCACCACTGCATCGAGCTGCCGCTGAAGCTCGTCGAGCAGCTTGCGGTAATCCTGATAGTGCCGCATGGCCGGCTGCCGTTTCAGGGCCTCGGTCAGCCGGTTGGGATTGGCGTCGCAAATGGCCACCAGGTTTTCTAATCGCAAAAAGGTGTTGAAAAGGTATGTGCCGCGACTGCCCAGCCCGATCACTGCTACGTTCAGCTTCTCGTTGGCCGTGTAGCCGTAGGCCGAGCTGCTTCGCGGCAGGATAGTGCAAGCGATGCCAGCCAAACTGGCCGATCGCAAGAAACGGCGGCGTGTCTGACGTGTGCTCATGGCGGTTACCTCCGCTTGATCGAAAAAGGCGTGAATTGCTCCGCCGTGACCACCCGGCGGTTTGTGTGCTATGAGGGTACGGCGTGCGGCCCCGACACAGCGCGGCCCTCCAGATCGTCCGACCACATACGGGCGCATTGCAAACCGGATACGCCACAAGAGTTTTATTGCTATTTATTGCTATTCGCAATACATGGGGACACGGACTGATTGAAAAAGTGTGTGCATGTGGCTTGTAGGTGGAAAATTTGGTTGGGTCGGCTTCGGGGAGGCAGCTTACCCATTTTCCGGCCCCGAAGTACAGCCCTCGGGTGCCACTGGCGGCTTGCCCAGCAGTGCGAGCCGATACGCTGGCAACGCCGGCTACGCACACCGCAGTGCGTCACGTCTTGCTGGATTCCAGTGCGGCTGTAGGAAAGTGGATCGCAGCCGTAGCCGCCGCTTCTCAGCGCTGCTGGCTACCGGACCAATTGCCAGTTCCATATTGAAAGCCTGTCCACAGTCTCACACTGCTGGACAAGCCAGCCAGCAGTGGCACCGTGCGATTTAGCGTGTTCTGGCAATTTATCCATCTGATCGTCGCACAAAGACTACCTACAAAACTGACGCACACACTTGAAAAACGTTATGTCAGCCGGTCACTACCTTTTGGCGTAACGTCTCTTTTGGCGTCTTTGTGTCCTGGTGACTTCCCGAAGGCACGGTGTGCGGCTGAAGGCCGAATCGCCAGCCAGCAGTGGCATCTATTCACGTTCGCAATACGTGGAGACACACACGAAATGAGGAAGGTTATATCGGCCCGTCGCTACATTTTGCCAAGATCGACAACCGCTGTGCCTGTGGGCCGGGAAATGGGTGCGGCTCTTCCGCGAAGCTGACTCAGCGATGTTATTCAGCTACAATCCGGATTCACACACTGTCGGCTTGCGCTGACAGCGCTTCGCACACCAGGTCGCCCACCTGCGAGGTGCTATAGCCCATCTTGCCGGCGGCCTGGCTTTTCATCTTCGTGCCGGTAACGACTTGCACGGCGTTAATGATGCGCTGTGCGGCCCGCTCGTGGCCGGCGTGCTCCAGCATCATGGCGCAGGCGCAGATGGCGGCGATGGGGTTGATCACGCCCAGTCCGGTGTATTTCGGGGCGCTGCCGCCCATCGGTTCGAACATGCTGGTTCCGCCCGGCTCGGGATTGATGTTTCCGCCGGCCGCCACGCCCATGCCGCCCTGGATGATCGCCGCCAGGTCGGTGATGATGTCGCCGAACATGTTGGTGGTGACGATCACGTCGTACTGTTCGGGATTCTTGACCATCCACATGCAGCAAGCGTCGACGTGGTTGTAGTCGGTCTGGATGTCGGGATACTCCTGGGCTACCTCCTGGAAAGTGCGCCACCAAAGGTCATGGCCGTAGGTTAGCACGTTGGTCTTGGCCACCAGGGTGAGTTTTCGCTTGCGGTTCCGTTTACGGGTGTACTCGAACGCCCAGCGGATGCAGCGCTCGCAGCCTTTGCGGGTGTAGACGGCCGTCTGCATGGCCACTTCGTCGGGCGTGCCTTTCTTGAGGAAACCGCCCATCCCGCAGTACAAGTCCTCGGTGTTCTCACGCACTACTACGAAGTCGATGTCGTCGGGGCCTTTGTCTTTCAGCGGGGTTTCAACGCCGGGGAACAGTTTGACCGGCCGGAGATTGATGTACTGATCGAAGCGGAAGCGCAACTCCAACAGCAATCCGCGCTCCAATATCCCCGGCGGCACCTGCGGATGACCGATCGCCCCCAGCAAGATCGCGTCGAACTGGCGCAGTTGGTCCAGTGCGCCTTCGGGCAGCACCTGGCCGGTGCGCAGATAGCGCTCGCCCCCGTAATCGAACTCCTGAAGCTGGTAATTGATTCCCTCCAAAGCGGCGACCGCTTTGAGCACTTTCACCGCTTCGGCGATGACCTCCGGGCCGGTGCCGTCGCCGCCAATGACCGCCACCTTCAATCGCTGGCTACTGCTCACTTGTCAGGTTCCGTTGTTGATCGTCGAATGCTTCTTGTGACCAGTATTCACAGATGCTCGTTGTGACCAGTATTCTCAAAGCGGCCGTCGGCCGCAAGCAAATGGAAAGCTGCGATGCGCTGCCGTCCGGTGTCTTTTCGTCGATGGCCGTCCAATGACCAGCGCCGATGCGGCCACGACGGAGCGTGGCCCTCCACTTGAGATCCAACATAGTCGCTCCAGCCTCTTATTTCGGGCCTCGATGCACGGAACGTGGCCCGCCAAATGGCGCTGCAACACGGGCGCGCCGCGCGCACATTGCGCAAGGGAAGATTCTATGTCCTGCCGACCGGTTTTACGCTGGTCTGCTTGGTCGGCAGGAGTTTCTTGCTGGGCACATCGGGCACGGGCACGCCGCGCACTCGCAGCGACTCGGCGATTGCCGATTTGAAATCGCCCTCGGCCGCGGCCATTGCCGCCTTCAGCGCTTCGAGCGATTTGTCGCCGGGGATGCGCTGCAAGCAGCAGCGGGCATCCTCGCGCAACTCGGCGTGCTTCAGCAGCGCGGCGACTTGATCGACGGCCTCGTCGCCGGCGATTTCCGAGAGCATCCACAACACATCGCGGCGCAGGGCAACAGGCCAGTTTTCGCCCAGCAGCGCCAGCAGTGCCGAGACCGCCGGCTTCTTTTCCGCCTCTGCGCCGGGCCGGCCCACGTGGCGAACGATCTTCCACATCGCCCGTTTGGCCGCGCGCCCCACTTCCAGCTCGCTGCCCGGGTCGGCAGCCACTTTGGCCAGCGGCTCGATGGCCGCTGCGCCGGTCGGGCCGGCATTCTGCCAGGCCTCGCCGCGCACCCGGTCGTCTTTGTCTTTGATCCTGGCTATCAACTGGTCAACGGTCATTGCTTGCAATTGTTCCATGGCGATATTCCCCGAAAAGTCACTGTCAGGTTGGCTAAGCTCGACGCACGTCCGGCCGCAACTTTACTACCCACAATTTCACTTACGGGACTACAGGCAGTACGGCCAGCGCTGCGGAGTACTCATCAGTCGCTGCGCCTGGTCGTCGCCGACGATCTGCTGGGTGGCTTGGTCCCATTGCAACTTGCGGCCCAGAATCAGCGACAAATTGCCCAAAATGCACAGGTTGGCCACGCCCACGCCGGCCTCGATGTTCATGATCGTCGGCTTGCCGGTGCGGATGCCCTGGAACCAGTCCTCCATGTGTCCGGGGCTGCGATAGACTTCTTTGGCGCCCGGGGGAGGTTCCCACTGGCGGGCTTTGCTCTCGGTCCAGGTGCCGCCGTCGCCGCCCCAGACCACCAGTTGACCCTTATCGCCGTAATACACAGCCCCGTACCCGTGCATCTTGCCGTCTTCCATCGGCACGGGTTTTCCCGGCTGATTCCAGGTCAGCACCCAATCGGGATTCTTGAAGGTGTAAACCACCTTCATGTCGATGGCGCTATCCCAAAGTCCCTTGATGGGCACGGTGCCGGTGGCTTCCACGGTGACCGGCCCGGCGGAATCGGCTTCCATGAAATACTTGGCGCAACTCATCACATGCGCGCCGCGGTCGCGAATCTGTCCGCCGCCAGACTCCATCAGCCAGCGAAACACCCCGTGCAGGTAGCGCTGGTTGAACGGCCGCCAGCGCAGCGGGCCGAGCCACAGGTCCCAGTCCAGATGCGGGGGCGGGTCGCTGTCGGGCACGGGGTTGTTATCGGCCGGACTGGCATAGTGCCAGCATTCGACCGTGTGCACCTTGCCGATGTTGCCGTTGACCAGATAACGGTAGGCGTAATAAGCATCGGCAGTAGAACGCCCCTGCGAGCCGACCTGCACAGCCACTTTGTTCTTCCGGGCAGCGGCGATCATCGCCTTGCCCTCTTCGATCGTGCAGCAGGCAGGCTTCTCCACATAAACGTGCTTGCCGCATTCGGCAGCGTGCACGGTCTGCACGCCGTGCCAGTGGTCGGGGGTGGCGATGACGACCGCGTCGATGTCTTTGCGGGTAATCACGTAGCGGTAGTCGCGATAGACGTCGGCCTGCGGACCGGCGATCTTCGAGGCGGCCTCCAAGCGGCGGTCGTCCACGTCGCAGATGGCCGCCACGTTGACCTCCCCGCGGCGCATCCGGCTGACCATGCCGTTCAAATGACCGGTACCCATTCCGCCGACGCCAATGTGCCCGATCGTCAGCCGCTGGCTGGCCCCCGGGCGATCAGCGGCTGCCAGCACACCGCTGGGGATGACCGTCGGCGCGCCTAGCGCCGCGCCGGCGGCTGCCGCACCACCAGCCCTTTTCAAGAATCTTCGCCGTGACAGTTGGTTGCTGCTCATGCTTGTCGCCCTCGAGTTGGACTTCTTACTTCAAAAGTGGTTTGTTTGCGCTTCGACGGTGGTTGGGGTCGATTGTGCTCGGTTCGACCGACGACGGATGGACGCGCTGCGGTCGCCTCCGGTGCGTTTGCGTTGGTGCCGGCCAAACAGCACGCGAACTGCGGCCGCGACGGAGCGTGGCCCTCCAGATCGTTTGAAGCAATCCCTCGTGACACTGTTGCGTTTGCTTGGTCGCGGGCCAATCAGCAGCGCGAACTGCGGCCACGACGGAGCGTGGCCCTCCAGATCGTTTGAAGCAATCCCTCGTGACACTGAAGCAATCCCTCGTGCCACTGTTGCGTTTGCTTGGTCGCGGGCCAATCAGCAGCGCGAACTGCGGCCACGACGGAGCGTGGCCCTCCAAAGCCTTCTTTCGGGCCTCCATGTTCCAAAGCGTTCTTTTGGGCCTCCATGCCAGGTGCGTGTCACTCCAGTTTGCCCTGCACCGGGCGCTCAAAACACGCGCAAGTTCCGTCGTAAGGGTTTAGTCGTCAGGGTCTGATCGTCAGCGTCTAACCGTCAGGGTTTGGGCAATCTGCGCGATCCGCCTGGCAAAGGCAGCTAATAGGTTACAGGTGCCCCGGTGCGCTATCAAGTAGCCAATCGACTTTTCCGTTTTTGCCGGCGGTGATAATATAGCAGTGTATGGGGATGCTTCTGGAACCGCCGCTGGATTTGCTGGCCGAATGGGTGATTGCCACCGACGGCCACGCCATGCGCCGGCTGCCGCTGCTGGACATGGCCCGGCGGATACTCTGCGGCTTGCTCGAAGCCCAGCCGCACGAGCGCCGCGTGCTAGCGATACGTCTGGAGCGGTGGCGATACCAGCATCTTGACCTGCGAGGGCAGCATGCGAATTGCATGGACCTGCGGCTGGCCGAAGTGCTGGATTTGGCGGCCAACCGACTGGTGGGCCTGCCCGAGCGCCCGCCGCGCTGGACGCGCGAAGCGATTAGCCATACCGGGTACGACTGGCCCGAGCTGTCCGAGGCGCTGGCAGCACTTGACCCGGCTGTGCCGCTGGAGCCGATCGCCCAGAAGGCGGCTGCGTTGACGGCGGCGAACTTTTCGATCGGCGGCCGGCGGCGGATGTTTCTTTACGCGCCGTTGTATCTTTCCAGTCATTGCGTGAATTACTGTGTGTATTGCGGGTTCCGGTTTCCCAACCCGATAGCCCGCCGCCATCTGACCGTCGAGCAGGCCGAACACCAGGCCGAAGTGCTTGCCCAGCGAGGCATTCGGCACATTTTGCTGGTGGCGGGCGATTATCCGCGGCTGACCAGCATCGGCTACCTGGTAGAGGTGATTCGCCGCTTGGTCCAGCGCGGCTTGTCGGTGGCTGTGGAGATCGCCCCGCAAGGGACGCTGGCCTATGCAGAACTGGCGGCGGCCGGCGCTTGCGGCGTGACGCTTTATCAGGAGACCTACAACGAGCAGCTTTACGGGCTGTATCATCCGCGGGGAACCAAGGCATCCTACGACTGGCGGCTGGAAGCGCTGGAGCGTGCCGCCGAGGGGGGCATGAAGCGTCTGGGATTCGGCATCTTGCTGGGTCTGGCCGACCCGCGCCAAGACCTGCTGGCCATGATGCGGCATGCCCGATACGTCTCCCGGCGATTCCCCCATTGCACCATCGCCTTCAGCCTGCCGCGGATTTACGAAGCGCCTGCCGGGTTCGAGCCGCCGTATAAGGTAAGCGACGATCTGTTCGTCCGGCTGTATTGTGCTCTGCGGATCGCTTTCCCCAAGGCCGAACTGGTCCTTTCGACCCGCGAACCGGCCGAACTGCGAAATCGGCTGGCGAAAATCTGTATTACGCAGCTCAGTGCAGGCAGCTCCACAGTGCCCGGCGGATACGAAAACGGCGAAACTGCCGCAGACGATGCGCCCCAGCCCGATAAAGTTGAACAGCGTGGCCAAGCTGGCGGCGTGCGTGCGCAGCCTGGCGGTCAGTTTCCCGTGTGCGATTGCCGCACTCCGGCCGAAGTGGCGGCGTGGTTGACAGCTAACGGTTTGGTGCCGGTGTGGACGCCGACGGCGGAACCGCCAGCCGTTCAGTAATCCCTTACGGCGTGACTTGTGGGCGTTCTGCGCGCATGTTTTCAGGTGATCGGGAGGGCCACGCTCCGTCGTGGCCCGCCATCCAGTGCCGTCGGACGCGACGGAGCGCGTCCCTCCATTTGCTTGCGGCCCTAGCCCGCGTTAGGAATGTCTAATGCAGCGCCGCCAGGCCTTGCATAACGCCCAGCCGGGGGCGTAAGCGCGGGCATCTGCGACTGGTTCTGCCCATGCCGCTAGCGGACCAGCCCGCGCAAGGTTTCGCTGGGCTAGCAATCGTCAGGCACGGGAAACGCTCGGCACAGCTCGGCCACTTCGCCGGCGATGCACTGGGCCAGGTGCTGGTCGTCGGGCGAACGCAGCAGGGCCACAATCCATCGGCCGATCTGCTGCATCTGCTGCTGGCCCATGCCGCGGCTGCTCAGCGCAGGTGTGCCGAAGCGAATGCCCGACGGATCCACCCGCGGACGACGATCGAACGGCACCACGTTCTTGTTGGCCGTGATGCCGCAGCGGTCCAGAATGGTCTCGGCCTGCTGGCCGCTGATGCCCAACGGGCTGACATCCACCAGAATCAGGTGATTGTCGGTTCCTCCGCTTACAAGCGACAAACCGCCCGAAAGCAACGCCTCGGCCAGTGCTTTGGCGTTGTCCACGATTCGTCGGGCGTACTGGCGGAACTCCGGCTGCATAGCCTCGCGGAAGCAAACGGCTTTGCCGGCGATCACGTGCATCAGCGGACTGCCCTGCACGCCGGGAAAGACGGCGTCGTCGATCTGCTCGGCATACTGTGCTTTGCAGAGGAGCATCCCGCCCCGGGGGCCGCGGAGCGTCTTGTGCGTGCTGGTGCTGACGTAATCGGCCACCGGTGCCGGATTGTCGTGCACACCTCCGGCCACCAAACCGGCATAATGAGCCATATCGACCCATAGCTTCGCTCCGCAGTCCTGGGCGATCTCGGCGAACTGGGCATGAGGAATCTCGCGCGGATAGGCGCTTGCGCCGGCGATGATCAGTTTTGGTCGGTACTGGCGGGCAAGGGCAGCCACCTGGTCAAGGTCTATGCGATGATCGGATTGACGAACCCCATAGTGCAAAAAGTGATACGTTCGCCCCGAGATGTTCAGCGGCATCCCGTGGGTCAAATGCCCGCCGTTGCTCAGGTCCAGACCCAGCACCACATCGCCCGGTTCCACCGCCGCCAAGTACACCGCCAGATTAGCCTGCGCGCCGGAGTGGGGCTGCACGTTGACGTGTTCGGCGCCGAAAAGCTCCTTTGCACGCTGGCAGGCAAGCGACTCCACAGCATCGGCAAACTGGCCCCCGCCGTGTTCGCGCCGACCGGGATAGCCCCGGGCGGCTGTGTCGCCCAGCGGACTTCCAACCGCCTGGAGTACGGCCGGGCTGACATAGTTCTCGCTGGCTATCATCACCAGCCGGTCGCGTTGCCGCTGGCTTTCTTCGTCGATAGCCGACCAGACCTCGGGGTCCTGTGACTGAAGTAACCGCATCGTGATCTCTCGCAAGTCACAGTTGTTCGTGCATAAACGTCTGTGCGCGCAAAAGGCTACCCTCCGGCTCGGCAGCGCTGGGCGACAGCGATAGCACCGCTACCGGAGAATCGTAGCATACCATCGGCGGGCGTGGGATCAAAGTTATGCTTTCCGCGCGTTGATCTCAGGCACTCTTGCTCGCAGAACGGTTTTACGCAAACGGCAGCCGCCACCACACGGCAGCCACGCCCTGCTGTCGCGCTGGTTGCGTTATAGCCGATCGCACGGCAACCACCTGTATCAAAGGCGGCCACGACGGAGCATGGCCCTTGTATGTTTTCAGTATTGCGATCAATGCTGAGTTTGGTAAGAAAAAAATCGGGCTGCTCCAGATGACCCCAAGGCACGCGCACCGTGCTTGCGTGTCGAGTCGAACCCACCCAAACATGGGATGCGCGGCTGCGATTCCCATTCCCTTCAGCCTGACTGGTACCCTGTTGCACGCGGACGCACTGCGGAGCGCCGTACCACTGGCTTTCCCGTAATGGTGCAAAACTCCTTAGCAAGCCAGCCAGCAGTGGCACCCAGCACCAAGGGGCTATTCGCGGCCAGCTTACATTGTCCGCCGCGGACCAATCCAGTCTGTAAGCTGTCGATTGCCGGCCCGAAGTGCATCGCCGCCAAGTCCATACGCACTCTACACTGGGTGAACTCTATTTGAGGCGGTTGCGTTGTAGGAGTGCGCAGGAGGCTTGGCGGTGGGGGAGATCAGGCGGTGGCGTGTTGGGAGGGTGCCTTGGACGAACAAGGGTTGTAGTATTGATCCTTCCTGATGGGGTGCTACACTGAACTGGCCAGAACAACCCGCCGAAAAAGGTCCGCCCGAAATACCCCGCGAGACAGGAGCACCTGCGATGTTTTTGCGATGGTCGTTGCTACTTGGCGTTGCCATTTGCGGAATGCTGGCTCAGCGTGCTTCGGGCGGCGAGCAAAGGCTATCGCCGGAAGCGGCG
>Ga0068705_10002136_pt1 | contig 9896 bp, 8 predicted proteins | sample YNPMSTMetaG_FD_65631 | JGI IMG/M metagenome (GOLD analysis project Ga0068705, IMG submission 65631) | Anoxygenic and chlorotrophic microbial mat microbial communities from Yellowstone National Park, USA - YNP MS-T MetaG | ecosystem: Environmental > Aquatic > Thermal springs > Hot (42-90C) >... | reverse complement strand
ATTGTAAACAAGCAACACATTTTACGAGAAACGAAAAACATACCTTTACTTTTCAAGACAAATCTTTTTATGTCAGAATCTGGTGCTTACTATCGACCTATTGTGATGATTAGTTTTATGATTGATGCATTAATTGGTGGGAAAAATCCTTTTGTCTATCATTTATCGAATGTTATTTATCATTTGATTTCATGTTTTTTATTGTTTGTGTTTTTGAAAAATTTAACCGCTAATAATCTTAAATCATTTATTTTGAGTTTGATATTTGCAATCCATCCCGCATTAAGTCAGGCAATTGTATGGATACCTGGAAGAAATGACTCTCTCCTTTTTATCTTTTTGAGTTTATCATTTATCACTATGATTAAATCACACACCACATCTCAAAAGAAAAAATTGGGACTTCTAATCATTAGTCTTACCTCATTTTTAATTGCACTACTTACGAAAGAAAATGCAACTTTAATTCTTTTGTTCATAACATTCTATTTTATTTTCTTGAGAGATAAGGAGATTGACTATAAAAAAATAATTCGAATTTTTCTCCTTTACAGCATACCTTTAATAATATATTTCTCAATGCGATTAACCGCAGATGTTAAATCACCTGAAACTGAAAATTTAATCATTTCAATAAACGACTACTTTAAAGGAATAATCAATTACTTCGGTAAAATTTTTATTCCAGTAAATCTCAGCGTATTAACTTTACCTGAAAACATAAATCTTGTTTATGGAATTATTTCAATTTTAATTTTTAGTGTTTTAAGTCTTGCTGGAATAAGAGATATCAAAATTTATGCATTTGGAATTTTATGGTTCTTGCTGTTCTCAATTAGTGGAATGATTGATTTAATCGGATTTACAAATTTCCTTGACCATAGATTATATGCTCCAATAGTTGGTGTTTTTATTTCTTTAAGTCAAATTAAAATTTTTGATAGACTGAAATCTGAAATTATTTTCTTGGCTTTTATTGTTTATTCAACTTCTCTCATTTATATGAATATCAACCACACAATTAATTTCAAAGATGAATTGACTTTTTATAAATCTGCAGTTGAAACAGCACCAAAATCATTTTTTGCTCATCGTGGACTTGCAAATGTATATCATAGGATGAAAGATTATGACTTAGCTGAAAAACATTATCGATTTTCAATTTCATTGAATCCAAATTCAGCAGAAACATTTTTAAATCTGGGGATCAATTTTAAGAAGAAAGGAATGTTAGATAGTGCCGAGACTTACTTTATCAAATCAATTGAACTAAATCCTGAATTGAAAACTGCCTACAATAATCTCGGCAATCTTTATCTTCAAAATAATTTGCTAGATAAAGCAGAATTTTATCTTAGACGAGCAATTCAAATTAATCCAACTTATTTCGAAGCATACAATAATCTTGGTGTGCTTTATGCAAAGACAGGAAACGATTTGCTGGCATATTCACATTTCAAACGCTCAATTGAAATAAATCCATTCTTCGCAGAAGGCTATTTTAATCTTGCGCTTTACTTCTTCAATAAAAATCAAATTGATTCAAGTTATTACTTTTATCAAAAAGCCATTCAGAATGGTTTCCCTGAGAAAAATATTCTTTCAGATAAATTGAAAAGATAACTTGCCTTTGTAAGAAACCAAAGACAAAAATAACTTTTTGAAATCTTAGACTGCGTTTAGACTAATTAAAAAACAATTCAATTTTCATCTCAATTTAGGCAACCATTTGCTAACTCTTTTCTTATAATCTTCATACTCCTGAACATTTTTTAAAAGTAATTTTTCTTCAACATTAGCTCTTGCAATGTAAAGTGGAATTTCTAAAAGAATTACAAGTAAAAGAACTATCCAGTTTAATAAGGCAATCCCTGCAAACAAATCCTGCAATAACTGAGATAAATAAAAAGGATGTCTGATAATTTTATACAATCCTTTGTCAATTACTTTATGATTTTTATAAATCACAATATCTGAAGAATAAAATTCACCTAGTTGTTTTGCCGAATAAATCTGTATCCAAGAGAAGAAAGAGTAAAATACTGCCGACAAAATTCTTATGAAATTTAAAATTTGATTTTCAATTTCAACTTTTCCAATTCCAAACAGACCAGCAATGACCATTAAAAAAATTATTGCGGAAACAAACTTAGGAATGTTTTGGAGATAAGAATCGGCCCTGGTCAAAACTGGTTGTAACTTTTTCTTAAACGAAAAACTCGCAATTGGAATATTTGCTGAAAAAGTCAATACTATGTTGATGACGATAATTAGATTTATCAAAATATCGTAATTCATATCCTATTAGTTTTTCTCAAAATTACTAAATGTGCAAAAAATCGTTGAAAATATTTTTAATTATTTCATTAAATTTGTTGGCAAAAAATATTTTATGATAACATTATAATTAAAGTAGGTTAATATAAGATGAGTGAACAAATTGTCTTACTAATTGGAACAGCGGCTTCTTTAGGTTTCGTTCATACAATTCTTGGAGTTGACCATTATGTTCCTTTTATCGCTCTTTCAAAATCTCTTAATTGGTCAAAAATTAAAACATTATTAATCACAACAATATGTGGTATAGGTCATGTCTTATCTACAGTAGTAATTGGAATAATTGGAATTGCTCTCGGCTTATCCATTTCAAAGCTCGAATCGATTGAGAATGCAAGGGGAGAAATTGCTGGTTGGCTTTTGATTGCATTCGGATTAGGTTATACAATTTATGGATTGATTAAAGCAAAATATAAACATTCACATATTCATCATCATCCTGAAGAAAATATATTTCATACTCACGAGCATAATCACCTTTCCATTGAACACAAGCACATTCACAAACAACCAGAAAAAATATCGAGCTGGACATTATTCATCATTTTCATTTTTGGACCTTGCGAAGCTCTAATTCCCGTATTAATGATTCCAGCTTATCAACACAGTATTAATGGATTGATTTTAGTGATTTTAATTTTTGGATTAGCAACAATTCTAACTATGTTAGCTATGGTAATGATTGGACTTTATGGAATTGAAATTCTTCCACAAAAGAAACTCGAAAAACATATCCATACATTTGCAGGTCTAACGATTTTATTATGTGGAATTGGTGTTCAATTCTTTGGTTTATGAGTTGTTCAATCTTTTATCTCTACAAGTCTTTCTGGAATTAATTTCGACGCCAAAATTGAAATTGTAATTGTAACTGTAATAACGCTTAGAGAAATATAAATTGGAACATGATAAAAATCTGATATTAACATCTTAATTCCAACGAAGAATAAAAGAAAAGAAATTCCATACTTTAGATATCTGAACAAACTCATTATTCCCGCGAGTGCAAAATAAAGCGCCCTTAATCCAAGTATTGCAAATATATTCGATGTAATTACTATAAAGGGGTCTCTTGAGATTGCAATTACTGCTGGAATTGAATCAATAGCAAAAACTATGTCGGTTGATTCAATCAGTAAAAGTGTCAGAAAAAGATTCGTGATATGAATCTTCCCGTTTTCTTTTACAAAAAATTTATGAACATTGTCAGTTTTAACTGGAAAAAACCTTGATGCAGATCGCACGAAAAAATTCTTTTCAGGTTCAATTTTTTTCTCTTCAGTGAAAGCCATTTTATAAGCGGTATAGAGAAGGATTGCTCCAAATATGTAAATCACAAAATCGAACTTTTGAATGAGAGCAACACCAGCGAGAATAAAAATAATTCTAAAAAAAATTGCTCCCAAAATTCCCCACTTTAGTATATGAGGTTGATCTCTATCCTCGATTCCCATAATTGTAAAAATCATAATAAACACAAAAAGATTATCAACTGAAAGAGATTTTTCGATTAAATATGCAGCCAAAAATTCCATTGCTTTAACATGCCCATTCGGAAATTTGAAATAGATTGAAATGTTATAAAGCAGTGCCACACCAATCCATATCGCACTCCAGATTAAAGCTCTTTTGATCCCCACTTTTGTTCTTCGGTGATCTGTAAACCACAAATCAATTGCAAGCATAACAGTAACTAAAACACTAAAAATTATCCAATACCAAAGTTGTGTCGTCATATTAAATCCAATTTCCTGCAAATTTAAACAAATGATTTAAGATAGAATGATGTATTTTTTTATACATTTATAGAAATATAGGCGATAGAGTATATATCTTGCTCATCTTTATTGTAAATGTTTTTTTAATCTTATGAATATTCTAACACGATTTTTTTAATAGTTTATTTAGCAAGCAGGTTACTATAATAATTCTTAGTCAAAATTTCGAAAGCAAATTTTTCTAAGATTGTTCGAAAAATATGTAGTAAGTATAATCCTACAATTCATAAAGTTGATTTCTTACATAAACATATTTAGATTGTAAAAGAAGAGTTTGGTTCTCCATTGACAAGCTGAGTTGAATTTGAAGAGTTGAGCAAGCTTTGAGTTGATATACATACTGTTTCAATTAAAATTAAAAGTTTAATTTTAAATGATATCATCTATAAAAATACAGTATGTATCAAGACCACTATCGTTCTTGAAAAATTATAAGCATCAACTCACCTCAACTATAAACAGACTCTCAAAACCTTTCTTATTTAAGCTCACCAATAATTTACTCACAATTCGTAATAAAATTTATGAACGAAAAATCCAGCTATTAACTTTCGACATTTTAATGTATGAATCGTATGTCTGTAAATTATCTTTAATTTCATTCCCACTGAGTAAAATTTCATCCTCTCAGTGCTTTATTAAATCAATATCAAATAAAAAATCACAAACAAAAAAACATTTTCAAAACATTATGAAATTTGACAAAACAAAATCACTAAGAATAAATTTGCAAAAAAATTGGGGTAAGAAATAAAATGCTGAGTAAAGAAGAAAAAACACTAATATTAGCAGCTCTTTTTCATGATATAGGGAAGTTTAGGCAGAGATGCACTGGAAATCCAGGTAAAAATTTTCATCAAAATTTAGGGAAAGAGTTGATTTTATCTGGAAGATTTCAACATCGATTTGAAAAAATTATTGGAGAAGAAAACCTTCATCGTTTAGCTGATGCCATCGAACATCATCATACAAAAGATACAAATGATAAATTAATTAAAATCATTCAGGAAGCTGATCGTCTCTCTGCAAGTGAACGGGTTGAAAAAGAAGAGGTTGAAGCTTATCAAGATCAATGGAAACATAAACATCTTGCTTCTCTATTCAGTAAAATAAAAATATTATCTGATGAAAAAACTGAATTAAGATATTATAAGCACAAGCTATTAACCAAAAAGGATTATGATGTAATTATTCCAACAGAAACTAAGGAAAGTGAATTAAAAGAATTTGCTTACAAAGAATATGATTGGAATTCATTCCTTGCAGATCTTGAGCTCGTTTTAGATATCTATGAGACAGACGAAGATTTTGAAAGCTTAATCAATCTTATTTTAATAATTTTTGAAAAGTATTTGTGGTGCGTGCCTGACTTTACGGGGAGCTCTGAAACAGATATTTCATTATACAATCATTTGAAAGATGTTGCAGGTTTATCTCATGCAATTTATTTAACAAAAAAAGAAAATTCAGCCTCTAATAATCTCAATTTAGTAATAGGAGATATTCCAAGCATTCAGAAATATATTTTTGATGTTGTACACAAAAAACCAGCTAAAATTTTGAGGGGAAGATCAATATTTGTTCAAGTTCTAGCAAAAAATCTAGCAACGAAATTATTAAAAACGTTTGGCTTAACTGAAGCAAATTTGATTATGCTCGCTGGTGGAAAATTTTATTTAATAGCTCCCGATACAAAGAAATTTTATGATGATTATGGAAAAGTATTAAATGAGATAAATGATTACTTATTCGAAAATTTCAGAATGGAATTGAGTTTTAATATAGCATACCATACTTTTAATTATAGAGAGTTGATGGATAAAAATAATCCTTTAACTTTTGGTAAAATAGTTGAAGATGCTTCTCTTGAGTTAATTAAAAATAGATACAAACTGTTTAAGAATAGATTGTTTGGTGATGAATTAATAAACTATCAAAATTATATTTGGGAAGAAAGATATATTGATGATGATGGTACAGGTTCAGATTCAATAAAATGTAAAGTTACAGATAAACCTATAAGAAAAAATAGAAGGGATATTATACGAGATCCCGATGGTGATATAGTAGTTGACAAACAAGTTAAAAATGAATATGAAATTGGTTCAAGAATTACAGGCAATAATATTATAGCAATACTAAACGATGATAATTTATCAATTGATCCAAACAATATAATGCCCATTAAGAACTTTAAAGGAGATAAAAGTCAAAGAGAAAGAACCAAAATCTTATTGAATCCAATATTAGATGACTTATTAAAAAAGGAAAATTTGGGCAAAGATATTTTTAGAAATACAAACTACATTGAAGTTGCAAATTATTGTTCAAAAAACGAAGAAAACGATGTTATGTCATTTGAAGAGATGGCTGAATATAATAATGGTGCAAAATATTTGGCTCTTATTAAAGGTGATATTGATAATTTGGGACTAATTATGGCTTACGGTTTAGATAGAGATAAAAATTCTAATAACGATAACGATGATGAGAAAGATTTAACCATTATTTCTAGAACAACAACTCTGAGTAATCACTTAAAATATTTCTTCAGCTTTTTCTTAAACGGGTTTTTAGCTGAATGGGAACAAAAATCTAGTGATAATAAAGTTTATACAATTTTTGCTGGTGGTGATGATTTAATGCTCATTACTCCACAAAGCTCTGCCTTAAAATTGGTAAATGCGCTAAATAAAGAATTTTCAAAATTTACATGCGAGAACAAAGAATTACATATTTCATATTCAATAACTCACTTTAAAGATCACACACCTATAAGAATTGTAGCTGATTTTGCTGAAGAAAATCAAAAGGAAGGGAAAAAGCATTCAAAAGATTATCAATATGAGTTACTGAAAAATAAAGACAAAAAATCATTTTATTCAGTGAATGACAAAGCAGGCATATTTCTTTTTGATACTTTTGTTAAAAATGAACAAATCGACTATTTAATTGCTCAAATAGAAAAATTAACAATTAAAGCAAAAGATGAAAAAAACGGATTAAGTAGTGGTTTGATTAGACGGCTATTAGAGTTATCAGAAACGTTAAAGAAATATGAAGAAACAGAAGATGCTTCTTATCTAATCGCGTATGCAAGATTAAATTATACTGTCAACAGGTTATTAAAAGATAAGGATCAAGAAACAGTCAATTTCTTTAAAAACGTTTTAACTATTAATAAAGAGGACAACGAAGAAGCACAAAAGTTAGAAAAAATTCTACATCCTCTTGTTTGTCAAGTAATTTATAATATAAGAAAATAAAAAGGAGACTTACCATGCAAAATATTCAAATCAATTCGTTTTTTGACAATAAAGGTAACTTATTACCAAATCTCATTTCTGATCAAGGTGAAGATAATATCACTGATATTATTGATTTTATAAGAGAAAGAATAAACACTAGAAACTTTAGAAATGAAAAACTGAATATTAATCAACTCAGAAAATTTTATGATAGCTTTTTGAAAATATATAACAACAAAGCCGAAGAGAACGAGAAAAAAATTCAACTCCTAATGTTGAAAGCAAATGCAGAATATTCAGCTAAAAGACTTCATACGAATAGATTCAAGGAGTTTTTATCCAACCGAATTAATATTGTTGTTTCAAAAACAGGCGAAGATTTCAAAAGAAATCTTCACGCATTCAAACTTCATTTTGAAGCATTAGTAGCTTATTATCCTAAGAATTAAAAAGGAGAAAAGAAAAATGAAAAAGTTAGTAAAAAAAATAGAAATTGAAGTTTTAACCGGTCTTCACATTGGTGCTGGTAATGATGCAATTCAAATCGGTGGAGTTGACTCTTCTGTTATAAAGGATCCGGTTAGCTCCTTACCTTATATACCAGGTAGCTCATTAAAGGGAAAGATAAGATGCCTGTTAGAAACAGAAGGAGGCTATTCAGAATTAAACGATAAGATAAATGATTATTTCGGCCCAACCAGTGATTATTTAAAGACTAAAAAGGATGATAAGAACTATATACAAAAGCCAACTCGCTTTATTTTTAGAGATTTATTTTTAGATGATGAGGACAAACAAAAATTCCAATCGGGTGAAGTAACAACTGAGTTTAAAACAGAAATTATTATTGACAGACAAAAAGGTATAGCAAAAGACGTTGGTCCTAGAACCATAGAAAGAGTTCCACCTTCGGTAAAATTTAAAGGTGAGATATTAATTCGTTTATTAGACGACGATAAAGAAGAGGACTTACTAGCAATTCTTAAAAAAGGGATTGAATTATTAAATAATGATTATCTTGGTGGTTCTGGTAGCAGAGGATATGGAGCAGTGAAAGTAAAATTAATTGATTAGGTGCTGCTATGTACATTTTTAAATTCAAAACCATTACACCATTACATATTTCAAACGGTGAAGTCCTCGATCAAAATTTTCACTATGTAGCATTCATGGGATACATTTACAAAATTGATCCATTAAAATTCTCAAAATTAATCGTTAAAAAAGAAAGAATTGACTTTACAAAAGAAATTACAACATCACAAATTGAAAGTTGGATTAGAAAACATCAAATTGATATAATTGATAACGCGGTTGTTTATTCAATTAAAGTTCATGAATCTTTTCAAGCTCATCTTGAGAATCAGCGTGCAACAGGGAAAAGACAGATTATTGAATTTGTAAATAGTAACGGTAACTTTTATATACCTGCTAGTTCAGTTAAGGGAGCATTTCTAACAGTTTTAGGTTGGAAATCACTAGGAATAATTCCAGAAAATCCAAATATTAAAGACAAAGTAGTTTTCTACGATTCAGATTTTATCCCAACAGAATATTTTTCTGTTTATAGAACAGAAAATCGTCCTCCTCAAAACAATCTCATTTGTTTAGACCCCGATATTGAATTTTCATTAAAAATGCAAAAAAAAGGTAAACTGGATAAAAACTTTTTAATAACTCGTTTGAAGAATTACACTAAAACTCAACTTGATAAATTGAATATCGAGGGTTCTAAATTTAAATCGAACCGAACTGGGAAACTTAAAAAAGCAGATTTGTTTTTAAGATCAATAGAACAAATTAATACACTGGCTGCTAAGGGAGAAATCATAATAAACATTGGTTATGGTGGTGGTAGTTGGTTTAAGGTTTCAAATGGTATTGTACCAAAATTCATAAGTAAAGCCCCTAATAGAAGAGGAAAATTAGAAGCAGCTCATTCAAGCTTCTCGTTCACAATTAACCATAATTTAGTTCATATTGGCTGGTGCAAGTTGGAGATTGAAGAACTATGAAAACATACATTTTAAAATTAAAGCAAAAATCCGGATTGTTAACCGATCTACAATCAGATACCATTTATGGTCATTTTTGCTGGCGTTTAAAAGAAAAATTTGGTGTCAATGCTCTTGATAAATTTTTAGATTTGTATAACAATCAAAAGCCCGTATTTCTCCTTTCTGATGGTTTATTAGAGGTTAATAATGATATCTATTTCCCATTACCTTTAATCTTTGAAGATTTGGAAACAAAGACTAACAAATTCGAAAAAGTTTTGGATTTTGTTGATAGAAAGAGAAAAAAGGAAAGAACTTATCTGACTTTATCAGAACTTAATCATTTTCTTTCAACAGGTGAAATAAAACTAAATGAATTGAATTCAGGGAGCAGTGACCACAGAAAGCACAAGAAACAAAAATCAACTAAGCGAATTATTGAAGAAAGCCTTCGAGTTAGTGTTCAAATAGATCGAATTTCTTTTTCTTCAGCAGAAGGAAAATTATTTTCATATAAACCTAAATTCTCACGACAT
>Ga0068705_10002128_pt1 | contig 9909 bp, 8 predicted proteins | sample YNPMSTMetaG_FD_65631 | JGI IMG/M metagenome (GOLD analysis project Ga0068705, IMG submission 65631) | Anoxygenic and chlorotrophic microbial mat microbial communities from Yellowstone National Park, USA - YNP MS-T MetaG | ecosystem: Environmental > Aquatic > Thermal springs > Hot (42-90C) >... | reverse complement strand
CTCTCCTGGCTGCCCGAGGACATTTTGACCAAGCTCGATCGGGCGAGCATGGCGGTGAGCCTCGAGGCGCGCTGTCCGCTGCTCGATCACCGGGTCGTCGCGTTCGTGTTCCGCCTGCCGCCCGGGCTCAGGGCTCGCGGCGGGAGCGGCAAATATCTCCTGCGCCGGCTCCTCGCCCGCCATCTACCGGACGAACTCGTCGACCGCGGCAAGCGCGGCTTCTCGCTGCCGATCCACGACTGGCTCAGGGGCCCGCTGCGCGACTGGGCCGAGGACCTGCTCGATCCCCGCCGGCTCGCCGAGGCGGGTCTGGTCGACCCGGCGCCGGTGCGGCGGGTCTGGGCGCAGCACCTCCAGGGCTTCTGCGATCGTCGCTTCCCGTTGTGGAACCTGTTGATGCTGGAGGCTTGGCGGCGCCGGTGGCTGGCCCCGGCCCGGCGGCCGGTGCCGGTCGGGACGGCGGGCTAGCCCTCGTCCGCGGCGCGCACCGGACCGTCCGCCGGGTCCGGCGCAGCGAGCAGCACGATACCACCCCCCGACCGCTTGGCGGCGTAGAGCGCGCGATCGGCGGCCTCCCAGAGCGCCTCGGGCGTGCGGCCGTGCAGGGGATAGAGCGCGGTCCCGATGCTGGCGGCGATCGTGAGCTGCAAAGCCCCGACCTCGAGCGGGGCGGCGAGGCTCGCGAGCAGCCTCCGCGCGGCGGCCCCGACACCGTCGAGCGTCCGGAGGTCGCTCTGGAGGAGGGCGAACTCGTCGCCGCCGAGCCTCGCCAGCGTGTCGCTCGCGCGGACGATCGGCCGCAGCCGGTCGGCGAGCGCGACGAGCACGGCATCGCCGACCCGATGCCCGTGCCGGTCGTCGACCGCCTCGAAACCGTCGAGATCGAGCAGATGGACCGCGACGATGCCGCCGTACCGTTCGGCCCGGCCGATCGCCTGGCGCAGCCGATCCTCGAAAGCGAGCCGGTTGGCCAGGCGGGTCGGCGGGTCGCGCAGCGCCGAACGGGCGATCGCCACCTCGCGGGCGCGCCGCGCGCTCACGTCGCGGACCGCGACGAGCCGCAGCGGCCGCCCGAGCGAGCCGACCGGTCCGAGGGCGACCTCGACCGGGACGGGTTCGGCCGACGGGCGTCGCGCGCGCATCTCGACCGGCGCGCCGACCGTTGCGGCGAGCTCCTCCCACGTCCGCTCCGCCGGCTCGAGCAGGCCCGCGAGCGCTCGGCCGGCCAGGGCCGCGGCGGGCTCGCCCCAGAGCCGGCCGGCCACGTCGTTGGCGAGGCGCACCGTGCCCTGCCCGTCGACGACGAGCAGCGCGTCGGGTGCGTTAGGCCAGGAACGCGCGGAAGCTCGATTCGGGCGGGAGGTCGCCCGGGCCCGGACGGTGGTCGGCGGGGCCGATCTCGACGCCTCTCGGGCTCGTCGAGCGCCCGGAGGGATCCGCTCGACCGGGCGACCGCGGCGACCGATCGCCGACGGCTCCGAAGCCCGGCTCGTCCTCGAAGTCGGGTGCACCGGAAGGATCCGTGCCGATCAATTCGGAACGTCCCGATCATTCGGCGATCCATCGTGGATTTCCCGTAGCGACGGCTCGCCTCCCGGGCAATCGACGACGCGGGTGAAGTCGTACCAACTGTCGCTTCGGAGGAGGTCATCGAGCTGCGGATCCGGATCGTGAGTAGCGAGGGTCCGCGGCTCGTTCGCCCGGCTTGGGTCCCTCCTCGATCTCGGCTAGACGGGCGGTGCTCCCCGAGCGGACAGGAGGCCGCATGCTCGCCACCTACACGCGGTGCGCTCGCGAGATGTTCGTCCACGAGCAGCCGCCCGAAGGCGAGCTGCCGGCCGAAGTGATCAGGTTCGACCTGCGCTCCCCGAGCCCGGAGGAGGTCCGCTTCGTCGAGCGGGCGCTCGGGATCGCCATGCCCTCGCGCGAGGAGATGCAGGAGATCGAGGCCTCCGCCCGGGTCTACGAGGAAAGCGAGGCACTGTTCCTCACCGCCACGCTCCTGGTCCACGCCGACGAGCCGCCGCCGGCCACGACCGAGATCACCTTCGTCTTGAAGGGCGACCGGCTCGTCACCCTGCGCTACGAGGACCCGCAGCCCTTTCGCACCCTCAAATCGCGGCTCGAGCGGGCGGGTAGCGGGCTCGGCACGGCGCAGGCGGCCTTCTTCTGGCTGATGGATCAGATCGTCGCCCGGCTCGCCGACATCCTCCAAAAGACCGACCTCGACGTCGACGAGCTTTCGGCCGAGATCTTCGGCGCGGCGGCCAAGCGGCAGGCCAAGGCCGGCGCGCGGATCGACCTCGTGCGCACGGTCGACCGGATCGGCCGGAACGGCGACACCGCGGCCAAGCTGCGCGAGAGCATCTTGACCCTGCAGCGGGTGCTGCTCGCCGTGGCGACGAGCCAGTTGGTCCTCGGTTCCAACCGCAAGGAGGTACGGGCCCGGGCCAAGGCGCTGGTCCGCGACGTTCAGTCGCTCTCCGACCATACCACCTTCCTTTCTCAGAAAACCAGCTTTCTTTTGGAAGCCACCCTGGGCCTGATCAACATCGAGCAGAACAACATCATCAAGATCTTCTCGGTCGTGGCGGTGGTCGTCCTGCCACCGACGTTGATCGCCAGCATCTACGGCATGAATTTCGAGTTCATGCCGGAATTGGCATGGCCACTCGGCTATCCCTTCGCGCTCCTCCTCATGGTGCTGTCGGCCGCACTGCCTTATGGGTTCTTCAAGCAGCGGGGCTGGCTCTGATGCGAGCCACGCGCGAGCGGCTCGAGGCGGCCCTCGCCGCGATGGCGGGGCGACCGCTGACCGGGCCGTTCGAAAGCCTCGTGGGTTACCGCTACGGTTGGGACGAGGATGCCGGTCTCACCGTCGAGCTCGACCTCGAGGAACGCCATCTGAGCCAATACGGGGTCGCCCATGGCGGGGTGACGCTCGTCCTGCTCGACACGGTGGGCGGGGTCGCGGCCGCCCTCGCGGTCGGCGAAGCCCTCGCTCGGATCGCGACCATCTCCTTGGCCGCCAATTTCATCCGCCCGGCCGAGCCGGGTCGGGTCGTCGCCACCGCCCGGATCGACCATCTCGGCAAGAGCGTCGCGCACCTCGTCATGCACCTGCACGAGCGGGAGGCGGGTGGGCCGCTGTTGGCCTCGGCGATCGGGGCTTACCGGCTCTTCCGTCGCGACGGTTGAGGGAGCACCGAGCGGGTTCTATATCGCGGAGCGGGCAGGAACGGCCGTCCGGCCGGCGCGAGGGAGGAAGCGATGGCGAAGTTCGGGATCGGCCAGCCGGTGCGGCGGGTGGAGGACCAGCGGCTCGTCACCGGTCGCGGCCGGTTCACCGACGACGTCAACCTGCCGGGCCAAGTCTACGGCTTCGTCGTCCGCAGCCCCCACGCGCACGCCCGGATCCGCCGGATCGACACGAGCAAGGCCATGGCCGCCCCCGGTGTGCTGGCCGTTCTCACGGCGGCGGACGTGGGCGGCGCCTCGATCCCCTGCTTCGTGCCGATCACCAACCGCGACGGCTCGAAGGCCCCGATGCCGGCGCACCCGATCCTCTGCCGCGACAAGGTCCGGTACGTGGGCGACAAGGTCGCCTTCGTCGTGGCCGAGACCCGAGCCCAGGCGCGCGATGCGGCCGAACTCGTGGAGGTCGACTACGAGCCGCTCGAGGCGGTCGTCGACACCGCGGCCGCGCTCGGCGCCCGGGTCCCGCCGGTGCACGAGGAGTGCCCCGGTAACCTCGCCTTCGATTGGCATTTCGGCGACGAGCAGGCGGTCGCCGCGGCGTTCGCGAAGGCGGCCCGGCGGGTGCGCCTCGAGCTCGTCAACAACCGGCTCGTCTGCAACCCGATGGAGCCGCGGGCCGCGGTCGCCGAATGGGACGCGGGGGCCGGCAAGCTCACCGTGCACACCTGCACCCAGGGCGGCTGGGCGTTCCGCGACGTGCTCGCCCAAAATCTGGGCCTGCCGAAGGAGAAAGTGCGGGTCGTGACCCCCGACGTCGGCGGGGGCTTCGGCATGAAGGCGATGTTCTACGGCGAGTACGCGCTCTGCGCCTTCGCCGCCCGGAAGCTCGGCCGGCCGGTCAAGTGGACGAGCGAGCGCGGCGAAGCGTTCCTCTCCGACAGCCAGGGCCGCGACCACGTGACCGTGGCCGAGCTCGCCTTCGACTCCGACCACCGTATCCTCGGCCTCAAGGTCGACGTCGTGGCCAACATGGGCGCGTATTATTACTTCTTCGCTCCCTTCATCCCGACCGGAGCGGCGCTCAAGGTCCTGCCCGGCGTCTACGACGTGAAGTGCCTGAGCTACGGGGTGAAGGCGGTCTTCACCAACACCGTGCCGGTCGACGCCTATCGCGGCGCCGGGCGGCCCGAATCGATCTACTGCATCGAGCGGCTCATGGATCTCGCGGCGGCCGAACTCGGCGTCGACCGGCTCGAGCTGCGCCGCAAGAACTTCATCCGGCCCGAGCAGATGCCGTTCAAGACGGCGGCCGGTGAGGTCTACGATTCGGGCGACTTCGAGCGGGTGATGACCGCCGCGGTCGCGCGCGCCGATTGGCAGGGCTTCCCGGCCCGCCGGGCCGAAGCGGCCCGACGCGGCAAGCTGCGCGGGATCGGTCTCTGCTATTACATCGAATCGACCATGGGCAACCCGGTCGAGCACGCCACGGTGCGGTTCGCCCTGGACGGCGCGGTCGAGGTGCTGGTCGGCACGCAGAGCAACGGCCAGGGCCACGAGACCGCCTATGCCCAAGTCTTGGTCGACCGGCTGGGCGTGCCGTTCGAGAAGGTCCGGATCGTCCAGGGCGACACGGACGCGATCGCCGACGGCGGCGGAACCGGCGGCTCGCGTTCCTTGACGGCCGAGGGGGTGGCGATCCTCGAGGCCTCGGACCGGGTGATCGAGAAGGGCAAGATCGCCGCCGCGCACGTCTTCGAGGCCGCGGTCGCCGACATCGCCTTCGAAGGCGGCACCTTCCGCGTCGCCGGCACGGACCGGGCGATCGGCATCATGGAGCTCGCCGAGCGGGTACGGGTGATGGCGAGCAAGCCGGCGGGGCTCGAAGAGGGCCTCGATGCGAGCGCCTCGATCGAGCTCGATGCCTGGACCTTCCCGAACGGTTGCCACGTGGCCGAGGTCGAGGTCGACCCCGAAACCGGCGTAACCCGGATCGTCCGCTACACCGTGGTCGACGATTTCGGGGTCGTGGTGAACCCGCTCCTGGTCGAAGGGCAGGTCCATGGCGGGGTGGTCCAGGGCATCGGCCAGGCGCTGCTCGAGCACACGGTCTACGACCGCTCGGGCCAACTCCTTACCGGCTCGTTCATGGACTATTGCATGCCGCGCGCCGACGATCTGCCCTCCTTCGACTTCTCGACGGTCGAAGTCCGCTGCCGGAACAATCCGTTGGGCGTGAAGGGGTGCGGCGAGGCGGGCTCGGTCGGCTCCTGCGCCGCGGTGATCAACGCGCTGGTCGACGCGCTCTCTCCCTTGGGGATCCGCCACGTCGACATGCCCGCTCTGCCGGAGAAGGTCTGGCGGTTGGCCCAGGGGGCGCGCCGGGCCGCCGCCTGAGCGGCCGCCGGGCAGCGGGTCGCGACGAGCGCGCTCAGCCGGGGTCGGGCGCGCGGCGGCGCCGTGCGGCCGCGCCCAACATGCCGGCGATCGTGAGGGCGGCGAGCTCGGCACCGCTCGCCGCCACGCTCGCGCAGGTCGCCATCCCGGTGAGCCCCACCTCGCTCCAGGCCCGCCAGAGGGCCAGACCGGAGGCGATCGGCGGCAGGCGGCAGGCAGCACCCAGGCCGGTGCTCCAGAGGGCGAGGCTCTGGCCGAGCCAGGTCGTGGCGAGGCCCGCGGCCGGATCGGGTGGGGCGCAGCGGCGCGGTGCCGGCGGATCGGTGGCCGGCAAGGGCGACCGCCGCCCCGGGGCGCCGCCCGTGGCCACGACCGCGCGGGCCAGCGAGACCGCTCCGCGCTCGGCGCGGCGGCGATTGTCGTTGGCCGACGCGAGGGAGCACCGCACCATCCGGACGAGCCCGTCCGATCGGATCAACCGGGCCGTGGCCCACTCACCTCCAACTTGCTCGCTCATCTCTGTCACCCAGCGTCGGCCGCTCGGGTGCCCTCCCTGCCGGCGCGCACCGTGACGGGACGGTGAGCGGCCGACAAGGGGTTGGAACGGCCACGAGCGATTTTGGCGGGCGCAGCGTTAAGGGTGTCACCCGAACGCGACAGAGCCACACCCTGTTGCAGCCTTCCGGTACGTCACGCCCGCAGCGTCCGGCGCAGCCGACCGAGCAGCTCGAGGCGCGAGCGATCGTCGGGCAGCTGGCGGACCTCCTCGGCGATGTCGAGCAAGAGCCGCGCATAGGCGTTGTGCCAGTCGGCTGGGGCACCGACGAAGCGGGGCTCCAGGCGGCGTGGGCCGGGCAGGGGCTCGGCCCTGCCGCTTCGGACGAGCAGGAAGCGCTGGTCGAGTTCGGGAACGACGATCCGCAACGGATCGACGCCCTCGGCCGCGAGGTGGGCGCGCAGCGCGACGCCGGCGGCCTCCTCGCCGCGAACCAGGAAGATCGAGCCGGCGATCGGGCCGCGCCCGAGGATCCAGGCGAGCAAGGCGCGCCGGTCGGTGTGGCCGGCCAGCGCTTCGGTCCGGCGGATCCGGGCGCGGACCGCGATCTCCTCTCCGGCGATGCGCACCCGCCGCTCACCCGAGAGAATGACCTGGCCGAGCCCGCCGGGCGGTTGATGACCGATGAACAGCAAGGTGGCCTGCGGGCGCCAGAGATGCTCGCGCAGATGTCGGCCGAGCCGCCCGCCGCCGTCGAGCCCGGTCGAGGCGAGGATGACCGCTCGGCCGGCGGCGCCCTCGAGCACGGCGCTCGTCTCGCCGCTCTCGGCCAGAACGAGCCGCGGGCTCGCGAAGAGACGGGCCGAGTCGATCGGTGCGGCGAGGCCCGGCCCCTGGCGAGCGAAGGTGCGGATCGCCGCACCGGCGCGCGGCGTGTCGACGATCACCGGGACCTCGGGGAGCTCGCCGCGCTCGATCGCATCGAGGAGCACCGAGAGGAGCTCGCGACCCTGCTCGGCCTCGAAGGCCGGGATCAGCACCGGCCCGCCGGCGGCGAGTGCCTCGCCGATCTCGCGGAGGAGCTCCCCACTGCGCTCGTCGCGGCTCGCCTCGGCGGGCTCCCGGTCGCAGCCGGTACATTCGACGACGAGCTGGTCGACCCGGCAAGGCCCGGCCGGGTTCCGCGGGTCGAGCGACCCGGTCTCGCCCGAGATCGCCAGCCGTTGCGGCGGCCCGCTGCCGTCCTCGACGAGGAGCTCGAGCGCGCTCGCGCCGAGTGCGCCCGGAGCGGCCCAGAAGCGGGCCCGAACGCCGGCCCCGGGCTCGAACCACCGGCCGGCGTCGCAAGCCTCGAGCCGCTCCAGGCAGCGGGCCGCATCGTTCGGCGAGAAGATCGGCCGCGCCTCGGGCAGGCCGCGGCGACGGGCCCGGGCGTTGCGCTCGGCTGCTTCCTCGGCGAGGCGATCGGCGAGGTCGGGGAGGGCGAAGCCGAGCAGCTCGGCCGTGGGCTCGCAGGCCATGATCGGGCCGCGCAGACCGGCCCGCAGGAGCGCGGGCAGCAGCCCGGCGCGATCCGGTCGGGCGCTGGTCAGCAGGACGAAGTCGAGGCTCGCGGCGGCGAAGGGTGGGTCGCGTCGGTTGAGCGCGGCGAGGGTGCGGGTTCCTCGGAACAGCCCGCAATCGACCAGGAAGCGGCCGCGGTCGTGCTCGAACAGGAAGCAGCTTCCGGTGGCCGTCGAGGCTCCACCGAGGAAGGTGAGGCGGATCGGCATCCCGTCTCCCGCGAGGCGACTCCGACGCGCGCCGCTGCTAGCAGCGGGCTCGCCGCGTAGCAACCTTCAGATGAATTTCTATCCGCTCACTCGCGCGGAGCGTAGTGCTCGCGGATCACCTGCCAAGCCTGCTCCGCGGTCTCGACGAAGCGGAAGATCGCGAGGTCGTGATCGTCGATCACGCCCTGCTCGACCATCGCCTCGAAGTCGACGATGCTCCTCCAATAATTCTCGTCGAAGAGCAGCACCGGCATCGATCGCGCTTTCTTGGTCTGGATGAGGCAAAGCGTCTCGAAGAGCTCATCGAGCGTGCCGTAGCCACCGGGGAACACGACGAGTGCCCTGGCACGGGTCAAAAGATGCATCTTCCGGAGCGCGAAATAGTGGAAGCGGAAGCAGAGCTCCGGCGTCACCCAGGCATTGGGGGCCTGTTCCTGCGGCAACACGATGTTGTGCCCGATCGTGGGCGCCCCGGCCTCCGAGGCGCCACGATTGGCGGCCTCCATGATCCCCGGCCCGCCGCCCGTGACGATGACGTAGCGATGCCGCTCGCCGTCGTGGCTTTCGCGCGAGACCAAAGCCGCGAACCGGCGGGCCTCCTCGTAGTGGCGCGAGAGCTGCTCGAGCCGGGTGGCGATCGCGAGGCGGCGGGCGGCTGCCGCATCGTCCGGTCGGGCGCGGGCCTCCGCTTCGGCTTCGAGCCGCCGGCGCCGCGCTTCCGCAGGCTCGACGATCCGCGCGCTGCCGAACACGACGATGGTCGATTCGATTCCGTGGCGCTGCAACTCGAGCTCGGGCTTCAAGAGCTCGAGTTGCAGCCGGACGGGGCGGAGCTCTTCGCGCAGCAGGAAGTCGATGTCGGTGAAGGCGAGCCGGTAGCTCGGCGAGCGGGTCTGCGGGGTGTCGGGCCGCGGTGGCTCGCGCAGCGCCTCCTCGCGCGCCGACGGCAAGGGCACGTGCGACTCGGGCTCGCGCAAAGCCATGAGCGGTCTCCGAGAACGAGCGGCGTGGCGCCGCGGGTCGCCCTTGTGGCGCAAGCCGGGGAGCGTTGCAATCGGCGCGCGAGGAGCCGGCCACATCCTGTCCGAGAAACGACGAGGCCCCGGCGGGGGCCGCCGGGGCCGGACGTCGAACGGAACGGTTCGCTCGGCCGGTCAGGCGGCGAGCGACTTGACCTCGTCGAGGTTGGCGGTCGCGCGCTTGACCAGGAGGTCGACCACCTCGGCCTGCGCCTTCATGCCCAAATCGAGCGTCTCCTTGGCGTCGGCCATCGCCTTCTCGAGGACGGCCTTGGCGTCCTCGACATACTCCTTGGGCTGCTTCTTGGCGTCGAACCCCTTCACGAAGCCGTCGAACTTGGCGAACGACTCCTTCATCATCTCGACCTGGCGCTTGGCGACCGTCTGCCAGAAGTCGAACACGATCTTCTGGGCGGCCACCGCGGTCTCCAGGTTCGCCTTCTGCATGGCGACCCAGGCCTCGAGGTCGAACTTGGGCATCACGGGCGAAGCGGTCTTGGCAGTCATCGAGCCCTCCTCTGGCCGGTTTGCTGCGCTGCACAATTCATATCGCAGCGCAGTAGGGCCGTTCAAGGGGCCGAACGTCCATGCGAAGCGAATCCGGATCGTTTCGCTGCGACCTGCAGCCGCAGTGGCGCGGCTCAGCCGATCCGCGCGAGGAACGGGCCGACCCTGCGCAGGACCGCCACGCCACCCTCGAGGCTGCGGTGCAGCACGGCGCGCGTCCGCTGGAGCTCGGGGGTCGGATCGGTCAGGAACACGGCGAGCGTCTCGAGGATCAAGAGCGTCCCGCCGATCTCCTGGGCGGCGCGTTCGACACCGCGACCGGGTATGCGGGCCACGTCGAGGAAAGCGTGCACGAGACGCGAGAGGGCGAAGATCATCGGCACCCAATGGTGCGGGTGCGACGGCCAGAGCTTGGCCCGGATCATGGCGCCGGTCAGGACCCGGTGCGGCGCGAGCGCCTCGAACCAGCGCAGCATCACCCGCTCGAGCCGGACCGCGGGGTCGGGGTCGGCCAGGAGCTCGG
>Ga0068705_10002127_pt1 | contig 9913 bp, 8 predicted proteins | sample YNPMSTMetaG_FD_65631 | JGI IMG/M metagenome (GOLD analysis project Ga0068705, IMG submission 65631) | Anoxygenic and chlorotrophic microbial mat microbial communities from Yellowstone National Park, USA - YNP MS-T MetaG | ecosystem: Environmental > Aquatic > Thermal springs > Hot (42-90C) >... | reverse complement strand
GTTGAGGATATTGAAGGTGATAGAATAAAAAAACTTCAAACATTTCCAATTGTTTATGGAGAAGAAAAGTCACTTAAGATTTTTACATTTTTGATCGTACTTACAATTATCTCGACATTACTTCCATACTTTCTCGGAATTTACAATGTCTTTTATCTTTTGATTATTCTCTTTATCGTTGACTTGCCTCTTGTTTATGCGATCAGAGTTATTTTGGATAAACCAGAAAAAGATCAATTGAGAAAAATCAGCAATTTGATTAAATATGAGATGATCGCAGGATTGATTGCAATTTTTATAGGTGTGAATTGAAAACTTTTCAGAAAATAGAAAGAGAATTTTTCAAAAAAGGTTTTCGTCTGATTGCTGGTGTTGATGAAGCTGGAAGAGGACCACTTGCTGGACCTGTTGTGGCTGCTTCAGTTGTTTTTGACGAAAGAATTGAAATTGATGGAATTAATGATTCGAAAAAACTTGCTTCTAAAGAAAGAGAACAGCTTGAAAAAGAGATTAAACAAAAAGCTCTTGCTTATTCAATCTTTGTTGTTAATGTTGATGAAATTAACAAATTGAACATTTTACGATCTTCTCTTTTCGCAATGGAGCAATCAATACTTCAGCTTGAATTAAAACCAGATTTAATTTTAGTTGATGGTAATTACAAATTGAATCTTTCAATTGAGAATCGTCCGATTGTTAAAGGCGATTCAAAATGCTTTTCTATTGCTGCCGCTTCAATTCTTGCCAAAACTTATCGTGATCGACTGATGATCGAGCTATCCGAAAAATTTCCAGAATATAAATTCCATAAAAACAAAGGTTATCCGACACGAGAACACATTGAAGCAATTTTGAAATTTGGACCGTGCGAAATTCACAGAAAAAAATTTTTGAGAAAGATTTATGAACGAAAATCAGAACAACAAAAAATCATCTTCTAAAAGTCTTGGTAAGTTTGGTGAAGAAATCGCTGAAGAGTTACTTCGTTCGAAGGGTTATCAAATTCTAAAAAGAAATTTTAGGTTTGGAAAAGGAGAGATTGATATAATTGCAAAGGATGGTGATTATCTTGTATTTGTCGAAGTTAAATCGAGAAAGAATTATGATTTTGGTGAACCAGAATATGCAATTACGAAATCCAAACAAAGACAGCTCAAAAAAATTGCTGAAGCATATTTTTATGTAAATGGAATCGAAGAACAACTCTGTCGTTTTGATGTGATAACAATAGTTGGTGAAAAAAGAGAAGAAATGAAAATTAATCACATTGAAAATGCATTTTATTAATGGAGGTAGCTATGAACGGAATGGAACTTGTTTTTCTCGCATTTATTTTTTACGCACTTGCTTATAAATTTTATGGTGACTTTTTAATTAAAAAGTTCAAAGTCACTGATGAAAATCAAACTCCGTCTCACACACTTTACGATGGAATTGATTATGTCCCTGCAAAAGCTCCAGTTCTTCTTGGTCATCACTTTGCATCAATTGCAGGTGCTGGTCCAATTGTTGGCCCAGTAATAGCAGCAGGATTCGGATGGCTTCCAGTTTATCTATGGATAATTTTAGGTGCGATTTTTATTGGAGGTGTTCACGATTTTTCTTCAATCATTGCTTCAGTCAGACATAAAAGTAAATCAATTGGCTATGTAATTGAAACATACATTGGCGATGCAGGCAAAAAATTATTTTTGCTTTTTGCCTGGGCGACTTTGATTCTTGTGATTGCTGTCTTTACGATTATTGTTTCTGAAACTTTTGTGAATATTCCTTCTGTTGCAACTTCTTCAACTCTTTTTATTCTTTTAGCGATTCTTTTTGGAATGATGATTTATAGATTACGAATGAACTTAACTATCGCAACAACCATTGGAATATTTTTGATGGGACTTAGCATTTATGCTGGAATGATTTTCCCGATTTCATTGAGTAAAATACACTGGCAAATAATTCTTCTTCTTTATGTTTTCATTGCATCAATTACACCTGTGTGGATTTTGCTTCAACCGAGAGATTATCTTAATTCATTTTTACTCTATGCAGTTTTGTTTGGTGGATTGATTGGAGTTTTCTTCGCTAAACCAGAAATAAATCTTCCAGCTTACAGCACATTCAGTCTTGATAAAGTTGGATATCTATTTCCAGCATTGTTTGTAACAGTCGCTTGTGGAGCAATTAGTGGATTTCATTCTTTAGTTGGAAGTGGAACTACAGCAAAACAATTGAATAAAGAAACTGATGCTCGAATTGTTGGGTATGGTGGAATGTTAATTGAAGGTTTACTTGCGGTTTTATCACTTACCGCTGTTGCTTCTATGGCTAATCAAGAATTCATAGAAATCTTAAAATCAAAAGGTCCTGTTACTGCATTTTCACTTGGTGTTGCCAGATTCTTAAACTCAATTCCATTATTGGGAATCTCAATTGAAACTGGACAGACTTTTTCTGCTCTGGCTGTTTCTGCTTTTGCATTAACATCTCTTGATACAGCCACACGACTTGCACGCTATATGTTTCAGGAATTTTTTGAAATAAAAACTTCTGATGAAGAAAAGAAAAGTAATAAGGTTTTAGGAAATCGATTTGTTTCAACTGCAATTACTGTCGCTTTTGGAGCTGCATTGACTTTCAGTGGTCAATCAATGTCAATCTGGCCAGTTTTTGGAAGTGCAAATCAATTACTGGCAGCTCTTGCTTTGCTTGCATTGACTGTTTATGTCGCATTCTTAAAAGAGAAAAAATTATTCGTGATGATTCCAGCTCTGTTTATGTTTGCTGTTACTTTAACCTCTCTTGGAACCCTTATCTATACAAATCTTGTGACTAATCATTTTATTCTTTCTTTCATTTCATTTTTATTGTTCTTGCTTGCTGTCTTGCTTGGAATTAAAGGTCATCAGGTTTTAACCAATAACAAACATCGAGTTCTGGAGGTTGAAAGTATTGGTGTTGCTGAAAAGTAAAATTTGAATTACAGGAACTTATTTTAGTCTAATTAAGTTAGTCACGCAAAAAAGAGGAAAAATATGATAAACAAACTTTTAATTTTAGTTATAACTTTCTTGTTCACTCAGTCATCATTTGCCCAGTTTTCACTTGAGAAATTTCTTGATGAACCATTCAATCTTAATTATAAGACGGTCAAATCAAGTTTAAAGGGGAAACAGGTTGAAGAAACTGTAATCTTAAAATACAAAAGTGTTGTCTACTACGATTATCTTGATCCTGTCTCTGTAAAAGTTGGTTATATGTTTGATGTGGATGATACTCAAAAAGGTAAAACCATAATGAATGGAAAAGAAAGCGAAAGTGATGCTCAAAAATTATTTGAGATTTTACTAAACGCACTTGAGAAAAAATTTTCTAAGAACTACTCAAAGACTGAACTCGGTGATATGACAATGATTAACTGGAAAGGCTTGAAAGATCTCTCCGTTATTTTATCGAGACAGGGAAATAAAACGATGCTCACAATTGTTAAGAAGTAAATTTTCCCGTTAGTAGTATTAGTTCAATCCAAGGCTGACTAAAAATTTTCAGAAATTCTCAATTGTTTAATCGTTACACTTCGATCCTTCGACAAGCTCAGGATAAACTTGCTCAGCGTGACAAAGGATTTTAAACTTAATGTCAGCCTGAGTTCAATCGAAGGCTGACGAAAAAATGTTCTGAATATTGATAGTGTTTTTGTCACACTTCGATAAACTCAGTGTGACAAAAGATTTTAAATTTATTTTGACAAAGTGTTTAAAATCCAATGTCAGGCAAATATTAAACAGCACTTTGTTTCACAAGATCAACCCTGCATATGCCTTGGTAACTACATTTTTTACAAATCCTTGTTTCAAATTTTTCAATTGTTGTCAGATTAAATTTTCCACCTTTGATGTTTTGAATTAATGTCGCAATCGTTTTTAATACTTCATCAAGTTCATTTTTAATGTCAACTTCTTTTTCGAGATAATCATTAATCAAAGATTTTCTTTCGATATTATCTTTTTTTGAGGGAGAAAGTCTTATGAATTCAGCATCTGCAATATTTAAATTTTTATCGACCGATTTGAAATATCTCTCGACAAGAATCAAATAGAGTGGTAACTGGAGAGAGGTTTTATCTTTATAATCTTTTATTTCAGGCAACTTGCCTGTCTTGTAGTCAATTACTTTGAAAGAGTTTTCTTTTTCGTCGATATCGATTCTATCGATTTTGCCTTTCAGTTTAAACTCCGTTTCATCAAGATTAAAACTCTGAACAATCGTTTTTTCAAACTCAAAAGGATTGAACGATAGATTCTCATTTTCAACTAACTCTTTTTCAAGATTTAAGAATTCTTCAAGGATGGATTTTCGTTTATTTGAACCTAAGATAATTTCTTCTGTCAGAAAGAAAAATGGATTAAATCTCTCGAAATGCTTAAGAATATCTTTTGCAACTTCAGTTATTTCATTTGATAATCCATCGAAGTTGTTTTTCAATTCTTCGTAAAAATTTCTGTTTTCATTTTTTAGTTTACTCAAGAATTGATAAAGTATCTGGTGAATTATCAAACCGAATTCATTTCGTTGAATGTCTTCTTCAATTTCTTCTTCAATTTGTGGCTGGATAATGTAATTCAAAAAATACTTGAAAGGACATTGAGCATAAGTTTCAAGTTCAGTAATTGAAAACTCTTTATTGAATTTTGAGTAAAGCAATTGAAGAAGTTCTTCGTCTGTAATTATTCCGCAATATTCTTTGCCTTCACCGTTAATATCATTTTTGATTCTGTGATTAATTCTTTCGATTGTTTCTTTTACTCTTTCCAAGCGAGCTAAAAGTTCTCTGTTTCCTTTATTCAAATCGATTAATTGTTCAACAGAAAATTTTTCGAAAAGCTCTGACTTTGAGAAGACAAAGTTGTTCAATTCTTCAATGTTGAGTTCTTGAATCTCACAAATCTTTTCCAGATCAATTAGAAAATCTGATGGAATTTTTTCTTTTTTCTCATCTTGTCGTGGATATGATAGATAAAGTTCATTTTCGAAAACATTCAAGCACTGATAAAATAAATATCGATCTTCAAGCAATTTCTGTCTTTCATTTCTGATATATTTTTCATCGAGTAAAACCAGTGGAAAATATTTTGAAGGGAATAATCCATTTTCAAGTCCGGGCAAAAACAAAATTGAAAAATTCAAACCACGAATTTCTTCAGGAGAAGTCACCAGAACACCATAGCCCCATCGTTCTTTAACATTATATCGTGAACCAAACACTGCTGTAGTGATGAATTCCAGATAATCACTGAATGAATAAGTCTTCCTGTGCAATTGTAATTTTTCAAAAGTATAAACAAGCTCTTCAAGGATTGATTCAAACAAATTCAAAGCTCTCACATCTTTTGAATAAGTGATGATGTTGATGTCTTCATCAATAGAAAGTTCTTTGTTGAAAATGTTATCGTAGATTTTCAGTTTGTGGATGATCTCTCGCAAGTTATTGACAAATGATTCAGGAGTTTGATTTCTTTCGAGTGGTGAAAGTAATTCGATTATTTTTTTGAAATCTTCTTCAGCTTTATTCAAGCGATTGATTTCAAAATTCTTTTGTGGATATTCATTCAAAGAAATTGAATTCAAATATTCCAATCTATTTTGAATTGATGTCAGAATTTTTTCTTTTCCACGAGTGATTTTAATCAAGCTGAGAGTTTCTCTCAAATTATCAATGTCGATATCTTCAAATGAAAAGTAAGTTGATCGTAGGACATAGAAAAGATCTTTGTAGAAAAAATCATTCTTAAGTAAATCAAGCAGACGAATGATTGAAATTACAGGTGGAGCATTTTTCAGATAAAATCTATCAGTTACATTGACTGGGATTCCGTATTTGTAAAAAATTTCTCTTATAAGATTTGAATATTCACTTATACCTTTAATTGCGATACAAATTTTACTTAAATCAAGTTCGGGATCTTGAATAACTTTATGCTTGATAATTCTCGCAATTGTCTCTACTTCATCTCGAGCATCAAATCCGGAGAATTTGAAGATATTTTTCGCAGTGATTTTTTCTTTTGAACCATCATTGAATAAATCACTTTTAATTTTCTTTTTGAATTCTCCGTTTTTCTCAAATTCATTTACAACCGTGTGTTGAAAGCCAATGTGTTTCAGATGTTGATGAGTTTCAAAAAGATTTTCGAAAACTTCACGATTATTTTCATCAAAATCGAGAGTAATTATTGTTTGAAGATTTTCAATTTTTGAAAGTCCTTCGATTAAACTCAATTCAGGTTTTGTAAATTCATTAAAGCCAGTGATGAAAAGATAATTCACATCATAAAAAACATTTCGAAACGATTTCTCAATTTCATCCTGATCCATTGAATTAATCTTTAAATAAACATCGCCAGTCTCGAAAAGTTTTAGTTGCTGAAGTAACTTTTGATATTCAAAATAAATTTTACTCAGATCAGACATTTTAATTTTATCGTAACCATCGAACTTATCAACTTCTTTTGCGAACGAAAATTCTGTAAAACCAACTTCCTTCAATCGTGTGATAACATTTATGACAAGTTCAATCAATCCATTGGGAATGAATTTACCTTTGACTGAAAAATATTGTAGATCAATTTCCGAAAGAATTTTTTTAACTAAAAAGTATTGGAGTGAAGAAGTGATTTTTGTCCATCCAGTAAAATTACCTTTGAAAATTTCTTCAGCAAGATCGCCAATTGTGTAAATGTTTAATTTAGGTGTCGCTTTATCGGGCGCAATCTCTGTCAGTTCACGAATTAAATATCTGACTTTTCTTCGAGTTGGGACGACATAAATGAAAGAGAAAAAATCTGTTTTCTTCAGCCTTGAGTTAATTTCTTCAAAAGGATTAAATTCTCTCTCAATAGTTTTTGCGTAAAGGTACATTTATGATTTTCCTTTTTTAAGAATTAAATCGGAGTAAGAATTCAAAATTTGTTCTTCTGGATTTAGTTTAAGTAATTCAAGTATTTGCTGAAATTCTTTTCTTGCTTTTTGTTTACCTTTTACGACTTTAGTTTCAAGCTCAACAAAATTTCCAAGTCCCTTTACTTTATCAAAATGAATTCTTGTGTTGTGAAGATGGTAAAGCGTTCGATGTTTATCAACCACGACTAATCTTTCTAAAAATTTATCAAAGAATTTTATCCAATCTTCTGGATTATCAACTTTGATTACTTCAAAGTCAGACCATCTTTCTGAACCATCTTCAATTCTTTTATAGAAAATAATAGATTTTTCACCACTTGAATTTCTGACTTTTAATCTGCCATTATCCAGTTTGTAATAAACATCAACCTGTTTAGAAGAATAGATTTTTTCTTCACCTTCTTGTTCGACGACATTGATTAATTTCTTAAGATTTTTGACAGGAACTTTAATTTCAAGATTTACAGGCATCTTAAAACTCCTTTGTGGTTTCAATTTTTTAATGAAAAAATCAGTTTAGTTAATTTTGCACTAACTGGAGGAAATTTTCCTGTATCCCAGGTATCATTGCCTGTTAGATACCGATTATTCCAGTTCATATAGAACGATAAAAATTTTCGTTCTGTAAAATCTATTAAACTTTACAAACAATAACAAAAGGAGAACAGGAATTATGGAATATCCGGTATTGAAATTAAAAAAAGGACATGAGAAGAGAGTAAGGGCAGGGCATCTCTGGGTTTACAGTAATGAAGTTGAACAGATTGATACATCACTTCCAATAGGATGCCTTGTTGATGTAATAAATTCAAAAGGTGAATTTGTTGGAACCGGATTTTACAATCCTAACACATTAATTGTAGTTCGTTTGCTTACAAAAACAAAAGAACCAATCGATCGAGAATTTTTTGCAAGAAGATTGAAAAGGGCAAGAGAGATTAGGGAAACTTTTTGCTCAGATAGAACTGCTTATCGTCTTGTTCATAGTGAGAGTGATTTTTTACCTGGACTTGTTATTGATAAATACAATGATAGTTATTCCATTCAACTAAATTCAGCAGGAATGGAAAATTATCTCGACATAATTACAAATCTTTTGGTAAAAGAATTCGGTGCAAAGAATATTGTTCTTCGAAATGATACAACAGCGCGAGAACTTGAAGGACTTCCAAGATTTACAAAAGTACTTTATGGTGAAAATGTTGAAGAGGTGATTTTTGATGGAAAGTTGAAAATGAAAGTAAACTTGCTCGAAGGACAAAAAACTGGAATTTATCTTGATCAGACAGAAAACAGACATTTATTAATTCCGATTTCAAAAGATGCTGAAGTTCTTGATGTGTTTTGCAATGAAGGTGGTTTTTCTCTTGCTGCTTTACTTGGTGGTGCAAAGAAAGTCACATCAATTGATATTTCACAGGAATCACTTGATCGTTTCAGAGAAAATATTGAGTTGAATGGTCTTGATTCGAGTAGAGTTGAAATAATTAAAAAAGATGCGTTTGATCTTCTTAAAAAGATTAAGAAAGAAGTAAGAAAATTTGATGTTATAAATCTTGACCCACCATCTTTCACAAAGACAAAAAAGAATGTCCCTCAGGCAAAGAAAGGTTACTATGTAATTAATCATCATGCATTTAATATGATAAAAGAAGGTGGATATATTTTGACTTCGTCTTGTTCGCATCATTTGAGTGAGGATGTTTTTCAGGAAATTGTTTTAACTGCTGCACTTAAATCTGGCAGACAATATATGATTTTGAAAACCGGCGGTGCATCAATTGATCATCCTGTCCATCCAAGAATGCCAGAAACTCGTTACTTAAAATTTATGTTGCTGAAAGTTGTGAATTAATTTAAGTTGTAAATGAAATTTAAATTCTTGAAAAAATTGATTAAAAAAATTCAGGACTTAGAAAATGAAAAAAATATTTTTAATTCTGGTTTCGACTTTCCTATTTGCTCCAGTCATTTATGGACAGGAAAAGCTTTATACAAATATGTATTTCGATTTACATTTTTCTGAAGGTGGATTGGGAATTGGCTTGACTTACAATAAAGAAATTACATCCACAACATCAGTTTTTGCTGACATGATGTTTTCTGAATCAAAAGACGCACAAGAATTTGAATATTATGATTACTGGGGAAATGTTTATGTCGTTGGAAAGAAAAATCGCGTTTTCATAATGCCTCTTAATCTTGGGATAAGGTATCGTTTATTTAAAGATGATATTGTTGATAACTTCAGACCTTTTGTTCAAGTTGCTATTGGTCCAGCAATGGCAATCACGACTCCTTATCAATATGAGTTCTTTACAAGTTTCAAATATGCTCATGCAAGATATACGCTCGGTGGTTCGATAGGATTAGGTTCATACTTTGGTTTCGATAGAAAAAATCCAATGGGAATAAGTGTGAAGTATCAATTCATTCATTTCTTCAAAGATGGAGTTGAAAATCTTGAAGGTTTTACTCGCAAAGATTTAGGAGGAATTTTTATTACACTTAACTTTGGTTTCACTCCTTGAAATATTAAAACTTTTAACTTGATTGTTTGATTTTCGATTTATGATTTAAACTTCGGTAGCTTAAACACACCGACGAAAAGTTCGCAAAGGTAACGCAGAGTTTTTCTCTTTGCGTCCTCAGTAAATTCTTTGTGATCTTTGCGTTTTTATTTTTTTATCTGAGTAAATAAAAAAATATGTAGGGACATGGCTTGCCTTGACCGATTGATGTTTTTAATGACCAAAATGTTTTATGATCATTCTCAAATGTCACTTAAATCTGGAAATTAAAATTTTGAAAATGATTTTCGTGACGGACAAGCCCGACGGGATGGGCAAGCCCATCCCCTACATTCTTTTTTATCATTAATCGTCTACGACGATTTTTTGTTGGTTGGTGGGTATGTTTTTTCTACAATAATTAATCGCCTACGGCGATTTTTTTGATAATT
>Ga0068705_10002121_pt1 | contig 9929 bp, 6 predicted proteins | sample YNPMSTMetaG_FD_65631 | JGI IMG/M metagenome (GOLD analysis project Ga0068705, IMG submission 65631) | Anoxygenic and chlorotrophic microbial mat microbial communities from Yellowstone National Park, USA - YNP MS-T MetaG | ecosystem: Environmental > Aquatic > Thermal springs > Hot (42-90C) >... | reverse complement strand
CATCCTATTCTTCCAAAACCATAGCCAACTGCAATACATGGTGCAGTAATATCAAGAATTTTTAAAACAGGCTCTTTGCTTTGCTTAATGATAAAGTAGCTGAATAACAATGCAAAGAGGAACCCACCATATATGGAAAGGCCAGCGCCTGAAAATACGGTTCCTGCTGGATCAGACAAAAATTCGTCCATGTGATCAAGTATGTGGAAAACTTTTGAACCAATGATACCAGCGGGAATAGCAACCAGTAATATCTTGTATGCTAAATCCGGATTAATATCACGTAAAATAAGTTCTCGTTCCAATAAAATATAAGCCATATAAATTCCTATAGCAAGCATTACGCCATATCCGCCAATGGTAATGAATTTATATTGGAATAGTATTGGATACATGGTAGATTGCCTCCATTGATAACTAAAAAGCTATAGTTTAATACGTCATAATTACTACGATAAAAAAAATTGCAACAGAATTATATGGTCTGTTGCAATTTTTTGTTTTATTAGTGTGTATCGTTTACTTTGTTTCAACAGCTAAAATCTGGCGTAATTCACGTTTTAATATTTTTCCTGATGGATTTTTTGGCAATGCATTCATAATAAAGATTTTCTTTGGTGTTTTAAAACCTGCTAAATGCTGCTTAGCAAATGCGATGATCTCTTCCTCCGTTGCCTGCTTGTCTTTTTTCAACACTACCGCCGCACACACAAGTTCTATCCATTTAGGGTCGGGCAGGCCAAACACGGCAACCTCAGCAACAGCAGGATGCTGGTATAATACTTCTTCCACTTCACGTGATGCAACATTTTCACCACCTGTTTTTATCATGTCTTTTTTACGGTCAACGACATATAAGTATCCATCTTCATCAAATTTTCCTAAATCCCCACTGTGAAACCATTCATAAGCAAATGCTTCGGCAGTTTTTTCAGAATCGTCTAAATACCCTGTCATAACGTGCCCTGATCTATGAACTATCTCACCAACTTCCCCAACCGGCACAAAGTTGCCATCATCGTCCATTAATGCTGTTTCAACATTGAGTACCGGTTTGCCTGCTGAACCGGGCTTTTTAAGCTGGTCTTCGGGTTTTAATATTGTTGCAACTGGCCCCATTTCTGTTTGCCCATAATAGTTCCATAAGCGTAAGCCCGGAAATATCTCAGTTAAGCGTTTTAAAACTTCCACTGGCATAATACTTGCGCCATAGGCAGCTTTTTTGAGTGAAGAAAGATTATACTTTTTGAATTCCGGGTGATTGATAATCCCAATCCATACAGTTGGTGGCGAAAACATGTGTGTTATGGAATATTTTTCAATGAGTTGCATCATGGCAACAGGATCTGCTTTATGTAAGATTATGTTTGTTGCTCCTATATACAAAAATGGCATGAGAAAGCAATGAAGCTGTGCACAGTGAAAGAGTGGCAGTGCATGCAGGCTGATGTCATGTGGCTGGTATTCACCTTCAATAATGCAGCTAAAATACTGTGACATTAATGCTCTGTGCGATAGCATTGCGCCTTTTGGCTTTGATTCTGTACCACTGGTATATGGAATCTGTGCAATATCTTCCGGAGATACTGTTGCCGCAATATCATGTGCTGGCATGCCTTGTAACATTTCAATAAGATTATCAAATCCTTGTGGTGTTGGTGTTCCTTCAAGAGGGATATACAGCCAGTTTTCTACTGTTGTGCATTTATTTTTAGCAGAAGCAATCACATTATATAAATTATCTTCAACGATTACCATCTTGGAATTGGAGTGATTTATGATATATGCCATCTCATCGCCATTAAGCATGTAGTTAATGGGTACCTGAATTGCTCCAATCTTTGAAAGGCCTACAAAGCTTATTGGATAATAGTGTGAATTAAACGCTATAATAGCAACACGGTCACCTTTTTCTATACCATACTGTTGCATAAGATGGGCAAAACGGCAACATTCTTCTTCAAGTTGCCTGAATGTCAAATTAGTATCCCTAAAAGCAATTGCTGTTTTTCCGCCAAACCGTGAAGCAGCACGTCGAACAATATCAGCAATTGTATCTCTGCAGTAAAGGTTAGCCATAAAGGTCCTCCATTTATATTATGATAAGATATATGACAAATATGAAGTGTACCATCTATCATGCAAGCACAAAATGGTAATGAAATTTAAAATAGGCAAAGATTTATATATAATAACTATCGCCCATAATGAATACTTAGAAATTATATGTACACATGCTATGTTAAAGGTTATGATGTAAAAAATGAAAACTTAGAATTTAATTATTTGATTTTTTAATTGACTTACATTAGACTAAATGAAAAAGGTTATTTACACGCCGTGATCTTTCATTAATCAAAATATTTTATTTTGTAATTAATCTCATTTGTATTACTGGGTAAGGGATTTTTATATTTCAAAATCAAAACAGAAAGGAGAAAGCTTTCATGGCAAAAAAGGTTATGAAATCAATGGATGGTAACGAGGCTGCTGCATACATATCGTATGCGTTTACAGAAGTTGCTGCCATCTATCCAATTACACCATCTTCACCAATGGCAGAATTTGTTGATGAATGGGCTGCACATGGGAAGAAAAATATTTTTGGACAGGTTGTGCGCGTTGTTGAAATGCAGTCAGAAGCTGGTGCAGCTGCTGCTGTGCATGGTTCCTTGCAGGCAGGTTCGCTTACCACAACTTATACTGCAGCGCAGGGATTGTTGTTGATGATTCCCAACATGTATAAAATTTCAGGGGAATTGCTTCCTGCGGTTTTCCATGTCAGTGCACGTTCAATTTCAGCTCAGGCTTTATCAATATTTGGTGACCATCAGGATATAAACGCTTGCCGCCAGACGGGGTTTGCAATGCTTGCAAGCGGTGGAGTGCAAGAGGTTATGGATTTAGCTGCTGTTGCCCATCTTTCTGCAATTAAATCACGTATACCATTTTTGCACTTCTTTGATGGATTTAGAACCTCTCATGAAATTCAGAAGATTGAAGTGCTAAATTATGAAGACCTGGCTAAGCTTGTTGATTATACTAAGTTAGAAGAATTCAGAAATAATGCATTAAATCCTGAACACCCTGTAACACGCGGCACGGCTCAGAATCCTGATATCTATTTCCAGGCAAGGGAAGTCAGCAATATCTTTTATCAGGCAGTGCCAGATATAGTAGAAGAGTATATGCAGGAGATCAATAAGCTTACAGGAAGAGAATATCATCCTTTTACTTATTATGGCGCATCTGATGCAGAACATATCATTGTTGCAATGGGTTCGGTAACCGAAACAATAGAAGAAACAATTGACTATTTGCTCAAAAAGGGTGAGAAGGTTGGACTTGTAACTTGCCACTTATACAGGCCGTTTTCAACAAAATATTTCTTCAAAGTATTGCCACAAACTGTAAAGCGCATTGCAGTATTGGACCGAACAAAAGAACCTGGCTCCATTGGCGAACCGTTGTATCTGGATGTCCGTGCAGCGTTTTATGGAACAGCTAATCCACCTGTGATTGTTGGTGGGCGATATGGATTAAGCTCTAAAGACACTACTCCGGCACAGATTCTTGCAGTTTATAATAATCTCAAACTCAGTGAACCAAAGAATGGTTTTACGGTTGGCATAGTGGATGATGTAACATTTACATCGCTGCCATTGCCTGAAGAAACCAGTGTAGTACCGGAAGGGACATTTGAAGGTAAGTTTTTTGGTTTGGGTTCGGATGGTACTGTGGGTGCAAACAAGAACTCAATCAAAATTATTGGCGACAACACTGATTTGTATGCGCAGGCATACTTTGCATATGATTCAAAAAAATCAGGCGGTGTGACTGTTTCACATCTTAGGTTTGGTAAAAAACCTATTAGGTCAACCTATCTTGTTAACAATCCTGACTTTGTAGCCTGTCATGTCCCTGCATATCTTAATAAATATGATATTTTAAAAGGATTAAAAAAAGGTGGAACATTTCTGCTCAATTCTCTATGGGATGAGGAAGAAACCAAGAAGCATCTGCCCGATCACATTAAAAGATATTTAGCTGAAAATAATATTAAGTTTTATATCATCAATGCTACGGAAATTTCAGAACGCATTGGCCTTCCTGGCAGGACAAATACCATCATGCAGGCGGCATTCTTTAAAGTCAGCAATGTTATTCCATATGAGATAGCTGAAAAAGAAATGAAAGGTGCTATCGAAAAGACATATGGTCGTAAAGGTGCTGATGTTGTAAGTAAAAATATGGCTGCAGTTGATGAAGGTGCAAACAATGTAAAAGAAGTTAAAGTGCCCCAAGACTGGAAAAATATTCAGCTACCCGGTAAGCCAAAATTTGAAGAGTTACCTGAGTTTATCCGTGAGATAGCTGAACCAATGAACAGGTTAGAGGGCGATAGTTTACCGGTAAGCGCCTTTTTGCCAAGGCCAGATGGAACATTCCCCCCAGGTACAACCCAGTACGAAAAACGAGGCATTGCTGTCAATGTTCCTGAGTGGCAACCTGATAATTGTATTCAGTGTAATCAGTGTGCCTATGTGTGCCCCCATGCAGTTATCAGGCCATTCCTGCTGAATGAAGATGAAATGAAAAAAGCTCCTTCTGATATGCAAACACTTGATGCAAAGGGCAAAGGCCTTGAAGGGCTTAAATTCAGGATTCAGATAAGTCCTCTGGATTGTACTGGTTGTGGCAACTGTGCTGAGGAATGTCCGGCAAAAGAAAAGGCATTAATCATGAAACCACTTGAAAGCCAGTTGAACCAGCAGAAATACTGGGACTTTATAGTAAAGAATGTTACGTACAAAGATAATCTAATGAATAAATATACCGTTAAAGGAAGCCAGTTCTGTCAGCCACTGTTTGAGTTCTCTGGTGCATGCGCAGGCTGCGGGGAAACACCTTACATTAAGCTTATCACACAGTTATTTGGCGACAGGATGCTCATTGCCAATGCAACCGGCTGTTCTTCTATTTATGGTGGTTCTGCACCTGCAACTCCATACTGTACCAATGCAAAAGGAAAGGGGCCGGCATGGGCAAGCTCACTTTTTGAAGATGCAGGAGAATATGGGTATGGCTTTTATTTAGGTATTAATCAGCAGAGGAATAAGATTGCACAGCTTTTAGAACAATTGGCAAAAACCACATCAAATGCTGAACTTAAAGCAGCAGCGCTTGAGTGGATTGCGGGGAAAGATAATGCTGAAAAATCAAGTGAAGCAACAAAGAAATTATTACCGCTATTAAAGGGCGATAGTTCCCGCGAAGCAGCTGAAGTGTTAAAATTGGCTCAGTACTTGGAAAAGAAATCTGTCTGGGTGTTTGGCGGTGATGGATTTGCTTATGATATAGGGTTTGGTGGGCTTGATCATGTGATTGCTTCAGGAGAGGATGTCAACATACTTGTAATGGATACAGAAGTGTACTCCAATACAGGTGGCCAATCATCAAAGGCAACACCAATAGCAGCACAGGCCAAATTTGCTGCAGCTGGTAAGCGGGTGCGTAAAAAAGATTTAGGACTAATGGCAATCACATACGGATATGTGTATGTGGCCCAGGTTGCCATGGGTGCAAGCCAGATGCAGTATATGCGTGCAATAACCGAAGCCGAAAGCTACCCGGGACCATCTCTCATCATTGCATACTCTCCATGTATTAATCATGGATTACGTGAAGGTATGGGAAAAGCCCAAGAAGAAGCAAAGAAAGCAGTTGAGTGTGGATATTGGTCATTATGGCGGTACAACCCATTGCTTGAAAAAGAAGGCAAAAATCCATTTATATTAGATTCTAAGGAACCTCAATGGGATAAGTTTAAAGACTTTCTCATGGGTGAAGTACGGTATTCAGCTTTAAAGAAGGAATTTCCTGAAGTTGCTGATGAGCTTTTTGCCGCTGCATTGGAAAGTGCTCAATGGCGGTATAAGAACTATAAGCGATTAGCAGCACAGTCATAACAAAAATTGTAGATAGAGGGTTGCCATAATGGCAGCCCCTTTTCATGTTATGCACATATTATGCCTGAGTATTGATGACCTTACCTTTATTTTCTTCCTCAAGGGTTTTTGGTACTTCACTTAATCTGTTGCGAGTTTCTTCAACAGTATTCTTCCCCATTTCTTTTGTTTTTTGTAAAACGCCTTGAGTGTTTGTTGATGCGTCATTAATCTTGTTTATCATAAACCCTCCCTTGTTTAATGTGCTAATTATAGCTTCTTCTTTGGTAACGGTATAAATGCACTTGTTGTTTTTATATAATTAATATATTCAGGGCGTTTTTCTCTTAAAGAACTTTCAAGCAATGTAACCCCTGAAACTTTTAAAAGCATATAGGTTATTAAAAGTGGAGAAATTATTGTTGCTAACCCATACGGTACTGGAAGAGTAATAATGAAAATGCCCCACCACATTAGTGATTCGCCAAAGTAATTTGGGTGTCGTGAATAATACCATAAACCCTGGTTCATAACTTTTCCTGCATTTGCAGGATTATGAATAAATTTATAAAGCTGTATATCGGCAACTGTTTCAAGAATGAAGCCGGTTAACCATACAACAAAACCAATATAATCAGTTATAATAAGGATAGATGGTTGTTGTGCAGAAATTCCAATTTGGGCTGATAGTGAGATGATGATGAGAAGCAAACCCTGTAACCAGAATACCTTAAAAAGGCTTATGATCCAGAAGTTTTTAGGGTTTTTGTTACGCATTGCGGTGTATCGGGGATCTTCTCCTTTGCCGCGTTTTCGGTAAAAAATATATATCGATAATCGCAACCCCCATAATATAACCAGAGTTACAATAATTATTGCCCTGGCATAATACCCTTGATAAAGTATAAACGTAAGCACTGATACAAGTATAAAGCCCAACCCCAGAACACATCGGCAATACTTGCATCCTTTGTAATAAGGCTTAAAATCCATGCAACAAAGAAAAATGCAAGGATTGCTACAATATTGGTTGCTATAATTTGTACAATAGTTTCAATCATAAGAACTATCTCCCAGACGTATTTGACATATAGTATAAGGTGTCAAATTACTAAAGTCAAATTAATTATTCTCATGTTCAAGCTTTTGTGCGATAGTATCTTGCGTTTTTGCCACAATATCATCAACAGTGAGTTTATCTGGGTATATGGGTGGCAGTATATTAATAGTTATTTGTGCTGGTTTGGGTAGTATTTTACCACGCTTAAACGATTGATATGCGCCCTGTATTGCTATTGGGACAACAGGACAATTAAGTTCTTTGCTAAGGATAGCAAATGTCTTTTTAAAGGTTCCTAATTGCCCGTCAATAGTACGGGTGCCTTCGGGAAATAAAATAATATTATGTTTATTTTGGAGTATGGCTGCCATTTTCTGAATGGAATCTTTAAGGTTAGTATCGATATTTACAATTATGGTATTCATTAATTTTGCCAGTGAATCCCCACGGGATACTTTAATAAAGCCTAACTCACGGGATAAAAAGTAACTGTGTATTAATGTTTTATTTGGTAGTGATGCAATAAGAAGTACTGAATCTAAAAAACTCTGATGATTTGGGGCAAAGATAACAGGGCCATCAGGTATATTGTCTTTTCCCTTTAGTTTCAGTTTGAAATACAAAGATGCCAATGGTTTTACTAAAAATTTTAAAAATAGTATTAAGGAAAATCCATGTTTAAACGTGTACGATGTATTTTTGATGATTATTTGTAACCAGTTTTGTGCCTGTTCTTCAAATTTTAATTTGTGTTGGGCAATAAATCCTGTTATTTCTTCAACAGTTGGATGATTTAAAATATCAGCGTTTGATATTTTAATGCCAAATGTTTCTTCAATATATGTCTGAAAGGAAAGAATTCCTAAAGAATCAAGGCCAAGGTCAAGTAAAAGATTATGGTGAGGTAAAACCTTTTTGCGTGTATGTATAGTCAAGAATCTTTTGATTGATTTATACTCAATTGTTTTTGGTTCTTTAATTTCTTCCTGTTCAATTGATTTATTTTCAGTTTGTGCTAATTGTTTTACTATATATCGCTGGAGTTTGCCCAGTCGTGTTTTTGGCAGTTCATTTTTGGAGATAGTTATTTTAGTAATATGTTTATAGCTGGCAACACTGGCATTATAGCGGTTAATGACTTTACGCTTTATCGTTTCAAGGATATTGACAATATTTTCTTTTGTAATGACACTGTAATCCGGATGGATGACTGCTGTAAGATTTCCCTGGTCTTCTATAACGCCTATTTCTTTTATTAGTGGCGATATGCGTAGAATTTGTTTTTCAATTTCTTCTGGATTAATATTTTTACCATTGGGTAATACAATCATATCATCCTTTCTGCCTGTTATATAAAGGTATCCATCATCATCAAAATAACCGGTATCTTTAGTATGAAACCATCCATCGGTAATGACTTCGCTGGTTGCCTTTATATTCTTGTAATATCCTTTCATTACATTTCTGCCTTTAACCAGAATTTCCCCATCAACGATCTTAACTTCTGTTCCCTTAACAGGCAATCCAACAGATCCCAACTTCACTTTTGAAAAAGGGTTAAATGCAACAAGGGGGGCAGTTTCGGTTAGTCCGTATCCTTCAACCAGATTAAATCCCAATGTTTTTAAATCGCGGGCAACTACCGGGTCTAATTTAGCGCCTCCAGTAAGAAAAACATGAATGTGTCCTCCAAATGCATTATGTATCTTCTTAAAAAGGATTTTGGAAAAGTTAAGGCTGTCAAAAACTTTTGCAATTAAAAATAAACCATATGCAACAGGGTTCTTTTTTACTGCAGCCATGATATTCTTATGCAATAGTTCATATAAGCGGGGTATTCCTAAAAACATTGTAACTTTATGCTTCTGCAATGCAGCCAGTATTTTATCAAGCACCAGTTCTTTTACCATAATTATTGAAGCATTGAGATACAATGGTGCAGTAACACAACCCTGAAGTGGAAAGATATGATAGAATGGCAACAATGCAATCATCCTGTCATTTTGAGTTAACATCTTCAGATTAGCAATTGCCTGTATGCTAAATAGCAAATTATCGTAGGTCAGCATAACACCCTTTGGTTTTCCTGTAGTACCTGAAGTATACATGATGATTGCAATATCATTATAATTAATTTCAGGAAATTTAAAGGTGATATCTGGTTTTATTTTGCACTGTTCTAATATAATTATATGTGGCTTAACGTTTGTCAGTTTTATAGCCTTTTTTACAGTAGGCAAGGTATTGGCGGAACAATATATAACTTTAGGGGTACAGTTTTTGAGAATATATCCAAGTTCCTGTTCTTTCAGGTTATAATCACAGGGAACTGCTATTCCTTTTTTTGCCCATATACTGTAGAATGCATAAATCCACTCAGGGCTGTTTTCGGCAAATATCAGGACTCTATCGCCTTTTTTAATCTTTAAATATGAAGTAAATGATGTAATATTTTGAATAAGTTCGTTATAAGAAATTTCTTTATTTTCAATATAAATTGCAATTTTTTCTGATGGTTTGGGGAACATAGGTTATTCTCCTTCAAGGTCTTTAAAAGAAATATATCAACAAATTATACATTTGACTGCCCTTGGCGAAGGTAAGCTATTTCTTCTTTATTCATGCAATGGTTTTAAGGATTAATTATGGTTTATAATAAATATAAATTTATAATCAGTTGTCAAGCAAAATTAAATGGTATACTTATAGATGGCAATAATATTATATTTCAGGTTTAATTTGGCTACAAATTTATGATCTGTAATGTAATATGCCAGTATATATCAAAAAAATATAAATATAAAAATTATTACATAAAAAAGCTTGCCATATGTATAATTATTATAATATGATATAGTATTATTAATATTTATAAAAAATATTTTTATTGAAAAAATAACTAATGATTACTTTTTGGCTAT
>Ga0068705_10002116_pt1 | contig 9942 bp, 8 predicted proteins | sample YNPMSTMetaG_FD_65631 | JGI IMG/M metagenome (GOLD analysis project Ga0068705, IMG submission 65631) | Anoxygenic and chlorotrophic microbial mat microbial communities from Yellowstone National Park, USA - YNP MS-T MetaG | ecosystem: Environmental > Aquatic > Thermal springs > Hot (42-90C) >... | reverse complement strand
CCAAATTTAAAATTAGCATGATTTTAACTTTTTGTTTTATATTAATTTACATATCATCTTTTAAAACTCTTCTTGCACCAGCGTAATGAGTTTTATAATAAGGTTCTTCTAACGAAGATATTGTAACTTTTTTAGAACCAAGAGTAGCATGTATAAACTCGTTGTTTATTAAATATATACCTACATGATTTATATATTCGTATTTTTTAATTTTACCTTTAACTTTTTTATATTTAATTTTTTTGAAAAAAACTAAATCGCCACATTTAAGTTGGTCTTTTTCAACTGGTATTCCAATTTTAAACTGTTCCCGTGAGGTACGTGGCAAATTTATCCCAAGTTCTGAAAACACAAATTTTACAAAAAATGAACAATCAATACCTTTTTCTACATTTGTCCCCCCCCATTTATAAGGAGTGGTATACAATTTTAATGCTGAACGTATAATTTTTTTTACTTTTTCATCTGTATATAACTTAACAATATCTTCGTTTACTTCTTTATTACTCCATGATGAAACAACAAGGTCGTATTCTAAATCTTCATCTTCTTGTAAGGAAACTTTAGTGTCATTATTATTTGTGTGATTACATTCAATTATATTATTTTCTAATACTTGTGTACAAACATTTGCTGGCAAGTTTAGGTCTGTAATTAAAAAATTTTTTATCTCAGTTGCTTTTTCTAACTCATACGGACCTATTAAAATTGTTGTTGTGTTAACAAATAATTTATCTTCTTCATACCACGACTGTTTTTTTAACAAATTTTTTATAAAAGGTAAATCTTTTTCGTTATCACATAAAATTTCAACATAATAATTATATTGTGCAAAAGCAAAGGTACAAGAAAAAATTAAAAAAAATAAAAAATTTAGTTTATTCTTCATCGTATTTAATCGTATTTATATCCTATTAACAACAAATAATCGAAACGTTTTTTTGCAAGTTCACCATAATATGTTTCAGGATATAGTTCAAAAGTTTTTTTATAAAATTTTAATGCTAATTTCATCTCCTTTTTTTCTTCATAACAACTAGCGATACTGAACAAACTTTCAGATTTTAATCCTTCATCTTTATAAATTTCAACAACTCTTGAGAACCTAAAAATTGCACTATCATATTTTCTTAGCAAAACACAAATTTTGCCTAACATAAATTCTGTCAATTGTGCATATTTTGATTCATTATATTGTTGTAACCAATCATTAAACTTCCCTAGTTGATAAAACTGAGAATAAAAAATATAAAAACATACTACAAGAAATGTAATAAAAAAAATAATTTTTTTCATAGTTTTATTTTGTTATCATATCACCTATAATTATAGGAGAATATGCTCTCATAATTTTACCAACAATTATATTTTCTCTAATTTCTATTACTTTTAGTTTACCAACTAAATTTAGTTGGTCATTAGGAACATTTAACAAAGTAGTATCGTATTGTGAAGGGCCTAAATGATATATATAAAATATATCACCTGTATTCACATCATTAAAGTTTTCTAATTCACAAAATACTATATCATAATCAATATAAACAAACTTTTTTTCTTTTGCTGAAACAATTTTTCCTAAACTTTTAAATTTTTTAAGTTCTATTGTTTTTTGTAATTCTAGTTCAACAGATTCAATTTTTTCTTTTTTTTCTTCTAATTTATTATATTGAATAACTGTCTGTGTTGATTCGACCTGATCTAATTGTTCTTGTTTTTCTTCTGTTTGTAATAATTCATTAGAACTAACTTCAGTAGATTTTATTATTCCTTTTTCTTCTGTTTCTATATCTGGTATTATAAAAACTTGTCCTGGATAAATTAAATCAGGGTTTTTTATCATATCTTTGTTCTGTTGATAAATTTTTACCCATAGGAATGGGTTAGTATAGTATTTTTTTGCAATATTCCATAAACAATCGCCTTTAATTACTGTATATTGTTCTACTGAATAAAGATTAATTATAGTCAAAAATAAAATGCCAAAAACAAATGCTTTTTTCATAGCACTATTTACCTCCGTGAAGTTATAAAAGTTCATCTTTAATTTTAACAGATATCCAAGTAAATAGAAGCCCTACAATCATACCTCCAATAACATCACTTAAAAAATGCGCTCCAACTAATACTCTACTTATACCTACTAACATCGCTAAAAAAAATACTAAAATTGTTATATATTTTTTCTTTACTTTGTCTGATATATAAACAGCAGATGAAAATGCTAAAAATGTATGCCCCGAAGGAAAACCAAATTCACGTAATTGTTCCCCTATAACATTTATTGGTTGATGTAAAATGTCTTGAAACAGTTTTAATGGTCGTGGTTTATCAAAAACATATTTTAATATCTGTACTATTAATCCACCTAATGAAATTATTATAATAAACGAAATAATCTCTGGCATAAAATTTTTGTTATCTATTAAAAATAATACTAAAATCATTATAGGAACAAGTATAAATCCATTACCTAAATTTGTTAGAATATACGACATTGTTCTAAACCATTTTTTTTGATACATCTCGTTTTGGTTAATTTTTAAAAAAATTTTTTTGTCATAATTTCTAAAAACTTCTGTCACTGGAAGTATATTGTTATATTCTTGCAGAATAAACTCTTTTGGGATTTTATCATACATAAAACTTTTACATAAATAAAATTTGAATACTCTTTTTGGCCAAAATTTGTTTTTTCTAAAAGTAACTATTGAAACTAATTTTTTTTCTTTAAATGGTAGTTTACCTAAAATATCTTCTTCAGGAAACCTTCCTTCAGTAATATAAATCGCATCTTTACCATCAAACTTGTTTAAATTTTTGTCCCAAAAATCATATTGGTTAAGATAGTCATCTATACAAAAAACTTCTGGAATACTATCATTTTCAAAATATCTTGCTAACGCGAACCTTATTTGTCCTGCTACATAATATCTATGTGTAAAAACAAAACATGACTGATATTTTTTCAACAATGTATTAAGTTCTACTGCAGCTACATCCCAACCATAAAGTTTGTCTGGTGTATCAGCATTACTATATTTTTCAGGTATTTTAATTATTCCAAACAAAGTAATCAAAATAACAAAAAATGTAATTAAAACAGAAGAAACTAACGAAATGTAATACAATATCCTTTTCTTGTCTAAAAACTGGATGTATGGAATAAGCATAAAATACAACATTGCAGGCCAATGTGGTAACAACTTATTTTTAAAACTTATACCAACAAAAAATAACAAACCAGGCAAGATAAAATATAACAAAAATTTATTAACATTTTTGTTTATAAAAGCATAAATAATGCTATACCATATTAAAACAAAAACAACAGGTGAAAAATATGCTGATTGAAAACCAAAATTTTCAACAAATGTTTTTATGGAAAACAAAACTTTTGTCCCAACTGCATGTCCAAACTGATATTTAAATGAAACAAATTTATGTGCAACATTCCACAAAATTACTGGCGAAAAAATTGTTATTGAAACCAAACAATAAATATAAAAATCTTTTTTTAATAAAAATTTTCTCAATTTTGGATCTATTAAAATTACAAAAATACTGCCAATAAACAAAAATACTGCTGTGTATTTAGACAACAATGCAAGTCCTAACAATACACTACAGAAATATAATATCCATATATCCTCTGTTAAAACAAACTTGTAAAAATAAAACATGTACATCATCCAAAACATACCTAACAATGTTTCTGGTATCGTTATGATAGAACCTACAAAAGCGATAGGTATAAAATTAAGCAACAAACTTGAATAAAAAGCATGCTGAGAACCAAAAATTTCTTTTACTAACCTGTAAAAATATATTATCGCAATTGTGAAACAAAATATTGCAGGCAATCTAACAGCATACAAATTATTCCCAAAAATTTTTGTTGACAAATATATCAAATACCCAACCATTGGTGGATGGTCGTAGTAGGAAAAATCTAAGTATTGAGCATACTGCCAATAATGAGATTCATCATCTGTTAAACCAAACATTCCTGACAAAATTAATCTCAAAATTGTAGTTAATAACAATATCTTAACAAAAAGGAGATTGTATTTATCATTTAAAAACCATTTTACTACTAAGAATTTTACCTTAAATAAATATTTTAAAAGTTTTCCCAATGAAAGTTTACTTTTGCCATAAAGCCGTTTATGAAACTCAATCGGTACTTCAAAAAACTTAAATTTAAACATTTTACATAAATAATTTACTTCTGTAACAATAAACGGATCTGATGCAGATAAGTATGGTAAAATTGTTTCAATAACTTTTCTTCTATATACTTTATACCCAGAAGTAATATCTTTTAAAGGTATACCAGTTATTAGTTTTATATATATTCTTGAAAATAAACTTATCAACTTACGAATGATACTACGCTCGCTATCTTTCCCACCTTTAACATATCTTGAACCAACAACAACATCTACTTCAGGATTTTTTTCTAAAACTTCAATAAGTTTTGGTAATTCATATGGTGAATGAGACAAATCTGCATCCATTTCTACAATAATATCAGCACCAAGGTCTATACATTTTTTAAATCCTTCAATACCAGCATAACCACGACCACGTTTCTCTTTTCTTACTACAAGATACAAATTCGGATATGTTTTTTTTAAATGTTCAACTTTTTGTGCAGTACCATCAGGCGAGTTGTCGTCTACAACTAAAAGTTTACAATCAGGTAAGACCTCAAAAACTTGTTTTATAAAAGTTTCTATATTTTCAATTTCGTTATATGTTGGAGTAAAAACTATAATGTTTTTCATCATTTTATTAATTTATCTATACTTCTATATTGTACTGCTTCTGATATATGGACAGAATCAATAATTTCCTTGTTATCCATATCTGCAATAGTTCTTGCAACTTTGATAATTCTGTCATAAGCACGTGCAGAAAAACTCATTTTTTCAACACTTATTTTTAACAACCGTTTTGCTTCGTCAGTCATAGGACAAAATTCTTTTATAAGTTTACTTGAAAGTTGTGAATTTGTATAAATTTTTTTACCTTTATATCTTTCATATTGCAAAATTCTAACTTTTTCTACACGTTTCCTAATTTCTTCAGACGATTCTGATGGTATATCAGAACTTATTTCTTCAATTTCAACTGGTGGTACTTCAATTTGAATATCAATCCTGTCAAGAAGTGGACCTGAAATTTTTGAGATATATTTTTGTATTTGGTATGGTGTACATACACACTCTTTTTTCGGATGGCCATAATACCCACATGGACATGGGTTACATGCTGTAACTAACATTATTTTTGCTGGATAATCTATTTTAAACGATGCTCGAGATATAGTTATAACACCTCTTTCTAATGGTTGACGTAAAACTTCAAGAACGTTTCTGTTAAATTCAGGCAGTTCATCTAAAAAAAGAACACCATTGTGTGCTAAAGAAATCTCTCCAGGACGTGGAACTTGTCCTCCACCAACTAATGCTATATCAGATATTGTATGATGAGGAGATCTGAATGGTCTTGTAGAAATAAACCCGTCATTTAACATTCCAGCTGAAGAATAAATTTTTGTTGTTTCAATTGCCTCTTCAAAAGTAAGTTTAGGTAATATTGTTGGAATACGAGTAGCTAACATTGTTTTCCCAGCCCCTGGTGGACCTATCATCAATATATTATGTCCACCAGAAGATGCAACTTCTATCGCACGTTTAGTATATTGTTGCCCTTTAACTTCTGCAAAATCTACATCATAAACAAAATTTTCTTGATACAATTTGTGTAGATCAAGTTTGAACACAGATATATCTTCTTCCCCGTTTAAAAATTTTACAACTTGTTGTAAACTTGCTACAGGATAAACATCCATTTTAGAAACAGCAGCTTCTTTAACATTATATTTAGGTAAAATAATACCATCGCGACTGTTTTCTTTAGCAAATTTTAAAGCAAGCGGTAACACACCTTTAACAGAACGCACACTACCATCTAATGCAAGTTCGCCAATAATATAATAATTTCTAAGTTTATCAATGTTTACCTGACCTAAAGCTGCTAATATACCTAATGAAATTGGTAGGTCAAACCCAGCACCCTCTTTTTTCAAATCTGCAGGAGCTAAGTTCACAGTAATTTTTTTTGCAGGAAAGTCAAACCCAGAATTACGTATTGCTGAAGAAACACGTTCTTTTGATTCTTTAACTGCAGTATCAGGAAGACCTACTATATTAAACGATGGAAGTCCACTTGAAATATCTATTTCTACTTCTACTATATATCCTTCAATACCATATATTGTTCCTGAATAAACTTTTGCTAACATAATTGTTTAACCTTTTTTAAACATTTTTTTTAACTCTCGTTGAATTACTAACATCTCTCTATTACCAGGGACAAAATCTGATATTTGTTCTATCAACTGATAAGCATTTTCGTATTCTTTAAGAAGATAATATGTTTTTACCAACAAAAATGTATTATCTAAATTATCTGGATAATTTTTTTGTTCTTTTTCAAAATACTCTTTTGCAGTTTCATAATTTTTGTTATCAAAAAAAATTTTGCCTAAATAAAAATCAACATTTTTTGGTTCAACAATGTTTTTCTTTTTTGTAATAAGTAAAACTTTATTAAAAAATTCTTGTGCAGTATTAAAATCTTTTTTGTTATAATACACAATACCTAAATTTGTTAGAGCAACAATGTTATCCTTCTCTAATTCTAAAACTTTTTCGTATGTTTTTACAGCATCATCTATGTTATTTTTTTGGTAATACAAATTTCCTAACCTTACAAGAACTTCTTTATCATTAGGAACATTTCTTAAAAATTTTTTGTATTCCTCTATTGCTAAATCATAAAGTTTTAAAAATTCATACATACAACCTAAATAATAAAAAATACGAATGTCAGTAGAACCCATTTTCCATGCTCGGTACAGGTAATTTATTGACTTATCATAATACTGATGACCTTTAAGAAAATAATAAATACCTAATTCTACCATGATTTTCGTATCTTCTGGAGATATTTTCAATTGAGAAGATAGCTTATCTATATTTTTCTCGATTTTTTCATCATCAACAACTTTAATCTCGTTTTCTCTCAGGAAGAAAACTCTTTTATTTTTAATAGAAAAAACAAATATTGTCACTAAAATAGTCAATAATATTGTTGGGATAAGTAAAATAACTTTTTTTATCATTGTTCGGTTAGGATATCTTTCAATGTTGGAAGTTCTACTTCAGAATATTTTTTTAGTAACTGTTGTTGGACTATCTTTTCTAACTTACGTATTGAAAGTTCAATTCTTTGTTTTTTTTCATCAACATAAACTATTACTGCGTCTAAAACCTGTCCTGGTTTGTATAACATCTTAAGTTCTTTTGATAAATCCTTTTGTTCTACTACAGCTTCTTTTTTCGTAATTATTCCTTCAATATCTTTTTCAAGTTCTACAATTAACACTGTTTTTAACACTTTTTTAATTTTACATTTTACAATAGTATCAACACTATATTTCTCAAACGGATTTTCTGTAAGATGTTTAATTGACAACACAGCTGTTTCTTGTTCTGGGAACACTTCTAAAACTTTATATTGAACATATTCACCAACATTGTATCTCTTAGTTAAATCTTTAATTTTCTGTGTCCATGAAATATCGTTGATACTTATGAACCCGTCAAAACCAGGTTTAAGTGAAACATATATACCAGAACGTAAAATTTTTGTTATCTTACCTTTATGAACACTATTTGGTGGAAACTCTTTTTTAATTTCTTCCCACGGATTAAAAGTAACTTTTTTTATTGATAACGAAATTTTTTTGTTTTCTACATCTATATTCAAAACTTTTGCTTCTATCTCTTGACCAATTTTAAACATACGATGAAGTTGTGGCTCTTTATTCTCCCATGAAACTTCAGATTTATGTACAAGTCCTTCAACTGCGGGTTCTAATTCTACAAAAAGACCAAAATTTGTTATATTTGTAATCTTACATTTTACTACTTCGCCAATTTTATATTTTTTTTCAACTTCTTCCCATGGATGTGGAAACAGTTGTTTTAATCCAACTTCAATTTTACCTTTCTGTTTGTCTATAGACAACACTTTCACTTTTATTTTATCACCAATATGTAAAACTTCCTTTGGATGGTTTATTTTATACCATGCAATATTACTTATATGTAGCAAAGTTTCAACACCTGCAATATCAACAAACGCTCCAAACGAAGTGAACCTTTTAACAGTAGCAATCACTTCATCACCTTCTTTGATTTGTGCTAAAACTTTTTTCTTTAGCTCTTCCTTTAGTTGTTCTTCATATAACTTATTAGAAACTATTATGTTTAATTTTTTGTTTTCTAAATATTCTACCTCTTTAATTATAACTTTAAAACATATTTCCTCTAACTTTGTAGTTTCTTTTCCTAACTTTTCCTTAAGTTCAGTAGAAATTTCTTTAAACGGCATAAATGCATCAACTCCTATATCTACTATATAACCAGATTTTGTCTCAGAGATTATTTTTGCTTCAACAGGTGTATGTTGTTCACACCATTCTTTTATTTTATCAAAAAGTTCTATTTCTTTCGCTTTTTTATATGATAACAAATGAACATTATCATAATTAAGTTTTTTTACATATACTTTTATTATTTGTTGTGGCTTAAACAATTTGCTGACTTCTTTACCACTATGAAATTCTTCTATCGGTATAACACCATCTGTTTTAGAACCAATATCTACATATACACCATCATTTGTAATACTTAACACCTTGCCTTCTACAATATCACCAACTTTTATGTTATCACTATATTTATAAACATCTTCTGGAATTAAATCGTCAATATATTTATCAAACTTATTATCTTTATTATCCATTTTTAGTTCACCACAATATCTTTTATTTTGAGAATTGTAAATTGTTGCCTATGACCATATTTTCTACGCCAATTTTTTTTAGGATTACCTTTTCTTAAAATTATTATTTTTTTACTTTTTATATGGTTAATAACTTCTGAAACAATTTTTACATTTTCAACATAAGGTGTTCCTATTTTTAGTCGTTCATCATCTGTTTTTAATAACAAAATTTTGTCTATAACATATTCAGTATTTTTGTCGCCATCAATCTTTTCCGTAACAATTGTATCTCCTTTACTTACGATATATTGTTTTCCTCCAAGTTCTATAACTGCAAACATAAACTTTCTACCTCCATTTTTTTAATGATAATATTTTGTTTTAATAATTACAACAATTGTATAATAAAATCAACACTTGATAAAAATATAAAATTTTTATATTCTTTTTTCAACTATGAAACCAGAAAATTTATCAAAACTGCAATTTTCAGTAGTCCTACCATGTCTAAACGAAGAAAATTCTATAGAAATTTGTATAAAAAAAATAAAATCTGTTTTTGAAAAAGAAAGGATTTATGGTGAAATAATTGTTGTTGATAATGGTTCTACTGATAAAAGTATTGAGATAGTTAAAAAATACATTGATGTAAAACTATTGTTTGAACCACAAAAAGGATACGGTTCTGCATTAAGATGTGGGATAGAAAATGCACAAGGTGAATATATAATAATGGGCGATGCTGATAACACCTATGATTTTTATGAAATACCGAAATTTTTGGAAAAACTTAAAGAAGGGTATGATTTAGTAATTGGTTCAAGGTTCAAAGGTAAGATTTTGAAAGGTGCAATGAGTTTCTCTCATAGATACATTGGCAATCCAATTCTTACAGGAATGTTAAAAATATTTTTTGGTGGAAATATTTCTGATGCACATTGTGGGCTAAGAGGGTTCACAAAACAAGCTTATCAAAAAATGGTTTTAAGAACAACTGGTATGGAGTTCGCTTCTGAAATGGTAATTCATGCATTAAAGAAAAAATTAAAAATTGCAGAAATACCAATAACATATTAT
>Ga0068705_10002113_pt1 | contig 9946 bp, 12 predicted proteins | sample YNPMSTMetaG_FD_65631 | JGI IMG/M metagenome (GOLD analysis project Ga0068705, IMG submission 65631) | Anoxygenic and chlorotrophic microbial mat microbial communities from Yellowstone National Park, USA - YNP MS-T MetaG | ecosystem: Environmental > Aquatic > Thermal springs > Hot (42-90C) >... | reverse complement strand
AATAATTTTTTATACAAGAAATATTATTTTTTATAATAATTTTTTCTTGTTTTAAAAATATATTATTCTGAAGAGCTAAAATATAATAAGCCAATAATAAAAAATACCTCTTGACAAATCTTATAGGATATGTTATCGTGAAATTAATGGCCAGATTAAAAGTTAAAAACTGAAAAAAAATATGAGAAAAAGATTGCTGAAAATTGAAGAAGAGAATCTTCCTCAAGGGATGTGGGCGGGTTAAGATGAGATAAAAAATTTTTTCCTAAGCGCGGCGGGGTTGGCGACGTGAGGTCAAAGGCTCCGCGCGCTTTTTTTTAGAAGATAATTATAACACAAAAATTTTAAAATTGTTAAAATAAAAATATGCTTCGGCCTTTGGAAAAAAACAAAATCAATAGATTTTTTTATTTAAAAATACTTTTTCTTCTTTTTTTGATCAGCGCTTCTTTATATGGTAATTATTATTTTTACAATAAAATAAAAGACAAACCAGAAGTTTTATCAGCGACAAAAGAAAATAAGAAAAACAATTTTTCGATCGATGAAGTTTTTAATCAAGGAAAAAAAACGGTTGAGGATTTGAAAGAAAAAGGAGAAGAGATGGCCGGTCAAGTTTTGGGAATAGTTGAAGATAAAGCAGTGCAGCTTGCCAGTCAATCAGCTAAAACTGTTTCTGATTTTGTTTTTGATTCAACTTTAGGTAATATTTTAAAACAGATTGAAAAGTTGCCGGAAAGTCAGAGAGAAAAGATAAAAGAAGAGATATGTAGATAAATGATACGAATGATGCGAATATATGATGCCAATCAACGAATTTAATGCGAATCTACGAATATGCGAATGGAAACAGGTAAATCGCCTTCCGATTAGGAGGGCTCGTTAACATCGGATAAATCAGATAAATCGGAAAGAAGTTAAACGTTTAAAAAAAGAGATAAATAGAGATTAATGGAGATTTGTGGAGATAGATGGAGATTGGGAGATTAAAATATTTTTATTGAAAATTAAAAGTTAATTTGCTATTCTTTAATCACTTATGGAAATCAAATATTTAGGCCATGCTTCATTTTTAATAAAAACTAAAACAGCAAAAATGGTTACCGACCCGTTTGATCCAGAAATGGTCGGGTTAAAATTCCCCAAAGTTGAAGCAGAAATTGTCACCGTTTCTCACAAGCACCAAGATCATAATCGGGCGGATTTAGTTTTGGGAAATCCCACAGTTTTTGATTGGCCGGGTGAGTTTGAGAAAATGAACGTTAGAATTTTTGGTTTCAAAACTTATCATGATAAAGAAAAAGGGGCAAAAAGAGGGGAAAATATTATTTTTAAAATTGAAGCCGAAGGAATAAGTGTCGTTCATTGTGGCGATTTGGGATTAGTACCTGATGATGATTTTTTAGATCGATTAGGGAATGTTGATATACTTTTTTTGCCGGTTGGCGGATTTTATACAATTGATGCTTCAGAAGCTTGGCAATTGGTCAAAAAAATTGAGCCCCGAGTTATTATCCCAATGCATTACAATCATCCAAAATTGAATCAGCAGGTTTTTGGTATTCTTACCCCGGTTGAGGAATTTACTAAAAAATTTGGTATTGAGAAGCCGTCGGTTTTGCCGAAATTAGTTTATAAAAAGGAAGAGGAAGAAGAGGAGATGAAAGTGGTAGTTTTGGAGATTGGATGAATCAGATAAATCAGATAAATCGGCTAACATCGGATAAATCGGAATTAAAAGATACGAATGATGCGAATGATACAAATAATGCGAGTAATAACGTGTAAAAATTGTGTAAAAAGTAGTTTAAATATTGTGTAAAGGTTGTTTTTTCGTCAATTAGCAATTAGGTAATTTTTTATGGCTTCTTTAGAAAAAGTCAAAATCCCCCCCCATGATTTAACCGCCGAAAAATCTGTTTTGGGGGCGATATTGATTGATTCCTCGGCTATTAATTTGGTGGCGGAGTTTTTAAAACCTGATCATTTTTATCTGCCTGAACATCAGATAATTTATTCTTCAATGTTTACTTTGTTTGAAAAACAGCAGCCAATTGATCTGGTGACTTTGCAAGATCAACTCAAAAAAGAAGGCAATTTGAAAAAAATTGGCGGTGGTGCTTATCTTTCAGAGTTGATTGATACCGTCCCAAGCTCGGCTTATGTTGAACACTATGGCCGGATTGTTAAAGATTATTACACGAAAAGAAAATTGATTGAACTTTCATCACGAATGGTGGAAAAAGCTTTTTCTGAAGAGACGGATGTTAAGAAACTTTTAGATGAAGCCGAAGGAAAAATTTTCAATCTTTCCTATGAACATCTTAGGCAAGATTTTATTCCGCTGAAAGATGTTTTGGCAGAAAGCTTTGAGCGGTTGGAAGAGTTTATGAAACACGGCGCCAAATTTCGCGGTATTCCCACCGGTTTTGCCGATTTGGATAATAAACTAGCCGGGATGCAGGATGCTAATCTTTTGATTTTGGCGGCCCGCCCTGGAATTGGAAAAACAACTTTTGCTTTAAATATGGCTTTAAATGTTGCTTTAAAAGATAAAATACCGGTTGGTTTTTTTTCTTTGGAAATGAGTAAAGAGGAACTGGTTGACAGGCTTTTGGTTGCCCAAGCTGATATTGATGCTTGGCGATTAAAAACCGGCAGACTTTCTGATGATGATTTTCGCCGTCTGACTGAGGCGATGGGAGAACTTTCTGAGGCGCCAATTTTTATTGATGATACCCCCGGAGCTTCAATTATTGAGATGCGTACCAAAGCCAGAAAACTGAAGATCGAAAAGGGTTTAAGGTTTTTAATTGTTGATTATCTGCAACTGGCCAATGGGGGGCGTTTTTTTGAGTCAAGAGTGCAGGAGGTGTCTTTTGTTTCTCAAGGATTAAAAAATTTAGCCCGAGAACTTAAGATTCCAGTTTTGGCCATTTCTCAGTTGTCTCGGGCAGTTGAACAGCGAGGGAGTAAAAAACCCCAACTTTCCGATTTGCGAGAAAGCGGAAGCATAGAACAAGATAGCGATGTAGTGATGTTTTTATATCAGGAGGATGAATCAGAGGATTTACTTGATCAAAATAAGCGATTGATAAAACTTTTCATTGCTAAACATAGAAATGGACCAGTGGGGGAAATTGACTTAATGTTTAGAGGCGACCGCGTAAAATTTTACAGTGTTGAAAAATAAATTAAGATTAAATTCGAGCTAAAATTTTAATATTAACTGACTAATTATCATTCCCAAAACTCCTCCTCCCAAAACATCCAAAAAATAATGGCAGCCTGAGTATATTCGAGAATAGGCGATAAGAAAAGCAATAAGATAGTAAAAAAATCGGCGTTTTTTGTCAAAAAATGTTAGAACGGTGGCGGCGGCAAAGGCGGTTGCGGCATGACCAGATGGGAAGGAAAAGCTTGTTGGACATTTAGTTAAAACTAGTTGAAACTGGTTAAAACTAGTAGTAATTGGTCTTGGCCGATGGAAAAAATTTTGAAGAATAAAGACAGTTAAAGTAGTTAATAAAAAAGTAGAAATAAAAGTAATCACAAATTGCTTATCTTTTTTACTAATTTCAGGATGTTTTTTTTCTTCCAAAAACAAAGCGATAATTATCACTAATATCCAAACAAAAATCGAATTGCCTTTCAAAGAAAAAAAAGAAAAAAATAAATCGAAAAAGTAATTGTGGGGAGTAAGATTTTTTAAGAATAAAGTGATTAATTTATCAAAATTTAAAATTAAATTAATCATTTTTTAATTATATAAAAAAATACTTTAAACTTTTATTTTATAATTTTTTTGGGGAAAATATATTTTCTATTGAAAGAATAGGTTAAAAACAAAATAATAACAAATAAAGTAAAATAAGGAAAATTATAAAAAAGGACTTCCAGTAGAATAATTAAACTTATGGTTGTTGATAAAAAATAAAGAAAAATCAAGCGGGAGATAAGGTTGTCTTTCATTGGATAAATTTTTCTGAAAGACAACCGAAGATTGATTAAAATCTCCCTTTGTCTTGGCGGATAGTTTTGATTACCCTCCGTTTAACTTTTTTTCCAAATTCTCTTTTAAAACAAAAATTTCCAAGCGTTCACCAGTGACAGTTGAGATATCACTGTGACAACTAATTACTGGGATGCCAATGTTTTTTTCAATAATTTTCGATAGTTTTTTGGTAGTAATTTGATGAATAACTTTACGAATATTTTTAACCAGTTCTATTGCTGTGCTTTTGTTGGCAAACCTTAAGATTTCTTTTTCCACTGGTAAAAGATGCCCTTTAAAACGGACAATCACCATATCTTCAACGATATAACATTTTGCCTCTTTGGGCCCATATTTTAACGTTGAGACATAAAATTTGGTAATTTCTTTAGCAATTTTGTCGCAAAGTTGACCTTTAGTCATATATTGAAAGAAAAAAAATAATATATTGTTTAATGAAGTCTATAAAAAACCTTCCAAAAGGGGAATGTTTTTTATCCACTCTATAGTATAATTATATAGCATTATTTTTAAAAAAACAATATGATAAAAGCTTTAATTTTTGACTTTGATGGGACTTTAGCTAATACTTTACCTTTTACTTTTTCAAAAATTATTAATTTATCGAAAAAATATAAGGTGGAAGGACAAGAGGAAGAAATAATTGAAAAAATCCGGGCAAAAACTCCCCATGAGCTTATGAAAGAGTTTCAAATTTCCTGGTTTAAAATACCCATTATTTTATGGGAAATTCGTCAGGCGCAAAAAACTTTATATCATCATATTGACAAAATAAAAATTTTTCCCGGCATCAAGTCTTTACTAAAAGAATTAAAAAATAAAAATATCAGGCTTTTTATTTATTCTTCAAATATCAAAAAAAATATTGATGCATTTTTAAAAAAAGAAAAAATAGCTGATTATTTCGAAAAGATTTTTGTTGGTAGTAATCTTTTGGGGAAAGATAGGGATTTATTAAATATTTTAAACAAAGAAGGATTAAAAAATGATGAAGTTTATTATGTTGCCGATGAGATTCGTGATGTTTTAGCTTGTCAAAAAGTAGGAATTAAAATGATTGGTGTTTCTTGGGGGTTGGTAGGAGAGAGCGGATTAAAAAAGGCGGGCGTTGATTATTTGGTAAAAAAACCAGAAGAGATTTTGAAGTTAGTTTAATACATAAACACCTTATTGTTCCCTTCAAAAACTTTTTTTTCTTTCATTTTGGGAACGGGATAAAAATAGGAAACAAGAGAAAAATTTTTAATTGTTAATTTTAAATTTTTAATTACCTTTTCTAAATACCAAGGAGAGATATAGAGATAGATAGTGATTAGTGACTGGTGATTAGTGACTAGTTTCTTAAAATCTATTTTAAATATATCTCCACAAATAATCTTTATATTCTTTTTATTGGGGTGGAAAAGCCAGCGGACCCACATTATCAAAATTAAAACTGGATTGATTTCAACGGCAAAAAATTGAGTGTTTAATTTTTTTTGAAAAGCCAATTTTCCCGCCTCAAAAATCACCATCCCGTCCCCTGCGCCTAAATCAAAAACCACCTGATTATTTTTTAAATTTAAAGCTTTGATAATAAGAGGAAGATCTTTTTTGTTTGAGGGAAAGTAGGGGATGGGGGAAAGTTGGGGTGAAGAAAAAAGAAAAATAACTCCCAAAATCAAAAAAACAAAGATAAAAAAAATTGTTATTGACATAATTAATTATTTTATTGTACACTAACACCGTGAAGAAAAAAATCACTTCACTAAAATTTTCCAATACTTTATCACCGCTTGACGGCCGATATTTTTTAAAACTTCAAGATCTAGCTTCATATTTTTCAGAAAAAACCCTAGTTTATTATCGACTTTTGATTGAAATAAAATACTTGCTTTTTTTATCAGAAAAAAAATAATAAGAAAGATAGAAAAAAAAGAGAAAATGTTTTTTGAAGACGTTTTAAAAAACTTTGATGAAAAAGAATTTTTAAAAATAAAAAAAATTGAAGAAAAAATCAATCATGATGTCAAGGCGGTTGAGTATTATTTAAAAGAAAAATTAGAAAAAACTAATGCTTCCGATTTGATTGCTTTCATTCATTTTGGTTTAACTTCAGAAGATATTAACAATCTATCTTACAGTTTGATGTTAAAGAATTTTCAAGAAAAAAAACTTATTGAGAAGTTAACAAAATTAATAAAGAAAATAAAAGAAATGGCTGATGAGTTTAAAGACATTATTTTTATCGGTCGGACTCATGGTCAAAAAGCCGTCCCAACAACACTTGGAAAAGAGTTTTTAAATTATTACTATCGACTAGAAAAACAACTAAGAAAAATAGAAGTTTTTCAATTTGAGGGAAAGTTAAATGGCGGGCAACTTTAATGCTTTAAAATTAGCCTTTCCAAAAGAAAACTGGCAAAAATTAAGTGCCGAATTTATTGCTCAATTAAATCTTAAACCAAATCTTTATACGACTCAAATTCTTTTTTATGATAATTACTTGGAATTTTTTCAGATGATTTATTTGACCAATGGGATTTTGATTGATTTTTCGATAAACATCTGGCAGTACATCATGCTTGAGATTCTGGTTCAAAGAAAAAAAGAAAAAGAAGTTGGTTCATCAACTATGCCACAAAAAGTTAACCCAATTAATTTTGAGCAAGCTGAAGGAGCACTTGGCTTAGCTAATTCAATGTTTAATTTTTTTATACAAAAGTTAACCCATTCAAGGTTACAAAGAGATTTATCCGACTCAATTGTTCGCCGATTTTTTGACGAAGCATTGGCTTTGACGATTTTGGGTTGGGAAAATATTTTGGAAGGATTAAATAAGATTTACCCCAACAACGATTTTTTAAAAAATGAGTTAAAAGAGAGTTACGAAATATTAACTGAGGCGATTCAGATTGTTTTAAGGCTTAAAAAAGACGATGAAGGTTACGAAAAAGTAAAGAAATTAGTTAGGAGAAAAAAATTACAAAGAAAAGACTATTTACAGATATTAAAAGTTTTGGGGCTTGATGATAATAAAAAACTAAAAAACTTAGCCCCAGAAAGTTATTTTTAATTATGATTAATCTTGTTGTTGGTGCTTAATGGGGCGATGAGGGTAAGGGGAAAATTGTTGATCTTTTGGGAGAGAAGGCTTACTTTGCTGTCCGCTTCCATGGCGGCAATAATGCCGGTCATACGGTTGTTATTGGTGATAAAAAATTTCCGTTTCATCTTATCCCATCAGGTGTTCTTCGGCCAAAGACTGTTGGGGTGATTGCCAATGGCGTGATTGTTGATCCAAAAGTTTTGCTTGATGAGATAAATTTTTTGGAAAGTCAAGGTTTTTCTTTAAAAAATAAACTTTTGATTTCTCACCGTTGTCATCTAATTATGCCTTATCATAAAGCCCTAGATGAGGCTTATGAAAATGCGCGGGGGAAAAATCAACTAGGGACAACTAAACGGGGAATTGGCCCAACTTATGCTGATAAAGTTTCCTACAACGGGATTCGTTTTTATGAGCTTGTCAATTGGAGGACGTTTGAGGAAAAATTTATTTTTCAAGCAAAGATAAAAAATAAAATTTTAAAACTTTTTAAAGTTTTGCCAATTAATATTAAAGAAAGTTTAGTGGTTTTTAAACAATATCGAGAAAAACTTTTGCCCTACATTACCGATACTTTTAAAGTTTTAAATCAAGCAGTCAAAGAGGGAAAAAATATTCTTTTGGAAGGAGCTCATGGGGTGATGCTTGATAATGATTTTTCACCGTACCCATTTTCAACTGGAAGCAATGTGGTGACTGGGGCTGTTAATACTGGGGCGGGGATTTTAGCATCAAAAATCGACAATGTTTGGGGTGTTGTTAAAGCCTATAATTCAAGAGTGGGCAGTGGACCTTTGCCAACAGAGATTTTTAATAAAACATCCGATTTGATAAGAGAAAAAGGTGGGGAATATGGGACCACTACTGGCAGGCCACGGCGGATTGGCTGGCTTGATTTGGAGGCAGTCAAGTTTAGTGTTGCGGTTTGTGGAATCAATAAAATCGCTTTAACAAAAGTTGATGTTTTATCGGGGTTAAAAAAATTAAAAGTTTGTGTTGGTTATCAAATAAATAGTCGTAAGATTGATTATAGTAGCTGTGGATATTTAGAACTTTCTAAATTGAAACCAGTTTATAAAGAGTTTGAAGGTTGGTCGGAGGATATATCAAAGCTAAGAAATTTTAAAGATCTACCAAAAAATTGTCAAAAATACATCGGCTTTATTGAAGATTTTTTAAAGGTAAAAGTTGAGATCATTTCTGTTAGTCCTGAACGTTTAGGAAACATAATTAAAAGTTGATTTTTTTATCTTATGTTAAATTTAAGAAAAAATATCGGATTGACTTTTGATGATGTTTTATTAGTGCCAAAATTAACGACAATTGAGTCGCGAAATCAGGTTGATTTATCAACCTTTTTAACTAAAAAAATAAAACTGAAAATTCCTTTGATTTCTGCCAATATGGATACGGTAACAGAAAGTCGAATGGCAATTGAGATAGCCAAGTTAGGTGGGATTGGAATTATTCATCGATTTTTAACCATTGAAGATCAGATAGAAGAGGTAAAAAAAGTAAAAAAAGAAAAACTTTTAGTTGGGGCGGCCATTGGAATCCGCCGTGATTATTTAGAGCGTAATAAAGCTTTAATCAAAGCCGGTGTTGATGTTATTGTTATTGATATCGCTTACGGATATAGTACTTTTTTGCTTAAGGTTTTAAAAGAATTAACGAAAAAATTTCCCAAAATGGAGTTTATTGCTGGCAATGTGGCAACAGCCGAGGCTACCGAGGCGCTTATCAAAAATGGGGCGGCGGCAGTGAAGGTAGGTATTGGTCCGGGAGCTTTATGTACCACAAGGATTGTCACTGGCGCCGGTGTGCCCCAATTGACAGCAATTGCTGAATGTGTTGAGGTAGCAAACAAATACAACATTCCAATTATTGCCGACGGTGGGATTAAGCAATCTGGTGATATTGTCAAAGCTTTGGCAGCTGGTGCATCAACTGTCATGATTGGGACTTTATTTGCCGGATGTGAGGAAAGCCCGGCCCTGACTTTTTTTCGAAATAATAAAAAGTATAAATTAACTCGGGGGATGGCGTCTTTGATGGCCAATGTTGACAGACAGAAAAAAGATAAATCAGTCCAGCGTGATTTAAAAAGATATGCGGCTGAGGGGGTGGAGGCGGTAGTTTCTTATCGGGGAAATGCTTCTGATTTGGTTCATCAGCTTTTGGGAGGAGTTCGGTCTGGTTTTTCTTATTGTGGGGCAAAAAATATTAAAGAGCTTTGGGAGAAAACCGAGTTTATCCAAATTACCCATGCATTTTTAGTTGAGTCGGGTCCGCATGATGTTGAGGTGATGTGAGAAGAGTATAATGGACTGGTGGCGAATTTCAAGTTGAATACTAATATTTTATTTCGATCCTTTTCCAAACTACCACCACAAGGTGCCATAATATTTGGATCAAATGCAATATTAATAAAAAATCTTCTTCTTTTAAAATAATAACTTCAGGATTAGGAAATCAGAATTTTTCTGCAATTTCTAATTGTGTAAGTTGAATAGGTTTCGTCTAAAAAATTCAATTATCCCTTTTAATTTTTTCATTATTTTGAAAGAAAAATTTTTAATCTAGTGAACTCTTTACAAAAAAATTCGGACTATTTTTCAAAGGTATGGCGGCAAGTGTCCCACCCACTCGTAACGCCATCATTTTACTTTGGATTTAATCGAAGGGCTCGGCCTTCGGCCGGAAAAAGTCGGTTTGGACAGATTGAATCTAACAGGTTTCACCAAAGAAAAACGTGAAAATTTTAAAGAACTGCGTGACTAATTACGCTGAATTAAAAAAACGATTCCTTTCATAACGATCTTTTTTTACCAACAATGCTTTTT
>Ga0068705_10002111_pt1 | contig 9951 bp, 6 predicted proteins | sample YNPMSTMetaG_FD_65631 | JGI IMG/M metagenome (GOLD analysis project Ga0068705, IMG submission 65631) | Anoxygenic and chlorotrophic microbial mat microbial communities from Yellowstone National Park, USA - YNP MS-T MetaG | ecosystem: Environmental > Aquatic > Thermal springs > Hot (42-90C) >... | reverse complement strand
ATCGGCCACGAGGATCGTCGTGGTGATCGCGGCCGGCCCGGCGATCAGCGGGATGCCGATCGGGAAGACCGCGAGATCGCCGCCCCGTCGGTCGTCCGCGAGCCCTTCGGCGCTGCCCGAGCGGCGCTGGCCGCGGCGCTCGAAGACCATCTCGAGGGCCAAGAGGAAGAGGAAGAGCCCGCCGGCCACGCGGAAGGCCGGCATGCCGATCCCGAGCCAGGCGAGCACCGCCTCGCCGGCGAGCGCGAAGAGCAAGAGCACGAGGCTCGCGAGCAGCACGGCACGGCGCGCGAGGGCCGCCCGCTCGGCCTCGCCGAGCCCCGGGGTGAGCGCCACGAAGATCGGCACGAGGCCCAAGGGATCGACCGTGACGAAGAGGGCGACGAGCGCCGTCCAGAGGGTCTCGAGCACCGGGGCTGCTCAATAAGTCGCCCGGCCGCCCGACAAATCGAACACGGCACCCGTCGTGAAGGAGTTCTCCGCCGAAACGAGCCAGGCGACCATCGCGGCGATCTCGCGGACCTCGACGAACCGGCCGCGCGGGATCTTCGAGAGCATGTATTGGATGTGCTGCTCGCTCATCTGCTCGAAGATCCGCGTGCGGGCGGCCGCCGGGGTGATGCAGTTGACCGCGATGTCGTAAGCCGCGAGCTCCTTGCCGAGCGATTTGGTGAGCGCGATGACCCCGGCCTTGGCGGCGCTGTAGGCGGCGGCGTTCGGGTTGCCCTCCTTGCCGGCGATCGAGGCCACGTTGACGATCCGGCCGAAATTGCGCGCGATCATCTGCGGCACGATCGCCTTGAGGCAGAGGAAGACGCCGGTGAGGTCGATGTCGAGGATCCGCTGCCACTCCTCGATCGGATAGTCGACCACGGGCATGGTCGGCCCGGCGATCCCGGCGTTGCAGACCAGGATGTCGATCCCGCCGAGTGAGGCCGTGGTCGCCCGGGTCGCCGCCTCCACCTCCGCCCAGCGGGTGACGTCGACCGCCTCGACCAGGACGCGGCCGCGCCCGGCGAGCTCGCCGGCGGTCCGCTCGGCCTCGGCCCGGTCCCTGTCCCAGATCGCGACCGCGGCGCCCGACTCCAAGAACCGCTCGACGATCGCCCGGCCGATGCCCTGAGCGCCGCCCGTCACCACCGCTCGGCGGCCTTCGAGATCGATCCGGTTCATCGGCGCCTCCCCTCGCGCGCACCCGCCCCGGCCGGGAGATCGCACGCGGCGGGCGCCCCGGCAACCGAGCGCCGTGCGGGGCAGCCGCGACCGATCGGGTCACAGATGCGCCCCGACGGCGTCCGCAACCATAAGATGACTATCTTGGGCGCTTGAAAAACCCGAAGGCCTGCCGCACAACCCTTCTGACGCGCCGATCCCGGTGAAGCGCGTCTCAACCAACGCGAGAGAGGGGCGCATGCGAGGCACACGGTCCGCGTCCCCTGGTGGTTTCCCCTCGACCCCGGTCCGCGGCCGAGGCGTATCATGAGCCCGACCTCCGGGGGCGAGGCCGATGGCGGGCTCCTCGTGGTCGAGCGGCCGGGCGGGCGCGGGCACGCCGCGCGCCGCCACGACCGCTTCGGCCGCCCCCCGCTCCCCCGGGTCGAGCCCGCGCTGCTTTTCGCCGTGGGGGGTCTCGCGAGTGGTGTGGCGATCGGCGGCATGCTCGCGCTCGAGCAGCTCGTCGAGGCCGGGCTCTTGCTCGCCGCCAGCCTGGGCTCGCTCGGCCTCGCGCTCCGGCGACGGGGGGCGCGCTCGGCAGCGCTCGCCCCGCCGCCCGCCCCCGCTCCCTCGCCCCTGCCGATCGACCTGGTCGACGACCGCGATCCCCTGACCGGCCTGCCCGGCAAACTCGCGATGCGGCTCGCCACCGGTGCGGTGCTGCGCGCCGGCGCGCCCGGCACCCGGGCCGCGCTCCTCGCCTTCGATCTCGATCGGCTCAAGGACGTCAACGCCTGCTGGGGCTACGCCACCGGCGACGAGGTGCTGCGGCGGATCGGCGAGCGCCTGACCGAGCTCGCCGGCGAGCGCGGCCGAGCCGCCCGGCTGGGCGGGGACCGCTTCGCCCTCCTCCTGCCCGACCTGCCGGATGCGGCGACCGCCCTGGAGCGGGCGAGGGAGGCGCTCGAGCAGCTCGGCCGGCCGCTCGAGGTGGCGGGTGTGGAGATCACGCCCTCCGCGACGATCGGGGTGGCCCTCCACCCCGACCACGGCAGCGGCTTCGACCAGCTCATGCGCTGCGCCGAGCTCGCGGTCGACGAGGCCAAGCGCGAGGGCGGCGGCCGGCTCTTGCTGTTCGAGCCGCGCATGGACGCCACGCTCAAAGCCCGCAAGGTCATGGAACGCGAGCTGCGTCGGGCGCTCGAGACTGGCCAATTCACCGTCCACTACCAGCCGCAGTTCGACCTCGCGAGCAACGCCGTGGTGGCGTGCGAGGCGCTGATCCGCTGGCGTCATCCGGATCGCGGCGTGGTCCCGCCGATCGAGTTCGTGCCGATCGCCGAGAGCACCGGGCTGATCCGGCCGCTCGGTGCCTGGATCCTCGAAGAAGCGCTCGGTGCGGCTCGGCGCTGGCTCGATCTGGGGTGGCCGGTGCGCGTCGCGGTCAACGTCTCGGCCGCCCAGCTCCGCCAGCGCGACCTGCCGGCGCTTTTGCGCCGGCTGCTCGCCGAGACCGGCGTGCCGCCGCATCTGCTCGAGCTCGAGGTCACCGAGAGCCTGTTCGTCGATCCGAGCCAGATCACGATCCGCCGTTGCCTCGACGCGGTCGCGGCCATGGGTGTGAGCTTGGCGATCGACGATTTCGGCACGGGCTATTCCTCGCTCGCCTGCCTCAAGCGCTTGCCGGTCGACCGGATCAAGATCGACAAGTCGTTCCTGCGCGAGCTCGGCCGCGACCCGGCCGACGAGGCGATCGTGCGGACCATCATCGGCATCGCCCGGACCTTCGAACGCCGGGTGGTCGCCGAAGGCGTGGAGACCGAGCTGCAACGCCGCTTCCTCGCGCATGCAGGCTGCGACGAGGCGCAAGGTTACCATTTCGCCCGGCCGATGCCCGAGGACGAAGTGACCGCCTTCATGCGCGACCGGCTGATCGCGACGCCCGCGCCGCGGCACAACTTGGCCCGGGCGGGCTGACCGCGCCTCTGGCCGTCGGCTCGCGGACGCGCGGGCCGCCCCCTTTCCTCTTTGCTTTGTTTTCCCTCCCCCGCGTAGGGTCGGCCCTTCGAACGCGCCGAGGAGGGCGTCCCCTATGCCCGTGCCGCTCCCGCGTCCGGGCGGCTCGGCGGGCGGGCGAGGTCGACGGCACCGATCCGGTCCGCGTCCGCCCCGCGCACGGGCGGCTCGGCGTGCCGCTGCGTGCCGCCGCGGATCGGCCGGTTGCCGATGATCCGCTCCCCGGGCCCGGTTGTAGCGAGGTGACCCCGCCGCCGGTCGGCACCGAGCCCGCCGACGCTCGCGACCGCCTCCCGTCGTTCCCCGACGGGCGTCGGGCGCCGCCTCCCGTTCGGGGCCCGCGGGTGTCGGGACGACGAAGGCTCAACCGACGCACGGCTCGGTGCGTGGCCACGCCTTCGTTCCCCGCGCTACGGTTCGGGCCGTGCCGACGCCCGCCGCTCCCGGCCGCGCCTCGCGGCCGCGAGGCGGGGACCGCGGTCGATCCGCCCCTCGGCCTTCGGCCGAGTCGGCGCCCCGAAGGCGCGGCGCTCGGGCAGCGTCCAGCAGCGGATCGCCTTCCGCCGGTCCCGTTACCGAAGCCCGACCGGGAACGGCCTTCGGCGGCACCCGCGCCTCGCGTCGCTCTATCCTGGCCCAGTGACCCGGTCTCGCGCAGCGCTCCACGGTCCCGGACAGCCGAGGACCGGTGCGGGCCGGGACGCGGCACGTCACGGCCGCGTTCCCAGGCCCCGAGCGAGCGACCCGCGCTCGGCGCGCCGGTCCCGGCACCGCAGCTCCGCCGGGGAAAGCCGTCGGCCGCCCCGCGCCTTTGGGCGCCGCGTCGCGATCCCGGCAACCCGCCTCGCCCCGTGCCCGAGAGCCCCGGGCGGCCGGAAAGCCTCGGTCCGCGAGCCCGGAGGCGTGCCGGATCTCGATCCGGCGCATCCATCGAGCGGCCTTCGGCCGCCCGAGGCCGCTTGACCGGCTGCCGGGTCCGCCCCCGACCCGCTGTTCGCGACCCTCCCGGCCCTCCGGGACCGCCGAGGTCGGACCGGCCCGGGCCCGGGAGCGCCGGTCGACCCGCTCGCGAATGGCAACGTGCGGGCACCGGCCGGCTTGCCCCTCGGACGGACGCGCGGGCCGCACGCTCGCCGACAGCGCCGGCCCCGGCGACACGCGGCCGGGCCCGAGGTCCGGCTCCGGCCGGCTGCGCTTCGGATCCGCCCGGCCGCGTCGGAGCTGGCAGCCCCCGGTCGCCGAATCCTCCCGCAGCGGCGTTCAGACCGCAGCCTCGCCGTACCAAAGGCCGACCATATGGCGGGCCTCGGCGAAGAACAGCCAACGCTCGATCGCCAGGGCGAGGGCCTTGGCGAGCACGGCCGGCAGGGCGAGGAGCAGCGTCCAGCGGCCGCCGGCGAGAAGCCCGAGGGCGAGCAAGGGCCAGGGCAGCCCCAGGCCGAACGACAGCGCGAGCCGCCGCAACCGGGCGGCGTGGCGGCGCGCCACCCGGAAGCCCGTCTCCTCGAGCAGCCAGCTGCCCGCGCTGTGCGCCGGCTCGACCAGACGGGCGGGCGTTTCGCCGGCGAGCCCGATCGCCGCGGCGGCCGTGGCGCGCGGCGGGGCCCGGTCGCCCGATCGCCACCAGAGGAGCTTGAGCCCCCAGGCGAGCGGCAGGGCCACGAGTGCGGTCAACCCGGCCGCGCTCGTGCCGGAGCCGAGGGCGGCCGTCAGCAGGACCGCGAGCGTGGCCCCCGAGGCGAGCGCCATGGCCAGGAAAACGGGCGTGGTGAGCGGCTGGTGCCAGCGGGGGACCGGCACGAGGGTCGCGTAGATCTGGCCCGTGCAGAGGACCGTGAGCCCGGCCCCGGCCGCCGAAAGGAATGCCGCGAGCGGCGGCACCCGGCCGCCCAGGAGCCAACCGAAGGCGAGGACCAGGGCCGGGGCGAAGGTCGCGACCGCCGCCACCGCCTCGCGCGACAGCCAGGAGGTCCGCCACTGCGAGAAAGCCCGCCAGGCCCGATCCGGCCGTGCCAGGTGGAAGGTCGAGGCGAGGAGCCCGCCACCGATCAACAGAATCGCCGGGACGAGGCCCACGGCACCGGCGAGCGGCTCGGGGGGCAGCACACCCGCGAGCCCCAAGAGCGCCCAGACGGCGAGCAGCCCGTAACCCGCTCCCGACAGCGTCGTGAACAGGAGGAGCGAGGCGGCCGGGCGCAAGCTGCCGGCCCTCAGCCGCCGAGCAGCCGGTCGAGCCAGCCGAGGAAGCCTCCTTCGGCGGGCGCGTCCTCGAGCCGCTCGGCGCTCGCGGCGAGACGCCGGCCCGGGCGCGGCGGCAGATAGCGGTTGGTCGGCCGGTAGCCGAGCTCGGCCAAGAGCTCGACCCCGCCGCGCTCGGCCACGAGCCGGGAGACCGCACTGTCGGGGTCGGCCAGGTCGCCGAAATGCCGGGCCCGCGCGGGGCAGGTCGCGACGCAAGCGGGCTCGCGCTCGGCCGCGGGCAGCCGCTCGTCGCCGATCCGATCGACGCAGAGGGTGCATTTCTTCATCACACCGCTCGGCCGGTCGAGCTCGCGGGCACCATAGGGGCAGGCCCAGGCGCAGAGCCCGCAGCCCATGCACTTGCTCTCGTCGACCAGCACGATCCCGTCCTCGGCCCGCTTGTAGGAGGCGCCGGTCGGGCAGACGGTGACGCAGAGCGCGTTCTCGCAATGGAGACAGGAGCGCGGGAAATAGACGGTCCGGCCGGCCTCGCCCTCGCCCACCTCGAAACCGTGCACCCGGTTGAGCCACGCCCCCGAGGGCGCCGCCCCCCAGGGCTCGAGGTCGCCGAGCGGGCCGGCCGGCCCGCCGCCGTTCCACTCCTTGCAGGCGACCACGCAGGCCTGGCAGCCGACGCAGGTGTCGAGGTCGATCACCAGGCCCAGCCGGCGGCCCGGGGCCGGATCGGGGAGCGCGGTCATCGGCGGGCGCCGCGGAACACGGCCCCCCAGGTCAGAACGGGGGGCGGGTCGGGCAGGCCCGGCGGGCGTGGCAGGGGCGCAAGGCGCGGTTCGGCGAGCGCCGGCTCGCCCGGCGCCACCTGCTCCACCCGCACGCGGAGATCGTACCAAGCGGCCTGGCCGGTGATCGGGTCGGCATTGGCGAGCCGGCCGCCGTCCGTGCCGGCGGGTGCCCGCTCGTCGATCAGGTGGTTGAGCAGGAAACCGCGCGTCGCCTCGGGCGCCTCGGCCGGCAGACCCCAGGCGCCGGCCCGCTTGCCGATCGCGTTCCAGGTCCAAACCGTCCCCGGCTCGACGCCCTCGACCAGCCGGGCGATCGCCCGGATCGAGCCGTGCCGGCTCGTCACCCGGACCGGATCGCCGTCCTCGATGCCGAGGGCCCGGGCGGTCGTGCGCGCGATGCACAGCCGGTTCTCGCCCAGGATCTGCCTGAGCCAGGCATTGTGCGAGCCCCAGGAATGGTACATGGCGGCCGGCCGCTGGGTCACCGCGGCGAGCGGGAAGGCCCCCTCGGGATCGGCCTCGAGCTCGGGCGAGGGATACCAGAAGGGGAGCGGGTCGAAGTACCGCTCGATCCGCGCCCGCAAGGCCTCGGGCGGCTGCAGGGCACCGTGGCCGCGGGCGGCGAGGCGGAAACGCTGAAGGGGCTCGCAATAGAGTCGCGCGAAGATCGGCTCGGCGCGCGAGAGCATGCCGAGCTCGACCGCGAGCTCGAGATAGTCGCGGTTGACGGGCTTCATGTAGCGCCGCCCCGGCGGGAAGCGATGCTCGAAGAAGCACCCGTTCGCGACATAGGCCTCGAGCTGACGCGGGTTGGGCGGGCCCTTGCCGACCGCGGTGCCGTCAGCCCCGCGCCAGCCGGCGAGCGGCCCGATGCCCGGTGCGCGCTCGTGGTTGACGAGATAGTCGGCGTAGCCGCCCGGGTAGCGCGGGCTGCCGTCCTCGCGGGTGAAGGCCGGCAGGCCCAGGCGGTGGCCGAGCTCGATCAGGACGTCTTGGAACGGCCGGACATCGCGATCGGGGGCCAGGACCGGCTGGCGGATCGAATCGCAGAGCGCGTCGGCCTTGCCGATCGGCCGGTCGAGCAGCGAGAGCGCGTCCCAGCGCTCGAGATAGGTCGTGTCCGGCAGCACGAGATCGGCATAAGCCACCGTCTCGGACCAGAAGGCGTCGCTGTAGATGATCTTGGGAATGCGGTAGCCGCCCGTGGCCGGATCGCGGTCGGTCAGCATGGCGATCGTCTCGCTCGTCGCCATGGCCGAGTTCCAGGCCATGTTGGCCATGTAGAGAAAGAGCACCTCGATCGGGTAGGGGTCACCCCGCCAGGCGTTGCCGATCACGCTGTGCAGGAGGCCGTGGGCGGCGAGCGGCGCTTCCCAGGAAAACGCCTTGTCGATCCGGCAGGGCCGGCCGTCCGGTTCGACCAAGAGGTCCTCGGGGCCTGTGGGATATCCCAGCGGCATGCCGGGCATCGGTCGGCCGGGGGCCACCTGCCCGGGCTTGCCGCAAGGGAGCGGCCCGGGCGGCACCGGCCGCGGACAGGGCGCCTTGAAGCGGAACGCACCCGGCCGGTCGATCGCCCCCAACAGCAGCTGCAGGAGGTGGATCGCCCGACAGGTCTGGAAACCGTTGGCGTGCGCCGAGATCCCGCGCATCGCGTGGATCGAAACCGGCCGGCCCTCGACCCCGGCGTGCCGGCGACCGCGCCAATCGGTCCAGGGCTCGGCCAGGAACGGCGGCGCCTCGAAGGCGGCGCGGGCGAGTTCGGCCGCGAGCGCCCGGATCGTCGCGGCCGGGATCCCGGTCGGGCCCTCCGCCGCTTCGGGGCCGAAGCCCGGGTCGAGAAAGCGTTCGGCCAGGATCTCGAAGACCGGCCGCGCCCGCCACCCGTTCGGGAGTGTCACGGTGCCGCGCAGGGCCGGGGCGGCCGAGGGATCGTCGGCCGGCAGGAGCGCCCCGGTGCGCCGGTCGCGGCAGAGCGGCCGGCCGGCCGGGTCGCGCGCGTAGAGCCCGTCGCCGGCGGTCCCCGGTGCTTCGACCACGAGCCAGCCGGCATCGGTGCATTCGGCGAGGTAAGGCGCGTCGATCCGCCCGCCGCGCAACAGCTCGTGGACCAGTGCGAGGACCAAAAGCCCGTCCGTGCCGGGGCGGATCGGCAGCCACTCGTCGGCGATCGCGGCATAGCCCGTGCGTACCGGGTTGATCGCGACGATCCGCCCGCCCCGAGCCTTCATCGCGGCGAGGCCGAGCTTCAAAGGGTTGCTGTCGTGGTCCTCGGCCACACCGAACATCAAGAAGAGCCGGGCGTGCTCGAGGTCGGGCTCGCCGAACTCCCAAAAAGAACCGCCGAGGGTGTACATGCCGGCAGCCGCCATGTTGACCGAGCAGAAGCCGCCGTGGGCAGCGTAGTTGGGCGTGCCGAACTGCGCCGCCCAAAAGCCGGTCAAGGCTTGGCTCTGGTCGCGGCCGGTGAAGAAGGCGAGCTTTTTGGGGTCGGTGGCCCGCACTTCGGCGAGCCAGCGGGTCGCGATGTCGAGCGCCTCCTCCCAGGAGATCTCGACCAGGGCGTCGCGGCCGCGATCGCCCACCCGCTTGAGCGGGGCCCGCAGCCGTGCCGGCGATTCGTGATGCATGATCCCGGCCGAGCCCTTGGCGCAAACCACGCCACGGTTGACCGGGTGTGCCCGGTTGCCGTCGATGAAGCGGGGTCGGCCGTGGTCGAGATGGACCCGGATCCCGCAGCGGCAGGCGCACATGTAGCAGGTGGTGCAGACCACCCGGCTGTCGGTTTCGACCGCCTCGCTCGCCCTCACCTGGCAACGCCTCCCGCTGGCCGGGTCGCGTGCCGCGCCCGCAGCGCCCTGGTTAGAAGGACGCCCGACATGCGGCAAGCCGGCGGACCTCGGCGGCACGACACCGCCGGCCCTCTCAAAATTCGATGGTCACGAGGACGGTGTCGGCATAGCGACCGACCGGCACCGACTGGCCGCCCGGAATCGTGCCGTAGACCACGAGGGTGCCGCTCGGGCTCGACGGGGTGAAGGTGAGCGCGTTCGAACCCGTGCCCCAGACCCTGCTGCGGGCGCTGTCGCGGTAGAGCTGGTAGGCGAGCCTGTTGCCGGCAGTGTTGACGAGTGTGCGAGCGCTCGTGTTCCGGCTGGTCCCGCCGTCGAGGTGCACCTTGAGCTGGCCCGTGCCGCAGCCCTCGTAGGCGATGCTGCCCTGGGCGCGGAGGTCGGCCGTCTGGCCGGCACCGTAGGTGCCGAAGTCGAGCGCGGCGGCCCCCACCCGGCAGGTGGTGACCACCTCGGCGGTGACCGCGAGGTTGCCGGTGGTGGTCGCCGCCGGCGCGGGGGAAGCGGCGAGGAGGAGCGCGGCGAGGAGGAGGCTGGCGGTTCGCAGGGGCGTGTGCATCCTTGGCTTCCGGCTGGTGGGACCGAGCCGCCGGGAGCCGATCGCGGCGGCCGGGCGCCAGTCTCGGTCGTAAAGGTTGACACTTCGCTAACGTGCCGCGGCCTCCGCGCCGGGCGCGCCGTTGATGCGGTGCTGCTTTCCTGCTCATTCTGGGCCATCCTCGGCGGGCGGAGCGACGGCCGGGTCGGGCGATGCGCGGCACGAGCGACTTTTGGATCAAGCTCTGGGGCGTGCGCGGCACCGTGCCCTGCCCGGGCCCGGCGACCCGCCGGTTCGGCGGTAACACCGCCTGTGTGGAGGCCCGCTGCGGGCCGCATCGGCTGATCCTGGATGCCGGCACGGGGCTGCGGGTCCTCGGCAACGCCATGGCCGCGGCCGACGGCCA
>Ga0068705_10002108_pt1 | contig 9961 bp, 9 predicted proteins | sample YNPMSTMetaG_FD_65631 | JGI IMG/M metagenome (GOLD analysis project Ga0068705, IMG submission 65631) | Anoxygenic and chlorotrophic microbial mat microbial communities from Yellowstone National Park, USA - YNP MS-T MetaG | ecosystem: Environmental > Aquatic > Thermal springs > Hot (42-90C) >... | reverse complement strand
CAGTTTAGTTTATTTTATGGCAATTAACAATGCAAAATTCAGAAAGCCAGTGGTTCCGGGTGATCAACTAGTTCTTGAAGTTGAGCTTTTGAATTCAAGAAGTAAAACATTTACAATGAAAGGTCGCGCAATTGTTGATGGAAATCTTGCAGCTGAGGCCGAATTTATGGCTGCAGTAGTTCCAAAAGAAGAAAGTCAAAAACCACAGAATTAAAGCTATGCCAGAAATTCATCCCACCTCAATTGTTTCAAGCGAAGCGCAGATTGCTGATGATGTCTTCATCGGTCCCTTCTGCATTGTTGAAGGAGATGTTAGAATTGAAAGCGGGACAAGACTTCTTAGTCATGTTGTAGTTTATAATGGTGCAAGAATCGGTAAGAACAATAAAATTTTTCCAGGTGCTGTGATTGCAGCAGTCCCGCAAGATTTAAAGTTCAACAATGAATACACAGAAGTTTTTATCGGTGATAACAACACAATCAGAGAAGCTGTAACGATAAGTCGTGCAACATCAGCAACAAAAAAAACAGTTGTTGGAAATAATTGCTTGTTGATGGCTTATGTTCATATTGCCCACGATTGCATTGTTGGAGATAATTGTATTCTTGCAAATGGAGTAGAGCTTGCTGGTCATGTTCATGTTGAGGATTATGCAATAATTGGTGGATTGACTGGTGTTCATCAATTTACAAGTGTTGGTCAGCATTCAATGATTGGTGCTTGCTCAAAAATTGTAAAAGATATTCCTCCTTACACATTATTCAGCGGAAATCCAATTAGATATGAAGGATTGAACATAATTGGTTTAAGACGTCGTGGCTTTTCTGCTGAAGCAATTAACTCACTTAAAGAAGCATACAACATTCTTTACAGTCCTTTCTTTAATACAACTCAAGCAGTAGAAAAAATCAAAGCAGAAGTTAAACAGACGCAGGAAGTCAAAAATCTTTTAGACTTCATTGAAAAAAGTCGTCGTGGAATTAGTAAATGAAAATCTGGTATTATATTGATACTGGTAAAAATACCGGTCAGTTTAATATGGATTTTGATCTGAAGCTTGTTGATCGAGTTAAAGAAGAAGGTTTGTCGTTTCTTAGATTTTACCAATGGGAACCATTTGCAATTTCACTTGGATGTCATCAAAAAATTGAATCGATTAATTCAAAATTATGCGAAGAAAATTCAATCGATATTGTTAGAAGACCAACGGGCGGAAGAGCCATTCTCCATTCGGATGAATTAACTTATTCTGTTACAACTCCACTTGATTTGTTTTCTCCACACGAACTTTATTTCAAAATTAATTTAAGTTTACTTGAAGGACTTCATCTTTATGATGAAAGACTTAGAGAAGTAGAACTTGAGAGGTCACAGATTGATTTCAAAAATTTTTATAAATCATCTCGTTCAATTCCATGTTTTTCAAGTTCTGCAAGAAATGAAATTAAATTTCAGAATAAAAAATTAATTGGATCGGCTCAGAGAGTAATTAACGATGTTCTTCTTCAGCACGGATCAATCTTGATTGGCGATTATCATAAAAACATTGTTGAATATCTTAATCTCAATGAAGACGATAAAGAAATATTGAAAAGTGATTTAGATGAAAAAACAATTTCATTAAAAGAAATACTTAATTCAGAAATTGATCTGGTAAAGTTAAAAGTCTGTTTGAAGATCGGATTTGAAAAAGTTTTTGAAATTAAATTTGTTGAAAGTGAGGTGACAGTATGAGTGCAAGTTCAGAAATTAAAAAAATAACTACTCGTAAGATTCAAGAAATGAAGGAAAATGGTGAGAAAATAACTGCCCTCACTGCTTATGATTTTTTAATTGCACGACTATGTGATCGTGCTGGAATTGATATAATTCTTGTTGGCGATTCTCTGGGAAATGTTTTTCAAGGGCATCTTACGACTTTACCTGTTACACTTGACGATATGATTTATCATACGAAAGCTGTTCAACGAGGCATAAAACGTGCAATGATTGTTGTGGATATGCCGTTTATGTCATATCAAACAAACATTGAAGAAGCTTTTCGAAATGCTGGAAGAATTATGAAAGAGACTGATGCTGGTGCAGTAAAAATTGAAGGTGGTGAAATTTTTGCTGAAACTGTCGCAAAATTAACTGCAAATGGAATTCCAGTGATGGGACACATTGGTTTAACACCACAATCAATTCATCGCTTTGGTGGTTATCAACCGAGAGGTAAAGTAAAAGAAGAAGCTCAGCAATTAATTCGAGATGCAAAAGCACTTGAAGAAGCTGGAGCCTTTGCAATCGTGATTGAAAAAGTCCCAGCTAAACTTGCAAAGAGAATTACACAATCAGTTAAAATACCAACAATTGGAATTGGTGCAGGTAAATATGTTGATGGTCAGATTCTTGTTGTTTATGATATGCTTGGTTTGACTGAAGAATTCAATCCAAGATTTGTCAGAAAGTATGCTCACCTTTCAGAAACCATCTTCGATGCATTTAAACGCTACATTGAAGATGTGCGAAGCGGAGATTTCCCTAACGAAAAAGAAAGTTATTGATTCATTCTTGAAGATTTTATTTCAAATATTTCTTCTTTAAAACTTTCTTCAACTCACTTGAAAAAATTTTTTACTATCATCTTTATTAAACTGAATAGATTGTCTTTGTTCAAGTTTTTTATAATCAATCAATCAAAAAAATTTTTCAACTTGATTCTAAATAAACTTACCGTCATCATTCATCAAAAATTTTTTCTCTCATCACTCACTTGAGTTATCAGAAAAATTTTTTCAAAAAATTTTTAAAACCTCTTGACAAAAATTTTATAAATCATATATTAGCAAGTGAATTAAACGAATATGTTGAACAAATTGAGAGAGTGATTTATTAGTACTTATACTTCTTCTGAAAAAAAGTTGAATGTAGTTCTTACCTTTAACATTAAGCAGGAAGGTTTTGACACTCCATCGGCTAAGTATCCTTTTCTCAAAAAATTCAATTACAACGCAGAAGTAAGTCAAGACACTTTTGCAGAGTGGGACACTGAAGAAACTATCAATGCAGTGCGAGATGCACTCGCTCTTTATCATAATGTAACTTTAGTTGAAGCTGATAATGATGCCTTCGAAACTTTCCGTGAATTAAATCCAGACATTGTATTCAACATTGCTGAAGGTTTTAATGGGATAAGTCGAGAAGCACAAATTCCAGCAATGCTTGAATTTCTCAACATTCCATACACAGGTTCAGATCCGGTCACACTTGGAATTTGTCTGGATAAATCTCGAACAAAAGAAATTTTATCTTATTATAAAATTCCAACGCCACAATTTCTCTTAATTGAAAAAGCAGATGATTATAGTTCAATTGAATTTCCTTTGCCAGCAATTGTAAAACCAGTTGCAGAAGGTTCGAGCAAGGGAATTTATAATTCTTCTGTTGTAAGAAGTAAAGAAGAATTGATTCGAGAAATTCAAAAAGTTCATCAGGTTTATAATCAATCAGCTCTTGTAGAAAAGTTTCTTGAAGGCAGAGAGTTTACAGTTGCAATTCTCGGCAATGGTAAAGATGCGCGAGTTCTGCCAATTATCGAAATGAAGTTTGAAGAACTGCCAGAAGGTGTTTTGCCTATTTATTCTTATGAAGCAAAATGGATTTTTGATACACGAGAAGATCCGCTTGATATTTATGAATGTCCTGCAAATTTAGATGATAAATTAAAAGATGAAATTGAAAGAGTTGCTCTTTCAACCTATCGTGTTTTGAGGTGTAGAGATTGGTCAAGGATTGATATAAGACTTGATGAGAATGGTGTACCTAATGTTCTGGAAATAAATCCGTTGCCTGGAATTCTTCCTGATCCAAAAGATAATTCTTGTTATCCGAAAGCAGCACGTGCAGCAGGTATGACTTATGAGGAGATGATAAATGCTGTCTTGAACGAAGCAAGAAAGAGATACGGAATATGAAAGAAAACATTAAAATACTTTTAGCATTTAATCAGCCAATTGGTGGAATTTACGAAAGCTACGATGGCAGAAGAGTAAAATCTGAATCATCCAGCTCAATTGATTTATCTGAAGTTGGTGTTTTAGAAGAATACGAAGAAATTAAAGAAACATTAACACAAAAGGGTTTTCAAACTGAAACATTTAATTTACTTGATAACATTGATGAGTTGTGTTCAAGACTTGGCTCTGGAAATTATGATGTTGTTTTCAATTTGGTGGAAAGTGTCGATGGTGAATCAATAAAAGAAATGTTTGTTGCTGGAATTTATGAACTCTACAATGTTCCTTACACTGGATGCAGCGCGGTTACACTTGGGCTTTGTTTGAACAAGCATCGTGCAAAATTGATTATGAAAGGTGCAGGATTTAGTGTTCCCAAATGGCGACTTTATCTCAATCCTTCGACTATAATTTTTGATTCAAAACCAGAATTTCCATTAATCGTTAAGCCATCACAAGAAGATGCAAGCGTTGGAATAAGCGAACAATCAGTTGTTAATGATGAGAAGGAATTAAAGGATCAACTTGAATTTCTCTATCACACATTAAAGCAACCAATAATTGTCGAAGAATACATTGAAGGTAGAGAAATCAATTCAGCTATTTTAGGTGATAAAGAAAAAATTGCTCTTCCACTCTCTGAAATTAGTTTTGATACTTTACCAGATGATTTACCCAAAATTGTAACTTACGATGGCAAGTGGATCAAAGATAGTCTTTATTATAAAAATACAATTCCTGTTTGTCCAGCACCGCTTGATAATGAAATTGCCGAAATGATTAAAAAGATTGCTCTCAATGTTTCTGATCTTTTTGGATGTCGTGATTATTGCCGAGTTGATTTCAGACTGGACAAAAACAATCAACCATATATTCTTGAAGTAAATCCAAATCCAGACATTTCTATTGATGCAGGGTTTGCAAGAGCTGCGAAAGCTTATGGTTTGAGTTATGATGAGTTATTAGTGAAAATAATAGAATTTGCTTTAGAAAGAAGAAAATGAAAATCAGAGAAATGAAAAAAGAAGATAGAGAAAGATTGAAAGAAATTTTGTTTAGGACAGAGAATTTTTCAACTGAAGAAAAGGAAGTCGGATTAGAATTGATTGATATTGCATTAAATAATCCGGATCAAAAAGATTATTACTTCAAAGTTGCCGAAGAAAATGGAAAAGTTTTAGGATACTATTGCATTGGTCATCGCACATTAACTGATGGTGTTTATGATTTATACTGGATTGTTGTTGATCCAGAAACTCGCGGTGCAGGTGTAGGAACAGAGTTAATAAGAGATGCTGAACAATTTGTAATCTCGAAAAATGGAAGATTGATTCTTGCAGAAACATCATCACGCGATGATTATCAAAGCACAAGAAATTTTTACAAAAAAAATAATTACAACGAATTGGCTATCATCAAAGATTTTTACAAAAAAGGTGATAGCCTGATAATCTTCGGCAAATACTTACAAAATCAAGGGGAATAACTATGGAACTCTGGCAAAAAATGATCAGAGACAGTATTCATTCAGTCGACCAACTCGTCGAGAAATTTAAACTCGATAGACGAGTGGCTGAAAGACTGGATAAATTTTTCCAGGCTCGCATCAATCCATATTATCTTAGTTTGATTCGATACCCAGGCGATCCAATATGGTTGCAATGCGTTCCAGACGAAACCGAACTAAATGATATTGATGCACCAGAAGATCCTTTGGGCGAAGACTCGATGAGTCCAGTCCCGAATATTACTCACAGATATCCTGATCGAGTTCTTTTTCTTACGACAAGTCAATGTGGAATGTATTGTCGTTTTTGTACACGAAAGAGAAAAGTCGGTGACTCATCAAAAATTTCGATGCGTGGGCTTGAGGCTGCATTCAAGTACATTGAAGAACATAAAGAGATTCGTGATGTCATTCTTTCTGGTGGTGATCCTTTGATGTTAACTGATGCGATGCTGGAAAAAATTCTACAAAGATTGAGACAAATTCCTCATGTTGAAATTATCCGATTAGGTACACGAATGCCAGTAGTTCTACCACATCGAATTACCCCTAAACTTGTAAGGATGCTGAAGAAATATCATCCAATATATGTCAATACTCACTTCAATCATCCGTGGGAAATTACACCAGAGAGTAAAAGAGCCTGTGAACTCTTAGCCGATGCTGGAATTCCTATTGGAAATCAAACTGTTTTAATGAAAGGTGTAAACGATGATCCTGAAGTGATTAAAGAACTTTTCAGAAAATTATTATTGATGAGGGTTAGACCATATTATCTATATCAGGCAGATTTGACTAAAGGTGCAAATCATTTCAGAACACCAATTAAAGTTGGTCTCGAGATTATGGACAAATTACGAGGTCATACATCTGGATTAGCAGTTCCATATTATGTGATTGACGCACCAGGTGGAGGTGGAAAAATTCCATTGTTACCTCAATACATTTTGTATCAGGATGATGAAAAGATAGTTATGAGAAATTACAAATACGAAACATTTGTTTATCCTGATGTTAAACCTGAAGAATACAGATCTGGAATTCCAGCTCAAACTGAAACTTATGAAAGCACTTCAACAATTCCTCTTCCAGTAATTCAAAATCAAAACGAAAATCAATAGCTTATAAAGATTTGGATAGCTTAGAGGTTTAGCGGAAATTTTTCTGCTAAACCTTTTTGTTTTAAATAAAATTTCTTTCCGAATAACTTGAAGTTCATTTCATCTCATTAAAATTGTTTCCTTAATTCCAATCGTTTTTATATTTTCTAATTGCTATGAAAAATCTATTTGAAAATTTCGGACTTTACCTTGACTACTATGAGCTTACAATGGCTCAAGGTTACTTTTTGAGTGGTCGACACATTCTCAAAGCTAATTTTGATTATTTTTTTAGAAGCAATCCGTTTGGTTCTGGTTATACTTGTTTTGCAGGGCTTGGTGATTTTCTTGAGTTACTTCAAATGTTCAAATTTGGAAGTGAAGCGATTGACTTTTTGAAATCAAAAGGATTCAAAGATGAATTTCTGGATTATCTGAAAGAGTTTCGTTTTAAGGGAAATATTTTTTCGGCGAAAGAAGGCGAAATAGTTTTCCCTTATGAGCCTTTGATTCGAGTTGAAGGAAATATCGTTGAAACTCAAGTTATAGAATCACTTCTTTTGAATGTAATTAATTTTGAATCGTTAATTGCAACAAAGGCTCGAAGAATAAGATTCGCAGCAAAAGATAAAATAGTCTCTGATTTTGGTTTAAGAAGAGGTCAGGGATTGGCTGCTTTATTTGGAAGTCGTGCTGCTGTGATTGGAGGAGTTAACAGCACATCAAATGTTCTTGCAGCGTTTAATTATGATCTAATTCCGGCTGGAACGCAAGCACATTCATGGATACAGAGCTTTGGTGACGAACTCGAAGCATTCAGAAAATTTGCTGAGTTTTATCCAGATAATTGTATTCTTCTCGTTGATACATTTGATACATTAAAGAGTGGAATTCCAAATGCAATTAAAGTTGCAAAAGAACTTGAACAAAAAGGGAAAAAACTAAGAGCAATTCGTCTTGATAGTGGTGATCTTGCATACTTTTCCAAGAGAGCAAGAAAAATGTTAGACGAAGCAGGTCTTGATTATGTAAAAATTGTCGCTTCAAATCAACTTGATGAACACTTAATTAAAAGTCTTGATGAACAGGGTGCTCCAATTGATTTCTTTGGTGTTGGGACAAATTTAATTACAGGCAAGAATGATGCAGCTCTTGATGGTGTTTATAAAATCAGTCAGATTGAAGATAAACCAACGATAAAATTATCTGAAGATATAAGTAAAGTTACACTGCCGGGAATTAAGAAAATTTATCGTTACTTTAATGGAGAGGGAAAATTTTACGCGGATTGCATTGCCTTAAATGATGAAGATGAGATTGAATTGATGATACATCCTTTTGATATTTATAAAAAGTGTGTTTTGAAAGACCTGAAAAGAGAAGAAATTTTGGAACAGGTTGTGAGAAATGGAGAAATTATTCTTCGAGATAAATCAATAAATGAAATTGCATCTTATACGGAATTTCGATTTTCTCAATTGCCGGATGAACATAAGAGATTTGAATTTCCACACATCTATAAAGTTGGTGTAAGTCCGAAACTTTTAGAGCTCAGAGATAATTTAATTCGAAAAAATAAGGAGGGTTAAATATGAAAGCATTATTTATAGTCGATTTGCAAAATGATTTCTGCCCGTGGGGAGCTTTGCCAACTCCCAAAGGTGATGCAATTATTCCAGTCTTGAACAAAATAATGGATAAGTTTGATCTTGTACTTGCTTCTAAGGATTGGCATCCAGAAGACTCAATTCACTTTCAAAAATGGCCAAAACATTGTGTTCAAAATACAAAAGGTGCAGACTTTCCAGATGGATTGAAAACAGAAAAAATCAACAAAGTTTTTCTGAAAGGTACTGGAAATAAAGATGATGGATACTCAGCATTTGAAGCGACTAACGAGAACTTAGCTGAATATCTCCGAAAAAATAATGTTGATGAACTATATGTTACTGGTTTAACAGCTGAATATTGTGTAAAACAAACAGTCCTTGATGCATTGAAAAATGGATTTAAGACTTTCGTGATCAAAGATGGTGTTGAAGGAATTTATCAGAATGAAGGTGATGTTGAAAAAGCATTCAAGGAAATGGAAGAAGCTGGAGCTGTTTTAATCACTTCAGATGAATTGTAGTAAAATTAAATTGAGCATTCAAAAGGTAAAACAAAATTTTTCTCAAGTCAGAAAGCGAGTTTAAATTAAGTAAATGTATTAAGTGATTTTAAGGATTTCTTAAGAGGCTGTGTCGCAATTTAGAAAATGAACTCAGACTTTTCTTCCACTTCTCTTCGCAAGTTGCAAGATCCAGTCTGCGGAGAGGAGGGAGAAGGAGATTTAGTTATTAAATTTTTCTATTAGAGTAAAGAACTGCCGCTTTACTGTCGCTTAAAAATTTTCGGTGTCTAAAAAATTCTAAATTCAAAGTTGCTTATTTATCAACATTACTTTCTTCTTTTTGTCATTATAATCAACACATCTTATTTCTCGAAAGAACTCTTTAAAACTTTACAAACAACTTTCGATTTTCGTTTATTTAATACAAATAAATTGTCTTACTCGCATTTTCATTTTAAATTGAAAAACAAAATCGAGTGATAAGTAAATGCGAAAAATAAAAATTGGAATTGATGTTGGTGGGACATTCACGCATGCCGTTGCAGTGGATATCTCCAATTATTCAATTGTTGGTAAAGCGTGCGTTCCAACTACACACATGGCAAAAGAGGGAGTTGCTCGCGGTGTTGTCGAGTCAATGATGAAATTGATTGAAGAAACGAAAATCAATCCGGATGAAATAATTTTAATTGCTCATTCTACAACTCAAGCTACCAATGCATTGCTCGAAGGTGATGTTGCTACAGTTGGAATTATTGGAATGGGAAAAGGACTTGAAGGTAAGATCGCCATTAAAGATCTCAATCAACAAAATATTGAACTTGCACCGGGAAAATTTCTACCAACTAAATTTCGTTATTTGGATTTATACGAGAACTTAAATCACGAAAAAATTTCAAAAACGATAGATGAACTTTTAGAAGAAGGGGCAGAAGTCATCGTTGCTTCAGAAGTTTTTGGTGTTGATCATCCAGAAAATGAAGAACTTGTAGTTAAAATCGCAACTGAAAAAGGATTACTTGCAACTTCAGCAAGTCAACTATCAAAACTTTACGGTTTGAAGATCAGAACTCGCACGGCAATCATCAATGCGAGTATGATGCCAAAGATGTTAGAAACTGCAAATATGACAGAAGAAGCAATTCGACAAAGTGGAATTAAAGCTCCTCTGATGGTGATGCGTTCCGATGGTGGAATAATGGATATTAACGAAATGCGAAGACGACCAATTTTGACAATGCT
>Ga0068705_10002104_pt1 | contig 9970 bp, 13 predicted proteins | sample YNPMSTMetaG_FD_65631 | JGI IMG/M metagenome (GOLD analysis project Ga0068705, IMG submission 65631) | Anoxygenic and chlorotrophic microbial mat microbial communities from Yellowstone National Park, USA - YNP MS-T MetaG | ecosystem: Environmental > Aquatic > Thermal springs > Hot (42-90C) >... | reverse complement strand
TTAATAGATACTAAAAACTTATCTAGTGTTAAAATACAATTGAAGAATGGATCTTATTTCTTAGCTATGTCGGCACATGAACAAACTTTACAAGAGGGTTGGCATTTTTCGGTTATGTGCATTGATGAGGCGATGAGAGTTACAGATGTATCAATGGCAACTCGTCTTTTACCTATGTTAGGATCAGAAGAAAGAGTTAAATTGATTAAAATTGGGATTCCTATATTTAAGAATCATTTTTATAAAAGTGCTCAATCCTCACAATATACTAAATTAATTAGAAGATGGGATGAATGTGATCGTTTATTGGAAAGTGGATATGTAGTCTATAAAGGTAAGAAAATTTCTAAATATGTTTTGGATAGAATGCCTTTATCTTTTAAATTAAAGTTTTTTCCTGATGCTCCCGAATTTCATTATGAAGGAGATATGAGTGAATTCGATTTTAAAACTCAATATAATATGGAATGGGCAGAAGATGTTTCTTTAGTATTGACTGGAGACGATTCTGAAAAATTAATAGGAGATTTTTTACCCTTAGAAATAGGACGACCAGATGAAACTTATTTCTTTGGATTAGATCCTGCAAGTGGAACTTTAGGAAGAAAAGATAAAGAATTAGATTTTACTGCATTAAGTATTTGGAGATTGAGAGGAGAAAGATTTGAAAAAGTTTTTACTAAGGAATGGCAAGGAGATATTTTACGACAGATTGAAGAAGTAAAAGAAATACTAACAAATAAATTTAGATGTAAGATGGGTTGTGTTGATTATAGTAATGTAGGATCAGTATTTGTAGAAGAATTGAAAAAAGCAGGAATTAGATGTATGGGAATAGCTTTTAATTCTACATTTAATTCTGAAACTGGACATAATTTTAAAAATCATGTGGTACCAAAATTTATTATTGAATTGAAGAAAAACAATATAAAATATCCTAATAAAAATATTATAGAAAATCACCCTCTTTTTAGAAAACACTATGATCAATGGTGTATTTTAGAGAGATATAAAACAGGAGGAACTAACGATCGTATTGAGGCACCATCATTTGAACATGATGATGGACCGATGTCAGATTTATTAGCTTTTTGGGCGGGATTAGTAAGTAGAAATGATGTATCAATTCAAGAAAAGAAATATATTATTCCTTTACCTAAATTAGGGCCTAGTAGAGTGAAAAATGGATTATTCTAAAATAAATTTGTTTAATTTGATTATTAAAGATATTGAGTCTTTGAAAGAAAAGATAATGATATTAGATAATGAAGATTATTATATTTATTTGAACATATTAGAAAATTTTAAAAATGAGATAGAAAAAGAATTGTATATAGATATGATGAAGGAGGAGTAATGGATAAGACAAATGCAGTTAAAACTATAGGTAGAAAAGTTATCGCTTCAGGATTTAGTTCAACTACTCTCCCATCTTTTTGGTATTCGCCGGAATTAACTACTGAATCTTGGTTATTACCTAAAAGTAGACAAGAAGTTTTAAAATGGATTCGCATCTTTTTTAATTTGGAGCCTTTTGTTCAAAATGCTATAATAGCACATGCATTATATCCTTTTTCTAAATTTGATTTAGTAACTAAAGATGAATCTATTACTAAAATTTATAGAGATATGGTATTTAATAGGGAGTTTGATTTATATGAATTTATAATTCAAGCTGCTTTATCTTTTGAAAAATTTGGTGAATTTATTGCTTTTGGAAATTTAAAAAGAGAGGATGGATTGTGGAAGTGGAAAAGATTTATTTTACTTGAGCCAGAATTAGTTGAAATTAAGAGTGATTTAATAAGTGGTGAATTAGTATTTGAAATGATTCCTCCTGCAGAGTTAAAAAGATTAGTAAATAGTATGACTGATGATGAGCTTAAAAATTCTAAAATTCCTCCTATAGTTATTAATTCAATTCGAGAAGGAAAAAATATTCCATTAGATTCTTTTGTAACTTCTATAGTGGCTCGAAAAACTGATCCTTCAGCTATTAGGGGAACTAGTAGAATTCAATCGTGTTTTAAAGTTTTGATATTTCAAGATTGGTTAAGATTAGGTCAGGTAGCATATTATCAAAGATTTATATTTCCACTTGAGATGTGGACAATTGGAGATATAAATAAAGATATACTACCTGATGAAGATACTTTAGAAAGATGGAGAACTTTTTTAACTAGTCAAATGACTCAACCTCCATATTCTTTAGTTGTTCCTCCATTTGTGAAATATGAAGTTCATAGTGCATCTGGAAAATTATTGCCTATTTTGAATGAATATAATTATATACAAGATCAATTGTTAGCTGGATTAGGTGTAACTAAAGAATTTTTGTTTGGAGGGGGATTATCTATATCTAATACAAAAACTATGGCCTATCAAAAGTTGATAAAATATTATCAATCTGTAAGAGATTTGTTTGAAAATTGGATGATAAATAAAGTATTTCGTCCTATTGCAGAATTAAATAAGTTTAGAGATAAAAGAGGAGATTTAATTCTTCCTGAAATAGTTTGGTATAAATCTTTAGATATTGAAGGAGAAGAACAAGAAAAGAAAGATTATATTGAATTACATAGAAGAGGTTATATTAGTACTAAAACTCTTTTTAGTAAATTTAAGAATTTAGATGTAGATAAAGAAATGGAACTTTTAAAGAAAGAAAAAGGCACTGTATTTGATAAAGAAAATCGTATTCCAAAAGAATTTTCTAAATCTACTCCTGAAAACTTTCCTTTGGGATCAAATTTAGGAGCAGGAACCGAATTAGGTGGAGTTTTTTCTCCCATTCCTGAAGAGTTACCTCCTTTACCAAATGAAACTTCTCCATTACCTTCTGAAGTTGGTTCAGAAGAATAATTATTTGTCGATTTTGATTTCTTTAAATAGAGAAAAGTTTTGTATTGTTTAAGGAGTTTAGAGTATGAAAAGTTTTATAGAAAAGAGCATTGAATCAATTATAAGGCTAATGGGTGAAGCTTTAGATTTAGCCCGAATTAGTGGGATGTCAGATAGAAGTTTTAATCAATTTCGAATCTCTTATAAAAAGAAATGTTTTAATGTTATTAATGAATTAGTAAAGGAAGCTAAAGAAAATAAATTAATTGATGAAGATTTTAAAATTGATTTAGGAAGTGGAAATGGCAATAAAGAAGATAGGAACAGCTAATAAAATAAATATAATAAAAAATAAAAAAGATTTTGAAAACTTTTTGCTAAAAAGGAGTAAGATTAATGATAAAAAAAATAGGAACTCTGACAAATCTAAAAGTAATTCCTAATTTTAAATACGCTTCTACTGAGATTGAGCCATATAATAAAGATTTTTTATATTTTAGTGCACGAGCAGTTTCTGCTTACGAAACTTCGGGATTTAATGAGAATGGTGATGCTTTTTTATGGGATGAACTTTTAAGATCTTACAAAACTTTTGTTGGTAGAAATATGTTTTTAGATCATGATACAAACCCTCTAAATACTGTAGGAAAAGTGATAGATGCCTATCCGGTAGAAGAAGAAAATGGAGAGAAATATATTGAATGTCTTTGTAAAATAGATAAAGTAGCCTATCCTAATTTAGCTAGAAATATTGAGACAGGCATTCTTAATAGTGTGAGTATGGGAGCTTCAGTAGATAAATCTATTTGTTCAGTTTGTGGTCATTATATAGAATCAGAAATTTCACCCAAATGTGAGCATATGTTAAATTTAAAGAAAGATTTTGTTGCATTATGGGATTTTCCTAAAGCATCTATAGCTAAAGGTAGGCCTATAAGGGCATTTTTTATTAATGAGGGAGTTAGGTTTACTGAATTGTCTATTGTTACTAATCCTGCAGATTGTAATGCATTAGTTAAAAAAATAGTTGCTTCTAGAAATATTGGAAATGAAGTTGTTTATGAAAAGAAGGCAAATTTAGCTCATTCAGTATGGAAAATTATTACTCCGGATAAAATTGTTTTTTCATTTCCAGTTTATAAAATAGCTAATTTAAGTAAAATTAAATATTATAATTCAGGTAAATTTGGAGAATATCTTAAACGAACTTCAATAAGTAAAGTAATTGATGATTTAAAGATCGGAGGTAATTTTATGGAAAATATTAAATCAAAAATTGAAAAAATTCTTGAAGCAGAAAAAGAAGAAGAGAAGATGGGTGAAAAAGAAGATATAAAATTATTGAAAGAAGTACTAAAGAAACTAAAAAATCCTGAAAAAAATTATGTAGAAATTGTAGAGATGCTTAATAAAGTTATAAAGAATGAAGAAGAATCTGCTGAGATGGAAAATAAAGATATAGAAGCTTTGAAAGAAGTTTTAAATGAATTAAAAGAATATTTTAGTAAAATAACTGAAAGCGAAGAAGAGGAAGAAGAAAAAAAAGTTAAGGAGAAGGATGAAGAAAAAGATATTTTTGAAGAAGAAGATGAAAAAGATGATAAAAAAGAGAATGAAAAAAGAAATGATATTGAAGATAAAGAAGAGGAAGATATTTTAGGTGAAGAATCTAAGGTACCCCTTTCAGATCTTTTTGAAGAGGAACCTACACCTAAAAAGTCACCTAAAAAAGCTTCTACACTTTCTCTTTTAGATTTAAATGAAAGAGATTTGGAAGTTTTAACCAAAGTAGCTAAAACTACTAAAAAAGAAGATGATATTAAAGATTTTCTTTCAAAAGAACCTAAAAAAGATGAAGTTCAAGATAAAATGTTTGAAGTAGAAGAGGATAAAAAAGAAAGTAAGGAGAATACATCTAAAGAAAGACTTTTTAACCTTAATTATTTGAAAGATTTAGATATTTTACCAAAGGGTGATTTTAATGTAGTTGGAGAAGTTGGTGAAGTTTCTGCAGGTCCACTTGGAAAAGTTAAAAAAATAGTTTTAAAAGATTCTTCAGACCAAGTATATGATCTTTATATAAAATTTATGAAAAAAGGCGAAAAGATTCCATTAGAGGTTAAGGAAGATATTGTATTAGAAGATAAGAGAAATATTTTAGCTAAATTTGGTGATATTTCTAAATTAAGTGATGAAGAAGTTAATTCTATGTTTGATTCATATATAGGTTTTAATAATGGAAATATAGAGAGTTTTCAAAATCTTATTTCAACAATTGCTAAAATGAAAGAAGAAATGATTAAGTTGAAAATAGAGAGTGATTTAAAGGATAAGCTTTTTAAATGTTCTTATCTTTTAGAAAAAAAGATGGAATTAGGAGAAATTACTCCTGATTCTGAAAAGATTAATCAATTAGTTATAAAAGGTGAATCTTTTATGAAAGCTAGGGATATAGTAATAGATGAAATGAAAAGATCTGAGTTGAAAAAATTAATGTCTTTACCTAGCAAAGATATTGATGAGATGTATTCACAATATCAAAAGAAGGCTAAAGTTAATACTTCTCTTGATATTGGAGGATTGGTAGCTAATTCATATCAAGACTTAGAAGTTGATCCAGATGAAGAATTTTTAAAGAAATTACCTTGGCAATAAGCCAAAAAATTACTTTTAGGAGGTATTAGTATGATATTCGTAATAAAAGAAGCTGAAAGATCTATCGGATATAATATTGCGATAGATAGTTCTACGGGTCAAGCATATAGATTGCTTGAGGGTCAACCTGTTATGTTTGCTGCGAATGGTAAACTTAAGCCATATGATGGCACTCCAGGTGCACTTCCTATGGGACTTGCAGCAGAGTCAAATGTAATGTATCCTATACAAGGAGATCCATTTACTGTTGGCGTAGGTTATGATTACAATAGATTTAATAGGGGTGGACTTGTAAGCTTTTTCTTCAATGGGGGAATGTTTGAGCTTACTTCTGATCCAAGAGGAACAGTTTTTGTTGATACGGATACTTATGTAATCAATAAGCCCGTTTATGTTAACAGTAATGGAAAAATTACTTCAGATTCAAATAATGGTAACAACCCAATGATTGGTGTTGTTGTGAATTATGTAACTCAAAGTGGGAAAGTTGTATCTCTCACTATAAAACTTACAATATAATTTTTTAAAGATTTTTAATAGGAGGTTTAGTATGGAAGAGCTTAATATATATGATTCTAAGCTTGATAAAAGAGAGATAGAAGCTAGACTTGCTAGACTTTTATCTACTCCAGGAGGTCTTCAGAAAGTTGCAGCACAAATGCTTTCACCTCTTAAAAGAGATTTACTTTATGAAGGAAGAATAAGACAGCTTTTGATGACATATAAACTTTCACTTGGAGAGGAAGCATATTTTGATGCAGATGTTGATGTTCCTGCAGCAGGTATTTCAGTAGAAGGCCTTCCTCAAGAGCTTGAAGTTAAATCAGATAGGATATTGGTGATGACCTCACCTATATCAGTTAAGACAGTTGTAAGATGGAATGAATCAAATTACAGAAAATTTGATATACTTAATAGAACTCAGGAAAGAGCAAAAGCAAGTATACAATTTCAAGAGGATTCAAGAGGTTATAGTCTTTTAAAATTTGCATCAAATCTTACAAATCAAGGTAAGGTTAGATCACTTGAAGGAACTACTGCAGAAAGTCTTAATCCATCAATAATTCCTGAATCAGCTGGAAGACTCACTCAGGAAACACTTGTTACTGGAATAACAACTCTTAGATCAAAGCTTCTTGTTGCAAGCAAGATATTTATTAACCCACTTAGATCAAAAGACTTGATGCTTTTCAATACTGTGGTTGGGGGTACTGGAGGTGCAGGAATATTTGCTCCAAACTTCCAAGAGCAGCTTTTGAAAGCTGGTAAAATTGGATCAATTTGGGGTGTTGATATAATTGAGTCAATAGTCGTTCCTGCTAATGAAGTTTTTGTACTTGCTCCTGCGGATTATTTAGGTGTTATCGCTGTAAGAACTGATATAGAAATTGCAACTCTCAAAGATCCAAACCAGAATGCGGATGTCTTTTCAATATGGGAAGATGTGGGTTTTGCAATTAGGTTTGCAAAAGGTATTGTTAGAATCGATATTGCTTAATTTGAATGTTAAAAAGAGGGGGAAGGAAAACTTCTCCCTCTTTTTTAGTTTAGGAGGTAAGATATGAAAATGAAGGTGAAGCAATTTTTATCTTATGGTGATTTAATAATATATGATGTAAAAGTTAATGGAGAGCCATTAAGACTTCCTTATGGAAAATATATACCAGATTCAATTATAAATGATTCTAATTTTCAAAAATCTATGAAATCTGGTATAATAAAAAAATGTATTGATAATGGATGGATTGAAATTGAAAAAGAAAGTGAAGATAAAGAGAAATCAAAAGAGGGATTAACAAAGAAAGTAGATGACGAATCAAAAAATGATAAAAAAGAGAAAGCATCTTTAGTAAAAAATATTCTTAAAAATAAAGAATAATTAATTTAAAATTTTTAAATTTAAAAGAAAAAGACTCGCTAACGAAATGAAAAAAGTAGTTAGCGAGTTTTCATTTTAGGTGATTTGTAAATATTGATTTTAGAAAAAAGAGGAATTAAGATGGATTCAGAAATAAGAGATTTAAATACTCAAACCGCTAGAGGAATAGTAGTTTTATATGCAAAGTATAATGATAGATATATTCCGGTAAAAGTAACTGCAGAAGGAATTTTAGAAAGTAATGTAAGTATAAATGCATCTGATATTCAAATTGGAGCAGTAGAAATAAAAGATTCCGATACTGGTGATAGAGTTAATGTAGGTTTAGATCAAACTAAATATGCAATATATGTACAATCCGAAAGTTTAAACAATAATTTACAAATAGCTAATGGATTTTTAAATAGTAATTTAAATATTGCTACTGATATAAAAAATAAACTAATTGAAGGCATAGCATTTAAAGAGTGGATTTGGAATACGGAAATATTAAATGTTACTTCTAATGAAATAAAAATTTTAAGATCTATTGATTTAAGATTAGTAAAATCTAAATCTTTTTTTATTAAAAATGAGGGAACAAATAGTATTTATTTAACGCTTCAATATAGTTTAAATGATGAAATTGAATAGGGAGATATAATAGAAAATGAAATCTAATATAGTTGAAATAAAATTAAAGAAAACATTTTTTAGAAAAAAGTATTTATTAATAAAAAAGTATGGTAAAAATTATAAAATTAAAAATGAAGATGATTTTAAAAAACTTTTAAGTAAAACTTTTGGAGTTAATTTTAGTTTTAAGGATTTTGATTTGAATAGGTTTCCGTCAGATTTTTACTATTTTATAAAAAGGATAAGGATTGGAGGAGAACTTCTTTTTGAAATTAAAGATTCTTTAGATAGATTATTTTTATGTGAATATGGAAGAAAGAAATCAATTTGTAAAGCTTTTTCTTATTTAGATAGTATTTGTGGTTTGGAGATAAAAGATGAAAGTGAAAATAATTAGAATTAGAAATAATGAAGAGTGTTGTATTGGTGAATTATATATTGATGATAAGTTTTTTTGTCATACTTTAGAAGATTCAGTAAGAGATAAAAAAATATATGGAAAAACCGCTATTCCAACAGGAAAATATAAAATATTTTTTGATTACTCTCCAAGATTTAAAATTTATTTACCTCATATATTAAAAGAAAATGGAAGTGAATTGGATGATTTTAAGGGAGTTAGAATTCATAGTGGAAATACTTCAAACGATACTGAAGGTTGTATATTAGTTGGAGAATGGGATAAGAAAAGTAATTATATAGCAAATAGTAGATTAACATTGAATAAACTTCTTAAAATTTTTGAAAATAATTATCCCATTCCTTTGGAGATAACCAATGAATTTTAATATTTATACAAAAAATGAATTTGATGTTTTTTTAAATGAATTAAAAGTAGGGGATGTATTATTGTTTAAAGGGGAAAGTTGGGTTTCAAAAGCTATAATGTGGTTTACAAATAGTGAATGGAGTCATGTAGCTATATATGCAGGAGATGGACGTATTTATGAATCTACTGAGGCAGGAGTTGAATTAAATGTATTAAAATTTAGAATAAATCATTGTGAAAGAATATTAGTAAAGAGATATATAGAACCTTTAACAGATTCAGATATAGAAAAAATGATTCAAAAAGCTACTGAATTAATTTATGAAAATTATGATATTTGGCAATTTATAGGTTTGGGTATATATTTTCTTTTTAGAAAATTAGGCATTAGATTTAGTTTTTTAATACCAAATAGTAGACGTAAAATGATTTGTTCAGAGTTGGTGTATGTTTTATATTTAGTTATGGGAAAGAAACTTTCTAATAATCCAAAAACATTTACTCCTGAATCGATAAAAAGTTCTAAATTTTTTTATAGTGTTTGTATGCTTTTGGAGGATTAAATGCTTTTAGGAGATATAGTTATATTTGATAACGAAAAAGTAGGTATATATATAGGAAATGATGTAATTTTGTATCCTGATAAGGATGTATTGAAAGAAATTTCATATAGTAAAATTGAAAATAGAGTTAATATGATAAGAAGAATTAAAGATATGAAAGTTAGTGAATATACTTTAATATATAATGAATTAATGAAATATAGAAATAATTGGTTTAGAAGAATTTTCAAACCTAAAAAATTAAATTATGAAGGTATTACATTTATTGCATATTTGATTAATTTGATACACATTATTATCAAATTTGATTTTAGACAAGTGACATTAAATGATATAAGATTTTCAATTAAACTTATTTCAGTATTTGAAAAAGAGGTAATATGGCACAACCAAATCCAATAATTTATTTAAAAGTTTTGAATTTGTTGGTATATAATAGGTTTTATTTAAAATGGGAAAGTATTGATCCAGATATTGTTTCTTTTAATATTTATAGATCTAATTCTCCTACGGGTGGTTTTGAAAAAATTGCTACTGTTTTAGCTCCCCAAAAAGAATATGTAGATCAAGTTCCTTTTAATTATCATATTGTTTATTATTATAAAGTAACTCAGATTAACTCTAATGGGGAAGAAAGTAGTTTAGATA
>Ga0068705_10002097_pt1 | contig 10006 bp, 6 predicted proteins | sample YNPMSTMetaG_FD_65631 | JGI IMG/M metagenome (GOLD analysis project Ga0068705, IMG submission 65631) | Anoxygenic and chlorotrophic microbial mat microbial communities from Yellowstone National Park, USA - YNP MS-T MetaG | ecosystem: Environmental > Aquatic > Thermal springs > Hot (42-90C) >... | reverse complement strand
AATTTGTGTAAACGTAGTGTAAAACTACGTCTGACACAGTGTAAAAGTTGTGTAAAACTTTTAGAGGTTTTATGGTTTAAAATTATAAAATCAATTTCATTAATTTCTTTAAAAAAATTATACGATCGTATTAAAGTTTTAAAGATTATTTAGAATTTTAATTTTTATTTTTAACTATTTTTATAACAAATAGGGATAAACAGATTAAAGTTTTAAATAATTAGATTTTAAATGATTAGGTCAATTAGGTTAATATTAGGGTAATTTAGTCAGCTGTTCCCACAAGATAAACCGCTTGCCAAGGACGATAAGAAGAAAAAAAATCGTTTTCAAAAATAATCTGTTTATTTTTAATTACTTTATAATGGAAGCTAACTTTGGCTCCCCAAGCCGGAAAGTCAATCTGTTTCACCACACCTTTTTTAAGGGTTGGGTCATCTTGATATTTTGGCGGCAGGGGGGCAGAGATATCCCAAATTAATGGAGTGGAAATCTCAACCGACCGTTTATCTTTTTTACCAAAAAGATAAAAATATAAAAGATTTTTTTCTTTATCGATCTCTGTGTCTATTAGAATATAGGCGGGAGTATTGTTCTTTATTTTTAGATCAGCAAACGGAGCAAAAACTGTCGCATCAAATCCAGGTTTTGAGTCATTTTCATAGTAGGAGACACGATAAGCATGAGGATGTCTTTCCACAATTTCTAGTCCGGCATTGAGAGCCGCTCGAAAAAGAGTGGTTGAGACCTGACAAACACCACCGCCATCACCTAAAATCGTTTTACCATCTTTTATAATATAAGCCGGTTTATAGCCGGTTAATTGAGAGATATCTCCAACGGTTTCATTGAAAGAAAGAGTTTTTTGCGGCGAAATCAGTACCCCATTAAATTTTGAGGTAGCTAAAATAAGATTATGAATTCGTTCGGTGATTGATCCAGAATAATCAGATTTTCCTTCGCCAATTTTTTCTTCAATACCAAAGTTATTAATCGAAGTTAACTTTATTTCTGGCTCAATTTTTTCAATTGGAAGATTGATACTAATGATTTTTTTCTTTTTTTCTCCAATTTGTTTAATTTCTTTTTCCAGTAATTGATAAAATTTTTCTTCATCGATTTTTTGTCCATAAACTTCCTGAGCAAAAGCAATAACACGTCCATTTTCAAATTTAAAAAGGGCATTTTTGGCTGATTGGTTGTATTTATCTTGAGCTATTTTTATGAAATCATAAAAAGGTTGATAATCGAATGATGGTGTAACTTGAAGATTGAACTTTTGCCAACCAAAAAGGCTGACGATTTTTTGAAAAATTCTTGATGAAAGGTTAGAGCTGCGGCCGATAAGATAGGCTCTTTGAGCCGCTCCTTGACTATCAAAATGAAGGTTAATTTTTTGAGCAGAAAAAGTAGCAATGACTTCTTTTTGATAAAGAATCAAAATTGTTATTGTTTTTAAGTCGTCATTTTTTTTATTAAAAAAATCAACGATTTGCTGAATTTTTTTTTCACCAAAGTTTATATTGTTAATATAAACATAGGGATAAATTTTTTGTTGTTTATTAATTTCAATCTCTTTATCTAAGAAATAAAAAGAATTTTTTAAAAATAAAAAGAACAAAATTAATCCGATTAAAGAAAGTATTTTTTTTGCTATCATAATATCTATGGATGATAATAAAGGAAATCAACAAAAAAATCAACCGTTTGAGACTGTGGTGATTGAAGATCAACCAAAAGAAACACCAACGTCAGGTAATTCTTTACCAGACCAAAACTTAGTTCCGGAAGAAGTAGCTCCTGATGTTAGCTCACCAGAGGAGTCAATAAGTAGCGGCTCTAATCTGCCTCCGGAGGCGCCACCAGTTTTTGAAGAAAATAAAAATCAACCTTTATTGATTGTTGGCGCGGTGATTGTTTTTTTTATTGTTTTTATTTTTATTTTTCGGCTAATTTTTTCCAGTAAAAAAACTGCTCAGCCAGTAACATTAAACTACTGGGGATTATGGGAAGAAAAGGAAGTTTTTGAACCACTGATTGCTGAGTATCAAAAAAAATATCCTCATGTAAAGATTAATTATCAAAAGATGGAGCCAGAAAACTATCGAGAGAAATTACTAGTTAGAAGTCGCAATAACCAAGGGCCTGATATTTTTCGCTTTCATAATACTTGGTTACCAGAAATTAAAGAGATAGCTTCCACTATTCCTTCGTCAATAATGAGTAATGCTGAATTTGAAAAAACTTTTTATAAAATTCATCAAAAAGATTTAAAATTCGGCGATAAATATTTTGGTCTTCCTTTAGAGATTGATGGTCTTGTTTTAATTTATAATGTTAATTTATTGAAAAAAGCCGGGATTGATAAACCACCAGAGACTTGGGATGAGTTACTGGAAGTGGTTCCAAAATTAACAGTGAAAGATGTTGATGGTAATATTATTACGGCCGGAATCGCTTTAGGATTAACTGTTAATGTGGAGCATTTTTCTGATATTCTTGCTTTGATGATTTATCAAAATGGTGGTGATATTAAAAAGTTGGATTCTGAAGAAGCGGCCGGCGCTTTGGAAAGTTATCGTAAATTTGCCGAACCACCGAATAACTTTTGGGATGAAAACATGCCTAATTCTTTAACCGCTTTTATTCAAGAAAAGGTAGCGATGATTCTTGCTCCTTCTTGGCATATTTTAACGATAAAATCAACTAATCCCGAGATTGAGGTAAAAGCGGCTCCTGTTCCTTCTTTACCAGGGGCTTCACCGATTTCGATATCTAATTATTGGGTTGAAGGAGTGTCAAAGATGAGTCTAAATCAAATTGAGGCCTGGCGGTTTTTGCGATTTTTAATCGAAAAAGATAATTTAACTAAAATGTATGAATTAGCTAGTCGTAATCGTCTTTTTGGTGAACCTTATTCGAGAGTTGATTTAGCGCCACTTTTAATTCAAAATAATTATTTAGGGGCAGTGATTAAGCAGGCAGACTATTTTGTTTCGGTACCAGCGATTTCTCGAACTTTTGATAACGGATTAAATGATGAAATTGTTAAATATTTAGAGAATGCGATCAACGCGACGATTGAGGGTGTTTCTTATAATGAAGCTTTAATTACTGCTAAAAAAGGAATCGACCAGGTACTACAGAAGTATCAATTATAATTTTTATTAATTTCGTTAACATGGTTTTTTCTTTTTTAAAAAAACAAGATGAGATTAATCAAACTTATCTTGGTTTATTTTTAAAAGAACAGTCAGGAATTTTAATGATTATTGAAGAAAAGAACGGTAAAATGATTTTAAAAGAAAAAAGAAGTTTTGCCTATTCCAATGGTTGGGAAAATTTGGCCGAGGATGTTAATGAAAATTTATCGCTTTTAAAAACTGAGGAAAAGAAATTAAATCATTTAATTATTTTTATTTATTCCCATTTAGTTGATCAAAATACAAAAGAGATAAAAAAACCAATTCTTTCTTCGATTAAGAAAATGATTGTTGAGCTTAATTTTCAACCTTTAGGTTATATTGAAGCCGCAGAAGCATTGGCTAATTTTTTACAAGAAAAAGATAACTTACCTTTAACGGCAATTTTGGTGGAAGTTGATAAAACTGAACTCTTCGTTTCTATATATAAAGGTAATCAAATGGTGCTAAAAAAAGTTTCGAGTCGAAGTGATAATTTTATTGATGATCTTATAGCTATCTTCGAAGAAAAGAAACAAGAATTTTTACCCGCAAGAATTATCCTTTATAACTCTTCTGATTTAGATCAAAAGGCAGAATCAATTATTTCCTTTCGTTGGCCGGAAAATTATTTTTTACAAGTTCCTAAAGTAAATATTATAAAAGAAGAAGAATTAATTGATGCCTTATTGAAGATTTTTGAAGAACAGATAAGTGAAATAAAAAAAGACAATCTTCCCGTGGAATTAAAAAAAGAAAAAAAGGAGGTTTTAGGCTTTGTTATCGGTGAGGATATCGCTTTTTTAAAGGAAAAACAGCAAGAAAAAACTGATTTATTTTTAAGGAAAAAAAAATTTCATTTTATTTTTCCCAAAATTGTTTTCCCTAAAATTAATTTACCATCATTTTCTTTTTTCCAATTTAAAAATATGAAATGGCCAGTAGTTGTTTTAGGTATTTTGGCATTTTTATTAACCATTTTAATTAATGAGTTGTTTTTTCATCGTCTCCAATTGGTAATTTACCCAAAAACTTCAGCGATAAAAAAAGAACTAGATTTAGTTGGCTTAATTAACCAAAAAGAACTAACTGATAAACTTAATATTAATAGTCAAAGCAGTCTTATTGAAATTTCTGTTAATAAAAAAACCACCGGAGAAAAGAAAATTGGTGAGAAAGCAAAAGGAGAAATAACAATTTATAATAGCAATTTGGATGCGGCGGAATTGATTCCTAAAGGAAGTGTTATTTTATCAGATAATGGGTTAAAATTTATCACTGAAGAAGAGATAAAAGTGGCTTCGGCTTCTGGTGATGCCTCCAATCCTAAACCATCAAAAGCTAAAGCAAAAGTGATTGCTTTTGATATTGGCGAGGAATATAATCTTTCTTCGGGACAAAAGTTTAAAATCGAAGGAAAATCAGCTAATCTTTTAGCCAAAAACGAATTAAGTTTTTCTGGTGGAACAAAAAAAACAGTCAAAACAGTTACTAGAAACGACATAAATGATCTAAGAAGTAAAGCAATAGAACAAATAAAATCAAAATCAGTAAATTTAAACTCAGATAAAAAATTGATTGATAATTTAACCGAAGTTAATTTATTAAAAGAAGAATATTCAAAAGAACTTGGCGAAGAGGCAGAAGAACTTGAGTTGAAAGCAAGTGGAGAAAAAATTTATTATCTTTATGATCTTAAGCAACTAAAAAATCGATTAATTTCTATTTTAAAAAAAGAGATATCAAACGAACTAGAGATTGAAAAAAACAAAATTAATACTGAGTTAATTCGAGCTGAAAAAAAAGATAATCAGATTGATCTTCGATTTAAAACTAATATTTTGTTAGTAAAAAAGATTGATATTAATTCCTTGAAAAAACAAATTATTTTTGTTAATAAAAAACAAATGGCTGATGTGTTAAAAGACAGATTTCAAATTAATCGATATGATTTTAAATTGGATTCTGGTTTATTATTTGTTGAAAGAACACCAATCTTTTCTAAAAATATTGAAGTTATAATTAGATATTGATTCTTAATTAACATTATGGCGCTTTATTACTATTATAAAGAAAATAATTCAGTTAAGAGAAGAGTGTTAGTATATTTCTCTTATGCTTCATTAACAATTGGGAGTTTTCTTTTATTTTGGGCTTTTTATCCAATTATTTCTTTTGAGATTTATTCACGAACTTTTTTAAATAATAAGATAAAAAGTCCAATTATGAATAGCGATATTAATAAAAATATAGATGATGGTTTAGTTTTAGGGAAATTTAATATTTTTTCCAATAATTTATCTGATTTTACTAATGCTAACTTATGGTTTCCTTCAATTTCAAAAATAAAGTTTAACAGTCAATTAGCAGCAAAAGATTATTTACTAAGTATCCCTAAATTAAACATAAAAGAAGCTCGAGTTTTAGTCGGCGGTGATGATTTGGCTAAAAGTTTAATTCACTATTTACCAAAAACTATGCCCGGTGAACTAGGCAATGTAGTCATTTTTGGTCACTCAACCTTACCCCAACTTTACCAACCGAATGACTATAAAAGCATTTTTACTTTTTTACCTTCTTTGCAAAAAGGCGACAAAATTTTTATTAAGGTTGGCGATCTAGTTTATCAATATGAAGTTTTTGAGATGTTTGTTGTTGATCCTACTGAAGTTTCAGTTTTGGATCAACAGTTTGATGCTTCTTATCTAACTTTAATTACTTGTGTTCCGCCAGGCACATACTGGAAACGATTGGTGGTAAAAGCCAAATTAACGCCTTTTGCTTCAAATTTGGATTGAAATAACCTATAGAATATGATAAAATCCCCATATGAAAAAAGAAAAGCAGGCGGTTGAGTTTTTTTTTAAATGGGTATATTTATTTCTTTCTTTTTTTGTCTGTATTGGTGAAGGAGTTAGGTTTATTTTTCTTTGGGTTTTTTGGCAGGCTTTTTATCTTTTACGTTTGACTTTTCATTTACTGATTAAAATCTTTGCCTTTATTCTTAAGTTGATTGGCCGATTGTTTTTTTTATTAAAATCTTTCCTATCACAAATTCCTTTTAAACTCTATTATTTTATTTTAGGATCAATGGTGACATTAACTTTTGTTTTTTTGTATCAAGGTTATCTATTTGTTAAAAATCTTCCTTCACCATCAGTGATTGGAAAAGTAAACTTTCCTTTATCGACACATCTGTATGATCGTAATGGTAAACTTTTATATGAAATTTATCGAGAAGAAAATCGGACGCCGATTAAATTAAAAGATTTACCGCCATTTGTTTATCAAGCAACAATAGCGATTGAAGATAAAGATTTTTATAAACATCAAGGTATTTCTTTTTGGGCGATTTTACGAGCGATAAAAAAAACTTTTTTAGAAAAGAATCTTCAAGGAGGCTCAACCATCACTCAACAATTAGTAAAAGCATCGCTTCTTACTCCCGAAAGGACATGGCAGAGGAAGATAAAAGAAATAATTTTAGCTTTATGGACTGAGAAAATTTATACCAAAGATCAAATTCTTGAGATGTATCTTAATCAAGTTCCATATGGTGGTTCGGCTTATGGAGTTGAGGAGGCAGCTAAAACTTATTTTGGGAAATCGGCTAAAGATTTAAATTTAGAAGAAGCGGCACTTCTTGCTGGTTTACCTCAAGCACCATCAGTTTATTCTCCATACATCAATCCCAATTTAGCTAAAAAAAGGCGAAATGAGGTTTTGGAGGCGATGTATTTTCAAAAATATATTGATAAAAAAACCAAAAATGAAGCCCAAAATAATGAAGTGGTTGTTTTACCACCAAAAATATCAATCAAGGCTCCTCATTTTGTTTTCTATGTTAAATCAAAGTTAGAAGAAAAGTTTGGAACATCGATTGTTGAAGAAGGGGGTTTGCGGGTTTTAACAACGTTAGATTTAACTATTCAAGAGGAAGTGGAAAAGATTTTAAAAGAAGAAATTGAGAAGTTAAAGGACTTAAATGTAAGTAATGGCGCGGTTTTAGTGACCCGTCCTCAAACCGGTGAGATTTTAGCGATGGTTGGTTCAGTTGATTATTTTCGACAGCCAGACGGAGCTTTTAATGTTACCACAGCTTTACGACAACCCGGTTCGGCCATTAAACCAATAATGTACTCTTTAGCATTACAAAAAGGTTATACTGCAGCAACGATTATTGATGATTCGCCGGTAGTTTTTAATATTGCCGGTAGCGAGTCTTATCGGCCAGTAAATTATGATAATCGCTTTCATGGGCGGATACCTTTGCGCTACGCTTTGGCAAACTCCTATAATGTCCCCGCGGTAAAGGTTCTTTCTACTTTAGGAGTTGATTCGTTTATCGATTTTGCTTCAAGGTTAGGAATAACCACTTGGATTGATCGTTCAAGATATGGTCTATCTTTGACTTTAGGCGGTGGTGAGGTGACAATGATTGATATGGCGCAAGCATTTGGGGTTTTGGCTAATTTAGGGGAACAGGTGAGTCTACGTTCATATCTAAAGATTAAAACAGCCGCCGATGAAATTATTGACGAGCCACAAATTTTTAAAACAAGAAAAATTAATCCCGGTATTGCTTATATAATTTCCGATATTTTGTCGGACAATTTTGCTCGAACCTGGGCTTTTGGCGTAAATTCTTATTTAGAAATTCCGGGTCATAAAGTCGCAGTTAAAACTGGAACAACCAATGATAAGCGGGATAATTGGACCATTGGTTATACACCAGATTTTTTGGTGGCAGTTTGGGTAGGAAACAATGATAACTCGCCAATGAATCCATATTTAACTTCAGGAATAACTGGGGCGGCACCAATTTGGAATAAGGTGATGAATTTTCTTTTAAAAAATTATGGTTCAAAAAATTGGTATCAAAAGCCAGATAATGTGGTCGAAAAAATTTGTTATTTTGGTAGAAAAGAGTATTTTATTGTCGGAACTGAGAATAAAGTTAATTGTCAAACTTCATTGATCACACCAACGCCAACGCCGTGATTTTGATAAATTTTAATTTGAGTTATTTTTTTATTTCTTCAAATCCAGTTAAATTTTGGAGGGCTTTTGGGATTCTGATACCACCATCCTTTTGTTGATAATTTTCCAAAATAGCAATTAAAATCCGTGGTGAAGCAATGGCAGTGTTATTTAAAGTAAAGCAATATTCTTTAGTACCATCTTTTTTTCGGTATTTGATATTTAATCGGCGGGCTTGAAAATCGCCCATAATAGAGTTAGACATTACCTCGCCATAAGCATTTCGATAAGGCATCCAAACTTCGGTATCGTATTTGAAAATTTGTGGTTCGCCCATTTCACCCGTTGATAAAATTACCCGACGATAAGGAAGTCCTAATTCTTCCAAAATCTCTTCACTATTTTGTTGTAGTTCTTCATGAAGTTTTTTTGCTTCCTCTAAATTATTTTTGGCAATAATTACTTGTTCAACTTTCCAAAACTCATGAAGTCGATAAAGACCGCGATTATCTTTGCCATAAGCACCCGCTTCTTTTCTAAAACAAGGGGATATCGCCACAAACTTTTTTGGTAAATCTTCTTCTTTTAAAATTTCGCCACTAAAATAAGAAGTCACTGGTTGTTCGGCAGTGCCTGCCAAATAGGCATCATCATCGTTTAATTTGTACGTATCTTGTTGACCCCAGGGAAATTGGCCGCAACCAAAAAGAGTAAAGCCTTTGACGATTGCGGGAGCAACTATTGGTGTATAACCTTTTTTAACTAGTTTTTGAAAGACATAAAAAAGAAGTGCTAAATGTAAAATCGCAGCTTCATTTTTTAAAAAATAACCCCGAAAGCCAGAGACTTTTGCACCGCGTTCGAAATCAATAATATCCAAAAAAATGCCTAAGTCAATATGTGATTTTGGAGGAAAGTCGAACCTAGGGATCTCCCCCCAAGTTTTTACTACTTTATTGGCGGTTGCGTCTTTACCAACCGGTACCTCGGGAAGAGGGATATTGGGAACAAAAGAAAGAAGAGTGTCTAGTGATTGGTGAATAGTGGTTAGTTCGTTTTCGAGTTTTTTTAATTCTTCTTTAATTTCCTTACCTCGAAGAATAGTTTTTTCATTGGGTTTGCCGTGAGAGGTTTTATTTCTTTCTGCGCGGAGAACTTGAATTTTTTGAATTAGTTCTCTTCTTTTATCATCAAGTGAGATTATTTTATCAAGATCGATCTGCCGATTTTTGTTTTTGGCGGCTTGCAAAAATTTTTCTTTGTTTTGGCGAATAAAATTTAAGTCAAGCATGATATTATTTTATCAGATATTAATCTTTTAATTAACCTTTTTAAAGCGATTAAGCGATGGTTAATTTGTTGATGTTCTTTTGAAGTTAACTCATCATAATATTTATTAAATTTTTTAACAATAAATAAAGCGCGAAAAGGATAGCCAAAAGTGGCTTTACCGCTTGGTTTTTGAGCAATAAAACCTTCGATTTTTTCTTCTTCAAAAAAGATCTTTTTAGTTTTTGGGTCAAAAAAACAAAGGCAGACTTGAAGATAGGCAATTCGTTTTTCTTTTGGGACATGTTTTAGTCTTTGAAGAGTGTAGTTTATTAATTTCTCATCCGAAGCCTCATAGCCAAGCCAGCGCCTTGATCTGACTCCTGGCTCATTGTTTAAATAGGGGATGATAAGACCGCCGTCATCGGCTAAAGTGGGAAGGCAAGTTTTTTGAGCATAAAACTTGGCTTTTATTTTAGCATTTTCACAAAAAGTTTTTCCTGATTCTTCTGGCTTTTCCTCTACTCCAACGTCGGTTAATGTAAGAAGTTTTATCTTTTGTTTTAAAAGGGGTT
>Ga0068705_10002095_pt1 | contig 10007 bp, 4 predicted proteins | sample YNPMSTMetaG_FD_65631 | JGI IMG/M metagenome (GOLD analysis project Ga0068705, IMG submission 65631) | Anoxygenic and chlorotrophic microbial mat microbial communities from Yellowstone National Park, USA - YNP MS-T MetaG | ecosystem: Environmental > Aquatic > Thermal springs > Hot (42-90C) >... | reverse complement strand
AACGGACGTCCCGTTGTGGTCTTGTTGGGCGAGGAACCGAGATCATGACCATCGAACATCCGGGTGTGCAGGTCCATGTGCGATTTCGAGGACGGGTCTTCGGACCGTATTCCCCCGATGAACTGCGCAGCATGATTCGGAAGGGAAAAACGACAACGACCTGGGAGATCTCCCTCGATACCCAGAACTGGCGACCGATCCAGGACCTGGAGAATCTCCTGAAAGCTGGCGACGTGACGGTAAGTAGAAATCATCCATCGCAATCGTTGCCGGACCACTCAATCGACCATGGCTCAGCCTCGGAAGACGCTTTTTTTCTCGGCGGTTTGGCAATGGGTGACGCTGAAGACATCACGCTGCCGACAGGACAACGCGACGAACCCGTGAAGGCAGAGGTCGCACCACCCGAGAGCATGTGGTACTACGCTCTCAACGATCAACCGCAGGGACCTGTCCCCGAAAGCCAATTAGCCGCCATGGTCGCAAATGGAACACTCTCCCCCAGCACACTCGTGTGGACGGTGAATATGTCGGAATGGCGACCGTTACGGGAAACACGGCTGGGACGCCACCTTCCCACGGCGACCAGGGTGCGGCAACCTGTTCCTCAACCGCTCCCGGACGAAGAATTCGCCGAAACCCAGGAACCACGTCCCAAACGCTCTTTTGCAGAGGAAATGGAAGTCGTCCTCGATGAGCAGACACCGCATCTTCAGTTTTGGTTTCGGGTCCTGCTCGGGGCGGCCATCGCCAAGGCGATCTTCACTCTGCTCGGGCTATTCCAAGGCGGACAAACAGGTGTCCTGAGCCTGCTGTGTGACATGGCAATCGCGGCAAGCCTGATCGGGGTTTCGCTGCTGATCTTACGGATCATCGCACGGTTGCACCTCGGGGTACGGTTTATTGCCCGCGCAAAGCAGCTCGAGGAACTTTATCCGGTGGAACAACCGAAACGTCGTCAGTCGCCCTGGTCAGATCCTGTCACAGACGAAGAATAATCAGATTTGAGCTGCTCCATACGTAACACATACTCTCCTTTTGAAATGGCATGCTTGGCGATTGCTGGCAGAACACGTCGCGGTCTCATTCTCGTGGAAAAGATCATAGCAGTCTGAGGGGAAGGCACAGAAACCTCTGGACAATGTCTATCCGGAATCCGTTTGTCGGGCCCGCAGGGCAAGGTTGGACAATCCGTTATTCTTCAGCGGGCATGGCAAGCATGCCCCTCTCGCTTCGGAGGGACGCGCTTGTCGCGTCCGGTGCGTAACGTTGGATAATCCATTATTCTTTACCGGGCACGACAAGCGTGCCCCTCCGATTCTGCTCGCCGTGGCTGCCTTGTCCATGAATCACACACGCTCATCAAGGCGGGATTTCGCGTTTAACCAAGAGCGTCGCAGATGACGGATCACCTCTCTTCTCCCAGTGCCAGGGTCGATCGAGCACGAGGACCCAGTTGGGCAATCCCCTCCTGTGTCATTGAGGTCCCATCCAAAAAGACTTCTTTGAGCTTGGGCAAATCCTGGAGGACCTTGATCGATGCATCGGTGATGCCCACATTGCCGCTGATGTCGAGCCATTCGAGTTCTTTCAGGTTTGCAAGTCGGGCCAGTCCCTCGTCGCTCACCGACGTTTGAGACAAATCCAACCGTTTCAAGTTCACCAAACGGCTGATGACTTCCAAACCATGATCTGTAACCAAAGTCTGACCAAGGCCCAGCTCTTCAAGCTGCTGACATGCTACAAGATGCGGCAAGGCTTCGTCCGAAACCATCGTTTGAATCACGGAAATGCTTCGCAATTGAGGCAGGGTAGCCAACTCCGCGAAAAACTCACCCCGAACCGCCATGTCACGCAACACGAGGGAACGAAGCGTCTTCCAACTGGAAACGATCCGCAGCCCGGCATCATTGATCGCGTTGCATCGAAAGAGTGTCACCGATTCCAGCCCGAGTCGCTCGAGCGCCGCCAGACCCGCATTGCCGGCTGGTGACTCTTCCAGCGTCAAACTTGTCAAATGTGAAAACTTTCCGACTGCCCGGAGACACTCATCATCGACGTTGTAGCCGCGAAGACGTAATGCCACCAGACGCTCCATTGAGCTGAGCTGGTTGAGAAGTTCCGCATTGACCGCACCGCAGCTCCTGAGATCGAGAAGTCGCAGCCGATCCATTTTGGCCAGCTTTGCGAGCGCCCCCGCAGAGAATTGATTCTCGAGAAGATAAAGGTGAGTCAGTCGGGGGAATTCGACCAGGATTTCAACCGCGCGATCACTCAGCTTGACCGACCGTCGCAGATTCAAAGACCAAAGCCGTGGGAGGGCTTTAAGGCTTTCCAGGGCTGCGTCATCAATCTGGGTATTCTCAAGGGCAAGCTCCTCAAGATGATTTGCGGTTACCAGGTGCTTGACCCCCTCGGGCGTGACGCCAAACCCGGCGATCCGAAAGCGCTTCAAATGGGGAAGGCGCACCGCCAGGGAAATCTCCTCATCTCCTCCGCTGCGGCGTTCACCGGCCAAGTCCACCCCTATGAGCCGACCATCGAGGTCGAACTCCAAACCGGCCTGGGCAGCGAGGAGTCCGCGAATGATTACCGCAAATTCAGCGGGGATTTTTTCGTCATCTGTGGATGATTCGCGAATGATGCGCTGCACAAGTTCATATTCGCTGGGGCCTTGGGCCTGGCTCGGTCGAACAGGGGGTGGAGCGGGCTCGTCGCCCGATTGTTGGGCCACTCCGGTCCGCAAATCGGCACGAGCCGTGGGTGGTGGATTCTTTTCCGGACTTTCCCCACGGCGACAGGCCGGAAGAGCGAGGAGGAGACCCGCGGCGACCGTAGCCGCGACCGCTCGCAACAATCTACGACATGATAGGCGTTTCAAAAAAGCAGCTTGCATAGATACTGTCAAGATTCTTGTGAAATAACTGACGAAAAATGCTAGATCTGACGCCGCCGCTGGTGTTGATTGTATCACCGAATCGCGTGGTCATCGACTCTGGTCGCAGGTGGCGACGAAAGGAAGGTCGCTATTTTGGGTCGTTGTATGTCGCTACACTTGCGGTTGCGTCGAGATTGTGGGGACGTCTCTTGCCCCCTCGGAGGGACGCGCTTGTCGCGTCCGATGCCTAACGTTTGATTATCCATCCCGTTCGGAGGGACCCGCTCGTCGGGTCCGGTGCATAACGTTGGATTATCCATTGCAATTCGGCGGGCACGACGAGCGTACCCGTCCGAACCGGCCCGATGCCCCTCCGATTCGGCCTTTCGCTTCCTTTTCTCCAGATTGGGATTGAACAAGTGTGGGAAAAATGGATAAGATATCTGCCAAACCGTTTTAAGGGAGTCCGCAGGGACAGTTTGACCGGTTGACTTACGGAAATTTCCCCTTTCGTGGCATGGATGCCTTTATGATGCGCAGAGTCATTAGCCTGCTGGTAGTACTTTTTTTGGTGGCGGGTTGTTCTCTTTGGTTCAACCACAAGAAAGGCCAGTCGCTTCTAGAGCCTGTGGAGACGAAGACTCCCCGCCTGGTCGGTGATCTGGCAGTCTCTTACGGGCTGCATCCGATTACAGTCGAAGCCATCGGTCTGGTGACGGGGTTGAACGGGACCGGCAGTGATCCTTTACCGTCTCCGGAACGCCAGTTCCTGATGGCGGAAATGCAGCGGCGCGGCGTGCAGAATCCGAATCGGGTTTTGGCGTCCAAAAATACGGCGCTGGTCATGGTCCGTGGGTATCTTCGCCCTGGGATTCAGAAGGGCGAGAGCTTTGACGTCGAGGTCCGCGTCCCCTCGCGGAGTGAGACGACAAGCCTCCGTGGTGGGACCCTCCTTGAGGTCCCTTTGCGAGAAATGATGGTCCTCCGTGGGGCTTTGCGGGAAGGGCATGTCCTGGCCAAGGCAGCCGGTCCCGTCCTTGTTGATCCCTCAGCCGATCTCGAGAAAGACCCGGTTTATGCCACACGGGGAAGGATTCTCGGGGGTGGCATCGCCGATCGTTCCAGGACATTGGGGCTGGTTCTGAAGCCGGACCATCAATCGGTGATGAATAGTGCCCGAATTGAGACGGCAATCAACCGGCGCTTCTATGTGATTCGGCAAGGTGTGCAGGAAGGGGTTGCTAAGGCGAAGACCAATGAATATGTCGAGGTTCGCCTTCATCCACGCTACAAAAACAATATCAGCCGCTATATGGCGGTGGTCAGGTCGATCCCTCTTCGCGATACAGAGCAGGAACGGATTCAGCGGCTCCGCGATCTCGAAACGGAGCTTCTCAATCCTGCCACGAGTGAACAAGCATCGTTACAGCTCGAGGCCATTGGTCAGCCGGCGGTCGAGACTCTGAAAAAGGGACTATCCCAGGCCGATCCCGCCGTTCGGTTTTATTCGGCCGAAGCACTGGCCTATCTCGATTGTCCGGATGCTGCGGCAGTGCTCGGTGAGATTGCCAGAAACGAGCCAGCCTTCCGTGTGTACGCCCTGGCAGCCCTGAGCACTCTTAACGATCTGGAAACGGTCGAGATTCTCCGCGAGCTTCTTGCCTCTTCCAGTGCGGAAACACGCTATGGGGCCTTCCGTGCCCTGATCGAGCTTAACCCCAACGATTCAGCCGTGGTCGGAGAAAAGCTTAACGATCAATTCTGGTATCATGTCGTTCGTGTGGGTGGTCCCCCGATGGTCCATGTCACGCGGAACCGTCGTGCCGAAGTTGTCCTCTTTGGGTCTGAGATTACAGTCAAGTCGCCATTTGCGATTGATGCTGGTCATCGGATTATCGTGACTTCCCAGGAGCCGGGAAAAGTCACGGTTGCCAAATTTGCTGTCAATGACGCCGACCAAAAACGCTTTGTCAGCAACAAGCTGGACGAGATTATTCGGGCGGTCGCCGAACTGGGAGGAACGTATCCAGACGTTGTCCAGATGCTCCAGGAAGCAAAAGCCGCGGGCGTCCTGGAGGCCCGCTTTGAGGTCGAAGCCGTTCCTGAAACAGGGCGAAAATACCGGGGTCCAGCGGAAGATGAGCCAGGCCCTGAAGAAACGGCACCGATAGCCAACGCGTACGATGAATTCTCTCCGGAAGGCAACGTCGCCTCGGACACCCGATTGGAGGATGTTTCAGAAGGATCGGGCGACGCGATCTCCATTAATCATGAAGGTGATGAGACAGGAACTGAAGAACCTCCCAGAAGTCAGCAACCACCTCGGCCCTGGTGGCCGCTTGGACGAACAAAAACATCGTCATGACAGCGCTAACCTTTGCGCATGGGGTGGCCGACGTGCGAACTTCTTTATTCGCCATCGCCTGTTGATGAGGGTATGATGGGCGGACAGGGATGTCCGAACTACCAAAAATCTTTGCGGACCTGGCACGGCCATGGCGCCTGGCAAGGGAGCGTTCGCGTTGTGCCTGCATCATCAGCGGAGGGGCTATCTCCATCTCGTGGCATCGCGTCTTTGACCCGAGGCGATGATGAAACCTCCGCTATGGCATACTCGTCGGGTCAGCTTCAGGCAACCGCCACGCCGATAGGTCGCAGAAGAAGGATCTCAAATGGTCCGGGTCCGGGCAAGCTAAGATTTGGGTTCGCGTGGTACTTCGCCGTAATCTTTAGCCTCTGTTTGGCATCCAATGCGGCTGCCGATGAGATGGGTTTGCGTATCTCCTGGGGTGGTGCTTCAGCGCGACGGTGGTCCGGGCGCATCAGCCTTTCGGAAGGCGATATTCTTCGCTGGCAGGCCATCGGATCAGAGGTGGATGAGCTGGCATCCCTGGTCTTTCGAGATGCAGGGATTGACATTGTGCCGGTCAGTCCGCGAGTCTTCCAGGGAGTGGACCTTATTCTTGAACGGCGAGACAAAGCAACGCTCGACATTGAATTGACCCTTGAAGGTGGAAGCTCACAGCAGTGGTCGATACCACTGGGCGAGGTCGAACGGCAGCCGCGGCAGGTGATGCTTGAGGGTAACAACCAGCTTTTTGTCGAGAGGTTGCCCGGCGACGAGCTGGCTCTGGCGGTCGATCGCAGTCACCTGATCTTCACACCAGGGGAACTATGGAAGTTTAACCTGATACCCCGCGGTTTGCCCTTTGCGACAGGAACTCGTTTGGAGATTCGAGTTCAAATCGCGGAGAGCCGGGCTCGGGATCGAGAGCCGCGACGGCCCCTGATCGATTCCCTCACAAATTTCGGACGCAATGAGACAGCGGCATCGCCCGTCCTCCGATATGAATTCACGGTCGGTCAAGATTCAACAGCGCCTGTAGAAATTGTCCTGCCTGATAAGGAAGGCTGCTATGACATCGTGATCACAGCCAGTCCAATCCCTGCGCTTCGTTTACCCGAGTCGGTCGCAAGACCGTTTGGATGGAATAGTTCCGTTGTCGAACGCCATGTTCAAGTGGTAGTGCTTGATCCGGCGCAACGAGTTGGCGGGACATCGTCTGGAGATTTGAGTCTCCTCGGGGAAGCCGTCGATGCCACCAATCAGAACTTCTGGGAACGTCTTTCCCGCGTAACGCCGCATTTGCCCCGGCTAGGATTCTTGGGACGCGGTTGGCGACACATCTCGGGAGAGGGGCAGGAAACGGCCAGCGAGCTTGAAGCCAGCGGCACCGGAGGCGATCCCACCTGGGCCTTGTACTCTTTGCCTATTCAGGAACCGGGGCGGCCGCATGTCCTGGAGATCGAATGGCCAGCCGATCGCCGACAAACACTCCTCTTCACAATCGTTGAACCCAATGCCATGGGTGCCATCGCTCCGCCGATGGTCGATTTTGGCGTTTTTTCCACGGGCGAATTGCAACGATGGGGACAATCTTTGGGATGGCAGGTCCATCGGATGGTGTTCTGGCCGCGGACCCACCAGCCGCTTCTTCTCGTGGCGAATCCTGGCGGTGTACCAGCGATGTACAGGAAAATTCGTGTTTATGCCGGATGGAACCGCCTCCCCGAACTGTTCCCTCCCTCGGCATTCCCCAGCGAGCGGCTGATAGCAGCCTATTTTCATCGCCCCATTCTCACGACGACCTTCGGGGCAACCGATGTTCCCGGCCCATTTCAGCAACAAGGGCTTGATGATTGGGTCACGTTTTATCAAGCGGCAACACGTCTGGCCGAATACGTCTCGTTCGCCGGATATAACGCAGTCATTCTCTCTGTCGCTGCCGATGGCTCGACCCTTTATCCTAGCGACCACTGGAAACCAACGCCGCGCTACGACAGCGGTAATTTCTCGGTGACGGGCGCCGACCCCATCCGCAAAGATGTCCTGGAACTCATCCTCCGCATCGCTGATCGCGAAGGATTTGTCGTAATCCCGGCCATCGATTTCTCGGTTCCTCTGCCAGCGCTGGAAGAGACCATTCGGAAACGAGGGGAGCAGGGACGTAACCTTCGCTGGGTCGGTCCGGACGGGCGAACCCTGACAGAAATTCAATCGCCATACCGAGGGATGGCGCCTTATTACAACATTCTCCACCGAGAGGTCCAAGAAGGGCTTTTGGCCGTCGTCCGCGAGCTTGCTGAACGTTACGGACGGCACGCCTCGTTCTATGGATTGGCCATCCAAATCTCAGCCTTCGGCTACGCGCAGTTACCCGGCCCAGAATGGGGAATGGACGACGAAACCATCGCTCGATTCTCTGAAGAAACAGGAATCCAGCTTCAAGTCGGCACAACCAACCGGTACCAGGAACGGGCCCAATTACTCACCGGACCTTACTATCGCGAGTGGATGAGATGGCGATCTCTCCGACTTCACAGTTTTTACTCTCGCGTCACTCAAGAATTGGCGGCGGCCCGGCCTGATTGCAAATTGCTTCTCCTCACGCCAACGATGTTTGTCGGAGAGCGCTGGGAGCAGCGGCTCCGCCCGACCCTGACAGAACGTCGGGATCCCCTGGCGCTCTTCCCCGAAACAGGATTGGCCCCCGAGCTTTCTGCCAGTGATTCGGCGATCGGGTTGCTTCGCGTCAAACGGATGGTCGAACATGCGGACTTCGGAATTCGCACGAGCGAATTTGAAATCGATCAACTCTATCGGGCTATCCCCATCAACAGTCCGGGACAACTGCCCGGTGTGTTGTTTTATCATCCTCCCCAAGAGATTCGCCTGCCCAGTTTTGACGCACGTTCACCAATCCAACCGGCGACGACGGCCGTCGTTCATCAACCGATCCCCTGGGGCTTCGAAAACCGCCGGCGCTACTCGCAGGTATTGGCGGAGGGAGATCCGATGCTCATTTGTGACGGAGGCTGGAGAGTTTCCTGGGGTGGTGAAGATTCACTTCGTTCTTGGTTCGCCGCCTTTCGGCGATTGCCGGGCGGTCAGTTCCATGACGTCCGTTTTCAAAGTCAGACGGGGTCCTTGCAGCCACTCGTTATTCGCAGTTTGACCCGTCCACAAGAGACCTACTTCTACTGCGTCAATCAAGCCGGTTTCCCCGTTGTGCTGGAGATGGCCTTTCAAGCACCCGTCGGTTGCCGCCTGGTGGAACTCAGCGGGTTCCGGTCCTTGCCAGCCGTGGAAAGCGATTCTAACGGACAATGTCGGTGGAAGCTGATGCTCGAACCATACGACCTTGTGGCCGTAAAACTGACATCCCCGAATGTCACATTCGTCTCAGCCAAGGTGAGTTGGTCGCCCCAGGTTGAACAGAGAATGAAAGAAGAAATCGCCGACTTGAGCGAACGAGTCGCCACGTTGAGCACCCCACCAGTCTACGATCTCCTCGAAAACGCGGGGTTTGAACAGCCGACAACCGACTCGCAACTCATCCCCTCTTGGACGTCCTCCACTCCCCCAGGGACAACGGTCCGCTTGGATTCCACCGAGAAACATGGCGGACAGCATTCGGTCTATCTAAAAAGCCAGGGGCCCGTGGCATCGCTTATCAGCCGGCCATTCCCAGCCCCATCAACTGGACGTCTGACGGTTGCTATCTGGCTGAAGACGCCCAATCCGGCTAGCCAGCCACCCCTGCGATGCCTCGTCATGGGGTCGTACCGGGGACAACCGATAGTTCGCGTGGCCGAGATCGGTTCCCCCTCTTCGGGAGGGATGGCTCCAACAATTTCCAACGAATGGACACCCATTCTTGTGGAGGTCTCTGACCTCCCCATGGGCGGCATGTCGCCGCTGAAATTGAGATTCGATCTCGTGGGTAGCGGGGAGCTGTGGATAGATGACATCCAGTTGTGCCACTTGGCATTTAGCAAGACGGAACGGGTGGAGCTTTTCAAGCTCATCGCTCCGGCCCAGGCCAAATTGGACAACGGTGATATCGCCGATTGCCTCCGGTTGCTGGAAGGTTTCTGGCCTGAATACTTGACCCGTTATGTCCCCCGCAGCGAAATCAATGCCACAGCGAGCGGCCAAGGCCGACAGTCGCCCGAGTCAAGCCGTTCGGTCTCATCGCCAGAAAAACCGCCGGACCGATCAGCCGGTTTGCTCGACCGCGTGCGGAAGGCCCTGCCTCAAGCGCTGCGATTCTGATAACTATTCGCCACAGACCAAGCTGGTCAGGACACCGCCTGCCTGCCTCCTTCTTAACAACATCACCGGGCAAAGCAGGGGAAACGAGAAGCGTACGCCGTATACAGGGTATATTGCCCCGCGAAATCTCTCCTGATCATTTGCCAAATAAATACACCATCACGTAAGCGGCTCCGTGCTCTATTGGTTGCCGTAGGCTTACCTACAGGCCTGGCTTACTCGCCTCAACAAAAACGTCGTACAATCGATGGCATGTCAAGCATTTTACTACTTTACCATTACTTGAATGCTATACATTGACACTTTGTCCCGGTAATCCGCGCAAGAATTAACATTTATAGCAACTTGTTTTCTTCGCCTACCAATTGTGTCGATCCTGACAGCTAAAATCGTTGTGTTTGGCCTGCAGATTTTGACGATAGTCGTTAACAGTCAGATGATGTGTAGTCTTGGTGCGTTAATCCCTATTATTGGGGGACATCATTCCCGGAGGTGGACGTGGCTATCAAGCGA
>Ga0068705_10002089_pt1 | contig 10017 bp, 8 predicted proteins | sample YNPMSTMetaG_FD_65631 | JGI IMG/M metagenome (GOLD analysis project Ga0068705, IMG submission 65631) | Anoxygenic and chlorotrophic microbial mat microbial communities from Yellowstone National Park, USA - YNP MS-T MetaG | ecosystem: Environmental > Aquatic > Thermal springs > Hot (42-90C) >... | reverse complement strand
ACAAAATTTCGAGATGAGCCTCGTCCAAAAGGCGGATTATTAAGGACGAAGGAGTTTATTATGAAAGATCTTTATAGTTTTCATGCCGACGAAAAAGACTTAGATAAATATTATGAAAAAGTAAAAAAGGCTTATTTTAGGATTTTTAAAAGATGTAGGTTAAAAGCAATCTTAGTTGAAGCTCCAGGAGGTACTTTTTCTCCTTATTCTCATGAATTTCAGGTCTTAACAAAAAACGGGGAAGATGAAATAAGGTATTGTTCAAAATGTTTAATAGGCTATAATGAAGAGTTAAAAAAAGACATAAAGAAATGTCCGGTTTGTCAAAAAGAATTATTAAAAGAGAAAGCAGCAGAAGTAGGAAATATTTTTAAATTAAAAGAAAAATACTCAAAGGCTTTAGATTTAAAATTTATAGATAAAAACAATAAAACAAGATATGTGATGATGGGATGTTACGGAATTGGAATTTCTAGGATATTGGCAGTCATTAGTGAGGTTTTGTCAGATGAAAAAGGTTTGGTTTTTCCTTTAGAATTAGCTCCTTTTAAATTTGTTATTGTTCCTTTATTTACTGGCCAGAAAAAGATTGATTCTTTAATAAAAAAGAAAGGAGAAGAAATTTATGAGTTTCTTTTAGAAAATAAAAAAGAGGTTCTTTTTGATGATCGGGAAGTGAGTGCGGGTGAGAAATTTTTTGATTCTGATCTTTTGGGAATTTCTTATCGAATAGTGATCAGCGAAAAAAATATTAAAAAAAATTTTTTGGAAATTAAAGGAAGACAGAGCGGAAAAATTAAATTAATAAAAATAAATGCTTTCAAAAACATTTTAACTAAAAATGACTTTCTTTTTTAAAAAAATGAGAAGAAAAATTGGTATTGATTTTGGAACAGCCAAGACAGTGTTTTTTGTCAAGGGGGAGGGAATTGTTGTTAATGAGCCAACAGTTGTAGCTGTTAATAATAAAACCAATCAAATAGTAGCGATTGGGAAAGAGGCAGAAGAAATGTTGGGCAAAACCCCTTTCCATATCAGTGCTATCAAGCCTATCGTTAATGGGGTAATATCAGATTTTGAGGTAGCTGAAAAAATGCTTCGTTATTTTTTAGAAAAAACAAAAAAGAAGGGGTTTTTAAATAATTTATTTGATTATTCAGAGGTTATCATTAATGTTCCTATAAATATTACTGATGTTGAAAGAAGGGCAGTAGAGGATGTTTGTAAGGCAGCGGGAGTAAAAAGTGTTTATTTGATAGAATCTCCTTTGGCTCTGGCTTTGGGAGCTTATTTACCAATTTCTTCTTCTGAAGGCACTTTGATAATGGATATTGGGGGAGGAAGTTGCCAGATAGCAGTTATTTCTTTAAGTGGAGTAGTTGTAGGTAGAAGCTTAAAAATCGCGGGTAATAAATTAAACGAAGATATAATTTATTATATAAGGGATAGATTTAAATTAGCGATAGGCGAAAGAACTGCCGAAGAAATTAAAATTCAAATTGGTTCTTGTCTTGATTCCGGAACTAATAAAGAAATGAAAGTTAAAGGCCGAGATTTAACTAGGGGTTTACCAAAAGAGATAAGAATAGAAGAAAAAGATGTCCGAGAGGCTATCACTCCTTCTATTTTAAAAATTATTGATACCTTGAAAAATGTTTTAGAGTCAACTCCCCCTGAATTAATGGGAGATATTATGGAAAAAGGAGTTTTTTTAGGAGGGGGAACTAGTCTTTTAAAAGGCCTAGATAAGCTTATTTCTAAATCAGTAGATATTCCCGTTAATATTATTGAGGAACCAACAACTGCTTTGATTAGGGGAATTAGTATTATTTGGGATGACTTTAATAATTATAAAGAAATTTTGATTTCTTCTACAAAGGAAACTCCTTTTGAATAAAAAAATGGCTAATATTTTTTGGAGAAAAAAATTTAATTTTCAGATTATAGTTTTTATTATTTTTGTTTTAGCGGTTGTCTTTTTAAGAAAATCAGAATTTTTTATTAATAGCACTCTCGTAATTCTGAAAAATCTTTCTTTTCAATCAATTAAAGAAATAGGCTATTTTTTAAACGATTTTTTTTCTTTTTCTTCGATTAGGAATCAATATTATAATTTAAAAGAAGAGAATTTAAGGTTAAAAAATTTAGAAGGCCAATATTATCAGTTAAAAGAGGAAAACGAGAATTTAAAAGTTGCTCTTTCGTTAAAAAAAACTAATTTTGAAGTTACTCCATCAAAAATTATTTTAATTGATCCTTCTCCTTTACCTTTTTATTTTTGGCTAGATAAAGGACTAGATGACGGTATTAAACCAGAAATGAATGTTATCACTCAAGATAAAATTTTAATTGGAAAAATAACTAATTGTTATAAAAATTTTTGCCAAGGAGAATTTATTTTTGCTCCTGAGAAAAAGATAGGAGTAGAGATTTTAAACAAAAACACGAAAGGTTTAGCTTTTAGAGATAAAAATGGGGCCTACCTTTTAACTTATGTTTTAGAAGGGGCTAATATTGAAAAGGGAGATTTAGTTGTGACCGCTGGTGGATCGAAATTTTTAAAGAATTTTTTAATAGCTAAAGTAAAGGAGCAGAAAGAAAGTTCTCTTAAAAATCAAGGATATTCTGAATTTTATCTCGATCCTTTAATAGATTACTCAATGTTAGATAATGTTTTGATTATCAAAAATCTTTTTAATTGATATGGATTTTTGGCAAAAAATTTCAAATTATTTTTTTTTGATTTTAACTTTTGTTTTGGCTTTTATTTTACAAGTTAATTTTTTGTTTCTTTCTTTCCCATTGAAAAATATTAATTTTCTTTTGATTGCCTTAATTTTCCTTTTTTTATATTTTGAAAAAATAAATTTTTTAATTTTTCTTTTTTTGAGTATATTAGTGGGTTTATTTTTAGATATTAGTGCTGGCTATTTATTTACATATATTTTGATTTTTCCTTTGTCTTTCATACCCCTTTATGTTTTTTTTGTTTTTTTAGAGAGAAAAACAATAGTTTCTAAAATAATCGGCGGGTTTATTTATTTATTTTTATTTTTTCTTTTAGATTTAATTAGTGAATTTTTCTTAAAAAAAATTATTTTTTTTAAAATACTTACCTTTAATTTTATTTTGACTTTTTCTTTTTTTTGTTTTTTATTACTAATTTTAGATAAGATTTTTTATAAACAAAAAAAAGAAAACAAACAATTTTTATGAAAAACTATTTTCTTAATAGAAAAGAAAACCTTTTAAACCCAGAAGATGTTTTATTGGATAGAAAGGCTCAAGAAAAAGAAGACGAGGGTTTTAAACTAGAAAGTCTATCTTGGCCATTAAATAAGAAAGCAATTATGGCTATTTTTTGGATAGCATTTTGCCTGACTATTTTTATTTTGTTTCGAGGTTTTTATTTAATGATTTTAAGGGGAAGCGAATATGAAATTAAGGCGATTAATAATAAGACGAGACAAATTTTAATAGAGGCCCCGCGAGGAATTATTTATGATAGAAATAAAAATCCTTTGACAGTTAATATCCCTTCGTATTCTTTAATGATAATTCCTCTTGATTTAAATAAAAATGAAAAAGATTTTGAAAGTTTAATTTTAAAAATAAGTAAGATTTTTGATTATGATTTAGAGGAATTGAAAAGTATTATCGATTTGATTTATAGAAAAAATTTAAATTATTCTCTTGATCCTATTCTCTTAAAACCCGAAGTTTCAGCCGAGGAGATAAGAGAATTTGAAACAGAAGTTGAAGAAAATAAAGGTTTCGCTATTTTCCCAACCTATAAAAGAGAATATCCCTATAAAGAAATATTTGCCCATGTTATTGGTTATATAGGGAAAATGAGCAATGAAGAATTGGAAAAATATAAAAATTATCCTTTATCTTCGAAGATAGGAAAAATGGGGTTAGAGAGCTATTATCAAGAGACCCTCGCGGGGGTTTCAGGGAAGAAGATAGTAGAATTAGATGCAACTTTAAAAATTAAAAAGACTATTCAGGAAATTTCGCCAACTTCTGGGTCCAATTTAATTACTACTTTAGACAAAGAATTACAAGAAGTATTTTTTAATGCCCTTAAAAAAAGTGTTAAAGATTATTCAGCTAAAGGGGCCGCTGGAATAATTATGAATCCAAAAAATGGAGAGATATTATCCTTGGTTTCTTTAGATAGCTTTGATTCTAATATTTTAACTGAAGGAAAGAATAAAGATTTAATCAATTATTATTTAACCAGTAAAAGATTCCCTTTATTTAACCGGGTAGTCTCGGGTATTTATCAGCCAGGTTCTTTAATAAAACCATTAGTAGCTTTAGCGGCGCTCGAGGAAAATATTATTGATCCTAAAAAAAATATTTATGATGAAGGAGAAATTGTTATTGTTAATCCTTATAACCCAGAAATTAAATATGTTTTCAAGGATTGGAAAAATCATGGGTGGGTTAATATGAAAAAGGCAATCGCTGAATCTTGTAATTTTTATTTTTGGGCAATTAGCGGAGGATATAAAGATATTAAAGGATTGGGCTGGGAAAAAATAAAACAATATTGGCAGAAATTTGGTCTTGGTGATTTTTTAGGCATAGATTTGCCCTCAGAAGCAAAAGGGGTTTTGCCAGATCCTGAATATTTAAAAAAGATTCGGCCAGAAGATCCTGTTTGGCGTTTAGGAGATACCTATAATATAGCAATTGGAACTGGCGGTTTAAGCTTGACACCCTTACAAATGAGTGCTTATATATCTATTATTGCCAATAATGGCGTTTTAATGAAACCCCATCTTGTAAAAGCTATTGAAAAGCCAAATGGAGAGTTAATTTCTATTAAACCTGAAGAAAAAATCCATTTATCTTTTAAAGAAGAAAACCTAAGAATAGTCCAAGAGGGAATGCGAGAAGTTGTTTTATCAGGAACAGCAACCCCTTTAAAATATGCCTTATTAGATATTGCTGGAAAAAGTGGTTCTCCTAAATACGGTCAAGGAATGACGGAACGATATAACGCTGTTTTTGGAGCTTATGTTCCTTTTGAGAATCCAGAAATAGTCATTTTAATTGTCATTGAAAACCCAACTTCTAATACTGGTTCTACTTTACCAGTGATTGAGGAGGTAGTGAATTGGTATGCTTTAAATCGTTATCAAAAAAACTTAAAAAATAGCTAAAAATTTATGAAAAAAAATTATATTAGTCCAGAAGCCTACAAAAAATTAAAAGACGAATTAGAATATTTAAAAACAGTGAAAAGAAAGGAGATTATTCAAAGGGTGCAAGAGGCTAAAGAGTTGGGGGATTTATCAGAGAATGCCGCCTATCAAGAAGCAAAGGAGGCTCAATCTGCTTTAGAGAGTCGGATTATAGAATTGGAAGAATTTTTAAAAAATGCTGTTATTATCCAAAAAAGAAAGAGTGACAGAGTAGAATTAGGTTCAACTGTGGAAGTAGAGGGAATAGTAGATGGCAAAAAAATAAAAAGAACTTTTACTATTGTTGGTTCTCATGAAACTCAGCCTTTGGAAGGAAAAATTTCTAACGAATCTCCTTTAGGCCAGGCTTTTTTGGGAAAGAAGAGAGGCGAAGAAGTAATAGTGAAAACCCCAACCGGCGAAATAAAATACAAAATCTTAAAAATTAGCTAAGAATCTGATAAAATAATTATATGCTTGAGGATATCATTAATATTAGGAAACAAAAAATAGAAGAATTGAAGAAAATAGGAATAGATCCTTACCCCGAAAAAGTTAAAAGGGATTTTTTGATTTCGGAAGTTTTAAGTAATTTTAATAGTTTTTTAAAGAAAGGAAAAAAGATTTATATAACAGGCCGGATTTTAGCCTTAAGGGATCATAAAGATATATTCTTTGTTGATGTTTGCGATATGAGTGGGAAGATTCAGATAATTTTAAAAAGAGATTCTTTAAAAAACCAGAATCTTGATTTCTTTAGAAGGTTTTTTGATTTAGGCGATTTTATTGAGGTAAAAGGAAAAGTAATAAAGAGCCAGACAAAAGAGAAAAGTATTTTAGCCGAAGAATACAGATTAATTGCCAAAAGTTTAAGACCTATCCCTCATGTTTGGTATGGATTGGAAGATGTAGAAGAAAGATTTCGAAAAAGATATCTGGATTTATTAATGAATCCAGAGGTAAAGAAAAGATTCCTTTTGCGTTCGGAGATTATTTCTTTGATAAGAGAATTTTTAAATAAACTAGGTTTTATTGAAGTAGAAACTCCAATTTTACAGACAGTCTATGGAGGGGCAAACGCTCAGCCATTTAAGACTCATCTTGAATATCTAGATTTGGATCTTTACTTAAGAATTGCCCCTGAGCTTTATTTAAAAAGATTAATAATTGGAGGATTTGAAAAAATTTATGAGATAGCTCGATGTTTTCGAAATGAGGGTATAGATAGAGAACATAATCCTGAATTTGATTTATTAGAATTATATAGTGCTTATAGTTCAAGAGAGGATTTAATGGAGTTAGTTGAAAATATGTTTAGATTTTTAGCTAAAAAATTAAGAAAAAAACTTCCTAATTTATCTAATCTTTTTAAAAGAAAATGGCCAAGAATTAAATATGAAGATTTTTTAAAGAAAAAAACAGGTTTAGGATTTGAGGAGGATTTAAATTTATGGTTAAAAAAAGCAGAAGAATTAGAAATAGAAGTAGAGGAGAAAGAAATTAAAAAAGAAAAAGTTTTCGAATTAATTTTTAAAAAATACAGAAGAGAAATAGAAGAACCAACTTATATCATAGATCATCCGGTAGAAATTTCACCTTTGGCAAAAAGAAAACAAGATTCTCCTAATTTAGTCAGCCGGTTTCAATTAATAATTAATGGTTGGGAATTAATAAATGGTTTTTCCGAATTAAATGATCCTTTAGATCAAAAAGAACGGTTCTTAAAACAAGAAGAAATGAGAAAAAAGGGGGATTTAGAGGCTCATCCTCAAGATGAAGAATTTTTAGAGGCTTTAGAGTATGGCATGCCTCCAACGGCTGGTTTAGGTATAGGTATTGATAGGGTAGTAGCAGTTTTTACAAAAGCTCCTTCCTTAAAAGAAGTCATTTTCTTTCCTTTTATGAAACCTAAAAATTAGCAAAATAAAATTATGATTGATTTAAAAATAATTAGAGAAAAAACCGATTTCGTTAAAGAAAAAATTTCTCAAAAGGGAGCTGACCCTTCAATTGTTGATCAATTTTTAGAAATTGATAATAAAAGAAAAGATATTTTATCTAAAATAGAAAAATTAAGAGCTAAAAAAAATCTAGCAGAAGAAAAAATATTAACTGCCGAAAATAAAGAAGAACTTCGGCAACTCTTAAGAGAGTTTAAAGAGGTAATTTCTCATGAAGAGGAAGAGCTTAAAAAAATAGAAGAAGAATGGAAAAAATTATGGGCTTTAATTCCAAATTTACCATTAGAGGATGTCCCGGTTGGAAAAGATGAAAATGATAATGTAGTTTTAAGAGAGGTTGGAGAAAAAACAAAGTTTAGATTTATCCCCAAAGATTATTTACAAATTTCTGAAAAATTAGATATTATTGATACTTTAAGAGCAGGAAAAACTTCTGGTACTCGTTTTGGTTTTTTAAAAAGAGGGGCTGCGTTATTGGAAATAGCTTTAATTCGATTTGCTTTTGAAAGGATAACAAAACATGGTTTTATTCCAATTATTCCACCTGTTTTAATTAAACCAGAACCTTTTTGGGCAATGGGTTATTTAGATCGAGGAAAAGAGGAAGTTTATTATTTAGAGAAAGATAATCTTTATTTAGTAGGGACGGCGGAGCAAATTCTAGGACCAATGCATATGGATGAGGTTTTAAAAGAAGAAGATCTACCTCTTAGATATGTTGGTTTTTCTTCGTGTTTTAGAAGAGAAGCTGGTTCTTATGGGAAGGATACTAAGGGAATTTTAAGGGTTCATCAATTCGATAAAATAGAAATGTTTATTTTTTCTAAACCTGAGGAAAGCTTAAAAGAACATGAATTATTGCTTTCAATTGAAGAAGAGTTGATGCAGGCTTTAAAAATCCCTTATAGGGTTCTTAAAATTTGTACAGGGGATTTAGGAGATCCAGCGGCTTCTAAATACGATATCGAGGCTTGGCTGCCAGGTCAAGACGGAGGAAAAGGCCAGTATCGAGAAACTCATTCAACCTCTAACTGCACAGACTTTCAGGCTCGAAGGTTAAATATAAAATATAAAAATAAAAAGACAGGAAAATTAGAGTTTGTTCATACTCTAAATGGCACAGGGTTAGCTATTGGTCGAACAATAATTGCTATTATTGAAAATTATCAAACCCAAGAAGGTTTTATTAGGGTGCCGAAAATTTTAATTCCTTATATGGGAGGGATTAAAATTATAAAATAATTCAAAATCTAAACTTGTTAAAGTGAATTATGAAAAAAAAGAGTAAAAAAGAAAAATTAAAAAATAAGAAAAAAAACCAAAAAAAAGATAAGAAAAAGAATAAGAAAAAAAGCCTTAAAAAGAAAGGCCCTGAAAAGATTAGAAAACAAAGCCAGAAAATAAAAAAAGAAGAAGATAAAGATTTTGAAGAAAAAATTAAAGAATTAATTAACCGAGGAAAGCCCCGCGGATTTATTACTTATGATGAAATTTTAATGTATTTTCCAAGAATAGAAGAAAATATAGATTTATTAGATAAAATCTATGATTATTTAGCAATGGAAAATATTGAAATATTAGAGAATATGGATCTTTTAACTGATAAGACAGAAATAACTGATGAAGAATTAAAAAATGCCCTTCAATTTCCAGAAGATTTTGAGTTATCGGATGCGGTCCAGGCTTATCTTCGAGAAATAGGAAGAATACCCCTTTTAACTCCAAAAGAAGAAAAAGAGTTGGCTAAAAGAATTGTAAAGGGGGATGAGAAAGCTCGCCAGAGAATGATAGAATCTAATTTAAGGTTAGTAGTTTCTATTGCTAAAAGATATTTAGGCCGAAGTAAAAATTTAACTTTACTAGATTTAATTCAAGAAGGAAACATTGGTCTTTCTAAGGCAGTTGACAAATTTAATTATAAAAAAGGATTTAAGTTTTCGACATATGCCACTTGGTGGATAAGACAAGCTATTTCTCGGGCTTTGGCTGATCAGGGAAGGACTATTAGGATTCCTGTTCATATGGTTGAAACAATTACTAAATATTTAAAAGTAAAAAGACAAGTTGCCCAAGCTTTAGGCCGAGAACCAACTCCTCAGGAAGTAGCTATAGAAATGGGTGTTGATCCAGAAGAAATAGATTATTTAATGAAGATTTCCCAAGGTATTTTTTCTTTGAATCAGCCAGTTGGTGATGAAGAGGGAAGCGAGTTGGGGGATTTTATTTCTGATAATAAAGCTTTAAATCCAGAAAATCACGCAGAAAAAGAAATATTAAAAAAGGAATTAAAAGAAATATTAAAGGATTTACCAGAAAGAGAAAGAGAAATTATTAAAGCGAGATTTGGTTTAGAGGATGGAGTAGCTCATACTTTAGAAGAGGTAGGAGAGATGTTTAAAGTAACAAGAGAAAGGATTAGGCAAATCGAGACCAAAACTTTAGAAAAACTTAAGGAACACCCACGAGCAAAAAGGCTATTAGAATTTTTGAAATAAAATTATGTTTTTTATAAATAGGCTTAAAAGAAGCGCTTTTTTAAGAAAAAGTTGGGCTCTTTTTTGGAATATTTATAATTTTTTCCCCGCAAAAGGAATGTTTTTAATAGGTATTACCGGAACAACAGGAAAGACAACTTTGTCATTTTTTTTAAAAAATCTGTTTGAGGAGAATAACGAAAAAATAGGATTGATAGGAACAGCAGGTTATTATTTTAAAAATGAAACTATTTATCATCTAGGAACAGGACCGGCAACTACGCCAGATCCTTTTGTTCTTTTTCGTTTATTGAAAAGAATGAAAAAAGAAGGTTTAAAGAAAGTGGTAATGGAGGTAACTTCTTTTGGTTTGATGTATTTTAGAAC
>Ga0068705_10002081_pt1 | contig 10031 bp, 7 predicted proteins | sample YNPMSTMetaG_FD_65631 | JGI IMG/M metagenome (GOLD analysis project Ga0068705, IMG submission 65631) | Anoxygenic and chlorotrophic microbial mat microbial communities from Yellowstone National Park, USA - YNP MS-T MetaG | ecosystem: Environmental > Aquatic > Thermal springs > Hot (42-90C) >... | reverse complement strand
GCTTCGCTGCGGGGATATCGGGGGCAAAGATCCGCTGGCAAAACGAGCAATTTACAGTGGAGGCGAGCGGCCAGAATGAACCCGACATGACAATCGAGATTCCCGTGGAAGTTCCCTCACACGAAGCCTATGTAGAACTCGTCGCCAGCGCTGAGCCTTTGCCAAATTATCCCGAACAGATGGCCAGATACGCCACTTGCACGATGGTCCCGCAGGGATGGCTGATGGATAGTATCCGCCCGGAGCACGTGTGGATACGGCAGCGCGGGGAACCGCGAAGGCCACTCGATCCGTCAACAGGGGCCATTCTCCGAGCGGCGGGATCGGTCAATTTGGGCGGAATAACCTGCACGGCGATCCAGGCCCATCCGCCCTATATTGGCAAGGTCGGTGCCGTGGAATGGGAATGCACGACAAAACCGGATCGCAACGAGGTCCTCCATTTCGCCACCGGGATGGGTGAACGTGCCCCAGGGAAAAGCGATGGTGTCCTGTTCCGTGTGGAAGTGGTCCTTCTTCAGGGGGGTAAAGGCCAGGCAGAGAAGCCTGATGTTTTGTTCGAGCAGTTACAGGTCGAATCCCGCTGGCAAGAGCATGTGGTCCCCTTGAACCGGTATGAGGGCCAAGAGATTCTCCTCCGGTTCATTGCAGATGCCGGCCCTCGGGACAACGCCACGACCGATCATGCCTATTGGGGCAATGTTTGGATCGGGCAAGAGAAGTCGCCGATCTCCGCGAGTGCAAGCATTGAGCAGGGCACGTGGTTGGGCAAGAAGCCGTTTTCGGCTGGCTTTTTCTTTGAGGATATCTCGCCGGGAAAATATCGGCTCCGATTGCGCGTTGAAGGAAACGCACCGATCCACATCCAAAAGCTGGCATTATATCCGGCCCCCGATGCTCGCTATCGGGTGTTTGACCATGGACTTGTCCTGGCCAATCCGTCGCTCCATGAGGTAACATTTGATTTGGAAAAAATTGCCCCTGGGCGGAAGTTCCGTCGTCTGAAGGGAAGCGCGAACCAGGATCCTGCTACCAACAACGGGGCAGGGGTGGGGGCGACCGTGGTCGTCCCGCCGAAGGATGCGTTGTTTTTGATTGAGAACTGACCCGGAATCGAGATTATGTTTGTGGCCTGAATAGAAGGAGTGTGCGGTGATAAAGGTATTGCGGTTAAGTTTTGAGTGTCCGGCAGCCGTTGTGCTGATTACGTCCGCAGTCATTCAGTCGGGACTGGTTGCGGGTGAACAATCGCGTAGCCCAAATATCGTCCTTTGTATGGCGGACGATCAGGGCTGGGGCGACGTGGCATACAATGGCCATCCGGTCTTAAAGACGCCCAATCTTGACGAGATGGCTGCCCGGGGATTGCGTCTCGATCATTTTTACGCTGCCGCCCCCGTATGTTCGCCAACTCGGGGGAGTGTGCTTACGGGGCGACATCCCAATCGATACGGTTGCTTCTCGTGGGGGCACACCATCAGGCCGCAGGAAATCACCATTGCGGAGGCCCTCAAACGTGTCGGCTACGCAACGGGCCATTTCGGCAAATGGCATGTTGGCCCGGTGCGGGCCGATAGCCAGTTATGCCCTGGGGCCTCGGGCTTTGACCGCTGGTTGTCAACGCCGAATTTCTACGACCTTGATCCCCTGATGAGTGATCAAGGCCGTGTCGTTAGAAAACAGGGTGATAGTTCGATCATTGCAGCGGAAGCAGCCATTGAATTCATGCGTGAGGTTATCAAAAACGACCGTCCTTTCCTGGTCGTCGTGTGGTTCGGATCGCCTCACAGCCCCCATCGGGCCTTGCCTGAAGATAAATCTTGGTACAAAGAGCAGCCCGAAAAATTGCAGGATTTTTATGGCGAAATTACGGCCATTGATCGGGCGGTCGGCATGTTACGCCATGCACTTGAGGAATTGGGTGTTCGGGAAAACACGCTCTTCTGGTATACCAGTGATAACGGTGCGATCGACGTGGGGTCCACGGGTGGGTTGCGCGGGCGTAAAGGCACGTTGTATGACGGTGGAATAAGGGTTCCCTGTGTCATCGAATGGCCGGCCAAGATCGCGGCTCCTCGTCGAAGTGATTTTGTCGCCGGCACAGTGGACATCTACCCCACGGTATTGGAGATCGCGGGCGTCGCGATTCCCGAGCAACCACCTCTGGATGGGATCAGTCTCGTTCCGTTGCTCGAAGGACGTGAACCATCGCGAAGAGAAAAACCGCTGGGTTTCTGGGTTTATCCGGTTGGTGGAATCTCAACGCCGAGCGAAAAAATCCTGGCACAATTGTTGGCTGAGCAAGAGGGGAAGAGCCCCGCCTCGCCGCCACCGCAAAATGAGGATGTGATTGCCCAGCAATATCCTGAAGATCAGCTCATTGGCCACTCGGCATGGCTAGACTGGCCTTTTAAGCTGCACCGGATTCCGAACAAGGCGGGCGAGGTCAAGTGGGAATTGTACAACCTTTCGGTTGACCCAAGCGAATCGAACGACCTGGTTCCGCAAGAGCCTGATCGTGTTCAGCAGATGGCCGCAGCCCTGGAAAACTGGCAAAAATCCGTCCTGCGTAGCCTTAACGGAAAGGACTACCGGTAAATCGTCGTTGATCTCGAACCGAGGCGGATCAATCCTGTTTTGGGGATTCGATCCGCAAGGTTCCGCCTGAGGGAAACATAACCCGCCAAGCACCGTTTTCTTCTCGTTCGGGACGTGGTCCTTGGCACTCTGTGATCCATTTCGCAGTTGTGTAGCGCTCTGGAAGACGCAGAACGACGGGTTCCTGGTCGGACTGCGACGAGGTCATCTCGACGAAACTGCGAGTGGCCCGAATTTGAAGGACCAGGTCTTGAAACGCAATCCGGTCGAGGGAGAGTTCGGGCCAGTTTGCTGGTAACTGAGGGTCGAGGCCAAACCCGTCCCCTTTCGGGGCAAACCCCAGAAATCCATACAACATGATCTGAGGAACGAGCACGCTTTCGAAGAACTCGTGATCCATCCCCAATCCGCCGGGCGTTCCGCCGCCCTGGAGGGAGCCATCGCGGGAACCGTCGTAATATTTTCGGTAACCGCCCGCCGCCTGGACTTCTGCAAACCATCTCAAAATTTCCTGAAGTCGCTCCCAGGCGTTGTCCGGTCCGAGGGTCTTCAAACGGGCCGAAAGATCATGATAAGAAAACCCCAGGACGGCGCCGCCATCTTGAACCTGGCCACCCCAGGGAATTGATTCCGGAGACTGCCACGCCCAAAAGTACCATTCGACGTTCCGCCGGGTGCTGGCACGAGGGGCAAATCGCCAGTGATAAATGTCGGCCCCCTGTGATGTATCGCCGTCCACTGTCCGCTCGCCGGTGATCCATTGCATAATGGCCTTAGCGTGTTCTTCACTGGCAAAACCGTAGTGAATTGCTTCAAGATTCAAAAACGTATAACCGTAGTCGTGACTCTGACCATCTCGGTCAACGCATGCCACAAACCGTCCGGTTGTGGGATTCCAGAAGAGTTGGTTGCCGGTTCTCTTCACCTCCTCAGCGTGCCGCTCCAATTCCTCCGGGTTGAAAGCCAGAAAACCACCAGGAATATTCCACTCTGGATGGCCTTTAATTTCGCGTTCGATCTCGGCCAGCGTTCGTACGGCATCGTAATACTGGATGGTGGCATAACAGTCGAACCAGCCAAATGGTAAGAGGTCCCAATAGTTGTTGCCGATTCCCTGACCGGTCAGGACTTCCTTCTTGCCTTCAGGACCGATTCTGAGACCGCTACGGCCGTCGTGTCCCACCCAGTCGGTGAACACGACATTGCGTGCCAGTGTTTGATGCTCATGCATGAGGAATCGCAAGGCGGTCCTCATTCTCTGGATATTCGCGCGGAGAAAGGCCAGGTCTCTGGTCCAGAAAAAGTATTTCGCGCAGCCCCGAATGAAATTCTGGGCGTTAATGTTGTGTCGCGTATCGTACTGGGAAAACAACGCCTGGATGACAACCTGTCCTGGTTGCGAGTTTCGCAGTCCAATGCGGAGTTGATCAATCTCTCCCTGCCACAGCGGGTGACGATAAAGCGGGATCATGGAATAGACGATTCCGTCCTTTGCGGGCGGATCGAAATACATCCGCCGGGTGACATCGAAATCACCATCGGCTGGCGCCCACTCGATGAATGGCTGGCATTCTCCCAGTCCTTCCGTTTTCCAACGGAGTTGGACAAATGGAACTTCAAAGGTGTGACATCTCTTTTTTGGCGGGGTTATCAATGCGTTTGCCTGTTCCACCTGGATAACCCAGCCTTCGTCGTTCATCCCGGCGTCTTTCGCTCCGTATAGAATCCATCCATCCGGGCGATTGAGGTCTTTTGGTCTCCAGTTTGCTCCGACTGTATTCTTGAAAGAAAAGTGCCAGCCAAACCCGCGTCGTCCCTGATTCCAAAATGGAAATGGCCAGCCCAATTGGTGGGCGATGCTTGCATGTTGATGTGTGGCCACATAGCCTTCAGGGTCCAAGATTCTCGCGGAAAGGGCCGTTCGCCAGGCCTTTCGCATCCGAGACAAGCTACCCTCCGTTTCAACCGCCGGCCAAAGCGAGGCATCAGGTAGCCATTCATCCCACAAGGTGGCTTTCGGACCCGCACCGGGATAATGGAGCCAGAACAGGTCTCGCAACAGGCTCATTTCATTCTCTGCTCCAGGAACGTGGAACGTTGGAAAATCCTGAGGAATGCCGCCGACTTCACAGCTCACTGTACAGGCCAAGCTCACGATCAAGACAAAAGCATCCATTATCCTTCCTCCAAACAGCCTGAAGTTTCCACGCCATCTTGGCTCGGTTCTTGGATTCGGTCAGCAACCTCCGAGGCGAACCGAAGCGACCAAACGTCTTCGTGACGGTGCATTTCTTCCACTGCGAACCGCCGATAGCGGATTCTGTTGTTACCATCATCGTGTTTGACTCGTTCCGGAGCAATCCCGGAGAACCATCGCGACCGGGCCGAATATATGGGAGATGAGTCTATTTCCTCACCAAGTGCCGGCCCGTACGAACGGGCGTTAGGAGAAGGACGATCGAGAATAGGCTCTCATCGGCCTGCCGCATCGGTTATAATACTGGCAGAAGTCTGGTATGAGTGGTCCTAGGCTGGGGTCGTCTTGCGAGACGACGTGCGTGTTTGCCAAATGATAGAGGGAGGTCATCATGGCAGAGAGCGGTAACAGGCGACAGTTCCTCAATCAGGCTCTTTTGGGTGCGGCAGGGGTCACGGCATTGAGTTTGGAGGAGCAGATCCTCCTGGCTGCCCTTCAGCAGGGGGCTAATGAGTCTTCGAGACCTCAAGATGAACGTCCGATGCCAGTGGGGCAAATAGGCCAACTTAAGATCAGCCGAATGCTGATCGGGGGAAACCTCATCGGTGGCTGGGCACATAGTCGAGATCTTCTCTACGTATCGCGGCTTTTCAAGGCCTACAACACCGATGAAAAGGTTTTCGAGACCCTTGCCCTGTGCGAAGCCCATGGGATCAACACGATCCAGCTCGATCCAGCGTGCATCAATGTTTTTCACCGATACCTCACCGAGCGAGGCGGCAAGATGCAAGCCCTTGTCTGCGTTTACCCGGACGCTGATGTGGCCAAGGTCAAGTCGCAACTGGAATCTTTGTTAGAAAAAGGCGCGACATTCTTTTACACGCACGGTGGGGCCACCGACCAACAACTGATGAATGGACGGCTTGACGTCGTGGCCAAGACTGTCCAGGCGATTAAAGAGATGGGTGTACCCGCTGGTGTCGGTAGCCACTCTTTAAGTGTGCCAATCGAGTGCGAAAAGAATGACATTGGGGCCGAATTCTACGTGAAGACGTTGCACACCGACAAGTATTGGTCGGCCACTCCCGAAAATCTCCGTGAAGACTTTGGCTGGTTCAAACCGCGGGGCGATGAACCCTTTTCGTTTAATGATAATATGTGGTGCATCGACCCTGAGAAGACGATTGAGTTTATGAAGTCGCTCCGGAAGCCGTGGTTTGCATTCAAGGTCCTGGCAGCAGGGGCGATTCATCCCCGGAATGCGTTTCCCTATGTCCTTCGCAACGGTGCCGACTTTGTGATCGTGGGGATGTTCGATTTTCAAATCGCCGAAGACACGGTCATATTTAAGGACGCCTATTACAAGCTCGGCGATAAACGGGATCGACCGTGGTGCGCTTGACGTTCGTCAGGCGATGGATACGTTGCTCGCGGAGGTATTTCGGGCGTTCCATTACCCCGTCAATCGGTTTCGCTAGATAGGTTGACACGGGGCTGAAGGCAAAAGGGCTGTTTGTAGCGCCGGAACGATTATCTCAAGCTCTTCGGATCTAAGGCCCAAAGATCATGGGGATCATAAGAATGGAAGAGTCGGGCAACGGCCTCCGCCAGGATTGAGACAAATTCACGACGAAAGACTGTCTCGGGGACGTCGGACGTGGGAACGACGGAGTTGGGGGGATAGCTGAGATTACCTAGCGTTTTTTCGTACACCTTTTGATTGGTATTGCAATCATAAACGGCAACACGCAGCGAGGCCGTTCCTTGATAGACCGTTTGGCCCTTGTAGAGGCCAAAATCCTCGATTTCGACCCCAATGACCAGGTCGGCACCAACACCCTTTCCCACTTCGGGGAACGTTTCCCATTCATGTTCGTCCATCCACTTTTCGACTTTCTGCTGGTCGATCCACTGGCCTTTGGGGACGCGGTTAACGAGAATTGCCCGGACCCGCCGCGCAAGCTCTTTGTCAACATGGGCGTCACGGTAGGCTAACGACACGACCGGGCGGGCGACAACGGCAACTTTCTTTTCTTTGAAGCCATCGTATTCCGGCTTGACGTCTGCGCCACCAGTAATCCAGAGCGCCGTTGCCAGGGCACTGCATCCGACCAGTCCCGAACAGAGAAGCCCGCCGACACAGACAATCCATAGTTTGCGGAAGAGACTGTTCATAGCCATCCCTTGCTCATACAAAACATTCGTCCGTGAGAAATTATTTACGAATTTCAGATCGAATCTGGTCGCCTTGTTTAGTTCCCGTAAAGTCTGACGATCCATTCACAAACCAGGCCGAGCCAAACAAGGACGAAAACGCCTGCCAATCCCCTCGGTGTCGGAGTGACCAGAGTCCATCTTCCTCGACACGCGGATATTGCCAACCATACTGCCGAAACAGCGGCCAGGACGGCAAGGAACGTTCCAGACACGCTCGCCGCCAATGCCTTCTTTACGTTTCCCCGGGTCACATTGGCCCAGGATGTCGTAATACCGCATGTTGGACAGCGTTTACCGAAAACCAACACCATCGTGCAGGGCGGAAGGCCCAACTGCTGATGTGTTCCGAAACCAGCGGCTGCCGGTCGCAGCCCTCTGGCCAAAAGTAACAATCCTACCAGTCCTAAGGCGATAATTCCGATCTGAAACCGTTGCTTCAGCGTCCAACGGGAATCTCCTGCGGTCTCCTGACGGACACCCGTTGCGACACCGCCAACCTCGAGTTGCGATAATGAAGTATGGGCGGAAGCAACCCGCGGAGTCATTTCCGACCCTCATGCCGTAGGTAGGATAACGCCTTTTGCGATTTGCGACAAGGCCGCTTCCCTGAGATCATTCTCAAAAAGGCACAACCTCCAAATGCCGAGGGATTTGCCCGTCACAGGATCGACCTCCACAATGGTCCCGTTGAGCCGGACGTCCTCTGTCGCCACCTCAAAGGGTGTTGGCTCAAACGTTTTTGTGGTATGGACGACGCAGTCGATCTTTCGGCCAATAATACTTTCGTGGGGCCCGGTCATCCCCACGTCGCATTGAAATGCCGTTCCCCCCGGAAGAATCTGTTCATCGGCCGTTGCTACATGGGTATGTGTCCCCAGGACTGCCGAGACACGACCATCCAGATATCGAGCGAGCGTCTGTTTATCGCTAGTTGCCTCTGCATGAAAGTCTACAAGAATCACCTTGACGAGGCTGGACAGCCTGTCGAGTACGCGATCTGCTGCCTGGAGATAACAATCCACAGGTCGCATGAAGACTCTTCCCAGAAGACTGATGACGGCTACCGGTTCTTCGTTGGCGGCATGCAGGATCGTAAAATCTCTGCCGGGGGCATCGGGGGGGTAATTAGCAGGGCGGACAATCCGTGAGTCGCTACGCAGAACCGCTTCAAGCTGGCGTCTGGCGTAGATATGGTCCCCCATCGTGATACAGTTTGCCCCTGCCTCGATGATCTCATAGAAGAGTTCCGGGGTCAGCCCGGAACCTCCCGCCGCGTTTTCGGCATTGACAACAATGAAATCCAGTTGGCAATGACGTCTGAGCAACGGAAGTGCCCGGGTAACGATTCGGCGCCCGGGTTTGCCAACAACATCTCCAACCAGCAGTAACCGCACGGAGGCAACCTTTCTCTAGCTCCGGCAACGTCCGGAATGGCATCCGGACGCACTTTTCTGACCAATTGATGACATATTTTAACGACGGCAATTCGCTAATGGGCAATCTCAGTACAGCGAATCTCACGGAGCACGGTCACTTTGATTTCCCCGGGATAAGTCAACCGCTCCTCAAAGGCTCGTGCAATATCACGACAAATTTTGGCAGCAGTTTCATCGGTCGTTTCACGCGCGTTGACCATAACGCGGAGTTCCCGACCTGCCTGAATCGCGTAGGCTTGTTCCACACCGGGGAAACTTAGGGCAATACTTTCCAGCTCTTCCATCCGCTTAATGTACCGCTCCAGAGTCTCCCGGCGGGCGCCAGGCCGGGAGGCGCTACACGCATCGGCAGCCGTGACAATCACAGTATATGGATTCTCGATCCGCAGGTCTTCATGGTGCGACGCTGCCGCGTGAATCACCTCTGGCAGCTCGCCATATCGGCGGAGGAGATCGGCACCGATTTTGGGATGCCCTCCCTCTGCCTCGTGATCGGCTGCCTTCCCAATATCGTGGAGCAGACCGCAACGCCTCGCCAGAGCGCCATCTAACCCCATCTCCTCGGCAATCATACCCGCAAGGAAGGCCACCTCCACGCTGTGCCGCAGGACGTTCTGGCTGTAACTGGTGCGAAAGTGTAGACGCCCCAACAGATAGACCAGTCGCTCGTGCAGTCCATGGACGTCGACCTCCTGACAGGCAGCCTCGCCCTGTTGCTGGATGAACCGATCCAGTTCTTGCTGGGTCTCGGCGACAATTTCCTCGATACGGGAGGGGTGAATGCGGCCATCGGCAATCAGCTTATTCAAGGCAATCCGTGCCACTTCTCTGCGAACCGTGTCAAAGGCGCTGACGATCACCACCCCGGGGGTATCATCAATAATAACGTCCACCCCCGTGGCCTTCTCAAACGCTCGGATGTTTCGTCCTTCACGTCCGATGATCCGGCCTTTCATTTCGTCGTTCGGTATGTCAACGGTACTGGTCGTCGTCTCTGCCGTATGAGCGGCTGCGTAACGTTGAATGGCTGTGAGCAAGATTTCACGACTTTTCTGTTGACAGATTTCGTGGAGTTTCTGCTCATATTTCAAGACGAGCGATCCAACCTCTTGTTGAAGCTGGGATTCAAGCAGATCCAACAATCGTTTGGTGGCCTCTTCTCGGGAAAGCCCACTCACTTCGTGCAGGACCTGACGTTGCAGATCGAGCAGTTTTTGCAATTCTTCTTTCCGGCGGTTAACTTCTTCCAGCCGTTCTGCCAATCGACGCTGAGTCGTTTCGACGATCTGTTCCTGTCGCCGGAGTTGTGCGGCTTGTTCTTCGACCGCATCCTCGCGTTTCTCGAGCGCCCGTTCCCGTTGGTGGAGTTCCTCCCGGGTCTTCTGAAACTCCTTTTCGCGAGTGGCTCGCTCCTGCAGGTCCTTCTCGCGAAGTTCCAGTTCCACGCGACGCTTGAGATCTTCCGCATCTCGCTCGGCTTGTTCAATGATTCGCCGGGCTTCGGACTCGGCGTCTTTACGCCGCAGATAATCCAGGAGTTTGGTGACAGCGAAGGTCAATCCTGCCACTAAAACGCACAGGAT
>Ga0068705_10002078_pt1 | contig 10039 bp, 8 predicted proteins | sample YNPMSTMetaG_FD_65631 | JGI IMG/M metagenome (GOLD analysis project Ga0068705, IMG submission 65631) | Anoxygenic and chlorotrophic microbial mat microbial communities from Yellowstone National Park, USA - YNP MS-T MetaG | ecosystem: Environmental > Aquatic > Thermal springs > Hot (42-90C) >... | reverse complement strand
AACAATCGGCGCAACAGGGGAAGGGCGTTGCAGATCGAGCGCCGCATCGCCAGCAATATCGCTCAGGCGCTGGAGAAAACGCTCGATCCGCTGCGATCGTCGGTCGAGTTCCTGGAGCAATGCTACGCGTCCCGCTTCTGCGGTTGCGAATACAGCCACTTGATCGCGACTGGCGCGCGCATCGGCGACGAGTGTGGCATTCTGAGCGACGACTGCGGTCAACTGCTCGCGCACCTGTTCGCGCACTGTCTTCACATCATCGATCACGATCCGCATATCGCTGAGCGCCTCACGATCGTCACTGGCGCGGTGGGCAAGATCGGCGACCTCTGTCGCCAGTGCGTCGGCGCGGCTCACAATAGTCGCATTGTACGCCTCGAGCGTCGCCACCCGCACCCGCGCCGCATCGATCTCCACCGGCATGGCAGGGGTAAAGCCGAGCCAGATCAGCGTGGCGCCGGTTGCCAGCAGTGTGATAGTGGTCGTAATTAGAATAACCAGGAAGGCTGCCAGCAACCGTGTCAAAAAACCGCCGCCGCTCCAGCGCACCGGCTGGGGAGAGGGCGACGAACTGGAGGACGCCGACTCGGAAGCGTTGGTCATGATACACGATCTCGCACATCAATCACCCGGTACACCGAGCGATGTTTCACCGCCGCGATTGCTGGCGGAAGCCGGAGCGCCAGCATAGATTGAGCGTTCAACGACAATTGGTTGGGTCGCGCGTACCATCGTTGAAATAGTCGTCTGGTCGGGATACAGTTCATGAACTGCCATCGTATACCGTGAACCGGCAGGCATCACCAGGGAACGACTGGCGCGAGAACCGTTCGCCAGAATGAAGTTGACATCAATGCGTGCCTGACGCCGTGAAGGATTGCTAATCAACAGGTACTGCTGGTAGTCGCCGCTCGTGCGCCCATCGGCAAAGCGCCAGGAGTACGCTGGCGCCATCGCGCCCGGTCCAGCCGTCCCTGCTGCCCCACTCCGCCAGTAGAGCGCCCGTTCCGCGGCAATGGGGCGGTCGGCGATGATTATTGTGGCGACACCCAGTTCCGGCACAACCTCGTTGACATCGATTGCGAGGCGCGCTAGCGGCGGGATCGCATAGCGTCGCGCAAGTGAGGTGCCATCGGGAGTCAGGAAGCGCACCGTTATGTTCGCCCGATCGCCGTTTGGATTCACCACCAGCAGCGACATTCGAAACGGTGGCGCCGTGGTTCCTTCGGCAAAGTGCCATTCACGCGAAAGTTCAGCCACTCCCGGCGATGTGTGCATCCCGCCACTGGTGAGTGTGCTGCCGGGTCCGAAGATCATCGTGCGTTCGGCAACAATTGGTTGGGTAGCAGTGACGCGCATACCGAACGATCGGTCCGGCAGCAGGTCACCCATCACCACAACGGTGCGCTGTCGCGGCGCCAGCGTGATCGGTTCGCTATCGAATGGCGGATAGATAAACGTCGTACCATCGTCCGTCATCAACAGCACGCGCGCACCAACCGAATCAGACTGCGGATTGAACAGCACCAGAAACGTGCGCTTGTCTCCCTCAGTCGACCCTTCCGCGAAGTACCAGACGCGCGACGGGCGCACGACCCCTGGTTGCACACTCAGGTCGGCGCCGAAATTCATGAAGCGTTCGGCAATCACCGGCGCGTTTGCTTCGATGATTGCTGGAGCATCAGGAGTATCGTTGAAGATCTCATTGACGACCAGATTAGCACGTGCGCCGGGATCAATGGTCACGTCACGGATGACTTCGGCGCGGGGTTGACGCACAATAATAAAACGCACATTTACAGGTTCATCCCCAGGATTGAGCACCGCCAGGCGTTCTTCATAGTCACGCGGGTTCCCTTCCGCGAAGAACCAGCGCGAACGAACAATCGCAGCACTGACCGTGCGCCGGATCTGGGGCAACCCATCACGAAGCGCGCTGGAAGGATCGCCAGCATTCGGCGCCAGATCGCTGTGAGCGGCGATTGCCGGTCCCACCGCGCCAACGCCATTCAGCACCACGATCCGCTGACCAGTCGGGTCGATGCGATATGCCTCGCAGAGCCATGCCAGCAGTGTGCGCAGCGCATCGAGTTGTGCAGTCGGCGGCGATCCCTCTCCGATCAGCGCAATATGCACCGCCGCACCACCGCTTACGTCAGCGACGGAAACGGTCGGTCCGCCGCTGCGTCCTTCAAAAATGGAACCATCGCGCCCGATGATGTAGTGATAAATCGTATCGTTCAGCCCAAGCGTCTGTTCGTGGTACGTAGCGAGCGCACGCAGGAACGGCAAGGGATTGTCGAGTGCATCCGCGCCGATCTGGTGCAGCACGATCCCTTGGGGCGCAGACCGTGTTCCGCGGTATGTGCGCGGATTGCCGCCTGCCCACGAGGTGCGCGGAAACACCTTTGGCGGTGATGTCAGAGTCGCTGGACCGCCAATCGCTGCGACTGCATCGGTTGCGCGCGGTGGACCGGCGCTGGCATCGAAGTAACTGATACTGATGTCGCTCAGCACTGGTGAAGCATTTGCGACCGTGCTGCTCAGCGTCACACGGAATTGCAGGACGCGTGTATCCAGCGGCAGCGGGCGCACATCCTCAGTTGCAAAAGCATCCGGCAGCGTCCTGGCACGTAGTTCGCCAGCAACCAGCGGTTGCCACAGTCCCAGTTGATCGGGAGCAGGTCCGCCGCGAATGTCGAGGGTCAGGTTTGTTCCAGGCGGAATGTCCGCGTGCCAGATGGCGCCAACCGCATTCAGGGTCATCGTTAGTGAAATCGGTTCAGAGATGAACGTTCCGCGCGTTGCGCTAGCAGTCAAACGTAACTCGCCATCAGCATTAGCAATAATCTGAACATTGGTGCGTGTGCCACGCTGCCAATCTGCCTGGGTGCTGAACACAATCTGCCCAGACCGCACCGGCGCCTGAGCCAGCGCTTGTGGCGGATCAACGGCGATCAAAGACCCGAGCAGCAAAGCCGCAACAACCAGGCGGTGCATAGTGTCTCCTCAGGGGCTAGGGGATGAACATGCGCCATTCCTACTCCGCTGGCTTCAACGCTTCTACGTGATAAACGTTAGTCGAGTCGTATAGGATCCAGCCAGCGCTGGCGTCGAACTCCTCGACAGCGCGGATTTGCGCTCGAACTTCTTTTGGCGTATACTCGACGATCATCTCCTTTGGCACCCAGATTAGCGTAAAATCCTGCAACCAGGGGCGAAGCAGCGCACGCTTCCCTTCGACCTGCCTGAGCGCTGTGGCCATAGATTTCTGGATGACCTCATAGGGATACTTCGCCGGATTGTCGAAGCCGAACTCACCTGGATTGAAGTGCGAAGGATAGATCATCGGACTGATGTAATCGGTGTGCTCAGCCATCATACTCAGATTCTGTCCTAGCAATTGCGATGGACCAAAAGAGGTATAGCCGAATACATCAACCGAAAAGAAGGCGCCAGCACCGTTGATGGCGCGATGTGAGCGCCTGAGCACCTCGGTAATATTCGCCCAGCGCTCTTCAGGAGTTCCTTCGCGCGACAGCAGCAATCGATCTTTATCGGTGGGAGAAAACTCCAGCGATGGGAAGCGAATGTAGTCATACTGGATCTCATCGAATCCAAGCAGCGCAGCCTCGACCGACAGTTGAATATTGTAATCCCAGACGTTCTCGTTCCATGGGTCGAGCCAGGCGTAGCGGATGCCTGGAGCAGGATAATCGTAGAAGATCCCGCCGGTTGTGCGGTCTTTCGCTGCCCACTCCGGTTTTGCCTCGGCGAGCACATTATCGTGACTGAAGATATGGACGCGCGCAATAGTGTAGATGCCGCGACGTTTCGCTTCATCAAGGATTTTGCGCAGATCCATATAGGGCTTGAACGTCCCCAACTCCCGCACAATCGGCACCTGCGAGTCGTAGTATACCAGTCCCAGGTCGTTGCGCAGGTCCGATTTGATATCGATCACGATTGCGTTCAGTTCAGTCGCATCGATGATGTCGAAATACTTCGTCAACAGGCTCCAGCGCGATGCAACAGCTGCGGTAATGTAAATTGCCTTCGAGTAGAACGGTTCGAGTTCGATCGTCGAAGGCACGCTACCAGGGCGCAATTCGATAATCGCTTTGCGATACCCTGGCGCCAGCACCTGAATATACCCCTGTTCGGGGATACCCTCCAGAACGAACGCGCCATCGGAACTATTATCGATCCGCGTCATCGCCACATTGCTGCTCTGGAGATTGACTGTTGCAATCACTGTTGCATTGCGGATTGGTTGTTTCGTGCGCGCGTCGATCAGCACCCCGGCAAGCGTATCAGGACGCAAGGCGACGTCGAGCGTCGTTGTGTGTTCGACAGGTTGGTCAAGACTGGCATACCCCTTCGCACTGATGGTGACTGTCCCTTTTTCTGGAACGCCTCGCAGCGTATACTGCCCATTGCTATCGGTTGTCGTTCTCAGATCGCCCAAGATAACATTCGCCCCAGCAACTGGTTGACCGGAATACCTGTCAGTAACCGTTCCGCGCAGCGTATCGGGACGGAGCGCCGTATCAAACAATGTTGAACGCGCCACGTCACTCACAAGCGGTGCATATCCGTCAGCAGTTATAGAAATGCGGAACATTTCAGGAACGCCGACCAGCGTATACCGCCCGTCCCTATCAGTGGTGGTGCTGATTGCCTCGGATACCTGCACCACGGCACCCGCAACCGGTGTGCGTGCGTACAGATCGGTGATCACGCCGCTCAGCGTATTTGGGCGAATTGTAATCGGATCGAGAGTGACTGCCGGGGGTTCAGGGCGTTCCAGTTGTGGCAGCGAAGCAAGGTTGATTTCAAGCGGTTCGTAGCCGCTGGCAACGACGCGAATAACATCACGCGCGCCCCAGCGGTCGATCCGATAGACGCCATTCGCATCGGTGGTGACCTGAACGTCGCCAATATTCAGCGTTGCGACCACTGGTTTGCCAGTGTATGCATCGAGTACGGAACCGGTCAGGGGAACTTCCGGACGCCCACATGCGGCCAGAACCACAAGCGCGAGCAGAATTGCATTGACCAGCGAGCTTCCACCAATCCGTCGCATTGATCCACTACTCTCCTGTTGCTGATACCACGTTGCGCGTATGATAAAGGTTTGACAGCGCATTGTCAAGCATGGCGTTCTGTCAAATTGATTTATAAAACAGTGTCAAATTACTCCCGAAAACCGCGCCAACGCCCGCAGATCGAGATCATGACCAGCAATGTCGCACCTAATACTATACGTCGCACCGAACTCTGGCATTTGCATGGTCGTCAACAGGCTAGTGATCAGGGTCAGCACCAGCGCTCCCGCCGTTGTGCCGAAATAACTTCCTTTGCCGCCGGTCAGCAACGTGCTGCCGACAGCGACCGCTGCGATCGAAGGAAAGAGAAAGGGATCGCCAGTGCAAATGTGGACAACACCAGTATTCCCGACCACCAGAAAGCCACCAAGCCCGGCGAGCATCCCGGAGAGGGCGTATGTTCCGATGACTATAGCAGTAACGCGAATACCGGAGAGACGTGCCGTAGTCCGATTCGTGCCGATGGCAAAGAGGTGTCTGCCATATGAAGACTTCCTGGAAGTTGTCCTTTGTCACAATCACCGGCACCGGAATGACGAACGACAACCCGTTCGTACCGCCCAGTTTACTCTTATCCACCTGCTTACCCATCAGCATATTGACGGCGATCCGCAGACCGGTCGGCGAGACACCAGGCGGATTGGCAACAGCAATCGTCTCGAAGTTGGGATCTTCCTTCAAGCGCTGATCCCACAACTGCAAGAACTGGCAGCGTCCTTCGCCAACCAGAACAGGCCATTTCGGCGGGTTCGCCGCCATTACTGCCTGCATCGCGCCGATTGCCATACCATCCTGCGTCCAGTAGCCGTCGAGATTAGGGAAAGACGCCAGAAGTTCGACATGACCTGCTGACCGGTCGCCTCGTCCCACTTCCCGGTCTCACGCCCCAATACCTTGATGCCCGGATACTCCTTGAGCACTTCCTCAACCCCTTCCATGCGCGCTACGTTCGTCGGGTGCCCGGGTAAGCCTTCAATCAGCACAATTTCCCTGACCACCCAACTTCTCCGCCAGCCAGCGGGCGGAGATCTTCGCCCACTCCTTCTGGTCAATGCCGACGTTGTAGACGACGGGGGTGTTGAGTTCCTGATCGACGGAAATGACGATGATCCCCTTGTTGATGGCTTCCTGAAGAGTGTCGTTGAGACCGTTGACATCGCTGGGATTCACCAGGATGGCATCAACGCCCTTGTTGATCAGATTCCGCAACTGCTGGATCTGACCAGCGACATCGGTATCAGCGCTTTCGATCACTAATTCGTTAGTGATACCCCGCTCCATGTACTCTTTGTTGACCTCGATCAACGACTGGATCATCTGGGTGCGGTATTCACTACTTACTGATGAACGGGTTGGAGATGCCGATGATAAATTTTTTGCCTTCCGGCGCAGTTGTCGGTTGCCCTGTCGGTGCAGTGGTCGGGGCGGTGGGTGTTGGAGCGCCGCCGCATGCTGCAATCAGCGTAGCAATTGAGAGCAGGAGCGTAAAGAGTGCAAAGAATCGGCGAGTCATTGTCTGTATCTCCTTCATGAACCGCGAGAACCCGAAGTATGCGAAGCGAGGATTGTGCGAAGCAGTGACCGTCAGTGCACCTCCTTTCCGATTGATGGAAGAACTGTATCTCTGCGTTCTGTGAGCACCCGGTACGTCAGGATACACGTCGTGTATGGATGAACTGTTGGCGGTCGCTCCAGGCAACAGGCAGTCTTCCGTCAGAATATGTACGTATGCGGGTATCACAGCAATCGGGACAACCCATCCCCTGATCGTGGAACATTGCCCCAGCGCTCTGGCATTCTGCGCTGACAGTAACCCTCCCGTTCCGAACGCACGCTCTGGAGCGACACTGTGATCAGGGGCGATTATTGTAGATCGAAGTGCTAAAACGGACAAGCCCAAACCGAGGAAAATGTGCAGTTTTTACTTTCACGAATCCAGGACAGCGCGAACCCTCTGAAGGAGCGCAGTTGGAGTAAATGGCTTCTGAAGAACGGGCGCTTCCTGAAGCGCCTGGTCATTGGGGCGCAGCTCAACGACATACCCGCTCATAAAGAGCACCTTCATCTGCGGGATCAGACTGGTCAGATGGAGTGCCAGCGACTCACCGCTCATATGCGGAATAACGTGGTCACTCAAGAGCAAATGGATCGGACGTTCACCAGCGAGCGTCAGTGCCTCATAGCCGTCACCCGCTTCCAGAACGGTATACCCATGGGTGCGCAGCACACGCGCCGTCAGCGTGCGCACTGCCGGATCATCCTCGACCAGCAGGATCGTTTCCGAACCTTTGAGTTCAGCGTGATCGCCAGTCTCCGGGGCGACTGTCTCTTCGGAGGGATAGGCGCGCGGCAGATAGATAACGACCGTTGTGCCGCATCCCGGTTCGCTCGTCAGTTCGATGGCGCCGCCGTGCTGGACAACAATGCCGTAGCAGGTCGCCAGACCAAGACCTGTTCCCTCGCCGGGTTTCTTCGTAGTAAAGAACGGCTCGAAGGCGCGCCGACGCGTTTCTTCGTCCATGCCGACGCCGGTGTCACTGACCGTCAACCGGACATACATACCCAAGTTAAGCGAAGGATGGCGACTGTCGAACGCATCATTGATCACAACATTTTCGGTTGTAATCGTCAACACACCGCCATCGACCATCGCATCACGAGCGTTGATCGCTAGATTGACCAGCACCTGCTCAATTTGACCGGGGTCGGCGCGCACGAGCCAGAGATCAGGGGCAAGGTGCGTGTGCAGGGTGATATTCTCGCGGATCAGGCGACGCAGGAGTTTTTGCATGTCGAGAATAAGCCCGTTCAGATCAATGCAGCGTGGCTCAAATCGTTGTCGATGTGCAAATGCGAGTAACTGGCGGGTTAGCGCCGTTGCGCGCTCAGTCGCGTGCTGGATTTCGATCAGTTCTCCGGTCGCCGGGTGGTCATCAGGAATCAGTTGACGTGCCAGTTCAACGCAACCGGCAATCACTGCCAGCATGTTGTTGAAATCATGCGCAATGCCGCCTGACAGCCGACCGAGCGCATCCATTTTCTGGATCTGGAGTAAACGTTCTTCCAGTTCACGGCGTTCGGTAATATCGCGCCCTACAATAATCGCCGTCAATCGGTCGCCCTGCTCGACCGCCCTGACATTACATTCGATCCAGCGCCAGGCGCCGCTGGCATGACGATAGCGAAACGTCGCAGTAGCGCAAGTGCGCTGGAGCATGGCGCGCCAGTATTCGTTGCTGGACGGAAGGTCATCAGGATGGATGAGGAAGAATGCATCCTGTCCAATCAACTCTTCTGGGGTACGGCCCAACAGCGTCGTGACCGAAGGGCTGATGTACTGGAAGCGATGCTGGTCGTCAAGAATGGCGATCAGGTCAGAGGTGTTCTCGGTAATGAGGCGGTAGCGCGCCTCAATTTCGCGCAACTCCTGTTCGGCGCGACGTTGCGCCTGGATCGCCCGCCACTGCCGGATAGCACGCTGCGCCACATGGGGCAGATCGGCAAATGCGGCATCGCTCTTCACGATATAATCGAGCGCGCCGGAACGGATCGCTTCGACTGCCACCCGTTCATCGCCATACCCGGTCATCAGAATGACCGGCAGCGCACGGTTGAAGGTGAGCAGCTCCAACCCTTCGCCGTCGGGCAATCGCCAATCACACACGATCAGATCAAAGTCTGACGAATCGCTGGAGAGCAGCGCGTATGCCTCCTGCAACGTGTGCACAACCGACAGATCGAACAATGATTGCCATGCCTCGAAGGCGCGCTCGATCAGCACAACATGCGACTCATCATCCTCGATGAGGAGCAGACTGATCCGCTCAGCTGCATCCACACCAGACTCCTCAGACGACGGCAAGTTTGTTGTGGGTCAGCCAATACACACCGACGTCACGCATAAGACTCCGGAACTCCTCAAAACCGAACGGCTTGACGAGATAACTGTTGGCATAGGCGTTGTAGGCGCGCGACACATCGCTATCCGCTGATGAAGAAGTTAGAACGATCACAGGGATGTGGCGCAGTTCTGACGACTGCTTGATGCTGGTCAGCACTTCGAGACCATCGACGCGCGGCAGCCGCAGATCGAGCAGAATCACATGGGGGCGGGGGCTTTGATCGGGGTCGTTCCAGGTTCCGCGACGATACAGGTAATCGAGAGCGCTCTCACCGTCGCTAATATGCACAATCTGCGGCGCTCGCTGATGCTCGCCCAGGATTCGCCGGATTAATTCGGCATGGTCATCGTTATCTTCCACCAGCAATACTCTGAATGCGCTGTCGGTCATGACCCACTCCGTGCTGCTGTGTATGGGTTGTGGGAAGCGAGAAAAAGAAGGTTGCGCCAGCGCCCCGCCCAGCCGACTCGACCCAGACACGCCCGCCATGCACTTCGGTGATCCGCCGCACAATCGTTAAGCCGACACCTGTTCCTTCACTCTGCGGATCGAGTTTGTTGAACAGACCAAAGATCTGATCGTGGTACCTTGGGTCGATGCCCACACCATTGTCACGCACAAAGAAGACGACGTCGTTATCCGACACGGCATGCACACCGATCTCGATCTCTGGCACGGTCTGATTATCGCAGAACTTAATCGCATTATCAACCAGGTTCTGCACCACCTCCGCCAGACGCCGTCGATCGCCATACACTGCTGGCATATCCGGCGCAACCGTAATCCGTGCCTGTCGCTCTGCAATTCTGCCGGCGATCAGTTCAAGCGCGTCCTGCACAATCATGTTGAACGGTACGGTTTGCGGTTCAGCGCTGACCCGCCCGATGCGCGACAGTTCCAGCAGATCCCTCAGCAAATGCTCCATCCGGCGCGCCGCTGCGCTGATACGCCGGATGTCGCTCAATGCCCGGTCGGTGTCGCCGTTCCGAATGTCCTGCTCCAGATAGCCGAGGAACCCCTGAATGGTGA
>Ga0068705_10002068_pt1 | contig 10076 bp, 5 predicted proteins | sample YNPMSTMetaG_FD_65631 | JGI IMG/M metagenome (GOLD analysis project Ga0068705, IMG submission 65631) | Anoxygenic and chlorotrophic microbial mat microbial communities from Yellowstone National Park, USA - YNP MS-T MetaG | ecosystem: Environmental > Aquatic > Thermal springs > Hot (42-90C) >... | reverse complement strand
TTTGTGGATCTTCCTTGCGATCCTGGAGGCTTTGAAACAATACACCGTGGAAGACCTCCAACGCTTCGCCGAACAACTCCCCCGCTTCGACCCGGGATATGTGTAGAGACTAATGGAGGGTTCGAGGGGCACGCTCGTCGTGCCCGCGGAACCGCAATGGATGATCAAACGTAACGCATCGGACGCGACAAGCGCGTCCCTCCAATAAACGGACCTGACGAGCAGGTCCCTCCGAAAAGCGGACCCGACAAGCGGGTCCCTCCGAAGGGTTTCTGGTTGGCGCTGCACAAAGGGCCTCGGCAATTTTAGTACAGGTTAGTCAAGGCAGCCAAAGGACATCGGACAAACAACGGTGATTCTGCTGCTCACTTTGCTTGTCCAAGGGATTACCTGCAAGTCGCCCATTGCTCTCCCTTTTCAGGAAACACGCTATTGTATTTCACTCCCCGGCGTGGCTCTGCCATCCACTCGGCCACAGTGTCGCGCCACTTGGCGTAATGGGCCGTTTCCTTGTGGGCTAAGGCACCCGCTTCGTCTTTATAGACTTCGTAAAGGATAAACCGATTCGGATCGTCAATTTGTTGGATCACATCGAATCGCAACACGCCAGGCTCGCAAAGAGTGTTGCGGGCATTCTCCAGGGTGGCGTCGATGAACTGCTGCCGGAACTCCGGTTTCACATGCACGTACACGCAAACAATCAACATGAGCCAGTCCTCTATGAATAAAACACGACGTTCCCTTTGCGATGGATCGCCCCAAAAGCGAAACTATCGTAAGGAAATGGTGGAACTATGAATAGGTGGGGTGATCCCAGCGGTGCTCTAGGGCCGTTGTCACAACAGAGAAGTCGCAAACCCAGAGGTACGCACCGGCCGCAACTCCCATCATTTGAACAACAGCCCCGATTTGGCCCAGCAAAACAGTGGCCATTTGTCGAGTACCACGAATCAGAGTGCATTCCTCGAGAGAAAGCTTTCCATAAAGATTGACACGGGCCTCTTCTTCATGAAGAGGGCGACTATTGAGCGCAAGCCGTTTTGTTTTTCCGCGGCAAAATCAGCCAATTTGCCTTTACAGCCAGAAAGAGGCAATGTTTTTCTCCCCGACGTTCGACTTGTCCCACGAATGGGCGAAGCCCACGGTCTAAAATCATCACGTCCCCCGCTTCGACTGCCGGAAGACGGTGTCCGTCTCAAAGCTGGACAATTCAACAAGGCGCCATACAATAATCGGCGGTCGTTAGAGGATTTCTGGGAAATCGGCAATCTCAGTCCCCTATGCGTGTTCCCTAGGCTTTTCACCCCTGAAGAAGAAGGAGGTTGTGCTATGCGACGTCGCGAGTTCATCGCTGCAACTGGTACTGGGGCCGTGCTCTCTAGTCTCGTAGCTGCTAATTCAGATTCGACGGCAGAAACACCCAATCAAACAGATAAAAGAGAAGATTCCACGGCCGAAGAAAAGCCGCGTCTCCCAAAGAGGTGGCTAACCGATTGGTGGCCAAACAGGCTGAATCTCAAAGTCTTGCGGCAAAACTGCCCCAGCTCGAATCCGTATGGGCCAGATTTCGACTACATCAAGGAATGCAGGAAGCTTGACCTTGCAGCAGTGAAAAAGGACCTTCAGGAGCTTATGCGTCAATCGCAGCACTGGTGGCCGGCTGATTTTGGCCATTACGGCCCACTCTTCATCCGTCTGGCATGGCATAGAGCAGGGAGCTATCGAGTCTTCGACGGCAGGGGCGGAGCAAGAACAGGTGACATCCGTCTTCCTCCCAGAATCAATTGGCCGGACAACATCAGCCTGGACAAGGCCCTCCGTCTGCTTTGGCCTGTGAAACAGAAGTACGGTCGAAAGCTGTCCTGGGCGGACCTCATTGTCCTGGCCGGCAATGTGGCGCTGGAATCGATGGGCGTGAAGACTGCCGGTTTTGGCCTAGGGAGGGCTGACATCTGGGAGCCTAACGAAGGGGCCGATTGGGGCCCAGAAGAGAAGATGCTTACGGGCAAACAGCGTTTTACGGAAGGCGAGTTGAAAAAGCCCTTTGCAGCAACGGAAATGGGGCTGATTTATGTCAACCCGGAAGGTCCCGGGGGAAACCCGGACCCTGTAGAGTCGGCCAAGGAGATCAGGGTGGCCTTTCATCGCATGGGGATGAACGATGAAGAGACCGTGGCCCTGATCGCGGGCGGGCACGCGTTTGGAAAATGCCACGGGGCGGCCAAAGAGGCGTATCTGGGGCCGGATCCCAGCTCGTCACCCCTTGAACAGCAGGGTCTGGGATGGAAATTCAACTATAAAAGCGGTAAGGGGCCGGATACGTTCACCTCCGGCTTCGAACTTGCCTGGACACCAACTCCCACGCGCTTCGGGGTGCAGTACCTCAATTTGTTGTTAAACAACGAATGGGAACTGACCAAGAGCCCTGCGGGAAAATATCAATGGGTGGCCAAAAATGCACCGGATATTATTCCCGATGCTCACGATCCCGACAAAACGCATCCGCCGATGATGCTCACGGCCGACGTGGCCCTGTGGGCCGATCCGATCTATGCGCAGATCGCCCGCCGCTTTCTCAACAACCCGAAAGAATTCGAGCAGGCATTCGCGAAGGCCTGGTTCAAGCTGATCCACAGGGACCTGGGACCGCGTTCCTGCTATATCGGCCCGGAAGTCCCGCAAGAGGTGGCTGTTTGGCAAGATCCCCTTCCCGATCGCGATTACGAGCTCATCGACGCGAAAGATATTCAGGCTTTGAAACAAGAGATCCTGGCCTCGGGCCTGAGCATCGCGCAGCTTGTTTACACGGCATGGTCCTCGGCCGGCACCTACAGGGATTCCGATCGCCGCGGGGGAGCGAACGGTGCCCGCATCCGCCTTGCACCTCAAAACCAATGGGAAGTCAATCATCCGCAGGACCTGGCCAAGATTCTCGCGGTTCACGAGGGTATCAAAAAGCGATTCAACGAAACACAGCGAACCCGCAAAAGGGTCTCCCTGGCAGACCTTATCGTACTCGGGGGATGCGCGGCCATTGAAGCTGCGGCCAAGAAGGCAGGGATGGGGATCACCGTCCCCTTCACACCCGGCAGAGTGGATGCCAGTCAGGAACAGACCGATGTTGAGTTTTATTCGTTCATGGAACCTTTCGCAGACGGTTTTCGCAATTACTGGAAGGGGCAAACACCGATCGATGAGAACGATATCCTCACCACACCGGAATACTTCCTGGTGGATAAGGCCCAACTTCTCACCCTCACAGTGCCTGAGATGACAGTACTGGTAGGCGGTTTGAGGGCATTGGGAGCCACTTACCGCTACGATAAGTCTGGGGTCCTCACCCAATCGCCCGGCAGTCTCAGTACTGACTTTTTCGTGAATCTTCTGGACCTGGGAACAGAATGGCGGGCAGCGGACGAGAAACGGTACCTGTTCCATGGCTATGACCGGAAGACGGGTCAGTTGAAGTGGACAGCAACCCGGGTGGACCTGATCTTCGGCCATGATGAGGAGCTGCGGGCAGTCGCCGAGGTTTATGCAGCCTCGGATGGTCAGGAACAGTTTGTCCACGACTTCGTCGCGGCATGGAATAAGGTCATGAACCTGGACCGCTTCGACCTCTGGTGATCAAGAGCCTATCCACCAGATATGCAGGTCAACGGTAGGATAACGGTTTACGAGCTGCACAACCCGAGGATTCCCCCTACATGGGGATATTTCCTCCCCATGCCCGGGGTGCTACGCCAAATGATTGGTGTTATTTCGATCGGGGCGAGGAAGGTGTTGTCATAACTGGTCTTGCGGTTGAGTTACCGAGACATCTGAGCTACACGCGGCCGTAGCCTGTGGCGATTACTACGTCGGAGTCTCCCCTCCTTTGCCCGGGCACAGTCTTTGCCACGCCCGGTGTCCCGGACCAAACTGTGCAATATCGTTTTGTGATACCTGGGTCTTTGAAGACGAAAGAATCATAATAAGAAGTTGCACGTCTTCGCGATTACTTAAAGCCAGGTAGCAAAGGCGAATGAGATGCGGGGATTTGAGGGCATACGACTACAAGAAGATTCAGATGTTGTCGATGAAGTCATCAATCGCATCTCGATCCTCATCGAGACTATCCCGCAACTTGCTGGCCTAATTGGAAAGGACATCGTGAGCAGTCCGGCATGGCGGGCGATGCAGGCTCGATATCAATCCCTACGGCGGTTTCGCGACGCCGGGCTACGACCGCCTCTTGTGGTCACTCTTTTTGGACCCAGTGGTGCCGGAAAAAGTACGATCTTTCGCAAGTTGACCGAGCTGCCCGTTCCGGCGGGGGATATTCGCCGGCCAACGACCTATCACTGCCTCGTCGCAGTGCCGAGCCAGTTGACGCGCTTTGAGTTCCTCCAGGACCTATTTCCAAGTTTCCAGCTCCAGAAGCTTGCGGACCCCATGGCTTTGACCGAGAAGAATTCGGACGCAGACACGCTTTTTTATGCCACCTCGAACATAACCGGAGCAGACGCTGGTGCCCCGCTTGTTGTGGCCGATGTTCCTGATTTCAACACGGTGGAGGAGTTCAACTGGGACCGCGCCGAGCGAATGCTCCATCGCGCTGAGCTGGTTGTTTTCCTGGTCTATCATGAAGCCTATGCGGACCATCGGTGTATGCAGCAGCTTGCCCAATGTGCGCGATTGGCAGGCGATCTGGTTTACATCTTCACCAAAACTTCCCCAGAAGCGGCACGAAGTACTTGGGAGGACTTCCTGAAGAAAATCGAAGAATGTCCCTACTTTGAGAGCCACCGCCAGGACGGCCAGACACTCCGTGAGTTTTTGCGAAGCCGGTGGTACTACTTTAGCCCACGGTCGGAAAAACCAGAGCTGGCAGACATTCAACCGATCACCCCCGCCGCTCCGGACTTTTCATCGCTCTTTCTCGGGTCCGGAGCGCAGAGAATCATTCTGACAGGCTTTCTGCAAAGCAGTTACCAGGCTTTACAGGAATCGCAAAACATCCTTCGCGAGGCAAAGGAACGGCGCAAGAAGCTTCTCGAAAATATCGGAAAATTGCAGAACATTGTGAACCAATCAGCCCAAACTATGGCCCAAAACATCTTTCCTGTGGGACGTATGCTGGAGCTCCTCCAGGAAGAAAGCCGAAAGGCGACATTTTGGTTGCTGCGGCCTGTGGCTTCCGCGCTGGGACTTTTTGATCGTCAGCTCTCAGGATTTGTTAACGGCATCAAGAATCTTGCGGATCGTCTCAAGAAACCCTCCCGCGAAAACTCCGAAATCAAGGAATTGTCGGAGGCCGAAAAACCCCATCTTGAACGGCTCATCGAAGAGGTCATCGCGGAGATACGGCAGACGTTTCCGGAAGAGGCGGGCGAAGGTGGCATGTTTTCCGCGAAAAACTGCCAAGAGGCCCGGAAACTGCTTCTGCAAAGCCCCGTGCCGGCTCCGATGGACCACTGGGAACAGAGCGTCCGCGAAGAAATTCAGCGTTGGATTAAGGAAAATCGATGGCGAGCCCATGCATTAACCACGCTTGGCCCGCTCCTTCGGGTGGGCGGCATTGGGTTAATCGTCCTGGATTTGGCAACCACGGGGGGTGTCCTGGGAACCACAATTGGTCCTCTGACGGGAGCCGCGGGAGGAAGCTTGGTTTTCAGTTGGTTCATGAAAAACCAGATGGAATGGATCGCTAAGAAGACTCAGGAAAGCTGGGTAGCTCAGCGGTCGCAAGAGATAGCCCAGCACATTGAGACCTATTTCCTGACTCCGCTGGTCGAGAGGTGGAAGCAAACACTGAAAGAGCTTCATGAAGACCGGCTGAGGAACTGCGAGGAAACCTGTCGAGCGCTTGACAGCTTACTGTTGAAAGGACATCTGGTAGCCGTAACCCGGTGAAACGAACAGGAAATATAACATGCGTCGGTCGCCTTTGGAGGCTGGCCGACCGCAACAACCAGCCGGAGGCGCATATTTGTCGCGCCCGCTTTTCGGCGGGACGTGCTTGTCGCGTCCATTTTGTGGAGGGACCTGCTTGTCAGGTCCGCGGAAGTGGAGTGAGTCGTCCAATGTTGCGCAGCGGACACGACAAGCGTGTCCTTCCGTTTTCTATTCCCATAGGGGTGGATCGTGTTTCGCCCTGACTTAGTCGCTTCAAAACGGGAAGGCTCACCCCCGAATGAGATGCGGATCCGGAGTCGGATTGATTTTTTTCGCGATTTCGGGTAACTTCCCCAACCCGCGATTTGTCTCCCGCGGGATGAAATTCCGTGCGATGTGTGAAGCGACAAGTTTTAGGTGGTATGGGCAAGATAGAGAGCAAGAAAGAAAACGCGGCTTTCCTGTGCGCGAAATGTTTTCCTGGCGACGGCGAAGAATTGGCCTCTGCGTGAATGCTAAGTGCGTCGATGGCCTCAAGAAGATTTGTGCCCTCTGGATGCTCCTCGGGGCGGTGGGTGGATGTACCCATTTGCGGGCCCCAGCCGGCAATCCGCTAGTGCCTCCGCAGATGTCCAGTGACAGCGTGGCCATCGACATTATCTTTGCCCGGGTTCCCCTGTCGGACGGAGCGAACGAGACGATCTGGGCCGATCTAGATGAGCAGATCCTTTCAACAGAGACGAGGAAAAACCTCTATCAAAATGGCTTCCGTGTGGGGCGGATCGCTGGGCCGGTTCCCCAACGGCTGGCAGAGATCATGAAGTTGACCGACTCAGGACCAGTTTCCGCGGAGATGACCACCGGCGATGCACTGACGTTAACGGATGACTCCGTCCCGATTCGCCGTCATCTTCAATTGCGGGCGGGACATCGGACCGAGATCCTGGCGTCTGGCATCTATGACGAGCTCCCGTTTCTTCGTCGGGAAGAGGGGCGACTTGTGGGCCGAACGCTTCCAAAGGCCCAGGGAGTCTTCGGGCTGACCGTTCGGCCGGGGACCTACGGAGGAGTCAAAATCCGGCTTGTACCAGAAGTTCATTTCGGCGAACCGCGGATTCAACCGATCGCGACCCAAGGAATGCTCCGCTGGGAATCGCAACGAGATCGAATCGTCCTGGAGGACCTGGTGATTGAAACAGAGTTGACCCCCGGCGATTTACTCGTCTTAACGTCCTTACCCAATTGCCCAGGCAGTCTCGGGAACCGCTTCTTGACCGTGACGGCCCAGGGGAAACTCGAACAGAAGATCATCGTGATCCGTTTGTCGCAAACGCAGACATCTCCACTTTTTGCCGAGAGAGAATGAGCCTATCTCGGTTAATGGGGGAGCACCTCTGAGGACTGTCTGCGCCCTGTGTGCAGGTCGGTCTCCTGGGCTTGCGTGATTAAGGAGGGGCGAATCGTGATTCGCCCCTACAAGATAAAATCTGGCAACCCCTTTGGAGGGACCTGCTTGTCAGGTCCGCTTCGGAGGGACGCGCCTGTCGCGTCCGCCCCTCGGAGGGACCTGCCTGTCAGGTCCGTTGCCCGACGTTTGACAATCCAACCCGCTTCAACGGGCACGACAAGCGTGCCCCTCCGAGTTTGTCTTTCGGAGGGACCCGCTTGTCGGGTCGGCGAAATACTGAAAAGAACCAAGCCGCGCCCCCTGCTTGAGAGCGCGGCGAATACTATAAGGTCACATTGACCCCAAATCTCTGCCTTTATGCTGTTCAGGCTTTACGGACGATGGCAGATACCGCTTTAAGTTGACCGGCAGAACCCAGCACTTTATTTTTGTGGATGATGTATTCCGCATAAGCGGCCATAAAGACCTTACCGGGGGTTCTGGGATCGAAGTCATCCGGCTTATCGCGGAACGATTCGCGGTAAATTGCACACCACACAAGGCGTCCATCAGTATCGATATTGATCTTGCAAACGCCAAGCTTGGCGGCTTTCAGGTAGTCTTCCTCCTTGACGCCGCTTGTCTGTTTCATCTGTCCGCCGGCCGCGTTGATGCGATCGACCCACTCTTTGGGGACACTGCTAGAACCATGCATCACCAGCGGGTAACCTGCCGGGAGGGCCTTTTGAATCTCCGCGAGTCGGTCGAGGTGGACCCCCTGAGAACCCGTGAATTTGTAGGCACCATGCGATGTGCCAATCGCGACCGCCAACGAGTCGCATCCGGTGAGTCGCACGAATTCTGCTGCCTGCGCCGGATCGGTCAAGCGGACACTTCCGACGACATCCTCTTCCACCCCACCCAATTGGCCAAGCTCGGCTTCGACAACAACTCCCTTCTTGTGCGCGTAATCGACAACACGCTTCGTGATTTCAACGTTCTTTTCGAAAGGCTCGTGCGATGCATCGATCATCACGGAGCTGTAGAAACCGCTGTCAATTGCATCGTAGCAAACCTCTTCTGTACCGTGGTCCAGGTGGACGGCGAAGATCGCCTCGGGAAAGACCGTTTCCGCAGCGCGAATCATTGCCTCGAGGAATCGTTTGTCGGTGTACGATCGTGCCCCGCGCGAAATCTGAAGGATGAACGGGGCAGCCACGGCGTCATTCACCGGTTCCTCGTTTTTTTTGATCTTTCCAAGGTTGCCACGGAACAGTCCTACGGTTTGTTCCAGATTATTGATGTTGTACGCTCCAATCGCGTATTTCCCGTAGGCATGTTTGAAAAGTTCGGTGGTTGTAACGATCATGAAACGTCTCCTCCTGCCATGGTCCCAAAACGGCGAGCACGCCTGAATCAAACCGTCGCTCGAACAGCCACAATCCCTCCCTGACCAGGGGCGACACAGCTTGCCGTTACTCAGGAAGGCTCTGTCAACAGAACACAAGGGCCATGGACCCAAGACCGGTCGAAACTGTGGCTAGTCGCAACAACTGGAAACCATTATCAATGTATCGTTTTTTCCTCAATTTGACTAGCGGTTCATGAAAAATCAAGACACAATCGACAGCGTGGCGTCGCTACTGTGGTAAAAATTGTGGCGACCCCGAAGGTGACAAGTACCGTCGCTCGTCAGTGCCTCATCGGCTAGTGCCCCTTGCCATATCGTTCCCCTCTGATGTTTATACGTCACATTTTACCAGCTCGGAGAGACCCACTTGTCGGGTCCGCCGAATCGCGATGGCTATTCCAACGTTGTGCAACGGACGCGACAATCGCGTCCCTCCGAGCAGACCTGACAGGCAGGTCACTCCGTGAGGCGGAAAGGCACGCTTGTCATGTCCGCCGACGTGCAATAGACTGGCAAATGCTTTTTGGCGGACCCGACGGGCGGGTCCCTCCATTTTGCTCGTTTTAGCATCTACAAACTGGAAGCATTTCGATTGAGTCCTCCCCACAGTTTCCACAATGGAGGGCCCGACATGACTGTGGCATCATTTTTGGGCAAGTCCATGAACAACATTCGACCGTTTTGTTTCACCAATTTTTTGTGCCCCATCCTGATAGGAGTGCTATTCCACTCCCAGGTCGCAGGCGGCACTGCGCCGGAAGGACGCGACGGGCGAGACACATTGATTCCCAATCCCGATTTCCGAGAGGGGGCCGATCTCCCGGCGGGCTGGAGGCTCTCCGCCGGGCCCGGGCGATGGTTGGCCAGTGATATTCTTGAAATTGAGGGCCGGGGCCAGGGATCCTCCTACTGGTGGACAAATGTTACCCTCAAACCGGGGGGAGTGTACCTGTTCCGAATGGTCGCCCGGCATCTTGACGCCCGGGGTGGCTGCGTTATCACCGGGCCTGCGCCGGTCAACCATGACTACCATTTGAGTGAGAGCTGGCAAGAATACAGCCACGTCTTTCGCATGCCGGATGGGCCAGAGCAGGAAACGTTATTCCGGCTGGGGCAATGGGAGCCGTCGGGGCGCGTTCAATTCGACAAGGTCGAACTTGTACGTGCCCTGCCGATCTATGCCCAATGGGACGATTGCACCTTGGGCGACGGCGAAAAGCTTCAGGATGGTGTCTATTCATTTGAAGGACTATTTGCGAGGACAGGCACCAACGATCATCGTGTGCTTCACCATGCCACAGCGGGATTCAACACGAATCGCTGGGTCTTCTCGGAGGATCGCGAGGTCGTTTACAAATTCGATCTCCCGCAAACGCGATTTATGACAGGTCAACTTGCCTT
>Ga0068705_10002065_pt1 | contig 10080 bp, 7 predicted proteins | sample YNPMSTMetaG_FD_65631 | JGI IMG/M metagenome (GOLD analysis project Ga0068705, IMG submission 65631) | Anoxygenic and chlorotrophic microbial mat microbial communities from Yellowstone National Park, USA - YNP MS-T MetaG | ecosystem: Environmental > Aquatic > Thermal springs > Hot (42-90C) >... | reverse complement strand
CGATCGACCCGGAAATCGACCCGGGCGTAGCCGCGCAGGCCGAACAGCCGCCAACATTCGAACGCGAGGGCGGCGAGCTCCGCCCGCAGCCGGGCGTCGCCCGGGCGCGGCTCGAAGATGCGCGGGGTCGTCTCCCAAGTCGGCGAGCCGGGGGACCATTTGGCGTCGTAGTCGACGATTGCCGGGCGGTCCTTCGGGTAGTCGGAAAAGTCGATCTCACCGATCGGCAGGAGCTCGACACCGTCCGGCCCGTCGAGCAGGGGAAGGTTGAACTCGCGGCCCGCGACGAAGGCTTCGGCGAACCAGCGCCCGCCGAACCGCCGGCGACAGAGGGCGATGCGCTCGGCGACCCGGTTCCCGGGTACGACGGCCCCGGCATCCAGGCCCAACGAGGCGTCTTCGTCGACCGCCTTGACGATCCAGAGCCGATCCGGCTCGGCGTCCCGGGCCCGCTCCACCCAATCGGGCGTGGGCAGACCCGCCCGGCGCAGGAGCCGCTTCGTCGCGAGCTTGTCGGTGGTGAGTTGAAGCGCCGCGGCCGGGGCACCCGTGAAGGGGATGCCCAGGACCTCGAGGAGCGCTGCCGGCAGATGCTGGAGCCCGGCCCGGCCGTCGAGGGCTTCGACGAGATAGAAGACGAGATCGGGCGGGTCGAGGGCGAGGGCCGAAAGCGGCCGCAGGTCGAGATCGAGGGCGAGAGTCGCGGTGGCGAAACCCATGGCGCGGAGGATCCGCCCGACCTCCTCGACCTGGACGAGGGTGTCGGCCTCGTCCGGGCGGCCCGTCGGATCGCGCACACCGTGCAGGAGGAGAACGCGCGGCGGCAAGGGGTTCAACAAGCCCGGCGGCGTACCGCCCGACCCCCCGCGAGGCCGGCCCGTTCGGCCGCCGAGGCGACGATGCCGCCGATCAAACCGTCGTAGCCGAGCCCGGCGAGGCTCGCGAGGATCGGCAGATCCGAATGGGTCGGGTGCAGACCGGCCAAGGGATTGACCTCGAGGAAATGCGGCCGGCCGAAAGCGTCGCTGCGCAGGTCGACCCGGCCCGCGTCGCGGCAATCGAGCGCTCGGTAGCAAGCGAGGGCGAGCTCGGCCGCGGCCCGTGCCTCGGGGTCGTCGACCAGGCGGTACCGGACGACTTCCTCGCAGCGCTCTTTGTTCGTGTAGGAATAGACACCGGGCTCGGCGCCGGGCAGGAGTTCGACCTCGAGCACACCGACGATCCGCGCCGAATGGCCGCTACCGAGGATGCCGACCGTGAACTCGCGGCCCGGCAGAAAGGTCTCGACGAGCACGGGCTGGGCGTAGCGGGCGAGGAGTGCGCGGCAGACCCGCTCGAGCTCCTTCTTCGAGCGGACGAGCGAGGCGGGGCTCACGCCCTTGCCGGTGCCCTCCGCGACGGGCTTGGCGAAGAGCGGGAAGGGCAGGTCGACGGCGGCGATGTCGGCCGCCCGCTCGACCAGCGCGAAAGGCGCGGTCGTGAGCCCGTGGTCGCGGACCAGCCGCTTGGCCACCGATTTGTCGAGGGTGGCGGCCATGACCAAGGGATCGGCGAAGGTGTAGGGCTGGCCGAAGGCCTCGAGCAGCGCCGGGACCTGCGCCTCGCGCGAGCGGCCGGCGAGCCCCTCGCAGATGTTGAAGACGAGATCCCAGCGATGGCCGGCCACGAGCCGCTCGGCGAGTCGCCGGACGTGGCCGATCCGATCGACCCGGTGACCGAGGCGGTGGAGCGCCGCCTCGATCTCGGCGATCGTCTCGGGATTGTCGAACTCGGCGAGCTGTTCTTCGGAAAGGCCCTGGCCGCGGTAATCGTCGCGCAGGTCGTAGGCGAGGCCGATCAGCACGGCTCGGCGCTCCCGGCGCCGAGGGCGCGGCCGAGCCGCCCGCCCGGGTCGTGGTAGCGGAAAAGCCGTCCCTCGAAATTGCGGAAAAGAAGATCGTCGCCGTCGCGGCCGACCAGGTACTCGGGCAAGAGCGGGACCTTGCCGCCGCCGCCCGGCGTGTCGACCACGTAGGTCGGCACCGCATAGCCCGAGGTGTGACCGCGCAGCGCGCGGATGATCTCGATCCCCTTTTCGACCGGTGTGCGGAAATGGGCCGAGCCCGTGATCGGATCGCATTGGAAGAGATAATAAGGCCGGACGCGCCGGCGCAGCAGGCCGTGGAACAGCGTTTCGAGGACCGCCGCGTCGTCGTTGATACCTTTGAGGAGCACGGTTTGCGAGCCGAGCGGCACGCCGGCATCGGCCAGCCGGTCGCAGGCTTCGGTCGTCTCGACCGTGAGCTCCTTGGGGTGGGTGAAATGGAGGCTCATCCAGATCGGCCGATGGCGGCGCAGGACCGCGATCAACCCGCGGGTGATCCGCTGCGGGAGAACGACCGGGACCTTGGTCCCGATCCGCACGAATTCGACGTGGCGGATCGCCTTCAATCGGCCGAGCAGCCAATCGAGCTTGTCGTCGCCGAGGGTGAGGGGGTCACCACCCGAGATCAGCACGTCACGAACAGCCGGGGTGGCTTCGATGTAGGCGAGCGCCTTTTCCCATTGGGCGTAGGCAAAGTGATAACCACCACCGACCTCGCCCACGAGCCGCGAGCGGGTGCAGTAGCGGCAATAGGTCGAGCAGAAGGCGGTGACGAGGAACAGCACCCGGTCGGGGTACCGGTGGACGAGACCGGGGACGGGTGCGTGCGCATCTTCGCCGAGCGGATCGTCGGCCTCACCCGGCGAACGGACATATTCGGCGCCGACCGGAACGTGAGTCCGGCGCAAGGGCTCGGCCGGATCGTCGAGGCCCATGAGGGCGGCGTAGACGGGGGTGATGCCCACCGGTAGCGCGCCCTGGTGGCGGCGGATCGCCTCGCGCTCGTCCTCGCTCAAGGCGAACACGCGCTCGAGCTGGGCGAGCGTGCGCAGCCGGTTGCGCGCCTGCCAGCGCCAATCGTCCCACTCGGCACGGGTCGCATCGCGGAAGAAGCGCCGTTTGAAGGCGCGGCTTTCGGGGCCCATGGGAAAAGATTCGCGCCGCCGGGGCCGGGCCGGTCCGGCAGAGCCGACCGGCGGGGGTGTGGCGGCGCGGCGGGCGGCCGAGGGGCCGCTCGGGACGGAACGCTCCGTTTCCCCGGTACTTGGAGGGCGAAGGACTTCCGCCGCGTCGAGCTCGAACATTCCCCTCTCCCGCTGGTCGCCGGCCCGTCGCCGGGCGCTCGGGCCACTCGCGGGTCTTATATGGCGATCAGAAGATCGCGCAAGCGTCGATTTGCGCCGGCCCACCGATTTCTCGGAACGTCCAGTAAACCCCAGCACGAATATTGTAGCAATTGCGACGTGCTTCGGGCGACTCTCGGCGATCTACTGAAAATTGCGAGCCCCTCGCGGTTACCGGCCGCAACATGCCCGTAAATCCTCTGGCGGAAGGTAATTTCGCACAATACTCTGAGGACGGCGAGCCGGCGACGGGCAATAGCGACCTCTGTCGGATATTGGCGAAGACCGGGCGCGAGGCGATTTCTCGAAATCTTGCTTGGCGCCGGCGCCACTCGCGCGGCGGGCGAAGCCTCAACCGAAGCGATAGAGCCGGGCCGGGTTGTCGACCAGGATGCGCCGCCGGTCGACCTCCTCCGGGGCCCAGTCGAGGAGCAGGTCGAGCAGCGCCGCCTCGTCCTGCGGGGCCTTACCCGGATGCGGCCAGTTCGACGCCCAGAGCATCCGCTCGGGTGCTTGGCGGACCAGCGCGCGGGCGAGCGGCGCCACGTCGTCGAAGCCCGGCGGCCCCACCCGCGAGCTCTCGTAAGGCGCGCTCAGCTTGACGTAGGCCCCCTTGTCGACGAGCCGTTGCAGACAGCGGAAAGCCTCGTGCTCGACCGGCACCGGATCCACGAAGCGGCCCACATGGTCGAAGACGAGCTGACAGTCGAGCCGTGCGAGCAGATCGTAATGCTCCGGGAAGAGCCGGCCGTTGAACTGGAGCTGGAGGTGCCAGCCGACCGAACGGGCCATCGCCGCGAGCTCGGGCAGTTGCTGCCATCGGAAGATGCCGCCGGGCAGCAGGAACACGCGCAGCCCCACGGCCCCGGCGCGGGCGAGCCGCTCGAGCTCGGCCTCGCCGGTGCCGAGCGGCACGACGACCACGGCCCGGGCGCGCGGGCCGAGCTCGGCCACCGCCTCGAGCGTGCAGCGATTGTCGCAGAGATAGCCGGCCGGTTGGACGACCACGACCCGCTCGAGCCCGAGCCGGGCCTGCAGCGCGCGATAGTCGGGCAGGAGCGCGGGCGGCGGCGCGTTGGGGCTGGTCGGCGCCAGGGGGAAGCGGTCGTAGGGGCCGTAAATGTGCATGTGGGTGTCGGTCGCACCCGGCGGGCAGCGCAAGGTCGGTCGGCGCGCCTCGCTCATGTTCGCTCCTCCGAGCCGTTTCGTCGGCGATCTCCCGGCTCGGGTAGCACCGAAGCCGGGTCCGGACGATCGCACACCCGCCCGGGGTGCGGTGCGCCGGACGCGGGGCTTCCCCGGGGCCGGAACGGAGGAGCCGGGCCGCCTCGAGAGGCGGCCTCGCCCGCCGAGCGAAACGCTACCGCTCGGGGATCGATCAATTTTCCGTGTGGTTGCCCACGATGCTGGATCGCCGAGCCTTCCGGTGTTAATCTCACCGGCGGCGCGGCGCGAGGGCTCGAGATGGTGGTGCGGACGGGGCGCGATGTCGTCTTCGGCTCGCTCCTGGCAGGTGGGCTCTGCTCGTTCACCTCGGCGGGGCTCTACGGCGGCATCGCGCTCTGGCGCGACGGTGTGGTCGACCCGTTCTGGCTCGCCTTCGCCGCAACCGTGCCGCTCGTCCTCGCCACCCCGATGGTCGCCTATCTCCTGGAGCTGTTGCGCCGGCTCGCGCGGGCCAAGGGCGAGATCGAGGAGCTCGCGCGTCGCGACGGGCTCACCGGGCTCTTGAACCGGCGGGCCTTCTTCGAGGCGGCCGAAGAGGCGCTCCGGCGAGCGCGCGAGCAGCGCACGCCGTTGACGTTGCTCGTGCTCGACGCCGATCATTTCAAGGCCATCAACGACAGCTGGGGCCATGCTGCCGGCGACGAGGCCTTGAAGCTGATCGCCTCCACCCTGCTCGCCGCGACCCGCCAATCGGACCTCGTCGGCCGGATCGGCGGCGAGGAGTTCGCCGTGCTGCTGCGCAACGCCGCCCCCGACGAAGCCGGGCTCGTGGCCGACCGGATCGTTTCGGCCGTGCGCCTCGCCGATTTCCGTCGCGCCGGCCGGCCGGTGCCGCTGAGTGTGAGCATCGGGATCGCCGCGCTCGAGCCGGGGCTCGACCTCGACGGCCTGTTCGCCCGCGCCGATGCCGCGCTCTACGCCGCCAAGCGCGCCGGCCGGAGCCGCTCCCGGGCGGCCCAACCCGACACCGGCGAAGGCTTCGTCCGCTCCGGCCTCCGCGCCGCGCGATGAGGGTGGCGCGCGCCGGGTTCGCGGGGCCGATCGTCGCCGCGATCGACCGCCCGGATCTGCCGAGCGCGCTCGCGCTCGCCCGCAGCCTCGCGGGCGCGGTGGGCGGGCTCAAAATCGGCCTCGAACTGTTCGTGGCCGAGGGGCCGGCCGCGGTCCGGACGATCGCTGCGACGGGTCTCCCGATCTTCCTCGACCTCAAGCTGCACGACATCCCGAACACCGTGGCGGGCGCGGTCCGCGCCGCGGCCGGGCTCGGCGTGGCGTTGTTGACCCTCCACGCGAGCGGCGGCCGGGCGATGCTCGAGGCCGCGGTCCGAGCGGCGCGTGCGGCGCCCTCGCCACCCCGGCTCCTCGCCGTCACCGTGCTCACGAGCCTCGACAGAGCCGACCTCGCAGCCACGGGCGTGGCCGACGCCCCGGTCGACCAGGCGGTCCGGCTCGCCCGGCTCGCCCGCGCGGCAGGCGTCGACGGGATGGTGTGCTCGCCGCTCGAGATCACCGCGATCCGCGAGGCGGTCGGGCCCGAACCGCTCCTCGTGGTCCCGGGGATCCGCCCGGCGGGCGAGGCGCTCGGTGATCAGAAGCGGGTCATGTCCCCGGCCGCCGCGCTCGCGGCCGGCGCCGACCTCCTCGTGATCGGCCGGCCGATCACCGCCGCCCCCGACCCGCGCGCGGCCGCCCTCGCGATCGCCCGCGACCTCGCCGGAGCCGACCCCGCGGCGTCGTGAAAGGCGGCCCCTGAGCGAGGCCGCGGCGCGCTGGCCGGAGGCCCTGGGCCGCGCTAGCCTTCCGCCATGAGCGAAGGGAAACGCCGCCTCGTCCTGGTCGACGGCTCGGGCTACATCTTCCGGGCCTTCTACGCCCTGCCGCCGATGACCCGGCCGGACGGCACGCCGGTCAACGCCGTCTTCGGCTTCACCAACATGCTCTGGAAGCTCCTCCAGGAGCATCCCGACGACCACGTCGTCGTGGTCTTCGACGCCGGCAAGACGACGTTCAGGAACGAGCTCTACGAACAGTACAAGGCCAATCGCGAGGAAGCACCGCAAGAGCTCGTGCCGCAGTTCCCACTCGTGCGCGAGGCGGCCCGCGCCTTCGAGCTGCCGGTCGTCGAGCTCGAGGGGTTCGAGGCGGACGACGTCATCGCGTCCTACGTCGAAGCGGCGCGCAAGAAGGGCGAGGAGGTCCTGATCGTCTCCTCCGACAAGGATTTGATGCAGCTCGTCGGGCCCGGTGTGACGATGTGGGACCCCTTGAAGCAGAAGCCGATCGACCGGGAAGCGGTGATCGAGCGGCTGGGGGTGCCGCCCGAGAAGGTGCGCGATCTCTTGGCGCTCACCGGTGACACCTCCGACAACGTGCCCGGTGTGCCCGGGATCGGGCCCAAGACCGCGGCCCAACTGCTCGAGGAGTTCGGCTCGCTCGAAGGCCTCCTCGCCAACCTCGACCGGATCAAGCAGCCCAAGCGGCGGGAGGCGCTCGCCGCCAACGCGGAAAAGGCACGTCTCTCGTACGAGCTCGTGGGGCTCCGCCGCGACGTGCCCTTGCCCGTGCCGATCGAAGCCGCCCGGCGCAAGCCTTTGGACCCCAAGAAGCTCTTGGCCTTCTGCCAGGAGAACGGGTTCCGCTCGCTGGTCGGCCGGATCGCCGAGCTCGCCGAGGCGGCCGCGGCACAGCGGATCGAGGCCAAGGCGACCCCGGCGGCACGGCGCTGGACGCGGATCGCCACGCTCGACGAACTCGACGCCGTGCTCGCCCGGGCAGGCGAGCTCGGCCGCATCGCGATCGACACCGAGACCACTTCCCTCGACGTGATGAAGGCCGAGCTCGTGGGCGTGAGCCTCGCGGTCGAGCCGGGCGAGGGTTTTTACGTACCGTTGGGCCACCTCGACGCCTTCGGCCGGCCGGTCGCGGGACAATTGCCGCGGGCGGCGGTTCTCGACCGCCTGCGACCGGTCCTCGAAGACCCCTCGATCCTCAAGATCGGCCACAACGTGAAGTACGACCTCACGGTCCTGGCGCGCTGCGGGATCGAACGGGTCGCCCCGCTCGACGACACGATGCTGATTTCCTACGCGCTCGACGGCGGTAAGCACGGCCACGGGCTGGACGAACTCGCCAAGCGCTGGCTCGACTACGAGACGATCCCCTACGAGGCGGTCTGCGGCAAGGGTACGGGACAGATCGGCTTCGAGCGGGCGCCGCTCGACAAGGCCACCGAATACGCCGCGGAGGATGCCGAGGTCACGCTGCGGCTCTGGCAGGCGATGCGGCCGCGCCTTCTCGAGGAGCGGCTTTTGGCGCTCTACGAGCGGATCGAGCGGCCCTTGCCGCCGATCGTGGCGGCCATGGAGCGGACCGGCATCCGGGTCGACGCCGAGCGGCTGCGCGCGCTCTCGGCCCAGTTCGGCCAGGCGATGCTCGAACTCGAGGACAAGGCGACGAAGCTCGCCGGGCGGCCCTTCAACCTGGGCTCGCCCAAGCAGTTGGGCGAGGTCCTGTTCGACGAGCTCGGGCTCGGCGGCCCGGGCCGCAAGACCAAGACCGGGGCTTACGCCACCGGCGCCGAGGTCCTGGAAGAGCTCGCCGCGCAGGGTCACGAGCTCCCGAAAGTCATCCTCGAATGGCGGCAATTGCAGAAGCTCACCCGGACCTACACGGACGCGCTCGTCGAGCAGATCGATCCGCGCACGGGCCGGGTGCACACCGCCTACATGCTGGCCGCCACCAACACCGGTCGGCTCTCCTCGACCGATCCGAACCTGCAGAACATCCCGATCCGCACTCCCGAAGGGCGCAAGATCCGCGAAGCCTTCGTTGCCGAGCCGGGACACCTCCTCGTCTCGGCCGACTATTCGCAGATCGAGCTGCGCATACTCGCCCACATCGCCGAGGTGAAGCCTCTCAAGGAGGCCTTCGCCCGCGGCCTGGACGTCCACGCGATCACGGCCTCCCAAATGTTCAAGGTGCCGGTCGATCGGGTGGGCCCGGAACTGCGCCGTTCGGCCAAGACCATCAATTACGGCATCGTCTACGGGATCGGGGCGTTCGGCCTCGCGCAGCGGCTCGGGATCCCGCAGGCCGAAGCCAAGGCCTATATCGATCGATATTTCGAACAATATCCCGGGATCCGCGACTACATGGAGCGGGCCAAGCAGGAAGCGCGCGAGAAGGGCTATGTCACGACACTCTTCGGCCGGCGCTGCTGGATCCCGGACATCACGAACCGACTGCCCTCGCGGCGGTCTTATGCCGAGCGGCAGGCGATCAACGCGCCGATCCAGGGCACCGCGGCGGACATCGTCAAGCGCGCGATGATCCGCGTGGCGCGCGCGCTCGAGCGGTCGGGCTCGCGGGCGAAACTCCTCCTCCAGGTCCACGACGAGCTCGTGCTCGAGGTGCCGGAAGCCGAGGTCGAGCCGACCCGCCGGCTGCTCGAGCGGGTCATGGCCGATGCCGCCCATCTCTCGGTGCCGCTCGTGGTCGAAACCGGTGCCGGGCCGAGCTGGGACGCGGCGCACTGAAGGCGGGCTCCTCCGGCTCGCGGCGCTGGTGCTCCTCACGGCGGCCGCGGCGGGAGCTGCAGAGCCGGTCGACGTCACCGAGCGGGTACGCGCGCGGGCCGACCTCGTGGGGGCACTCGACGAGGCCTGCCTGCGGGTCTGTCAGGGCAACCGGCGCGAGGCCCGGCTCGAGCGGGTGACCGCACTGCCGCTCGGCGGCGGGCGCTGGCGGATCGAGGGCCTGGCGGCCCTGCGCAACCGGCACGTCCAGAGGGTGCCGGCCGGACTGGGCGGGCTCACGGGCGGTGGCCTCACGCTGTTCGACCACACGGTCCGGGTCCGCGCGCGCGGCACGCTCGACCGGCCGAGCTGCGAGCTCGTGGTCGAGGCGCTCGAGCTCGACCACGATCCCTTGGGGCTTTCCCGGCTGCTCGCCTCCGAGATCGGGCGGCGACACAGGGTCGCACGCTGCGACGAGCTCCTGCCGACCGAGCCGCCGAGCCCGACCGGTTCCGGCCGCTCGCGTCCTTGAAGGCGGGCGACGCGGGGCCTAGCCTCGCCGCGGGCGGGGACCGCGTCCGGCGCCGCGACCCCGCCGCGGAAGCCGGCGCCGGGGGAGGCCGAACATGGTCAAGCGTCGCACACTCGTGGCCGGTGCCGGTGCCGCTGCTGCGGTCGGCGCCGCGAGCTCGTTCCCCGCCCCGGCGATCGCGCAAGCGATGCCGAATATCAAATGGCGGATGGCGTCGAGCTTCCCCAAGTCGCTCGACACGCTCTACGGTGGTGCGGAGCTCTTCTGCAAGACGGTCGCCGAGCTGACCGAAGGCAAGTTCCAGATCCAATTGTTCGCGGCGGGAGAAATCGTGCCGGGCCTGCAGGTCCTGGACGCGGTCCAGAACAACACCGTCGAATGCGGTCAGACCCCGACCTATTACTATTTCGGCAAGAACCCGGCCTTCACCTTCGGGACCGCGCTGCCGTTCGGGCTCAACGCGCGGATGATGAACGCCTGGTTCTACCACGGCGGCGGCAACGAGCTGTTGAACGAGTTCTTCGCCAAGTTCGGCGTGTACGGGCTCCCCGGCGGCAACACCAACTGCCAGATGGGCGGCTGGTTCCGCAAAGAGATCAA
>Ga0068705_10002064_pt1 | contig 10080 bp, 6 predicted proteins | sample YNPMSTMetaG_FD_65631 | JGI IMG/M metagenome (GOLD analysis project Ga0068705, IMG submission 65631) | Anoxygenic and chlorotrophic microbial mat microbial communities from Yellowstone National Park, USA - YNP MS-T MetaG | ecosystem: Environmental > Aquatic > Thermal springs > Hot (42-90C) >... | reverse complement strand
GTCAGCTCCTCTAACAAAGCCACCACCCCCATCAGAAAGAGAGTGAGCTCATCTTGATGAGGATGCACACGGCGAAGGGCCTCCACCTTCTGCGCTAAGTGATGGAGGGCATCTTCAACTCGGGCTATGGTTTCGGGATCGCCCTGGACGACGATGGTACGGCCCAGAACGACCCACTCGTGAGGCCTTTCCGTCATACGATAGAACCTGATCTACATAAGCACGAAGCGCTCCTACTTCCCCCTGCACTTCCCTCCAGCGCTCCTGCCAAGTCAAAAGTAAGACTTTTTTCTCATGCTGTAACCGATCGACCTGCTCCCGCAGCGCCTGCACCCGCCGCAAAACCTCCCCAAGCCGCTCACGGAGCCGCTCGCGAGACGGAATAGCCATGATTACGAGGATTACTATCCAGAGAGAGATTCCACGGGTCTAAAACCACTTCTTTCACAGGCTCGGCAGTATAAAAGACCTTGACTACGACTTCGGGACTTTTTGCCCAGCTCTCCGCCGGAAACCGCCATAAAAACATCGCCCCATCCGTCGTAACCACCTTCACCCACAACGGCCACACCATCCCCCCAATATTCCGAAACGAAACCCTCGTCTCGTATATCTGCTTTGCGGGGGCCTTCGCCAAATACACCTGTAAGGCCTTCTCAGCCTCAGCCGCCTCCTCCGCATACCGCCTGAGATAATCCGCATAAGCCGAACGATTGCGCCGCACATGATTATCTTCTAACTCAGGCCGCCCATCAATAAAGAAACGTTTAGGCTGAGCTTGACTTTTGAGATAAGCTACATAAGCTAAGCCTGCCTCTCGCGCTTCTGATAAGAGAACTTGGGCCACCTGCGGCGAAACTTCCACAGGCCGCATGATGACGGTGTCTATGGCAATGTCTATGGGTTTACGGCCCAGAAACCAGCCTTTCCAGAACCAGCCCAGCTCCTGGACGACGCTGCCAGATATAGACCGAAAAAGGTCCCAAGGTTCGGGCCGCTTGAAAGCCCAAGCCTCGGCATAACGCCGAAAAGCCGTATCCATACGCGCCGGGTCCAAAATGTACTCCCGCAGCACCTCAAGTCCCAAAGCTACCTTCAGGTATGCGTTAGCGCCCATCTCCCGAATAGTAAAGGGATGAGCCAAAATCGCTTGGCTATTATTGGAAGCTAAATATTCGCGCACCCGCTGGCGCTCGGCGGGGGCTTCCTTCTCGCGAATCATGGGCTCAAAGGTGGCTTTGGTGAGGTTTTCCAAGTAGGTATTTAGGCCTTCGTCCAACCACATCCAGCGGCGCTCATCGGAGTTGACCACCATAGGGAAGAAGTTGTGGCCGACCTCATGAATCACGAGCGAGATGAAGCCGTGTCGGGTGCTTTCGGAGTAGCGGCCATTTTTGACCTCTTGTCGGCCGCAGAAGACGATCATGGGATATTCCATGCCATGGACAGCACCGTAAGTAACATTCATGGTGGGATAGGGGAAGGGGAAGGTGAAGCGGCTGTAAGATTGGAGGGTATGTTCGGCGGCGGCGATGGCGAGGTGTTTCCAGAGAGGGGCTACCTCTTCGGTATAAAAAGCCTGGATGCGAACAGGAGTTTGGCGGCCGGCAATAGATGTCAGACGCGCTTCCCAAATGTAGTGAGGAGCAGCGGCCCAAGCAAAGTCCCGCACCTGCGACGCCCGAAAGAACCAGCTCACCGTGTCTTTAACTGGGGCTTCTCGCTTATCCTCCGGTGCGATGATGAAAGTACTCTGGTCAGCCGAGACGTTCCGATAGCGCTTCAGCTGCTCAGCCGATAGCACATTCTCAGGATTTTGGAGCTCCCCCGTAGCGGCCACTACATAACCCCGAGGGAGGCGAATCTCCACCTCGTAATCGCCAAACTCCACCGCAAACTCGCTGGGTCCATAGTAAGGCATCTTTTCCCAGCCCCGCCCATCCGTAAAAGCCACCGGCCGAGGGTAATATTGCGCCACCTGATAAATGGTACCGTGCGGGGTTTGCATATAGCCAGCCCGCCCCTCCACTAAAGCATCATTGAGCGTAAAACTCCACCGCAGGTGCAGAACTGCCTTTTCCCCCTTCGCTAAGCACTTAGGAAGGGCTACTTCCATAAGCGTCTCCTCCACCCGATAAGGGAGTGGACGGGCTGAGACGCCTTCCAAGATTTCCACCGCTTCTAGCTGAAAGTTCGTGCGGAGGTAGTTTTCTATTTGTCGGGCGTAGAGTTCGGCAAAGGAGCTTTCCCGGCGTTTGGCATCTCGGCGAAAGTCTTCCCAGAGGAAGTTTCGGCTGAGGTGGCCGTAGCTTTTGAGGCTGAAGTAGTTGGGTTCTAAGGCGAGCCAGAGGTAACAGAGAGGGAGGGGGGAGTTGTTGGTGTAGGTGAGGCGGGCTTCGCCGCGCAGGCGATGGGTGGCGGGGTCCAGGGTGATTTGCATGACGTAATCGGCCTGCTGCTGCCAATAAGCTGGGGATGGCGTACCCAAACGAGTGCGTTCGGGCGTAGGCGGCGGCGCATAATCCTCCAAAGGCTGAAAGGGATCATCGTGGAAAGCAGTTTGCGCCCAAAGCCCCCTTAGAGCCAGCCCCCAGACTAAAACCCTCAGGGAAGCCATGCGCGAAATTCCGCTGCTTTTTGAGCCAGGCCGGCTTCTATGGCTTCGGGGGAAAGCTGAGCGGCCCCTGCTTGGATTTGATGCGAGATAGCCATGGAGCAAAACTTAGGACCGCACATGGAGCAGAACTGAGCAATCTTGGCGCCTTCGGCGGGTAGGGTCTCATCGTGATAGGCTTGAGCCGTCTCAGGGTCCAGAGCTAAATGAAACTGATCCTTCCAGCGAAAAGCAAAGCGCGCCCGACTTAGAAGATAATCTCGCCACTGCGCTGCGGGGTGTCCCTTTGCAATGTCAGCCGCATGCGCCGCTATCCTGTAAGCCATGATCCCCTGCCGTACATCGTCCTTGTTGGGCAGGCCTAAGTGCTCCTTAGGGGTCACATAACATAACATAGCCGTCCCAAACCACCCTATCATCGCCGCCCCCACCGCCGAAGTAATATGATCGTAACCGGGCGCTATATCCGTTACCAGCGGCCCCAGCGTGTAAAAAGGCCTTTCATAAGCGTCCTCCAGCTCTTTTTGCATGTTTTCCCACACCAGCTGCATGGGAATATGCCCAGGCCCCTCTATCATGACCTGAACATCATAGTCGTAAGCGATTTTAGCTAATTCGCCTAAGGTTTTCAGTTCGGCGTACTGAGCTTCGTCGCTGGCATCCGCAATGCTCCCCGGCCGCAAACCATCCCCCAACGAAATCGCCACATCGTACTGACGCAAAATCTCACAGATCTCCTCAAAGTGCGTATAAAGGAAGTTTTCTCGGTGATGAGCCAGACACCAGCGCGCCATGATAGAACCGCCCCGAGAAACGATGCCCGTTACGCGGTCTATGGTTTTTGGGATGTACGCCAGCCGCACCCCCGCATGAATAGTAAAGTAATCCACGCCTTGCTCGGCCTGCTCTATGAGGGTTTCTTTGAAGATTTCCCAAGTAAGTTCCTCGGGTTTGCCGCCGACTTTTTCTAAGGCCTGATAGATAGGGACGGTGCCGACGGGGACGGGACTATTTCGGAGGATCCACTCGCGGGTCTCGTGGATATGGCGGCCCGTAGAAAGGTCCATAATCGTGTCCGCTCCCCAATAGGCAGCCCAAACGGCCTTTTCTACCTCTTCGGCGATGGAGGAAGTTACGATGGAATTTCCAATATTGGCGTTGATTTTGACTTTGAAGGCGCGGCCGATGATCATGGGTTCGGTTTCGGGGTGGTTGATGTTAACGGGGATGATGGCTCGGCCGGCGGCGACCTCTTGGCGGACGAGCTCGGGGGTGATTTCGGAAGGCATGGGAAAGCCCCAGTTTTGACCCGGGTGGAAGCGCGGAAGGCGGCCGTTTTTCTGGTACATTTCCAAAAGCTGGTTTTCGCGCAGGGCGATGTACTCCATTTCAGGGGTGATGATGCCGGCTTTGGCGTAGGCGAGCTGCGTAACCGCGCGCCCAGGCTTAGCTCGGCGCGGCAAATGCGGATGCGGAAACATCGTCGGAGGACGCTCCTCGTAAAGCTTCTGCGCGTACGGGGAGCTAAATCGGCTTAGATGCTCCGTATCGCCCCGCGCCGCAATCCAACCCTCGCGCAGGCGAGGTAGCCCACGACGAATATCTACCTGGTATTGGGGGTCGGTATAAGGCCCACTCGTGTCATACGCATAATACGCAGGATAATCAGGGTCGCTCAGATGGATTTTCCGCATAGCGACTCGGATGTAAGGGTGCAAGCGCCCGGGTACATATACCTTCTCAGAGGCGGGGTAAGGGGGCACGGAGACCCCTAAGGGAGTCTGGGAGACGTTTCGCATAAAGGCAAAGATATAGAGTATTTAGTCAGACCCTGCCTAAGCCTGAGAGGACAAGCCGCTCTTAGTACCTTCCCAGAGCGATTCGGAGAGCTTTTTTCCAGAATCGCCGGGAGCTAAAGGTTTTCCACAGGGTGCCGTAATGGAGGTCGGCCTGTATGCGGTAGTAAGCCCGGTAGTGGAGAGGGGGATTCCAGTAGGTTTTGGTGAGGTAGGCTTATGCACGCAGGTTGGGATAGATGTAGGGAGGCGGGGGTAAGTCCCGAGGCAAAGGCTGCGGCTCAGGCAAAAGACGAGTGGCGGTGGTATTAGTAGCACCCTCCCCCCCGAGGCCCAGGTTGCTTACTAAGCTGGTCCTCGGAAAGACAGTAAGGAGCCCTCTCTTAAGAAAGTGATACGCCAGAGCGTAATCCCAAAAGTCAGCAGGAGGCCCCCCTACACCCGCCGACCGATCAAAAAATAAATAGAGATATTTTTTCAGGCGAAGGTTTTCTCCCGTGACTCGGTCCAAAAAGTCGGTTTGCCGCAGCTCACGCCAATCCTTCATATCGGGGTCATAGCCCTCCAAGGATCGGCGCCAACCCGCCCACCCCCACACCAGCGGCAGCCGTAAAAAATCATACTGATAAGGAAGGTAAGCAGCTGGAACCATATTCCACCCCATTATCATGCCTATCCGAGGTTCCTCCCGATACCGCTCCAAAAGCTCCGTACAAAACGAGAAAAACTCTGGGATAGGTAAGGTATCATCTTCCAGAACTATACCCTCCGGCACCTGCGAGAAAAACCAGAATATCCCCCCAAGCCCGCCCTGCTTAATGCCATGATTGAAGGGGAGCCACTGAAAGTGGGCTTCACAGGGCCAGTCTATATGGGATTCACAGAATTGGCGCACTTTAGCCACAGCCTCTTGACTTTGCTTATTTTCTTTTGGGCCATCGCCGCTGATGAAGAGGTATTTCGGGCGGGCTAAGCGAATGGCTTCCCAAACCCGCCGAAGCGTGTCTAAGCGATTATACACTAGGAGGAGAACAGGGGTACTCAGCACGCAAGCAAAAGTACGCGTCCGGCTAAAGGCAGGGGTAATTAGGAGGCTTCCTATGCTTCGGCGAGCCACTGGCGCCAGCGGCGCAGCCGCCGCCCCCACACCAAACTCCCCACATGATTGAGGTAATACAACGTAGGCACCACTACCAGCGTAATCAAAGTCGCAAAACTCAGCCCAAAAATAATCGCACTGGCCAGCGGTAGCCAGAAAAATGTATTATCCCCTCCAAAAAATATCTGCGGGTCAAAATCCGTAAAGAGGGTAACGAAGTTGATATTGAGCCCCACGGCCAGCGGAATAAGGCCCAGAATCGTGGAGAAAGCCGTCAGGAGCACGGGTTTGAGCCGTAGGGAGGCCCCTTGGACGATGGCCTCGCGGGTCCGATAGCCGCGCTCCCTCAGCTCATCTATAAACTCCATGAGCAGAATGCCATTTTTGACCACGACCCCAATCAGCGCTACCACCCCAATGCCCGCCAACACAACCGAAAACTCTATTCTACTCAGCGCAAAACCCCAAAAAACACCCGCTAAACTAAATAGCACCTGCGAAAGAATGATTAACACCTTCCCTAAACTCCTAAACTGCGCCACCAAGACAAGGAAGACAAGCCCGACAGAGATCAAGAAAGCTCCTTGTAGGAAACGAGCCGCCTTAGCTTGCTCTTCTTGCTCGCCGCCGATCTTGATTTCTACGCCTGATGGGGTAGGAAAAGCCTTGAGAATCTGACGTATCTGATTGTTGACTTCGGTGGGATTGTAGCCGGGGAGCACATCGGAAGAGAGGGTGATAGTGCGCTTGAGGTTTTTTCGGCGGATGAGGCCTGAGCCTGAGGCGTATTCCAGAGATACGAAGTTAGCTAAAGGAAGCTGTTTGAGGCGGCCGTCGCTCATGTCGCGAAAAGTGATTTTATGGGCTAAGAGTTGGGAGGGGTATTCTTGGTAGGTTTCGGTGTATCGGATCTGGATGGGGTACTCGTCTTCTAATTGGCGATATTTAGAGGCTTCTTTGCCGAAGAGGGCGGTGCGGAGTTCGCTTCCGATCTGGGCGGAGGAGAGGCCTGCTCGCAGGACCCGATCTCTATCTACGCGCACGCGGATTTCGGGCCGGCTGAGGACTAAGTCGCTTTGTAAGTCCTGAATGCCGGGCACTCGCAGGGAATCCAGATACCTTTTCAGTTGGAGGGCTGTTCGGATGGCGGTCTGGGGGTCTTCGCTGGCTATCTCAATAGATACGGGCTTACCGGCAGGAGGACCTGCCCGGTCAGGTTCCACGCGTATCTCCACGCCGGGCAGGTCTTGCACGGCATAAAGAACCTTTTCTAAGTACGGCCTGGTAGATTGGCCTTTTCGCTGACGAAACTCTACAAACGCTATAGTGACTTTGGCCCGATTGGGTGAAGAGCTTGTCGTCCGATCAAAGGGGTCCCCTGCCCCTACTCCTACATTCACTAAAATGGATTTCACCAGGGGATTTTTTTCACCTAAAGCCTTCTTCACGCGCGCATAAGCGACTTGCGCCACTTGAAAGGTATAGTCCGCCGAAGTGCCCTCGGGTAGCTTGAGATAAAGGTAGATGTAGTTGGGGTCCCGCGTAGGGAAAAACGACACCTTAGGCGGAAAAGCTACAAAAACGCCCAGCCCCCCAATCATAAGGAAACCGACCCCCCCCAGCACCCACTTCGGATGGCCGCGCTGAATGCTCCAACGCAGAAGCCTCTGATGAAACTCCACTAACTTCGGAATGGCCCGAGTCTGCGCTTTCCGAATTAGATAGCGCAATACCGTCCGAGCCAGAATAACCAAAAAAGCAAAGAAAACTGTGAAGTTCCCCAGCCCGCGATTCCCTACTATGTAAAATAGACCTGCCAAAAGACCCAAGAGACCCAAAGTGAGGATGAGGCCTCGGGTGAAGAGACGTTTTTGGGGCTTTTCGGGGCGCATGAAATCCACGGCAAAAACGGGATTGATGACATAGGCCACAAAGAGGGAGGCGAAGAGCGTGATGAGAAACGTTACGGGGAGATAATAGAGAAACTTTCCGGGCAGGCTATTCCAGAAAAGCAGCGGTACGAAAGGAGCCGCGGTAATGAGCGTCCCGCTCAGCACAGGCACAAATACCTCTGCGGCCGCTTCATTGGCCGCTTCAAAGATAGAGCGACGGCCATTGTCAAAAATCCGATAGGTATTTTCCACAACAACGATGGCATCATCCACGACTATCCCCAAAGCCAAGAGAAAAGTGAATAGAATGACGAGGTTGAGCGAATACCCCAGCGCTGGAAATGCCAGAAACGCCACAAAAGAAGACAGAGGCACCGAAAGCCCTACGAAGAGGGCATTTTCCAGCCCGATGAAGAACATCATGGTCAGGGTTACGAGGATAAAGCCGATGATGATGCTATTGACCAGGTCGTCAAGTTGGAGGCGGGTACGTTCGGATTGGTCGTTGGTGATGACGATCTTGAGGTCGGCGGGGAGAATAGTGCCCAGAGACTTGCGCACGATCTCCTGAATGGCATCGGCCGTCTCTACAAGATTTTCGCCGGCTTTCTTGATGACATTGAGGGTGATGACTGGCACATCGTCTAAAAGGGCATAACTTTCAGGTTTCTTATAGCCGTCATAAACTCGGGCTACATCCTTGAGAAAGACGGGGGCGCCAAAGCCAGAGCGCACGACGAGATTCTCAATCTCCTCCACCGACCGAAATCGGGCATCCAAGCGCACGGTCCGATTTTGCCGGCCCAAGTCCGCCTCCCCCGCAGAGATGAGAATATTTTCTCTGGAAATGGCATTCTCAATGTCACTAAAGGCCAGTCCATACGCTTGGAGCTTTTGCATGTCTACATCCACACGGATTTCTCGCTCCAAAGCCCCTATAATATCCACGCGCCGAATCTGGGGAAGGGTTTCTATGCGATCTTTGAGCTCATCGGCAAACTTTTTGAGCTGAGCGGGGTCGTAGTTTCCCGCAATATTGATATTCATGATGGGAAACTCCGAAAAATCCACATCAGTAACGGTGGGCTCCTTCGGCAAATCATTAGGCAGTTCGGGGCGAGCTTTATCTACGGCGTCCTTGACGAGGTCTTTACATTCTCTGGGGTCTTTATCCAGACTAAACTCCACTACAATCGTAGAGACATCCTGCTGGGAGTAGCTATTGATTTTTTGAACGCCATTGATGCCTTTGAGGCGCTTTTCAATGGGGCGGGTGACGAGATTTTCAATGTCCGTAGGGGAAGAGCCGGGATAAACCGTATTCACGACAATCGTAGGGACGACGAGGTCTGGAAAAAGCTCTTTGGGGAGGGTGATGTAGCTGTACAGGCCCAGAAGCGTGATGAGGGTGGTCAGCACGTAGATAGTGAGGCGGTTTCGGGTGGCCCACCAGGTTGGCCAAAAGCGCCGCATATCCCACCAAAACTGAAAAAACTGCCAAAAAGTTCCCAGTTTCCAGAGTTAGGAGGTGGCGTGCTTGGCTTTTGGGTTTTGGCGTTGGGTGGGGGCTTAGGGATTGGTGGGCTTATTGTGGGGGGCGGTAGGCCTACAAAATACCCGTCATCACAAGGTCTTTCGCCCGCTCCACCCGGTAGCCTAAGCTACGCAGGCGCTTTTCCAACGGCTGCGGCGCCGCATGATACTCAATCACCCACCGCTTCACCCGCCGAAGCACCTCCGACTTCATCTGCGAATCGCATGTACGGAGAATATTGGTCAAACCAAATCCATCCCCGCCGCGCCGCATAATAAAAAGGCCTAGCCCATAAGGGAGGTTTTTTGCCACTCACGCTGCGAAGGTAGGTACTTCTACGGCACCCATGCTACTATCGCCCCAAACTCTGCCACCGCCATCCCATAACGCGCATACAAGTCATACAAATTCAAAAGCGCCGAAAAAGCCTCCCGCTCCCGCCGGTTAATCACAAAAAGGTCGCTCTCGCCAGCCCGGAAGCGCTCATTTTCCAGAGCAATAAGCTCAAAGAGGCCCTGCACGACGGACTCTTGGGCTTTGAGCTGCTCGTAAAGGGCATCTATTAGGGCTTTTTGTCCGAGGGCTTTGGAATAGAGGCTGCGCGCCTCAAAAAGCTGTTCGGACTCCAGCTGGAGCATTCGTAGGCGGGTCTCGGAGAGCTGTCCGCGCGCCTGCCGCAAATAAAGCGGCATCCCAAAGGTTACGGCCAGCTTGTAATTGGTCTCAAAGGGACGGCTCCAGCCGACCTCCCATTTCTTAGGGTCCCGTAGAAAGGCATACTCTACTTGGAGGCGAGGACGCAGCTGTTCGGCTGCCCAGCGTCGCTCTATCTGGAGGATGCGGCGCTTAAGCTCATAGATTTGGAGCTTGGGATGGGTATTGACAAGTTCCACCCACTTTTCGGGAGGTAGGTACGGAAGGGCCGAATCAGGTACATAACGGGTAGGAAAAGCTTCCAGACTCTCTTCGTCGGGAGGCCACAGATGTCGAGCTACGAGCAGAGCTTTTTTGGTGAGTTCGGCTTGGGCATTTTGGAGCTGCTGGCGCCGCAGAGCCACCTCCAGAGCCGCCTCCAACGTATCAAAGCGGCTGGCCTCCCCTTGCAGAAAGGCCTCTTTCAGAAAGCGATAGCGGCTCTCGGCTAC
>Ga0068705_10002060_pt1 | contig 10093 bp, 14 predicted proteins | sample YNPMSTMetaG_FD_65631 | JGI IMG/M metagenome (GOLD analysis project Ga0068705, IMG submission 65631) | Anoxygenic and chlorotrophic microbial mat microbial communities from Yellowstone National Park, USA - YNP MS-T MetaG | ecosystem: Environmental > Aquatic > Thermal springs > Hot (42-90C) >... | reverse complement strand
CGATATCACCGGTGCTCGGATCTCCATGGATCCGGCGGTGCTGGGAGAGGCGGATCGTCCGAGGTACGACATCGTCAACTTGCCGTTGCCGGTGATCCACAAGGACTTCTACTTCTCGGCCCGGCAGATCGCCACTTCTCGGAACCTGGGTGCTTCGATCGACACCACTATGGCTGAGCTTGCTGCTCGTCGGGTGGCGGAGGAGGCGGAGAAACTCGTGTTGGGCACCGCCAGCTCGTTCACCTACGGGGGCGGGACCATCTACGGGTTCAAGAACTTCCCCAATCGCATCACCCAGACCATCACGGCCCCTACGGCCGGGGGCTGGACGCCGGCGACGCTGGTAAGGGAAGTCCTGGCCATGCGCCAGAAGTCCATTAACAAATTCCACTACGGGCCTTGGGTTCTCTACAATTCACCCAGGTGGGATGAATACCTGGACGATGACTACAGTCCCAACAAGGGGGACAACACCCTACGCCAGCGTCTTCAGGCGATCAACGGGATTCAGGACGTTCGGACGGCTGACTTCCTGGGTGATACCTGGGATCTGTTCCTGGTCCAGATGACTTCCGATGTTGTCCGGATGGTGGTCGGCATGGATATCACCACTGTTCAGTGGGAGACGATGGGCGGGATGCAGGTGCACTTTAAGGTGATGGCAATTCTAGTGCCTCAGCTTCGCGCCGACGCGAACGGGAACACCGGTATCGTTCACGGATCTGTCTAATCGTGAGGTAAACAGTACGGTCTTTTGGGAGGGTCCTGCCAGGCAGTAGGACCCTCCTTCCCAACAGAACCGAACCATGAATCGTAAACTCAAAGTCAAGGTGGGCTCTCACTACGACGAGAGTGGGAAGGAATGGACGGCGGGTCAGGTCTTTGAAGGGCCGGCTCGGTTGCTAGAGGTATTCCCAGAGAAGTTCGAGGATCTGGGAGGAGTCGAAGCTGAGAAGACCAATGAACCGGTTCTGGTTCAGAATGAACCTGAACCGAAGTCGGAGTCGGCTCCTGAAGCCAAGCCTCTCAAGAGACCTGGTCGTAAACCAGTGATTCCTCTCAATGAGGAAGACTGGGATAAACCGTGATCAGAACCAACCCTACACTGGTTTCTGAGATTATTGAGGTTGATCCCAGGATCAACCTCGACCCGTTCATCCTGTCCGCTTCGGTGTTGGTAGACGAGATCGAGCGAAATCCGAAGTCGAACCTAACACCGGAGCGGTTGGAACTGATTGAGAGGTGGCTGGCGGCCCACTTCTACGCCATGCGTGACCCGCGGGCGGAGACTGAGAAGGCCGGATCCGTGGGTGTGACCTACCAGTCGAAAGTCGATCTCAATCTGTCGCTCTCCCACTATGGCCAGATGGCTATCGTCTTGGATACCACGGGGACGTTGCGCCTCCTTTCCGAGGCTGGGAGAGTGCAACGGGGAGCTTTCTGGTTAGGCCGAGAAGAGGATCGAGGTGATGTCAACCGTTAATTTCTGGGATCCGACTGGTATCTGGAAGGGCCAAGATGCCATCCTGATTGGAGGCGGACCTTCTCTGAAGGGGTTTCCTTTCGAGCGGCTCAAAGGTCGGAATGTCATTGGCATCAACGATGCTTTCCGGTTAGGACCTGAGATCGTCAAGCTCAATTTCTTTGGGGATGCCGGATGGTGGATTCGGATTCGAGACGAAGCAGTTGCTTCTCCAGTCACTTTCGTAACGAATTCACCGACACTGTTCGATTGGAAGATCCCCAATCTGTACAAGATGGACCGGCTGCTGAACGGCATTGGAGAGGGTCCGGTGTTGGGGTGGAATCACAATTCTGGGGCAGCTTCCATCAATCTCGCCTATACGATGGGGGCTTCTCGAATCTTCCTATTGGGGTTCGATCTCACCAATCAGAGAGGTCGTTCACACTGGCACGACTTCAACCCGAACACGATCCCGGAAGAATCCTTCGACCGATTTCAGATAGGGTTCAGGACGGTGGCGGAGGGACTGAAAGGGAAGGTGGACATCTTTAACGTTACTGATGGATCTTCAAGGCTGTTCGTCTTCCCTCGAATAGATTTCGACACCTTCTGGGCAATGCTCGATGGGCATTATCACCAAGATGCGGAGGCAGAAGGCGGTTTGGTGGAAGAGACTCCCACCTGATCGCTATGGACGTCCGACGTTCGCTCCTCCGGTAGAGGTGGACTGCCGGTGGGAAGAGGATGCCCGTGAATTTCTCTCTCCTAGGGGGGAGAGGCTGGTCTCTCGGGCGGTAGTTTATGTCGATCGTCCGATGACTGTAGGTGATCGTCTACGGTTAGGGGAATTGGATTCGACCACCCCAAACGACCCGCTCCTGCTGAATGATACCTTTGAGATTCGTCAGTTCACTCAACTGCCGAATCTGAAGGCAACGGAAACTCTCTACACTGCCTACCTGTGATTGTCGTTCACCAAATTCAAGGGGTCAAGGAGATCGTTTTCAACCTTGGAAAACAGATCCAAGGGAATGAACAGAAGCTGGCTCGGGCCTTGAAGAAGGCAGGTCTGTTCATTCAGCGCGAGAGCCAGAAGCGAGTCCCGGTGGAGTTTGGTGTTCTCAAGGCATCCGCCTTCACACGAGCCTTCCAATCGGGGAATCGGACTGACGTAGTCGTTGGCTATACGGCTCCCTATGCCCTCTGGGTGCACGAGAAGGTTCTGATGAAGCTGAAAGGTCAGCCTCGTCGTCCTTCACCCCCACACAAGGGCCGGTACTGGGACCCTCAAGGGAGAGCAGAGGCGCGATTCTTGGAGAACGTAGTGAATGAGAAGCGACGGGACATCATTCAGATCATCATTGCTGAGATGAACAAACCGTGAGTTCCCCTGCCGAAATCATCTATCAGCTCCTCGGAGATCTAGGGCTTACCGGGCCAGCTTGGCCGGCCTACATCAGCTTCATGCCGGATAGCCCGGATCAAGTCATCGCCATCTACGATGATGATGGGAGGCAAGATGGGAGGATCATGTCCAGTGGGGAGCAGATTGAGCACCCCGGAGTGACCGTCCTGGTGAGAGGCCAACTCTATTCTGAGACTTTCGCCAAAGCTGAAGCGATCGCCAAGGCGTTCGATGGAGTTCGCAATGTTCTGGTTGCTCCAACCTCGTCTGACCAGTACATTGTAACCAACATTTCGAGGACGAGCACTGTGATCGCACTTGGGATTGAAGAACAAGACCGGAGCCGGAGGCACTTGTTCCGGTTGAGCATGGTGCTGACGCTTCGAAAGACCTGATAAAGGAGGATGAACAATGCCTAGCAGTGTTCGAATGGATGACGGGTTCGCAACGATAATCACGTTGGCGAACATCCCTACAGTCAAAATCTACGAGAAGGAGGTTACACCTCCAGGTTGGTCGGGTGGTGATGCCATCGATACCACCACGATGCGCAACACCACTTGGCGTACGGCAGCTCCGCGGAAGCTGAAGTCGTTGACACAGGTGTCTGCGGTGGTGGCTTTCGCTACCGAGGCACTCTCCAGCATTCAGTCTCAGCTGAATGTCAACCAGCAAATCACCGTCACGTTCCCGGACAACTCGACTCTCCAGTTCTTCGGGTACCTCGCCGAGTTCACGCCGGGACGATTCACGGAAGGGGAACAGCCGACGGCGACAATCACAATCCGCCCGACGCTGGTCAACAATTCGGGTGTTGAGACGGCGCCTGTCTTCACTCCGTCGAGCTAAGCCATGAAACTGAGTCTCTCTTTCAAACAAGAGGAAGTTACCATTGAGCAGGACGGGAAAGAGGTCCTCTACACCATCCGCGAGATGACGGCTGCCGATCGAGACCGTTACCTGGACCGCCTCACCAAGCGGATGGAGATCGGGCCAGATGGTCGGCTGACACAGATGAAGGATGTTGTCGGGCTCCAGTCCGAACTCTTAGGATTCTGTCTGTACCGAGACGGCCAGCGCGTCCCGGTGGAGGAGATTCAGCAATGGCCCGCCTCAGTGGTCCAATCACTTTTCGATATCGCCCAGGACCTGAATCGGCTCAACGCTTCCCCTCCAAAAAACGTCTAGAGGGTGAGGAGCTGGCCTGGTATCGGGTCGCTTCTCACCTAGGGATCCCAGTCGGAGAGTTGCGTGAGAGGATCACTTTCACGGAATTCCTCGGCTGGCTTGAATACCTCCAGTTCGAAGAGAGTCGAACCACCAAACTCGACTTCTACCTGGCTCAGATCGCTGCGGAATGTCGCCGTGGGTGGGTGGCGCAACCGAAACAGGTGAAGGTCGAGGATTTCTTGATTCCTGCCGAGCCTCCTCCGAAACCCAATCCGGAACTCTCTAAGGCGAAATGGCTCTACGCTTTGGGGTTCCGACCTGAAAAGAACTGACCTATGGCGTTTTTCGTAGCACCAGGTGGTTTCATCGGAGGCACCTCACTCGGTAACCTCTACGTCCGTCTCACTGCCGACCCGTCCTCCTTCATCCGAGCGATGATAGCCTCGCAACAGGCCACCAGCGAGGCGGCAGCTCAGATGACTCGGGCGGTGACAGGGATGGCGGGAGTCGTGTCTTCTGCTGTCATCGGCATGACGGCGGTGGCGATCAACGAGTTCGCCAGGTTCAACAAGGCGATGACAGAAGCCACTGCCATCATGGGAGAGGTTCCCCTCAAGACGAGGATGGGCTTGGAAGCCACCGCCCGTTCACTAGCGAAAGAGTTGTCCATCTCGGCGAGGGATCTGGCTCAAGCCTTCTACTTCCTGACCTCAGCCGGTTTGGATGCGGAACAGTCCATGAGGGCCCTTCCGATCGTGGCTCGATTCGCTTCAGCAGGCGTGATGAATATGGAGAGGGCCACCAGTCTCTTGGCCAACGCTCAATCTGCCTTGGGCATGAAGTCCAAGGATGCGATTGAGAACATGAAGAATATGGCCAAGGTCGCGGATGCAATCACTGCCGCCAACACCCTGGCTGATGCCACTACAGAGCAGTTCGCGAAAGCTCTCACGAACAAAGCCGGCGCGGCCATGCGGGCTTTCAACGTTGACTTTCAGGAAGGTATCGCTGTTCTGGCCGCTTTCGCCGACCAGGGTATCAAGGCAGAGGAGGCCGGTGAGGCGTTCTCCATCATCCTTCGAGACCTCCAACGGTCAGCTCTGAATGCTCCTCAGATCTTTCGGGAGTTCGGAGTATCGGTCTTCGATGCGGCAGGCAACGTCCGGAGTCTGGCGGACATCCTCCGTGACATGGAAAGGGTTTTGGCCGGGACTTCTTCGGAGCAGAAGCGGTTGGTACTCCAGATGATGGGCTTCCAAGATCGGTCCCTGTCCGCCATGCTTTCTATCATTGGCACCTCGGACAAGATCAAGGAATACACGGCCCGGATCAAAGAGATGGGAGGGGTGACAGAGGAAGTCTCCCAGAAGCAGATGACCTCTCTCATAGACCAGGCTACCACTCTCTGGCACCGAGTCCAAGACCTGGCTATTCAGATCGGGAAGGAGCTAGAACCGGTCTTGCGAGAATGGATTGACCGGTTGAAAGAGTTGATGGATGAAATCTCTAATTTCGAAGAGCGGACCGGGGCTCTAGCTGCCGCTGCGATGACAGTGATAGATGTCTTCAAGGCGATGATAGTGGGATTCATGACGGTGTGGACGGTGCTGAGGAGCATCGCCACTATCATCGCCGATACGCTCGTCTCATTGTGGACGGTGATGAAGCCCCTGGGGATGTTCCTGGTAGACATCCTCAAACGCCTGGGCATCGCCATCTACGAGGCAGCAAAGTCTTTTGAGTTCCTGTTCAAATCAATCCAGAGCCTTATCAAGTTCAATCTCTCTGAGGCGCAACGGAATCTTGAGATCTTCAAAGACAGATTCTTGGGAGCCTTCTCGGATGCTTGGCAGGGTGTCAAACAAGACTCGAGGAAGAACTGGGAGGACCTGAAAGAAGGGTGGAACCAGATGCTCAAGACCTTCCCCGAGATGGCCAAGATGACCTTGGGGGATTTGGCTCAGCAGTGGGAGCAGTATGCTGATCGGGTCTTGAAGCTCTTCCCGTCATTCGAAGAGCGCCAGAAGAAGACAGAGGCGCTGATGAATACCACCAAGAAGCAGCTCCAAGGAGTAGCCCAGGCAGCAGAGGAAGTCAGCAAGGCAGTGGATAAAGCCTCTGAATCCTTCCAGAGGATGTCAGTTCAGGCCGTCATCAATTCCCGCAAGGTTGAGGCACTGTTGAACCTCCTAGGAGTTCCGAAGATGTCGCAGCGGCCTGTGGCACCGAACCTGAGGGAGTTGATGGAGCGAATCACGTTCGAGTCGGGTGGGAATGTCAATACAGAGGAGGCGGCTGAGATGCTGCGTGCTGCCAACATTCCGGTTGGTGGAATGACTCGAGGTGCTTCGGCATTGGAGCTTCTAGGCCCTGAAGTCTTTCGGATTCGCCAGTTCCAAGAGGAGATCGAGCAGACCAAGGCAAAACTCGATATTCTGAGGCAGCTAGGTGAACAAGAGGTTGAGCTGACCGAGGAGATCCAAAAGCGCAAGGAAGAGGCGATTAAAGCCTACAACGAGCGACTGAAGGAACTGACCCTTGCCCAGAGCGTCTTGCTGATCAAACAGTACGAGAGCGCCTTCGGAGAGTTGGCGAATGCGTTGGAATGGTTTGCAGATGAACAGGTTGGCATCTACGAGGCGATGTTTGCTGTCTCTAAGGCTTTCGCCTTAGCGGACGCCATCATCAAAATCCAGCAAGGCATAGCTCAGGCGCTGGTGCTGCCCTTCCCTGCTAACCTGGCTGCCATGGCCCAAATCATCTCGGCTACCGCCAGTATCGTCTCAACGATCCAGTCAGTGACGATGACGATTGCAGGCGAACGGGCAATGGGTGGTCCGGTCCAGAGGAATCGAACCTATCTCGTCGGTGAGAGGGGTCCGGAACTCTTTACACCTTCCCAGTCTGGGTTTATAATTCCAAATGACCGACTGGCAATGGGCGGATCGGTTCAGGTGATCGTGAACAATTTCACCGATGCTCAGGCTGAGGTCCGAGAGCGCCAGATCGGAGAGAAGCGAGTGATTGAAGTGATGATCAAACGATTGAAGCAGGAGCTCAGCTCGGACATCCGAGATGGGCGAGGGGATTTTGTGCGGGCGATAGAATCAACCTACCGCCTCAGACGGTAAGCCATGAACGTTACTACAACCAACTCTTGGCCTGCTGAGCTACCGGCCCCCCGGTTGGATTACCATGGGGAGCCGTTCTACCAAAATCTGGTCAGCTCTGAAGAAGCTCCGATCATCCTTCGTTCAAAACGGTTCAATCGACCTTATCCAGTCATCCAGGCTGTTTGGGTTCTGACGAACGAACAGTTCAGAACCTTCGAGGATTTTTGGGAGACGGATCTTGGACAAGGAGTAGCTTGGTTCACTTTGGATCTCAGATATCCGAAGAACAGCTCTCTCTCGAATTGGGTGGTGAGGTTTGAGGGGGAATACCAAGCTGAGAAGCTGGACCAAGAACTCTGGCAGATCACCGCCCCTCTGATTTTACTCCATGAACTTTGAGACGAGACTCATAGAAGATGTCATCAGTCTGAAGAAGGATGTCAAGGAGATTCGAGAGTGCCTGCTGGGCGATCGAATCGCCGGCAGGCCGGGTCTGATTCAATTGATTGAGGACATCCGGAGAGAGATCTACGGAGATTCTAGTCGACACCAGATCGGGTTGATTGAGAGGCAGAGTGAACTTCAACAGATTCTAGAGGCTCTGGAGCGACAGAGAGAAGCCATACGTTGGATGGCAGTCGGATGGGCCGGTGCCATCTCGTTGATCCTTTCTATCGTGTCCTATTGGATCAGATACTTTCTAGGGAAATGAGACGAGTCTTCATCTACGTCAATGGCATCTTGACCTTCCCAGGCCGGAGCTCAAACTGGACTGGAAGGGCTGTCACCGCTACGCATCTCCTGACTCAAGCTCGAGCCGAGAAGGTAGAGTACCTCTCTTTCCCTACCCTCACGAGGCTTCTAGGACAGCGCCGGCGAGTCAACCGATTGATTCGAACCATTGGATTCTACCGGGGATGGAAAATCACTCTGGTAGGCCATTCCAATGGAGCAGCGGTGATCACAGATGCTCTTAAACGGCTGGATTGGTGTCCGATTGATGAGGTGATTCTGTTCAGTCCGGCCTGTGATGCTGATATGGAGCGCAATGGACTGGCTGCCGCGTTGCGTGGAGGGCGGTTGAACAGGGTTCGAATCTACATCGCCGGGAGAGACCGGGCGTTGAGGCTGGCGCTGTCTCTTCTAGGGAGACTGTGCGGATACGGTTCTCTCGGCTTCACTGGTCCTCGAAACTTCGTGAGCTCAGCGGTTCAGGTGTTCGAAAAGCCCAGTTGGAGACACAGTGAATGGTGGACAGACACCAACTTCCCTTGGACGATGGGTGAGATCTTAAGGAGAGAACTTGCTCTGAACCCCGGAATACAGTAGATTCTCTCAGAATGTCACTACCGACCTGGCCAACTTCGTTGCCTGCTCCTCTCTTGGAGGGGCACCGACTTTCCTCTTCGTCACGGAAATACGTGACAGAGATGGAGAGTGGAAGAAAGCGGATCCGTCGGCAGTTCGAAGACCTCCGAAAGACAGCCGAGGTCCAATGGACCCTCACTGAGGATCAGTTCTATACCTTCCGGTCATTCTTTCAGGACACTCTCCAGAACGGGACGCGGGCATTCACTCTGAATCTCTACGGAGAACCGCAGGAGGTTCGGTTCCTCCACGCCAGCTTCTCTTTTGATCATTCTGACAACCTCTTTCGAGTCTCGTCAGTTCTGGAGATTCCCCCGATCGTTCCGATCCCGACTGATCTCACCTTTACTTTCTCTCTGAATGGGGTGGCATATCGAGACACTGGAAGTCTGATCACCTTCGGCGCTTCGTTGAATGGAGTGCCAGTTGTCGAACGCGAACGATGAGATCTTCTCTACCACCAACCTACCCCAGCAGTTTGCAAGAGCTGCTGGTTCTTCAGCTCCGGCGGCGGGTGCCCACCCCTCCACCCCTCCGCTCCGCCCGCCGCCGGATTCACTTTCAACTTGGATTGACGTATGCCCTTCCGAATCTATTCTTCTGCTGATCCAGGTGCACCTTCTTTCACCGGTGCACAGGGTGATTTTGTCAGGCTCCTCAAGGCTGTTCTGGTGGATGGGTATGGACAAATCCCTCCTGCCGGGTGGTCTGCACCATTCGTAGATTTGCCGAATAACAAAATCGTCTTGCGCAACGGCGCATCTTCGATTGCGCGCTCGTATTTTCGCTTGGTGGAGGACATCAGCAACATTTACACTCGCGGCTTCCATGACATGACAGGTATTGATACCGGTACGGGTGGCTTCCCTTCGACGTCGCAAGTGAGTGGTAGCGGAATACAGACGGTACGTACTAGCTTCGGTACGAGTTGGAAGATTTTCGCTGATGAGCGAACCTGTCTTGCTCTCATCTTTGCTCCGGTGAGTCCTCCGCGATGGGTTCCATACTACATCGGCGACGTCATTCCTATAGACCCGGCAAACAGCATGGCCTCAGTCGTCCTCACATCCCGAGGATCAGCGGCGATCTCTGAGGCCTTTCATGTCTTTACCATAGCAGGCTCAGGAAGTCCCTACGTCACCGCCAATGGGTATATGAAAGGCACCGGGAGTGATCCCGTTTCTACGGGAATCAGTGGGGTGGGGTTTTTCGAAGGCACTGTCGTGGCTGGTGTGACCTCTCCATTTCGTGCCTTCTCCGGTCCTTCTGCGTTCATTGGTGGGAAAATATTCCTCAGGCCTTTTTATCTCATCAGTACGTCAGGATACAGCTTGTTGGTACGTTTGAGATTTGTTTACATCCCATTCCACAGTGCATTCAGTGATGGAGACACGTTTGGCGGAACTGGATTGCTTTCGACTAAGAGGTTCGTTGTACACCGTGTGGATGTGCAGGTCAGCGATCCAACCACCGGGGCCTGGGCCGTCTTCGAAACACAGAACCCGGATTGAGTATGGCTGAGTTGTCTCAGGTTGCTGAATGGTTCGGACTGCCGGAAGTCAACGCACCGCT
>Ga0068705_10002048_pt1 | contig 10122 bp, 10 predicted proteins | sample YNPMSTMetaG_FD_65631 | JGI IMG/M metagenome (GOLD analysis project Ga0068705, IMG submission 65631) | Anoxygenic and chlorotrophic microbial mat microbial communities from Yellowstone National Park, USA - YNP MS-T MetaG | ecosystem: Environmental > Aquatic > Thermal springs > Hot (42-90C) >... | reverse complement strand
CTCGGTGGGCTTGCCCTGGAAGAAGTGGCCGAAGAGGTAGAGGGGGGCGGCGACGAAGCCCAGGGCGTTCAAGAGGGCGGCCTTGAGGGCCATACCGGTGGAGACCTTTTCCCCGGGCCTAGGGCCCACGAGGCGGTTCACGGTCTGTACCAACCGGATTCTGTCCAGCACGCTGGCCACCAGGCTCAGGTGGCCCGGGTCGTAGACCTGTAGGTTGGGTGGGGTTTCCATCCCAAAATCCTAAGGCATGGGGGGAGGGGTGCGGAATGTCGGTTGTGTCAGTGCCAGATGCGTTTGTGTAGGGAAAAAAGTCCTGCCTAGGCCATTTCGGGCATCTGGGCCAGGGCCACCTGCCCCAAAGCAATGCCTCCATCGCCAGGTGGCACAGCCTGGTTCCAGTACACCTCAAAACCCCGCGCCCGCAGCACGTGTAGGGCCAGCCCGTGTAGCAGGCGGTTTTGCCATACCCCACCCGAAAGTGCTACGGCAGAAAGGCCGTGCAGCTCGCGCAGGTGCTGGGCCATACTGGCTACCCCTTCGGCCAGGGCGTGGTGAAAGTGTCGGGCGATTTTTTCTCTGGCAAAGCCCTTTTGCATGTCGGTCAGGATGGCCTCGAGCAAAGGGCGGTAATCCCACTGAGGCGGGTTGGTAGGCAGGATGGAAAGGGTATAGCGGGCCTGGGACTCCGGCGGGGCGCTGCGGGCTATGCCCTCGAGCCACATGGCGGCCTGCCCCTCGAAGTCCTGGCGGCTATGGAAGCCCAGCAGGGCGGCCACTGTGTCGAACAGCCGACCAACGCTGCTGGTGGACGGGATGGGCAGCCTCGAGGCCAGCAGCTTCAGCCCTTGCTCCACCGGGTGCTGGGGCAGGTGGTCTTCCCAGTGGCGCAGCTCCCGAACAAACCCCACCGCAGCCTGAGCCGGCAGCACGGCTGCGGCGTCGCCGCCCAGCAAGGGAGCGTAGCGCAAATGGGCCACCCGCCGCAGGCCCGTCTGCAGGGAACCCAGCATCACCTCGCCGCCCCAGATGGCCCCATCCAGCCCCAGCCCGGCCCCGTCGAAGGCAAACCCCAGCACCGGCTGGTCCCACAGGTGGTGTTCGGCCAGCACCGCAGCAATGTGGGCCTGGTGGTGCTGAACGGCCCGTTTGGGGCCGGGCAACTCGGCGGCGTACTGGGTGGAGGGGTAGTCGGGGTGCAGGTCGTGCACCACCAGGGTCTGCTCCAGATCCATCCGGTACATCTGGGTCAGGTCTCGGATGGTTTCGTAGAAAGCCAGGCGGGCCTCGAGTTCTTCCAGGTCGCCCAGATGCTGGCTCACAATCACCTGGCCGCGGGCAGCCAGGGCGATGCTGTTTTTGAGCATGGCCCCCAGTGCCAGAATGGGCCGCTGAAAGCGCTCCGATTGCAGGATGGGGGTCGGCGCGAAACTCCGCGCCCGGCGCAGCAGCATCGGCCTGCCATCGGCCAGGGCCGCTACCGAGTCGTCTACCCGGCGGGCAATGGGTCGCTCACCGACCAGAAAATAGTCGGCCAGCCCCAGGAGCTTTTCGATCTCCTCGTCGCGGTAGATCATGGGTTCACCCGAGCGGTTGGCGCTGGTCATCACCAGGAGGGGCGGGGCGCCCTCGGCAAAAAGCAGGTGCTGCAAGGGCGTGTAGGGCAGCATCACCCCCAGGTCGGGGCTGCCGGGGGCCAGGGCCTCGGGCAGCGGTTTGGGGCCTTTGGGCAGCAGCACGATGGGGCGCTCTGGGCTCTGCAAAAGCCGTTGGGCAGGCTCGTCCAGCTCGACGTAGCCCCATAGGGCCTCGAGGTCGCGCGCCATCAGGGCCAGGGGCTTGTAGCGTCGCTTCTTGCGGGCCCGCAAGCGCTCTACTGCCTCGGCGCGGGTGGCATCGCAGGCCAGATGGTAGCCGCCCAGACCCTTGATGGCCAGAATCTGCCCCAGGCGCAACAGCCGTGCGGCTTCCTCGATGGCCGGGTGCTGCGAGGCAATAGGCTGCAACTGGGCGTTCCACAGATGAACCTGAGGGCCGCACACAGGGCAGGCGATGGGCTGGGCGTGAAAACGGCGGTTGTAGGGGTCGTGGTACTCGGCGGCGCATTCCGGGCACATCGCGAAGGCCCGCATGGTGGTGTGGGGGCGGTCGTAGGGCAGTTGCAGGGTGATGCTGTAGCGGGGGCCGCAGTTGGTGCAGTTAATGAAGGGGTAGCGGTAGCGCCGGTCGCTGGGGTCGAAGAGCTCCTGCAAGCAGTCGGGGCAGAGGGTGAGGTCGGGGGAGATGCGGGTGGAAAGGGGGCCTTTGGCCTCGCTCTGGACAATGGCAAACCCACCGGGCAGGCGGCCTGGCTGCTGCTCTAGGATTTCCACCTGCTCGACCCGGGCCGCCGGGGGGGCCTCGGCGGAAATGGCCCGAACCAGGGCCTCCAGCGCATCAGGCGGCCCCGAGACCTCTATCAGAACGCCCTCGAGGTCGTTCTGCACCCAGCCCGAAAGCCCCAGGCGCGTAGCCAGGCGAAACACGAAGGGCCGGAAGCCCACCCCCTGCACCACACCCCGCACCCGCAAGCGCAGGGTCTGCGCCTCGGGGGGGCCAGATAGGTGGCACATAAGGGGCGCTAAACGCCGTGCGCGTTTTGGGGCATCACCCGCCCCAGAAGCGCAAACAGGTAGTGATACCAGTCCGGCATACCTGCCCCGCTTCTGGCCGAGACCTCCAGCACCCGGGCCTGGGGTGCGACCAGGCGCAGGTTTTCCAGGGCCCGTCTGCGGTCGAAGCCCAGCACTTCGGCTAGGTCGCTCTTGGTGAGGAGCACCAGGTCGGCCTCTTTGAAGACGCGGGGGTATTTGAGGGGCTTGTCCTCGCCCTCGGTGGTGGAAAAAAGCACCACTTTGGCGCTTTCGCCCAGGTCGTAGGCGGCGGGGCAGACTAGGTTGCCCACGTTTTCGATGAAGAGCAGCTCGAGCGCCTCGAGGTTCAGGGCGTCCAGAGCGCGGGCTACCATGGCGGCCTCGAGGTGGCACAGGCTGCCAGTCTGAATCTGCACCGCGGTGGCCCCACCCACCCGAAGGCGCTGGGCATCGTTGTCGGTAGCCAGGTCGCCCACGATGACCGCCATCTGCAGGTGGGGCGCAAGCTCCTGCAAGGTGCGCGACAGCAGGGTGGTTTTGCCCGACCCTGGCGAAGAAAGCAGGTTTAGGGTCTTGACCCTAGCCGCCTCCAGGCGCTGGCGGTTGGCGGCGGCGTACTGGTTGTTGAGGGCCATCACGCCCTTCTCCACCTGAATGCGCCGCCCGCGCTCCTCGGTGTTTTCGGCCAGCACCGACAGGCCAATCTCTATCTCTTTACGCTCGTTCATGGGCTCTCCTCTACTCTACCTCCAGGTAGTCCACTTCTAGCTCGAGGCCCTGCTCGAGGGTGGCGGTGGGCTGGTGGCAGCCTGGGCACAGGGCAATACCAAAGGGGCTTGCCACCTCAAACTCCTTCGCACACGCCTCGCAATAAGCCACCAGCGGCACCCACTGCACCGCCAGCCGGGCCTGCTGGGCCAGGGTTCCTTGCTTGGCGGCCTCAAAGGCGAACTCGAGGGCCTCCTTTTCCACCCCGCTCAGGGCCCCCACCCGCAGGCCAATCTCGCGGATGGCGCGGGCCCCTTCGCGGCGGGCGTAGGCCTCGGCGATCTCGAGGATGCTTTTAACCAGACCCAGCTCATGCATGGTTGGCCTCAGGATGTGGGGCGTTTGCGTTTTCGGGCTGGTGTTCGGGCTTGGGAACCGGCACCACTCCCAGCGAGGCCAGCTCCTTCAACACCACCCGTTCCAGGACATCCAGCCGCGCTTCAATAAGCGGACTCAGCCGGATTTGCAGGTTTGCGCTCACCTCAGCCAAAGCGCTGACCCCAATGGCAATAAAGGTGGTGGTAGGCAGGTCGCCGTGCAGCTCCATGGCCCTCAACAGCTCGGGCATCTCCCACTCGTGGGAGGAGAGCTTGCCGTACTGAATGGCACTGGGGATGTCGTGCAGGGTAAATCGGTAAACTTCACCTGGCTCTGCCGCTACGGCATCCACAATAATTACATGCTCGCGGCCCGAAAGCAGGGGCAGCAGGTTCCAGGCCAGGGTTCCGCCATCCACAACCTCGAGGCGGTCGGGAAAAGCGTATTTTTCCTGGAGCCGGTTGACCAGCACCACCCCCACCCCTTCGTCGCCATAAAGGAGGTTGCCCACGCCCATTAGTAAAATCTCAGCAGCCATCCGCCTATCCTTTGCAAATCAGTATCCCCAGTCAATCCAGGACAGGTGTCCCTGGGAATCATTCCGTGTCGAAGGATGTTTTCGGTTTACATCGCTCTATCTCCTAACCCTTCGAGCCGCCTAGCAGTCACCACAGGAGGGGAGACGGTCGGAAGCTCAGGGCAGTTGCAGAGGCCCGTCCCGACTTTCGACCCTTGATGTTACTTCTGCGGTTGAATGTCCTCGTGCGGTTGAATGTCCTCGGCTTTGTAGCCCGAGACCATCGTCTCCAGAATCATGGTGCGACTGCGAATCGAGTACCAGGCCACCATGTAGATGTGTACCACCGTAAACACAATCATCACCCACATCATCCAGTGATGGTAAATCCGCACATTGGCCAGACCACCCAGGGCGACCTCGAGGGGCTTCAGCACCTGCCCCGTCCAGCCAGCCAGCCCGCTGGTCTGGTAAGGCGCGGCCAGGATCAGACCGGTCAGAATGACCACAACTAGACTGATGTAGAGCACGATGTAGGTCAGGTACTGCATGGGCCCATAGTTCGAGTAGATGTACGTGGGGTGTTCTCGCCGCAGCAACAGGTAAAAGGCTAGCTGGTCACGCCAGGCCCGCCAGTCAAACAGGATGCGCCCCATGGCAACTTCGGTTCCAATTCCCAGCCTGGGGCCGGGTTGGATAAAAAAGAACTCGTAGATACGGATCAGGGTAAGAACCAGCAGTATCCAACCAGCCGCGATGTGCAAGCCGCGAATGTTGGCTTGCAAAAAGTTGAGGTAGGTAGGCAGGTTGGGATCGGTTACCAGAAAGGGGTTGGCTATGTAAAAACCACTTATGGTCAACCAGACGATCAAGACCACTCGCAACCAGTGCGAGATGCGGGTAAAACGCCCGAAGATGTAGCGCAAATGAACCGGGCCATGGGTATTGATGTACGCCATCGCATCCCCCTATACGGTAATCTTCAGATGAGCTATCTCCTGGCCCTTAGGGTCGAGCAGGTGCACTGCACAGGCCAAGCATGGATCGAAGGAGTGGATGGTACGCAGGATTTCCAAAGGCTTCTTGGGGTCGGCCAGTTTTTGCCCGGTCAGGGCCGCTTCATAGGCCCCAACCTGGCCTTTAGAATCCTTGGGAGAGGCGTTCCAGGTAGAAGGAACCACCGCCTGGAAGTTCTCGATCCGCCCATTTCTGATGCGAACCCAGTGAGAAAGTGAGCCCCTGGGCACTTCAGACAAGCTGAAACCATCACCATCTTTGGGCAGGTACGGCGTGAAAAAGCGCTCATCACCCTTGGAGACGTTAGTCACCAGATCGTTCACCAGCGTTGGCACAAAATCGGCCAGTAACTTGGTCTCGAGCCCTCGAGCCACCGTACGCCCTAACGTGGAGTACCAGAATTTGAAGGGCACCCCGATACGGGCAGTGTAGCCGTCCATCAATTTCTTGATGGGCTCACTGCCTGCGGCATAGCCCACTATAAAGCGAGCTAGTGGCCCCACCTCAACCGCTATCCCATCGTAGCGTGGGCTCTTGAGCCAGGAGTACTTACCCTCCACCTTGAGCTTCCCATCGGCCTCGAGGCCAGTGTACTGCGGGTTGGTCTGCCCTTCGAAGGGGTGCAAGGCCACCTGGTCTCCTTCATAGGTATACCAGGAGTGGGCAATTTCTTCGGTAATCTTCATGGGGTCTATGGGCAGCACCTTGGATAGGTCGCGGTTAAGAATAAGACCCTTGGGAAAGAGGAAGCGTCGATTTTCCCACTCCTCCTCGTCCAGCGGCAGCCCACCAACAGACATATAGTTCTTCAAGCCAGCTCCATCACCTCGGAGGGCTTCGTCCTTGTACCGGGTACCCATCATCACCAGATCGGGTAGGTATGCCCGATCGATGAAGTCCTGGGCCTGCTTGAGCATAAACAGGTATTGTCCGATTCGTTCAGCGCTGAGCGCGTCCCGCACTGAAGTCACGCCGCCCACAATCAGGCTTTGGGGGTGCGGAGTTTTAGCTCCAAAAATAGCCTCCATCTGCGACATAACCCGCTGCACTGCAAGTGCATCAAGGTAGTGCGAGGCCATGATCAAGTTTTCCTCTGGCGAGAGTTTGTAGGCAGGGTGTCCCCAATAAGCTCCCGCAAAGGGGCCCAACTGACCACTCTGGACGAACTTGCTTAGACGTTGGATTACCAGCGCATAATGGCTCTCAGAAGCATTGTAGGGATTGGCGTGGTATTGCTTAGCAATCTGAACCGCCTTAGCAGGTGAGGCGCTCAGGGCAGAAGCTATATCGAACCAGTCCACCCCGTGCAGATGATAAAAGTGCACCACGTGGTCGTGGATTACCTGAGCGCTCCATAGCAGATTGCGTACCAGACGGGCGTTGGGCGGAATGCGTACCCCGTAGGCCCGCTCTACCGCCTCAGTACTGCGCTCGTAGTGCTGATAGGTGCACACTCCACAGATGCGTTGGGTAAAAGTGGCCAGATCGCGGGGGTCACGCCCCTTCATTATCAACTCGATTCCTCGGAAGGCCGTCCCTGAGCTGTAGGCCTGGGTAATCGTACCTCGCTCGTCCAGAGCTGCTTCAATACGAAGGTGTCCTTCGATGCGGGTAATAGGGTCTACCACGATACGTGCTGCCATAGCTTACTCCTTAGGCTTTTGCATGGATTCACTCTTGCGGTTCTCGAGGGCCGAGCGCACCATTGTGGCTACCGCATGAGCCGTAATGCCCACCGCAGCCGCACCCAGCGCCCACACACCAACACGGTCAGCCGTTGCATCACTTACCATTGGCTGTGCGTAAACCCGGTTGGCTACCGGTTCATAGAAGGGGGTCATGGTGTCCCAAAAATTGGGTTCAGCGCAGCCCACACAGCCGTGCCCCGCCATAATGGGCCAAGAGGTACCCTGGTTGTAGCGCACCACCCCGCAATTGTTGTAGGTAAAAGGACCCTTGCAACCCACCTTGTACAGGCAGTAGCCTCGCTTGAGGCCTTCAAGGTCGGCCCAGCTTTGCACAAATTCGCCTGCATCGAAGTTGCCACGCCGCTCGCATTTGTCATGGATGCGTGTGCCATAGGCCCAGATGGGGCGGTCGTAGGCATCGAGCTGGGGAACCCGACCGAACATTACTAACTCTAGAATGGTTCCCACAATATTGGTTGGGCTTACCGGGCAGGCCGGCAGGTTAATGACTGGGGTATTGATGTTGTTGGCTCTAAGGAAAGGCTTGATCCCTGTAGCCCCGGTGGGATTGGGCTGTGCCATGGGTATGCCCCCATAGGCCGCGCAGGTGCCCGCGTTAATCACATATTTGGCATCACGGGCAATGCGCTTGACCAGCTCGGTGCCCCGCTCGCCTTTGTGGCCTATGGTCAGAAAAATGCCATCCTGGGCTAGTGGCAAAGAGCCCTCGAACACTACGATGTACTGGCCTTTATATTTCTTGATGCTCTCCTCCAGCACCGCCTCGGCCTGATCGCCCGCTGCTGCCATCAGCACTTCGGAATACTCCAACGACAGCAAGTCCAGAATGATGTCTTCAACTCCTGGGTTGGCACTACGCAAAAGGGCTTCGGAGTTGCCCGTGCAGGACTGCAGCTCCTGCCAAATGACAGGAAGGCGCGGGGCGGCTTCGGCTGCTTTAGCCACGCGTCCGGTAAAGCTAGGGGGAAGCCCTAGGGTTGCGGTCATCATCGCGGCCCATTTAACGAAGTCGCGACGGCTGAAACCATGTTTGCGCAGGGCACGATGCAGGGGAGAATCGGCCTGAGGCTGCAGAAGGGTTTCCAGATTTCTATCAGCCTCAGCCAGCAAACGTGCTTCGTTTGCTGGATCTATTGGCTGGATCAAGTTTGGGTCGAAATCTTTGTACATGCGTTCTGTGCACCTCCTGTTTGTCGCTTATGTTGCTTGTTTGGGCCATAAGCACACATCATCCTTTCGGTTCCCAGCAAGCAACTCAGCTTTTTTTTGGAACCTAGCAGCTAGTCAATAGTTTAGGTTTTATCGCCAAAAAACACCAGAGACATCTGTCCCCTATATCTGCATGTTCGATTCGCCCAGGTTACGCAACCAGGAGTGTGAACCCACTCAGAACGAGACCCTCAGCACGGCTTTTTTATCACTAACCAAAAACCTCGATCGGTAAGGCCAAAAATGGCAACAGTCAGATTTGGCTAAAGCCAAACGTTTGAAGAATATCGTCCTGTGCGTATTTCAGAAAATACCATACCGACCTACTTTTTTTCCTGCTACCCCTAATCAGGGTTCAAACGGCTCTTCTATGATGAGTTCAAACTCTTGATAAATCTGATGTGGAAGGTGCGGAATATAGGCTCATGATGCGGGGCCTCGAGCTCCGTGCATACAACCCCACTCCGGGAGCGGATCGGGGTATTTCTGTAAAGCCTTTAGCCTTGACTGGACTTGAGCATTTGAGCAGGGGTATCCATTTCGGCCAGGGGCAATACCTCGTATTTTGCAAAGTTATATACGGGCGCCATGGCCAGCAAACGCTCGAGCTCTTCGTTTGAGTCTACATCGTAAATCCAGGCTCCACCGTGTTTGCCCACAATATGGTAGCGCCCTACCAGCTTACCCCGTTCACGGAGTTTGTGGGCATACTCGGGCATTCTCATGATCACGCTGGCAAAATCAGCGCGCATTATCGAGAGATCGAGTTCCCACAGCACTAGAAATTTCATTCCCATTACGCCTCCTAAACAACAAGATAGCAGCCTTAAAGTCGCCAGGTAAGTTATGTTTGTCAACTAGACAAAACCTCCACTGTAAGGGTACGTTTATTAGCTATCCTAAACTCGCACGCTCTGGTTTGCAGAACCTCCACAAAATCCCATAATGGGCGAGTAATACCTGGGGCTCGAGGGGCCAGAATGATTATCTGTCCACCTTTGAAGCCAAGTCATCGCCATAAAGCAAACCAGGTGGGACTAACGTACCTTGCCCCAAGCAGCCCTGGATAGTGTAAATAAAATATGTTTAGAGAGTTGGTGGCTTGGCAGATTCATGCCGCGTTTAAATCCAGTGCAAAAATTGCAACCCAGACCTTACAGAATACCTGCACCTTTTCCAGAGTGGTACCAGACAAACCCGCGCTTGTTTGGTACGACCGAGGCCAGGCTCCAGGCAGATGACTTTAATCTGCCCTGAAACAGGGAGGTAAAGAAAAGATGTGTTTGGGAATACCGTATGAAATTGTGGAGATAGTAGATCAGGACAGTGCCGTTCTTAAGTTGGGCAACACTACGCGGCACTGTTTTATTGGACTACTTGAAGACGTGCAGGTAGGCGATTGGGTGCTGTTGCATGCAGGTCAGGCCATCGAGAAGATTAGTGCTTCCGAAGCTCAGGAAAACTTGAAACTTATTCACTTATACATGACTGGCGAAACAGCAGAGGACTCCACATGAACGGACTTTTTGCGTTTATTGAGCAGATGGAGGCCCATTCTCAAGAGGCCAAGGCTCTAGTAATCCCTCTGTTGGAGAACCTGGATTCCGAGCTTCCTTGGACCAGCAGCAATTTCTGGGCCTTGTACCAGATGCGTCACCAGCACGACCCAGTCATTCAGCAAGCTCTTGAGCACCTTAGACAGTATGCAATTCCCCTGCTCGAGTACGAAGAACAACTCGCCGACTTGGACTTAGAAACCTTTACTGAAAAAATGGCTCAAATCGAACAACGCTTTTGGGAGGAGTGCTATACCCAGGCACGGGTTTTGTCGAACGAAACCGAAGCCTCGTTGTTCTTACCCCAATTCGGAAAAGCCACCAGCCACATTCCCCCAAGCTGCGCCAACAGGAGACGCCAAGCGGGGTTGTGCTCCATCAGCTTGAAGAGACCATAG
>Ga0068705_10002043_pt1 | contig 10125 bp, 8 predicted proteins | sample YNPMSTMetaG_FD_65631 | JGI IMG/M metagenome (GOLD analysis project Ga0068705, IMG submission 65631) | Anoxygenic and chlorotrophic microbial mat microbial communities from Yellowstone National Park, USA - YNP MS-T MetaG | ecosystem: Environmental > Aquatic > Thermal springs > Hot (42-90C) >... | reverse complement strand
TTTAAAAACGACCATTCTCAAAAACCAAACCTCATCGCTGCCGGGGACACATAGTTACCACGGGCACACGATGAGGAGGAAGACTCATGACCTGAAGTCGAAAACCGAAACGCCTAAGCGCTACGAAGCTCTGCAATCACTGGCTTGCAACTGATTCGCCACCGGCCATCGAGCCCATGGCGCCCCAAACACCGTACGGGCTCGGCCCCCCACCGGTTCCCGGCTGACGAGCCGCCAAGTTTCCCGTATCGATTGTCTCGCTGAAAAATCTCACCGAACCGTCCATCAATAGCCCGTTGACGCCGCCAGGGTGATAACTGGATGGCGAAAAAATCCCCCATTCCCAACTATTAGCTGTTCCCAAGCACGACGGTGAGTTGGGCGGAAGAACAGTGGTCACACCATTCCAATAGGGCCGCCCGTCGGCCCAGCGCCGGCCAACGGCCTTCTCGCTGTGGATCGTGTAACCGCTTGCGTACATCCCGTTCTGGCCTTTGGTCGCTAGGCAGAGCGTCGGATTCTGATCGATTCCCGACAGGTTGGCCACGCCATCGCCCTTGATCGCACCACTGCGGGTGTAAATACTTCTTTCAACCATACCGATGGTATTGCTGGAACCATCGATAATATCCGAAAAGCTACACCAGTATTGATGTGCGAATGGTCCCCGATTCGGCCTGTCGTAGGCGTTACGGTTGATATGATCCCCAACACTGAACATGTAATTATTGAAAGCCTGTTCGCTGGCAGGATTCTGCTTCCCATAGGCCGGGTCTGAGGGACAAAGCAAGGCCGGTGTTTGCTGGCGGAAGGGTGGATAGTCTGTCCGCCAGGCGGCTGGTCCGAACGGATTCACCCGCGTTCCATTGTTAAGTGTGCCGCCGGCAACGATCTGATCCCACAAGGCCCGCTGTTCAAGAAACGGAAGTAACGGAATGAGACCACACAACTGAGTATTATTTCCGTCATCCCAGGGATTTGTTCCTTGTGTGCCCGCTTTCAAGGCCACAAAAACCTTGTGGACGTCATGATAATTGTGAAGAGCTAACCCCAGTTGCTTCAAATTGTTGGTACACTGACTTCGGCGGGCAGCCTCCCTTGCGGCCTGAACCGCGGGCAGCAATAACGCGATCAGGATACCAATGATCGCAATAACAACCAACAATTCGACGAGTGTAAAAGCTCGTCTATTCTTCGACAGAAAGCACAACATAGCGTTCCTCCGATAACTTTCACTCAACCAATTCTTCACAAAACGCAACCAACGACAACAAACTCCTCTCGCCTTGCGGTGTGAAGGCACCTTCTGCAACCTGCACCCAAAATGTCTTCCCGTCTCGTCGCGCCAGATATAACCAGTCTTGCGACTGGCAGCGCCTGCCTGGAAGGAAGTTGCAAATTGGGGGAAAAAGCAGAGTCGAATTTTGTGGCGAAATCCAGAGAATTTTCATCCCTGCTCAAGCAATATAGCTTGCGCTCACCAATCTGTCAACTTTTTAGCGTGTGGGTTGAGGCCAAAATCTTCAGCCCAAAAATTAACAATGAATTCCGTGAGCGATTCGATCCGAATTTGCCCTCGGAGGAACCCGCTCGTCGCGTCCGCGGCGCCACGTTCGATCATCCATCCCACTTCGGTGGACCTGACAAGCAGGTCCCTCCGAATCGTCCTCTGGAGGGACCCGCTCGTCGCGTCCAATCCGCAACACATTGGTCGGAATGAGGCATGAATCGCTCTGCGCCTTTTCCTTCTCTGGATTTGGGGCGCGGGACTTGCTAAGTTAGAGTGTGAGGTGTGTCTCATCGTTTCACAGAGGCTGTACGGCGTACATGCGGAGGGAGCGTGTCCTGACAATCTGCGGGTTCGGCGGTCATGACGATTGAGCAATTCGTCGATCTATTGAAGCGAAGCCAGTTGATCGAAGCGGATCAATTGCAGAAAGTGCTGAAAGAGCACCTGCCGGCTATTCATGATGATGCACTCACCGCCGAAGTCCTGGCGGAAAGGTTGATTTCCGCAGGACATTTGACCCGTTGGCAGTGTGACAAACTCCTGGAGGGACGCTATAAGGGGTTCTTTCTTGGCAAATACAAGCTGCTCGATCACCTTGGAACAGGGGGAATGAGCAGCGTCTATTTGGCTGAGCATGTTCTCATGCAGCGGCGGGTGGCGATCAAGGTGTTGCCGAAACACCGTGTTCAGGACGCCTCGTATCTCGCTCGCTTCTTACGGGAGGCAAAGGCGGCGGCTGCGCTGGATCATCGAAACATTGTGCGGGCATATGACGTCGATCATGATGGGGTCAATCATTACCTGGTCATGGAATATGTGGAAGGGCAGGATCTGCAACGGATAGTTCGGGAACGTGGGCCGCTCCCATTCCAGGAAGCTGTCGAATATATTCGTCAGGCAGCCGAGGGTCTTCAGCATGCCCACCAGGCGGGGCTGATCCACCGGGATGTCAAGCCTGCGAATCTGCTTGTGGATAAGAATGGGACGGTCAAGCTACTGGACCTCGGCTTAGCCCGATTTACGGATGACGAACGCGGTTCGCTGACCATCGCTTACGACGAGAACGTGCTGGGAACGGCGGACTATCTGGCGCCGGAGCAAGCGGTAGATAGTCATCGGGTGGATCATCGGGCCGATATCTATGGCCTCGGTTGCACCCTCTACTATTTGTTGACCGGTCATCCTCCGTTCTGCGAAGGGACGTTGGCGCAGCGGATTATGAAGCATCAGCGGGAAGCTCCGCCCGACATACGGATCGATCGGCCTGATGTCCCACAAGATTTGGTGGCGATTTGTCTAAAGATGATGGCGAAGAAGCCTTCGGAGCGTTATCAAACGGCGGCGGAAGTTGCTCAGAGTCTTCGGTTATGGCTCATCAACCATGGCTACGAAGTTCCGGCAAGTGATACCCGGTTGCCAAAGCCAGTACGGTCTGTCGCGACAGTGGATGCGCGGGTCGGAGAGGCAACAGTCCGTCGCGGACTCGTTTCGGCAAAGGCCCTCCCGGAGACACCTCAGCAGGCCGTTCAGAAGGCGCCACAAACAACGAAGGGTGTGGGCATCGCCGAAGATAAACAGCATGCACCCAATCCTGCCGTACCTGTTGCGAAGCCGTTGGAGGCGGCCAATACCCTGCCGATTGCCAAGCCGCTTATCGAGACGGTGCCGATTCCGCAGGAAATTGTGCGGGAAAGTGACACGCCCGCGGCGGAAATGACTTTTCCTATTTCATTGCCAACGGAAGAGGATCCCAGATTGGCCTTGATTCGCGGGGGGCGATCGCGACGCGCCCCGCCAATGCCTCTGTGGGTCTGGATCGTCATCGTTGGGGGCGTTCTGGTTGCCGTAGCCCTGGCCATTGTCCAATTCCTGCGGCGGTGATTTCTGGGCTGCGCATAACTCGGCTTTTGTGTTCAGCGGTCAGGCCCTATAATTTCGCAAAGAAGGCGATTGTTTTCATGCTGGGTGTCCCACGGACGTGCTTGCAGAAGCCGAATCTACAGATTGTGTTGAATATCTAAACTTATGAAAGAAAAACATAAGATTCTGATCGCTGATGACAACCCCACGAATGTGGAGCTTTTGGAAGCCTACCTCTGCGACTGCCCATGCGAGGTCGCCGTTGCAAATGACGGATTAGAAACCCTCGCCTTGGCCCAGAAGTTCCATCCGGACCTGATCTTGCTCGATATCATGATGCCCAAGATGAGCGGGTTCGAGGTGTGTCACAAACTCAAGAGTGATCCCGCCACAAAAGACATCATGATTCTTATGGTGACAGCATTAAATGAACTGGGGGATATCGAGCGGGCAGTGGCGGCGGGGTGCGACGATTTTCTGAGTAAACCCATCCATAAACTGGAACTACTCAAACGCGTCGAGAATATGCTAAGGCTGCGGCAAGTCACGGATGAACTGGCTCGTCTTCGAGCGTATATTGACGCGATGGAAGAAACACCGCCAGGAAAACGCGGCAAAAGCGAATAGGACTGCCGGCCACCATGCAAATCCCCCGCTGAGCGGTATCTCTGCGGCAAAAAGCTGCCCAGCGGTGGACTTTCGTCATTCCCTGGGCTAAATTAGGGCACGGAAATCACGGAAAATACGAATCCGATTTCAATTGCCTGAGGGGAGGAGACAGCGATGCTCAAACACCATTTCACGATCTGCTTGCTGGGGGTCATTCTGTTCTGTTCATCCGGCCAGGCGATTGCGGCGACGCAAGGCCAGACGCAACCATGGAACGTCATTTTTATGCTGATCGATGATTTGGGTGCAACGGATTTCGGATGCACGGGCAGCCGCTTTTACGAGACCCCGAATATCGATCGGTTGGCATCCCAAGGGATGCGGTTTACCCAGGGTTACGCGGCTTGCACGGTGTGTTCGCCGACTCGGGCAGCTGTCATGACAGGAAAATATCCGGCGCGACTCCATATCACTGACTGGATCAAAGGACACAATCGCCCCAAGGCCAAGCTCCGGATTCCCGACTGGACAATGTACCTCCCCCTTGAGGAGATCACAATTGCCGAGCGTTTGCACGCAGCGGGCTATGTTACGGCTCATGTTGGGAAATGGCATCTTGGCGACGCTCCCTACTATCCCGAACATCAAGGATTCGATCTCAACGTTGGGGGAACGCACATGGGTGCGCCGGGCAGCTATTTTTGGCCGTACGGCACCGGAGAGCGACGGGTCCCGCTGGAAGGTGGGCAAGAAGGGGAGTACCTCACCGATCGGCTCACTGACGAGGCCATCCGTTTTATTGAGGCACATCGTGAGCGTCCCTTTTTCATGTATTTTGCCCATTATGCTGTTCATACTCCGTTGCAGGCCAAGCCAGAATTGGTGGCACATTATGAGAAGAAGGTGGCCGAGGCTCAAGCCCGAGGCGATGATCTGGACGGACAGCAATGTCCCGTCTATGCCGCCATGATTCACTCGCTTGACGAGAACGTGGGGCGACTCATGGATTGTCTGGATCGGCTCGGAATTGCCGAGCGAACGGTCGTCTTTCTCACCTCGGACAATGGTGGCCTTGTGCTGCCGGCGTGTCAGAAGAGGCCGGTCACGCACAATATCGGCTTGCGGGCGGGCAAAGGTTCGGCCTATGAAGGCGGAGTTCGCGTGCCCTGGATTGTCCGCTGGCCCGGCGTCGTTGCCCCAGGAAGTGTGTGTCATGAACCTGTCATCAGTATCGATGCTTATCCCACAATTCTGGAAATAACGGGAGTCGCCGATGCTGAAGATCACCACTCTGATGGCATTAGCATTGTTCCTCTGCTGACACAACAGAAAGTATTTGCAAAAAGGGCCATCTATTGGCACTATCCGCATTATCACCCGGGTGGCGCCACCCCCTACAGCGCCGTGCGCGATGGCGACTGGAAATTGATCGAATTTTTTGAAGATAACCACGTCGAGCTTTATAATCTGAAGGAAGATCCGGAGGAATCCCAGGATTTGGCCGGCCGAATTCCAGAAAAGGCCGAGTCGCTTCGGACGCAATTGCATCGTTGGCGCGAAGAGGTCAAAGCACAATTGCCAACACCTAACCCCGATTACCAGCCCGAGTAATCCTGACCAGCCGAAAACGTTCAACAAGTGTCATCTGGCAATCGCTGTTTCTAACGTGTTCGCGTTGATAGGGTCTTTCTTGAAAGGAGTGACCACATGAGGACGAGGCTTTGGGTGAGTGCGTTCTCTTGCCGTAACTTCCCTGGCGGAGGAGGGATGGATAACAATTCCCATCGAAAAGGGGCTGCCAGGGTGGAAGCTGAAGGGCACATCTGAGCAAAGCAAATGGGCGGTCGGCACCGCTGCGGTCGATCCTGCGGACCCAAAATCGCTGGTTTGTCGCCCGGGCGGCAATGAACTTGTTAATGTCGGATCGCGTGGTGTGGATATTTTTACGGAACAGACCTTCGGCGACGCGATCATCGAGCTTGAGGTCATGGTTCCCCAGGGTTCGAACTCCGGGATTTATGTGATGGGCGAGTATGAAATCCAGGTCCTGGATAGCTTCGGAAAAGAAAAACTAGGCATGGGAGACATGGGAGCCGTTTACAGCATGGCCGTCCCAAAGGTCAATGCCTGCAAAAAACCGGGAGAGTGGCAGAAATATGTCATCGAATACCGTGCCCCAAAATTTGACGCCACCGGAACCAAGGTTGCAAATGGCAGGCTTGTGAAGGTCGTTCTCAACGATCAGGTCATCCATGAGGACCTCGAACTGACGTCCCAGACGCCGGGCGGGGTCAGCGGGAAGGAAGCACCGCGTGGCCCTCTCATGTTCCAGGGCAACCATGGCCCAGTGGCCTATCGCAATATCCGGATTAAGCCGCTCAACTAAGACCTTTGGGTCAGTAACTCGAAAGGCTTTGTGCCGCCGAGAAAAAGAAAGCCCCTCCTCAATACTTGCGAGGAGGGGCTTCATGTTTCTGTTATCGCTTCAAGTGGCTTGTCCACTCCCCAGCCTTCTCGCCGTTTAGAAGCCCGCCTGTCTCCAACGGCTCAGAAGCTAACCTCGCACTCCGGCAACGACTTACGAAGCTGGGCGACGCCGTCTTCGGTGTATCCACTTTGATCCACGGATAGCGTCTTCAAGCTCTGCAGCTTGGAAAGTACGGGATTGGCAGCGTCCGTCACCTTGTTGCACTCTTTAATGGATAAGACCTTGAGTTTGCTTAGACCCGTGAGATGACTCAACCCGGCATCGCTGATCGGCGTTCCGTCAAAAATCAATTCTTCCAAGTTGGTCAACTTGCCCACGCTTTCCAGGCCAGTGTCTGTAACCTGCGTATGCCAGAGATCCAAAATCTTCAAATTGGGGAAATTCAGCAGGGCCAAGGCCGTTTCGTCGTCAGCCTGCGTCTCGGCGAGGTCAAGCTCTTCCAGGTTCTTGCAGTCGGTCAGTTCTTTCAGGCCGTGACCCGCGATGTACAGTCCTCGCAAAAAGAGTCGCCGCAACTTTGTAAACACCTTCAACTTGGCAACGCCATCGTCGGTAACACCATAACACCGCATCAGATTAAGGCTCTCAAGGTTCGTCAATTTGGTCAGAGATTCGATGCCTTGATCCGTGACACCGCTGTCTTCCAAGGCGAGATCTTTAAGGTTGGAAAACTGGGCGATCACGGCAACGCCGTTATCTGTGACAGACGGCTGATTTCGGAGCTTTAAGGCACGGAGTTCCTTGAGGTCTTTAATCGCCTCGAGACCGGCGTCGGTAATCATCACGCATCCGCGGAGATCAAGACTGCGGAGGTTCTTTAGCTGGCCAACATAGGCCATCCCGGCATCGGAGAAGTTGTTATAAAGCAGGATCAATTCCTGAAGATTCGTCAGGTTAACGAGATGCTGCAACGCCTCGTCTGTGAGGTTGGTACTGCGCCGCAGGTTGAGTGATCGCAAGCTGCTGATCTGGCCGAGAAACTTCACCCCGTCATTGGTGATACTCGTATTTTCCAGAATCAGCGACTGAAGTTGGGGCAATTTCGTCAATTCCTGAATACCCGCGTCGTGGATCTCCGCCCCCCATAAGCTCAACTTTTGGATTGTTGGTATCTTGGCTAGCAGGGCCAGGTCCTCGTCGGTCGTTTGTCGCTGGAAGAGATCGACGCTGCGGGGATTCTTGTTTTCATCGAATTCAATTCTTCCCCCGAGTTCCTGGATACGTTTTTCCAGGGCTTCGACGTCTGCCCGATCAACCTGTGGTTGTCCCTCCGCCCGAGTCGTGCCTTCAACTCTCCCAGCCTCGTGTGGCTTTTCCGGTGTCTGAGGTTTCGGACACCCGGCAACTGCAACCATCAGCAGACTACAAAGAAGAACGTTAAGGAGGACGGACTTCCGCATGAATCACCTCTCCAGCGAACACATCTTCACTTTCGCCATTCGCGGTCATTGAGATGGGGCATCTGTGATCAAGCCCCGTCTCTTACCGCGGTTTCCTAAACCCTTTACGTTAGCATGTGATCGGAGTGTTCGCAAATGGGGCGTCCGCTGTCCTCAGGGCAGACGGTCAGTTGTCGATACGCAAGACATTGAACACATATCCACGACGAAAGCCTTTGAATTCGTTATCATAAACAAAAGTCATCAAGTTTCCGCAATAGTTTTTCGACAGATGGGCATATCGTTAATCAAGCCAATCATAGGCCAAAGCTCCTGCCAAAAGCAAAGGGAAATTCCAGATGAAAAAGCGCTCTCACGTGGTATCAATGTTTTATATGTTCGTTGTTTTGGTCAGTGCGTTTTTCTTTGACGGCGGGCTTCTTGCTCAGACGAACACTTCTCAGGATTCGACGTCTCCGCGAGTCTTCCGCGTGAACGTCGCTGACCTCATTGACAAAGCAGCTGAAAACACCGATTGCACATCAGCGATTCAGCGGACGATGGACGAGATGTCCCGACGCGGCGGAGGGATTGTTGAAATCCCGGCGGGAAAGTATCGAATCAACGGCCATCTGGTCGTTCCGGCGGATGTGACCCTCCAGGGCGTTCTGCAAACAGCTCCGACCACTCAATGGGGCAAATGGCAAAACGTCGGTGGATCGGTTCTCCTCGCTTATGAAGGGCGTGGTTCAGAAGAAGGCGAGCCTTTCATTCGCCTCGCTGGTCGTCATGCCAGCATTAAGGGATTGACCATCATCTATCCCGAATGGAAACAGACAGATGTCCCGCCGGTTCCTTATCCGCCATGTGTCGGTTCGTTTAATACCGAGAACGTTTCCATTCAGGATTGCCTTTTTGTCAATCCCTATGAGGCAATTCACCTGGTCCGTGCTCACCGTCATCTGGTTCGCAACGTAACCGGTTATCCCATCAAAAGGGGCCTCTATGTGGACGAGTGCTATGACATTGGAAGGGTCGAAAACGTGCACTTCTGGCCATTTGGGTTGTCCTATCGTCCAAACGATCCCTATTGCCAGTGGATCAATCTCAACGGTGTGGCCTTTGAATTCGCTCGTACCGACTGGCATTACGTATATAACACGTTTTGCTTTGGTTATGGCATCGGCTACAAATTCTCGAAGTCGTCGCGGGGGAGTGCCAACGGAAACTTCCTCGGTATTGGAACCGATTGTTGCCAGCGGGCCGTCCTGGTTGAAGATACCCAACCTCCGGGACTGCTGATTACGAACGGCGAATTTGTCGGTCGTTGGGGGAGCAAGGACTCCATAACTCTGGAGGTGTCGCCTGATGCCACAGGCCGAGTCAGCCTGATGAACTGTTCTTTTTGGGGGCCAATTGACCGTTGCGTCTGGCTGCGAAGCCCGGAGGTCCAGATGACGTTGATGGCGTGTCATTTCTGCCAGTGGGATGTGGCACAACGAGGTTCGCCCGCAATACAACTTGATGCCGGTCGCGCCACAATCCAGGGTTGCTCATTTGATCAAGACACGTCATTTGATATAACGATTGCCCGGGATGTGCGATCAGTCCTGGTTGTCGGAAACCAAGCGACGGGCGAACTCCGTGTTGAAAATCAGGCAGGACAGCGCGCCCAGATTGGTCTCAATTCTGTTGATCCGATCGCCTGGGCAGAGGAAGCGAAGGCTCATTATCAAATTGAAATCGGGCATCCTGGTGATGGGCGCTACCTCATCGGTTGGTACGGGGCGGAGCGAGGCCCGCGCCCTTTTCGTTGGACCGGTGGTTGTTCACGCATGCTTTTGCCAGTGGTTCCTGATCGCAAATATCAAATGACAATCACGGCGGAGTTACCAAAGGCCTTGCAGGATGCGGAAGTCAACCTTGTTTGCCAGGACCAGACACTGGGACGGCTTCAGCCCGGAAAGACCACCGTGGAAATTCCGCCTCAATCGACCGATCGCGTAACAGTGGAAATTCGCACTCCCACGTGGGTCCCCAGAAAGCTCATCCCCGGTTCCCAGGACGATCGCGAACTGGGTATTCAGGTCTTTTCAGTATTGATGAGCGCCGAAGGGACTTCTGAACGCGTGTTCAACGCCAACAATGGCGAATGGATACCACCCGGGACGTCTCAGGAGATGAATCCCTAGCCCGTTTCTGCCGAAAAGAGGGGATCCGGCCGCAGACGAATTTTCTCCATGATGGTTCCCAATCGATTCTCGATGGCCTCCTGGCCG
>Ga0068705_10002041_pt1 | contig 10128 bp, 8 predicted proteins | sample YNPMSTMetaG_FD_65631 | JGI IMG/M metagenome (GOLD analysis project Ga0068705, IMG submission 65631) | Anoxygenic and chlorotrophic microbial mat microbial communities from Yellowstone National Park, USA - YNP MS-T MetaG | ecosystem: Environmental > Aquatic > Thermal springs > Hot (42-90C) >... | reverse complement strand
GTCTGCGGGAACAGGGCAAGATTCGGGCAATCGGTGTGTGCAATTTTGGGCCACGAGACTTGTCGGCGATCTTGCAACTTGGTCATCCCAGTACGAATCAATTACCTTACGGTCCCCTCTTTCGCGCCATCGAGTTCGAGGTTGTTCCGGCATGCCTCGCTGCAGGGGTGGGCATCCTTTGCTATAGCCCATTGACGATCGGACTGCTTACAGGCAAGTTTAGCACTGCAGACGAAGTCCCTGCCGGTCGGGCACGGACCCGTCATTTCTCGTCGCAAAGACCTTTGACGCGACATGGTGAGCCGGGGTGTGAAGAGGAGACATTCAAGGCAATTGCCGAGATCGCCTCACTTGCCCAAGCGTTAAACGTAAGCATACCACAACTGGCCCTTGCCTGGCTTCTTCAGCGACCTGGAGTCTTGGGCGTTATCAATGGCATGCGGCGTCCCGATCAAGCCGTGCAAAATGCCATTGCTGCCGAAATCGACCTCGATTCGTCGGTTGCAAGTCGGATCGAAATGATCACCGACCCAATTAAAGAAAAGCTAGGGGCTAATCCCGACATGTGGGAAGGCACGGAGCGATCACGCTTTCGCTGATCGGGTCACCGCTTCAGCGCGAGTTTGCCCTACTCTCCCATAAATCCTTGATCGCAGAGATGGAGCGTTTCTTCATTTATTTCAGTACCGATCTAGCAAATTGCAGGCAATGGGGTTGACTGATAATAATCAGCAATAAACGGCTCCCCGCTTCCGACAACCTTGCGGTATGTGTTGTAGGCGACTTCAGGTGTGTTATTGTGCTGAGAAAGATGAGCCAGGCAAATCCATCGCAAATGACGTCCATGTTTCTTGATGAGCAGGGCAGCTTCTTTGTTCGATAAATGTCCTCCCGGTCCCCGAATTCGTTCCTGAAGCCATTCGGGGTAATCGCCTTCCGCGAGAAGCTCCGGATCATAATTGCTTTCGAGGATCGCTGCGTCCACACTCGCCAGGACCTTTTGTAACTGCGAAAAGGGATGGCCCAAATCGGTCAAGACCGCAAGACGGTGCTTCTCATCTGACACCACAAAGGCGAGTGAGTTTGGGGCGTCATGTGGTGTCATGATCGGTTCGACCACCAGATGTTCGAACTCCAATCGCTCATTGGGGCGAAAGAAGTGGCACAGACTTTCATCCAGGTCACGAACAACCCGGGTTCCGTCTTCTGTCATGAACGTCGCCAGTCGGAGCTTTCTTTGATAGACGGCAGCATGGCCAATGTGGTCTCGATGAGAATGCGAAATCACAACCGCCCGCACGGCATCCAGCCGTTTTCCGTGCTGCATCAAACGAAGCTGAACCTGGCGGGCACTGATCCCGGCATCAAGCAAGATGGCAACGCCATCGGATTCCACATAGACACAATTACCCCGACTACCGGACTGCAATACAAGCACTTCCATGTCATCAAACCGTTGTCTCAAAAAAACACAATTGGCATCAAACAGCTACCCGGTGCGGGACATCACATGCCCCACACCGGGCCATCGTTGTCCAAATCTGGAAATCACAAAATGGCAATCACTCGGATTTCTCCAGCAACTTGATGCGAATATTCCGCCAGCGAATCTGGCCTTGTTTTCCGGTATGAACCTGCAGGGCGATGAAACCTTCCAGGTCTGCCTGATCGCTTTCGTCTGTGAAATCCGCACAGGGAACGCCGTTCAACCACGTTTGAATTCGGCGGCCCTCGGCCTTGATCACGAATTCATTCCAGTCATCACGTTTGAAGGCCTTGCGGGCTTCCTCGTTCTGATCGAGTTCGAACAGCCAGCCTCGTCTGGCCTCGTCGTAAATCCCTGCGGACCAGGCCCGATCCGAAGGATCAATTTCGCACTGGTAGCCATAGACCCGTCCCGTATCCGGGCGTTGATGACTGCGGATCTGAATCCCCGAGTTGCCCGGCACATCAAATTTGGCTTCGACCTTCAAAATAAAATCTGTAAATGTCCTTTCCGTACAGAGGAAAGTATTCGGTCCAGGCCCTACCTTGCCGATGATGCATCCCTCCTCCGTCCAATACGTGGCATTGCCACCAGCCTTACGCCATCCTGCGATCGTCTTTCCATCAAATAAGGGGACAAACCCTTCGGCATCGGGCTCACCCTTTGGGGGCGGCAAAGGTCCCAGAACCTCGGCCACATACGGCTCAATTGCCGCTGCCCAGATGGAATAGCCGCGGGCATTGGGATGAAGGAGATCCGGCATAATATCCTTAGGTAAGACTCCGTCAATAGTCAGAAAGGCCGCGCCAATATCGACGAATTTGACCATCTCCCCATCGCAGAATTGAGCGATCAGCTTGTTCACTTTTTCGTTCTTTTGACGGAGCGGGTCTTCCGGAGTCTCACCTCGCGGGAAAATCGCCAGTAGCACGATTTTCATCTTGGGAAGTCGATCACGAAGCTTCGTGAGGATGGCCTTGATCCCCTCGGCCGTCTCCTCTGGTTCGTTCGGCGCAGCATTATTGGTACCGATCATGATCACGGCGAGTTTAGGATTGATGCCATCAATGTTGCCGTTGTCAAGCCGCCAGAGAACATGCTGAGTTCGGTCCCCGCCAATTCCAAGATTGACTGCGTTGCGATGGCCGTAATACGCCTCCCACACTTCCTTGCCCGCCCCTTCCCAGCCGTGAGTGATGGAATCGCCGATGAAAATCAAGTCAACATTTCCCTGTTTCACCCGCTCGTTCATGGATTGATGCCTTTGCATCCACCATTGATCCGAACGAGGAACGGGATTGACGGCATCGTTTGCCAGGCCAACCATCGCCGCTGTCGCGACAGCAGCGCCCATTGCAACCATTCCCAAAAACCGTACAACCTTTCTCATCATCGTCGCAACTCCCCAAAAGAAACCACAGTGACGCGCAACAACCAACGGTCAATCCGTGCAGTTTAATGCGCCGAAATGACGTTGTCCACGTGGGCTTAGCGGACAATCCCACCGCGTGTCGTCCGTTTATCAGAGGTGGAAAACGCGGTACCCGATCTCTCAGCAGTTTATTCACTGTAGCTTCGCTCATTGGCGACATGTATGATAACTTGTGGCCACCAGAGATAACCCTGAATCAGGATGCGCAGAAATGAGTTGCCGTTTAGAGAAGCCTGTTTCGTTGCAAGAACGAAAGTCGCTGTGTCGTCTGAAACAAATCTGTTTGTCTTTTTTGTTGTTCATCATGTCGCTATGTCTCCAGCTGGTTTCATCGCATGCTGAGGGTCTCGAGAGCAATGAATCACCCTGGGTGCGACACACGATTGACAATACGGCTCGCGGGGCCGACGGAATTCGGTTTGCCGACGTCAATGGCGACGCATTGCCAGATGGCGTAACGGGTTGGGAGGAGGCCGGGATTGTTCGCGTGTATCTGCATCCTGGGGCAGAACGAGTTCGCGATCCCTGGCCCGCGCTAACGGTGGGAAAGACCCCTTCTGTTGAGGATGCCGTTCTGGTTGATCTGGATCAGGACGGAAACTCCGACGTCGTCTCGTGCTGTGAAGGTCGCGAACGTTCGGTCTTCGTTCATTGGGCGCCGACCAGAACAGAATATCTTGCGCCCCCAGCCTGGCGTATGGAGGCTTTTCCCGGGCTGCGTGGAAAACAACAGTTCATGTTCTGCCAACCTGCCCAGATTGATTTGGCAAATGGACTCGATCTTATTCTTGGCGGAAAAGGACCAGGCGCCGAATTAGGCTGGCTGCAATCCCCAGACAACCCTAAAGACGTCGCTGCGTGGCGATGGCATTCGCTCCGCCCTGTAGGATGGATCATGTCAATAATTACAACTGATATGGATGGTGATGGCGATCTGGACATTCTGTTTTCCGATCGCAAAGGTCCCCGTCGCGGGTGCTATTGGCTCGAGCAACCTCAAGACCCGATCAAGGCATCCTGGCCGGAACGTGTGATTGGATGTCAAGACGTCGAGCCGATGTTCTTGTGTCTGGCAAACCTTGATGGAACAAAATGTGTCGTTTGCGTTACCGCGGAAAATGGTATCACTATTATGCGGGCAGAAGACAGTAAGTGCCTCACCTGGCGGTCGGAGAGAATCCCAATGCCAGAACAAGCAGGAACAGGCAAAGCCGTAGCTATCTGTGATATCGATATGGATGGCGTCCAGGACCTGGCCATTTCCTGCGAGCATGCCGACGGTAAGTCGGGAGTGTTTTGGCTTTCTCGGAAGGGGCAAGAACAGTGGGTATTTCACGATGTGAGCGGTCCAGAGGGAATCAAGTTTGACCTTGTTCAGCCGGTGGATCTCGACGGCGACGGAGACCTCGACTTGGTCACGACGGAAGAGCAAGCGGGTCTTGGTGTCGTCTGGTATGAAAATCCCCACCGCTAGCGATCAATTTGGCGAACTGGTAAACGCCGTGCAAGGCAACAAAGAATCACGATGATCGTCGTCGCCCCATGCCTCGCTCATGACGACAGGGCTCTTCCGGCATCTGCACCGCGGTTGTTCGTTCCGCTACCCGGTACAGCAACCCCGATGGGAACTATGGTGGATTAATTTCCGCAAAGCCGAAGGCCTAGCTTCTCGTCTGCGACAGCAAGTCGAACCCAACCCGTACAGCCGGCTTCACCTTGACATCGACCATCGGCAACAAGAAGACGCCCATCGGGAAGACCAACGATCCCTAGTGAACAGTCGAATTCATATCGGCCTAACATGCGAAACTCAGGATCAGTGACAATCAGGAGCTTTGGCTCCCCATAACATCCGAACCACCAGCGATTGTTTGCAAAAGTGGCCGTTTGGATCCCCAGATGCGTATGGCCACTCTTGATAACGTGTCGTTTGATAAAGTTAAACTGATCGTCATATTCATAAACGTAATTTTCATCAATTCCGTCGGGCAGCCCACCCACAACAAAAAACCGATCATCGCGAACACCTATGCCGCCGGCGCCATAACAGACTTGCTGGATTTCGTGCTGTGCCAATTCCCTGAGCGTTGCGGCGTCGTAAACGTAAACCCACGAGTCGGCATGACCGTCCGGGTCGTTGAATTTCCCAAGGTTGACCGCAACGTAGAGCTTACCGTTATGAAAACAAAGGTCACCATGATGATTGGCAACCGGGATCGTCAATTGGACCTTGCCGTTAAGGTCTGTTTTGACGAGTGTTGTCGTGAACGACCAGTAGATAGCCTTTTTGTCAACACAGATTCCCTGAAGATGATGCCGATAGCTAGCGTCACAAGCCGTGTCATGGAACTCCTCGGCCATTGATATCGCCGCATAAAGGCAAGCCACGGTCGTCGGGATCATAGACCATCTCATGAGAAAATCTCCTCTCAGTTCTTACGTTCTTACCGACTTCTCCAAAACGGTATTCGATATTCTTTGTCACCAATTCGAATAACGAAAGACTTCGATGACCATCGCCCCGGCGGTGACAGTAATCTACGGAACATACATACACAAGCGGTTTGTTCACAATAGGGGCCATATATTGTGTCGCAATACTTTTGCCTCTTCCACGTCGTCTAATTATTCTGCAAGAAGAAAATTGGGCTGCTGGCAATCGGCAGGAAATGTATGTCTTGACCTGGCTTCACCGTAGAGGAATTTTTAAGATGTCAAGATTTGCATTGATCGGCGGCACTTTTCGAGTGACGTTACCAAGCAACATCACGTTGGGGCTGTTCGCAGGAGTATTGATCTACGACCTCATCACAGTTCAATCTGTGAGTAGTGAGGAAAGTCAAACAACTTTGCTGCGACCACCGCGTCCGTCAGAGCTAATCGCTTCTTTGACGCCAGAGGAATTTGTTTCTCTGCGAGATTCTGTCGCTTATCAAATCTCGATGGGCCGTTCTCTGGAGATATCGTGCCAGCAGATCGCACAATCGCAGGCCTTGGACTCGCTTGCAGCTAAGGCCGCCGTCGAAGACCTTGTGGCCGCCATGTACGACGCTTTGACCGCGGTTCCCGAAGCACCTCCCCAGCGTCCAAGGGCGATTGCCCTGATCGGTGATCGATATCATCATCCGGGTTATATTCGTCCGCCTTTAGAAAGGGCCTGTCAAAAGCTCGGATTATCAGTAACGTTTATCTATGATGTGCGATTGCTGAATGCGCAGCTTTTTAAACAGTACGATTTGCTGATAGTCCTCCGCGACGGCATGTTATGGCCATCACCGCAGCCGAACGACCCATTTGGTAAAGAACGTGTCTTTTGGCTCACTCAGAAACAGGAAGAAGCGATTGCCTCGTTTGTCCGTAATGGCGGCGGCTATCTTGCTCTTCATAACGCAACGGCCCTTAAGCGCTTGGATGATCAAGAGTCGCTTTACGCTCAAATTTTGGGGCAAGCTATGCCGGTCATGGGAAAGAACAAGAGGATTATACAGTCCGTGTGATTGATCCCCAGCACCCTGTCGTACGCGGTGTCAAGGACTATTCGGTAATCGATGAACGGCATTGACCTAAGCTTCACGTGTCCGATGTGCAGATATTCCTAGAAGCGGACGCAACCGACAGACGATCGATTCATGGTTTTACTCGGACCTATGGCGCGGGCCGTGTCTGTTACCTTGCCAATGGGCATCATCGTGACGTCCTGGAATCCCCACCAGTTCAACAGATGATCGTCGAGGCTGCAAATTGGTATCTGGTACCGCGGCTGGCAGCGCTCAAGCAAATCGATCTCACTCAGCAAGACAGGTAAGATGAGAGAGATTAGCCGCTGGGCCTCTTTGCCGATATGAAGAACGCGCTCCGGAAACGTAAGGTGTCCCTCGCCGGAAAAGATTCTCCTGCGCCCTGCTGGAAGAGGCACTATTGCCATTACGCCGCATATGGAATATCCTTCCCAGTGGTAATACACTGCGGGAGAGCGACTCAATCGTGCAGCCTGAAGATATCATGAACGCGGTCACTTTGCTCACTGCCGGTTGGCTATTGCTGGCTATGTGCACTGGCGGAGACTCTTGGTGCTCGGAAGACGAGACCTCGTCGTACCAGCCAGAGGTTACCGTTATCGACTCGGGTGTGAAGGGGCCAACCGTTCTCATCGTTGCCGGGATCCACGGAAACGAAACGGCAGGCATTGCTGCAGCCCAAAGAATCGCAGGTTGGCAGATCCTTCGTGGGCGACTTGTCGTCATCGCCGAGGCGAATCGGGCAGCGATCGCAGCGCAGAAACGTTTGATTCCCGGAGTTGACGAACAGCAGGCGGATCTGAATCGGAATTTCCATGTCGATAAATCTGAGTGTCACCCGGTCGGTGATATCGCAGCAGGATTATGGCGCGCTGTCAACGAGCAGTCGCCCAATTGGCTCATCGACCTTCATGAATCGATCAATTTTCGCCGCATCAATCCGGAGACCGTTGGTAATACCATCATCGTCTGCCCAAACAAAGATACCTTGCCCCTTGTCAAGAAACTCTTACAGGAGGTGAATAACACAATCACGGACGAATCCAAGAAGTTTCTCATGTTGGAGTGGCCTGCAAAGGGCAGCCTGACACGGGCAGCCGCTCAGATATTGAAAGCCAACGCCATGATTATTGAGACCACTCGCCGCGAGCCGTTTGATACGCGCGTTGAGCAGCATTGTTTACTCGTCAGAAAGCTCCTGAGCGAGCTGGGAATGCTCGAAATGCCACAGAAATAGCCAATATCACTCGGGATGGCCATCACCACCTTTGTTGGACGACTTGTCAATTGTCTGGGGTTCCTGGTCGATTTCCCGTAACGTTTCCCGAATATTCGCAGCTTCTTCGGGATTAGTCTCGGCAACTGCGGCGAGAGATTCCTTGAGCTTAATCTGCACTGGGCGACCGGCATCTCCCATCGTGCGAAGAAGCTCGGTTGCCTCTTCTCGGTAAACCCCCTCTTTAATTTCGGTGACGAGACTTTCCACCAGGGGTTCAATCGGCCCACCGAGACGCCAAATGGCCCACGTGGCAGCCGACCTGGGAAAGATCGGTCGTTTCTCGTGCGAGTTCTCAATAGCCTGCCGAGCTTGTGCCGCTGCATCCGGCCCAAGTCGGCCTAGGGCCAGGACGGCTTGTTCGCGGACGGGTTGAAGCGGGTCATCAACAGCCTGAATCAGTGCTGCAATCGCATCGGGACCAATCTCAGGCCCCAACTTGCCAAGAGCAGCGGCCGCATTTCGTCGCACAGAAGCCACTCCGTTCTTTAGCCGATCGACCAAGTCGGGCACAGCCGGCAAGGCCGCGGGGCCGATAGCGGCTAGCGCGCGACAGGCCCAATACTGGGTGTGGAAGTCTTCGTGATAGAGATGCTTTCTCAGACTCGGTACCGCTGGTGCAGCATCGGGGCCGATAGCCATCAACGCACCGATGGCTGTCCGACGACAAATGTCAGGTCCCTCTTCGGCAAGCGCCATCAACTTGGGCACCATCGGGGCCGCACAAGGTCCAATTTCATAGCACACAAGGCATAGGATTGCCCGCTTTCTGGAATCTCCACCTTCCCACTGTTGCTCGATGATCGGCAGGGCCTTTTCTCTGTATTTACCGATTGCCTGTAACGACCTGATCCAATTCGGCTGTTCATCAACGTACCCATCGTCCTCCTCGATGCACTTCAGCAGGCGAGGAACGACAACTTCCGCCTTGAGTGGTGCCAATTCGCCCAGGGCCTTGATCGCTTCAGCGCGAACCGCAGCATCTTCATCCTGTAACGCATTAAGAATTGGTTCAAGAGCTGAGTCTCGATAATGCATAAGAGAACGAATGGCTTGCCTTTTTTCTTCAGACGTCCCTGCGGAAAGATTTCGCACACACTGCTCATAACTAAGCAAACCGCTTGATTGGTCTGGTGATGCTGGTGAGCTCTCCGACGGACTATCTGAAACTGGATTCGAGGCAGCGGGACCCGCGTCTTTCGCTTCCGTTGCCCCGATCACATCCAAGCCATAACAGCATCCGACTGTAATCAAAATGCCGATTATGCCCGATGTTGTGATCTTCCGGCTTATGACGAATCGCTGAGAAGACCGAACCAGACGCCATGGCGATGCTTGAAAGAACATGCAAGACCTTTCCTGTAAGGGGTACCATGTTAAGATTGATCAACCCAATTGTTAGGCACGCGACGCATAAATTCAAGTTCTCGAAGATACAATCGCTCCAGGTGAACCGTATCACAATGCCTTTGCAACGGGATAAGGGCGTCCTGATCCCGGCCTTTTTGCTCTGTACGGGCGTACCCCCCATTTTACCGGCTGGGACACTACACTCGTACGGGCAAACATGACCTCTTGTGCAAAACGTTTTGCAAAGAGTCGATGATGCCCCAAGATTGATTTATAATAAATCAGTTGCTGGCTGCTGGATCAGCGAGTTGAAGAGAACGACCTTGTAACGTCTTGGCTACCGAGGCACCTCTGCGCGGAGTCGGGGCAATTAGGGTAAGAGTCGAGCTGTCAAGTGGGGTGTATGAAACGATGCGAACCGTCAAGAAGAAATTTGCGCTAAGTTTGTTGGCTGCTCTGATCTTACTGGGGATCGGGGCGTATTTCCTGCATGGTTTTCAAATCCGCCGTAACGCCAAAGTGTTTCTCGAACGCGCCCAAAAGGCAAAGGCGGAGGAACGATTTGACGTCGCCCTTAAGAATTACCAGTGGTATGTTGAGTTAGCACCCAATGACTTGGATGCCCTCGCCGAGTACGCCGCCCTGCTTGTTGATTTGCGGGCGTATGGACCCGCTTACTACCGTCTAGAGACTTTGCTTCGGCTGGATCCCGGGCGTCTTGACTCGCGACGCAAACTTGTTCAAGTGCTGACGGCAATTGGACGATTCCGAGATGCCCAGGAACACCTCCAGCAATACCTTCTCAAGGAAACTCCCGATGACGCCGAGTTACTCACAGAGTTAGGACGCTGTCAGCGCGGATTGGGACAGTATGAACAGGCAACAACAACCTTTCGCCGTGCGATCGAGTTGAAACCCGACTATGTGCCGGCTTATGCACAACTGGCGGGCACCTATCGCCACAATCTCAAACAACCGGAGCAAGGCGATCAATGGATCACGAAGATGGTCCTCACGGCTGGAGACTCGGCCGAGGCTTACATCGTGGCAGCTTCGTACTTTTACG
>Ga0068705_10002027_pt1 | contig 10159 bp, 7 predicted proteins | sample YNPMSTMetaG_FD_65631 | JGI IMG/M metagenome (GOLD analysis project Ga0068705, IMG submission 65631) | Anoxygenic and chlorotrophic microbial mat microbial communities from Yellowstone National Park, USA - YNP MS-T MetaG | ecosystem: Environmental > Aquatic > Thermal springs > Hot (42-90C) >... | reverse complement strand
CCGGCGCCCAGAAGCCGTAAGCCTGCCAGTGGTGCTGGAACGAGGCGTGCACATTTAGTAGATCGATGACTAAAGGGACGACGGCGACGACGCGGCGATCCACGGCCGCCGCAAGCCACGCCGTCCAGCCACGTTTGGAGGCGCCCGCAACGATGAACCTCTCCACCGTCAGTCCGCCGCCCTCCGGGCTTCGAAGAAAAGCGGTAACAGTATCCATGGCGCGCACGGCGGCCTTGGTCATCGGCAGTTGCAGGGGCCAGCGTTCGTCGCCGCCACGCAGATACTTGTCCCAGCTATAGGCGATAAGAGCGTCTTCGCGCCGTGGCCGCCCCTCGTCGGGGAAGGTCAGCGGCTGGTTGGGCACCGCCTGAATCTCGGCCACCACCGCCTGGTTCGCTACGGCGGCCATGCCCAGAGTCGGATCGGCTGCCCCGGGCTGCGGGTCATCGGTCGAACCGCCGCTGATCAGCATCAAGGCGACCGGGTGACGAACGGAGGCGGGCACGACGATCCGGAGCCAGTGCCGCCAGACGGGTCGGTCCACCTCGTCCGCGGAACGCCAGCGCTGCGAGGTCATCTCGAGTACGTGGGTCCGAAAGCCGAGGCCGGAGAGCGTAGCCACCCGGCGCCAGGAATAGGCCGGGTCCGGCTCGGCGACGTAGCGGTCGAGCTCGGTCGGCGCCGCCGCCACCCATTGGACGGCGAGCAGAACCGCGGCGAGCGCCCATTGGAAGCCGGCGTTTCTTGGGAACATCGACTTCTCCTGATCCTTCACATTGGCTTCAGGCTTCAGTTCGGGCGGCGACCGACGGGGCCCGTCCCCCGGCCGCGCTGCCGCTCGATGCGATTGTATCCAAGCGGCTAAGCAATCAGGAGGGAGATCCGCCATTTTCGTTAGAATTTGAGGCGCGTGAGGATCACGATCTCAAAGGAGAACTATCTCAAGGCGATCCTCGAAGCAGAGGCCGAAGGGGAGATGGTGATCGCCGCCACGCTCGCCCGCTGGCTCCGCGTCTCGCCGCCGGCGGCAGGGATGGCCGTGCGCCGCCTGCAACGCGACGGCCTGATCCTGGTGAGGAAAAACGGGGAGATCGTGCTCACGCCGGCCGGCCGCGAAATCGCCGCTCGCTTGTTCGCCCGCCACCAGTTGATCGAGCGGATGCTGGCGGAGATCTTCGGCATGGAATGGTTCCGGGTACACGACGAGGCCGAGCAGCTCGAGCACGCCGTCTCGGAGGATTTCGAACGGTTGCTTGTAGAGAGGCTTGGGCCGGCGGGCCGTTCCCCGCTCGGCGGGCGCACCGGGCTGATTTCGGCGCAGGAGCGCAGACAGCGAGGCTGGCGGCTGCTGGCCGAGGTCGGCGACGAGACCTGGGTGGAGGTTCAGACCATCTTCGACCGGGATCGCGCCTTGCTGGAGTACTTGGATCGGCTCCAAATCCGGCCGGGCGTGGCGCTCGAGGTGACCGCCCGCAACGTGGATCAGACCATCAGCTTGCGAGTCAGCCGAGAACCGGTTCAGTTGGGGCTGGCGGCGGCAGGCAAGATCTGGGTGCGGCCGCTCGCCCCCCCGCCGGCGCCCGGGAGAGCCGCCTAAAGCAAGGCGCGGAAGTAATCGATCGTTCGCGCCAGCCCTTCTTCGAGCGGCGTCGTCGGCGCCCAGCCCAGCAGGCGCCGCGCTTTCGAGATGTCCGGACAGCGCCGGCGCGGATCATCTTCAGGCAGCGGCCGATGATGAATGGGCGAGGGACTGCCGGTCAGGCGCAACACCATCCGGGCAAAGTCGAGCACGGTGATCTCCTCCGGGTTGCCCAAATTGACGGGGTAGCGCTCCTCGGTGTCCAGCAGGCGGCGAATCCCGTCGACGAGATCATCGACGTAGCAGAGGCTGCGCGTCTGCAACCCGTCACCGTTAACCGTCAGCGGTTCGCCGCGGAGGGCTTGCGTGATGAAGGCGGGCACCATTCGGCCGTCGCCCGCCTGCATGCGCGGGCCGTAGGTGTTGAAGATGCGCACAATGTGAGTCGCCAGCCCGTAGGCGCGATGATAGGCGATGGTGAGCGCTTCGGCGAAGCGCTTGCTCTCGTCATAGCAGGATCGGGGGCCCACCGGATTGACATGGCCCCAATAGGTCTCCCTTTGCGGGTGCTCGAGCGGATCGCCGTAACACTCCGAGGTGGAGGCCAACAGGAAACGGGCGCCGTTGCGGCGCGCCAGCTCGAGCAGATTCCGCGTGCCGACGGAGCCGGCCAGCAGCGTCGCGACCGGATGCGAGAGATAGTGGACCGGACTGGCCGGAGAGGCCAGATGCAGGACGAAGTCGACCGGGCGATCCAGTTGCACCGGCTCGGTGACATCGACCAGGAGGAAGCCGAACCGGCTGTCGCCGGTCAGGTGCTCGATGTTGCGGCGGGAGCCGGTGATCAGGTTGTCGAGCGCCGTCACCGAGTGCCCTTCGGCCAGAAGGCGGTCACAGAGATGGGATCCGATAAAACCCGCTGCCCCGGAGATCAGAAAATGCAATCAACCTGCTCCAGCGCCATCATTGTAACGGAATCGGCCGCCTCGGTCAGTGATACATTCGTGGTCTTGATGGGATGAGCCCGCCTTCGGAGCCCGAACAGTTAATTCTTGCGCTGCTATTGGCGAGCTCGGCGGCGCTCGCCGGATTGAATCTCCGCCGAGCGGCCATGAGCGTCCTGCACTCGCGCCCGGACGCCGATTTCCGTCTCCGGCCGCTCGGGCCTCGGTTGCGCCGCCTGCTCCTGGAAGTCCTCCTCCAAAGCAAAGTCATCCGCGAGCGGCCGGCGGCGGGCTTGGCCCACGCGGTGGTCTTCTGGGGTTTCTGTGCCTTTGCTCTCGCCACGGCGGACCACCTTACCGCCGGTTTCGGCCTGGAGCTGGTTTCCCGCCAAAGCGCCTTTGGCAGGACTTACTTCGCCGTGGTGGCCGCCTTTGCGGGCGCCGTCGCCTGCGCCATCACCGGTCTGGCCGTAAGGCGGTTTGTCCTCCGACCGAAGTGGCTCGGACCGCTGTCGCTCGAATCCGGTGTGATCGCTCTGCTGATCCTGGCGCTGATGTTGACCTACCTGGCTGAACATTTCCGCTGGGGCGACAGCGGGCGCTGGCTGTGGTGGGTCCACACCCTGGCGCTGGTCGTCTTTCTGCCTCTGATCCCCCGCACCAAGCATCTGCACTTAGCGCTCAGCCCGGTCACCGTCTTTTTCAAGCGCCAGGGCTTCGCCGCCATACCGCCGCTTGCCGGCGATGAGGACTTTGGTCTGGAGACGGGTCGCGACGTGACCCGCTTGGCCGCTCTGGCCGCCTACACTTGCGTCGAGTGCGGCCGATGCAGCCAACACTGCCCGGCCAGCCACACCGGCAAGCTGCTCGACCCCAAGCAGATCGTCCTTGGCTTCCGACGCTTTCTCAATGAGAACGGCCCTGCCTCCGAGGCGAGCCTGCTGGGGACACACCTGGCGCAGGAGGCCATCTTCCAGTGCACCACCTGCGGCGCCTGCGAGCAGCAGTGCCCGGTCGGCATCCAACACCTGGGCTTGATCGTGGGCCTGCGCCGCGGCGCGGTCAACACCGGCAAATGGGAGGACCCGCACGGCACTCGGCTGATGTTGAACCTGGAGCGCCACGGCAACCCGCTCGGGATGCCGCCCGCCGAACGGGACAAGTTCGTCAACGGCCGGCGGCTGCCGCTCTACGACGGCGCGCAAGAATACTGTCTGTGGCTGGGATGCATGGGAGCCTATGATCCTCAGGGCCGCGCGGTCATCGAGGCCCTTGCCGACGTGCTCGAGCACTTCCGGATCACCTTTGGCGTGCTCGGCCGGGAGCGATGCAGCGGCGATGCTGCCCGGCGGCTGGGCAACGATCTGGTCTTTGAAGAGCTTGCCCGTTTCAATCTGAACGAGATCAACAAAGCCGGAGTGAAACGACTTCTCTCGATCTGCCCGCATTGCGTGCGGACGATCAGCGAGGACTGGCGGCAAGTCGGCGAAGCCCCGCCCATCGAACATCACTCGGAGCTCCTGGCCCGGTTGCTCGACGGGCATGCGCCGGACGGCGGCGGCCGTGTCGTGTTCCACGACCCTTGCTATTTAGGCCGCTACCGGGGCATCTATCGGGAGCCGCGCCGCGTTGCTGCGCTCGCCGGGCGCCTGACGGAGGCGCGCCGCTCGCGGGCGCGCTCGTTTTGTTGCGGCGCCGGCGGCGGACTCGCCTTTCTGGGTGAAGAGAAAGGGAAACGAATCAACCAGGAGCGCATCGAGGAACTCGTCGCCTCGGGCGCCGATCTCATAGCCGCCGCCTGCCCCTTCTGCCACACCATGTTCCGCGACGCGCTCTCCAGGCAGCCCCAAGCTCCCGCGCTGCTTGATATTGCTCAGATCGCCGCAGCCCGGCTGCGCCGCTGAGCCGCCTCATCGAGTAGGGCCTCAAGCGGACGGAAGTACTCGAGCAAGGCGTCCGCCGAGATGCGCTCGCCCGTGGTCTCCTCGAGCACCTCGCGCCAGTCCCGGGTGGCCCCCAAGCGGAGAATCGCCACAAGCCACGCGCCGACAGCGCGACTGCCGTAATAGTTGGCGCCCCGCACATCCTGCTTGAGGATGTTGCGGGCGATGTGCCGGTTCAGTTGGTATTTCAGCAAGACGGCGATGGCGTGATCGTAGTACTGCGCCGGATCTTCGACGATGTGCGTTTTCGTGCAGGCATCGCAGAACTCCTCGCCGCGCCGCGCCGGCGGCACCAGTCCCTGGTACTGCTCGACAAGCTCCCACCACCGGCGGTTGAATTGCGAGGCCGGAAGCTCCTTTTCATAGAGCTCGTATTCGAAACGGGTCATCACACCAGCGGCGAACGGGATCCCGACCACCGCGTCATCGAGCGCTTCACTGAGCAGCCATTGCCCCGGATCGACGTCGCGCTCCGGCGGCAGCAGTCCGATGGCGCGGAGGTAGGCCGGCCGGCGCGCCGCCATGGCCGCCAGTTGACCGACAGCCTCATGGACGGAACGATTGAGCCCCTCGCGCAGCACGTGAGGCACAGCGTCATTCGAGTACGCCAGGTAGGAGTAGACGTGACCAAACTGGTGGTGGGCGATCTCGAACCAGCGAAAGCTCGGCGTGATGCTCATCAGGCAGCGCACGTCCTGGTCGCGGTCGATGTGCCAGGCCGAAGCTTGAGCGCTCTTGCGGCGGCCGGAGCCGGCTGGCAACGCGTAGAGGTCCGACCGGCTCCAGAAGCTCGGCGGCAACGGTTCCATGCCCAGAGAGACGAAGAAGCCCTCCGCCTGCCGCGGGATCCACTCCGGCGGATGGCGGCGCACCAACGCGTCGAGATCGACGGACTCCACCAGGCCGGGCCAGGCCTGTCCCCAGCGGTTCGCCAGCCAGTGGGCCGGGATCTTCTCGGGCACGCTCTGGCGATAGCGCTCGGCGAGAGTCTCCCGGGCGAAACGGTGAAGCTTGAGATAAAGGGGCCGAACGGCTGCGACGGTTTCCTCCATGAGCTTCATCATCTCGGCGACCGACATGCCGTAGTCGGCCACTTGGAGATGGAAGTAAGAGGAGTAGCCGAGCCGGCGCGCCACCTGGTTGCGCAGATCTCGAAGCTCGGCCAGGCCCGGTTTCAGAGTAGGTCCGGCTTGCTTGGAGACCTCCCAGTAGCGGCGGCGTTCGCCCAGATCGGCGGAGGTGCGCAGGACCTCGTCGATCCGGTTAGCCGTCACCGGCTTCAGGCAGGTCTGGCCGCGCCGTTCCAAGCAGAAGGTGAAGCCGTCCAGCGCCGCTGCCAAGCGCGCCTCCCCTTCCACGCGCCGGCGTACGATCTCCGAAGCGCTGCCGGGCCACTCGGCGGCGTTCAGCAGCACCTTGTCGAGCTGGCGAAACTCGAGGTTCGAGAGCTCCTCCTTGCGGGTTTCCAAGAGGCGGCGGCTGGTCTCGATCACATATGGGCTGCCCCGAAAGGCGGCCAGCGCCAGCTCCGCGCCGATGCGCCGCCCGATGTTCTCTTCCGTGACGTCGGTCACGGCGCCCCAGGCCGCCTCCGCGGCGACCGTCAACAGGCGCTGGTCCACCAAGTTATACATGCGGAGGAATTGCCCCACGTCGCCTTCCGCCTCAGGCGAGGAACCGGCGCAGCCGCAGAGAAGGAGCGCGGCGAGTAAAATCGCCGGAAGTTTCACACCGTGATTGTATCCGAGGCGGCCGGCCGGCTGAAGCGGCGGCGCTTGCGTCTCGGCCGCAAGGCAATCTCTCAGGTGACGCAACCGAGCAAGAGCTCCAGACGCGAGCCGTCGGCCACGGCCGTCTGGTTGCGCTCGGCGCCGACCGAGACCACGCCGATCTCGACTCCCGTAAGCTCTTCGAGGAACCGGAGATAGGCCCGCGCGTTCGGTGGAAACTGCTCGAAGCGCCGCACCTCTCTCGTGGAGGTCTTCCAACCGGGCAGTCGTTCATAGATCGGCTCGACGCGAGCGAGGGCCGCATGGGTGGCGGGCATCTCCGCGATCTCCTTGCCGTCCAGCCGGTAGCCGACGCAAACCAGGATTTCCTCCAGCCCGTCGAGCACGTCCAGCTTGGTGAGGGCGAGGCTGTCGAAGCCGTTGATCATCGCCGTATAGCGGACGAGCGGGACATCAAACCAGCCGCAGCGGCGAGGTCGGCCGGTGACCGTACCGTACTCGCCGCCTGCGTGTCGAATGCGGTCGCCGGCCTCCCCATGAGCCTCGGAGGGAAAGGCGCCCGCACCGACCCGCGTGACGTACGCTTTGGAGACACCCACCACGCCGTCGATCTTCGTCGGCGGGAATCCCGCCCCAGTGGCCACGCCCCCCGCCGTGGCGTTCGACGAGGTGACAAACGGGTAGGTCCCGTGGTCGATGTCGAGCATCGACCCTTGCGCGCCCTCAAACAGAATCTGTTTGCCTTCGGCGAGCGCGCGGTGAAGCAACAGCGCGGTGTCGCAGACCATGGGGCGCAGGCGGCGCCCGTAAGCGAGATACTCCTGAAGGATCGCTTCGTAGTCGAGAGGGTCTTGGATGCCGAAAGCACGCGCCAGCGTCGCCTTGTCCTCGGCCAGAGCGCGGAACAGGGGCGTGAAGGTGGCTTCGTCCACCAGGTCTGCCATCCGGATGCCGCGTCGGCCGATCTTGTCCTCGTAGCAGGGACCGATGCCCCGTGAGGTGGTGCCGATCGCGGTGCGGCCCTCGCGCGCCTCGGAGACCTTCTCCACTGTGCGGTGGAAGGGAAAGATGACATGAGCGCGGTTGCTGACGGCCAGCTTGCCGACGACGTCGACGCCGGCGGCCTCCAGCGTCTCGATTTGCCGGATCAACTCGGCCGGGTCGATCACCAGGCCGTTGCCGATCACCACCTGCTTGCCGCGCAGGATGCCGCTCGGCACCAGCGTCAGCACGTAGCGCTGGTCGCCGATGAAGACGGTGTGACCGGCGTTGTGGCCTCCCTGATAGCGGACGACGATATCGAACCGCTCGGAGAATAGATCCACCATCTTCCCCTTGCCCTCGTCGCCCCATTGAGCGCCGAGGATGACGACGTTACCCATGATTCAGACCAAAACCCATCATTCTACTGTACGGCACGGCCGATCCCGGAAGCTGTGCTACCCTGTTTGGTTCCGCCCGAACAAGCCGGCGGCCCGCAGAGGGAATGCAGACCAGCGAGATTTTCCAAGCACTTGGACAGGATGATTTCGCAAACCTGGTCCGCTCGATTTCCATCGGCAAACTGCGGACCTACCAACTTTACGAGCCCTTGAAAAGGCGGGCGCACCTTGCCAAGCTCAATGTCGAGACGTTGCGGCGCGCCATCCCGCGGCTCTGGGAGCGGATCTCGCAACGCGACGAATCTTTGGCGGCGGACCTCGCCCAAGGGGTTCTGGTCTCTCACTTGGACATGATCATCGAGGTGCTCGATTTCCTCGGCGTGCCGCACCGGGACGGTTTTTTCGAAAAGGATCTGGACGCTTCCGAATGGCTCAAAGAGGGCTGGCAGCAGCGGGCGTTCGAGCGGTTTCAATCGAGCTATCCGCGACCGGCGCTGGTGTTTTACCTGAACCACCTGGCCATGGAGCTGGCCAAGGCCGAGGATCTATTTCTGCCGGAGGAAACGCCGCGGACATGATGGAAAGGGAACTCGAGGCGCTTGCCGGCTCGGCGCTCGAGCGCCTGGAGTCGGCCGCTACGCCGGACGAGCTCGAAGCGATTCGCGTTGAAGTGCTCGGGCGCAAAGGGGCGCTGGCGCGAATCTCCAAGCAGCTTGGAGCGCTCGCGCCGGAGGAGCGGGCCCGGGTGGGCAAACTGCTCAACGCCGTCAAGCAACAGCTCGAGGACAGGCTGGAAAGCAAAAAGGTTGCTTTCGCCCGCCGGGCGCTCGAGCAGCGGCTGGAAGCCGAATGGTTCGACTTGACGCTGCCGGCGCCCGGGCCGCGGCCGGGGAGCCTGCATCCGGTCACACAGGTGCAGCGGGAGATCGAAGAGCTCTTCCTGTCGATGGGCTTCACCGTCCTCAGCGGGCCGGAGGTCGAGACCGAGTACAACAACTTCGACGCGCTGAACATCCCTCCGGATCATCCCGCGCGCGACGTGCAGGACACCTTCTGGGTCGAGGGAGGCCACCTGCTTCGGACTCACACCTCGCCCGTCCAAGTGCGGGGCATGGAGCGGCTGGGCCCGCCGCTGCGCATGATCGCCCCGGGACGCGTCTTTCGCAACGAGGAGGTCGACGCCTCCCACGAGCACACCTTTTACCAGCTCGAGGGCATGATGGTGGACCGCGACGTCTCGGTCGCGCACTTGGTCTACTTCATGAAACAGATGCTCAGCGCCGTCTTCCGTCGCGAAGTGAGCGTGCGCCTGCGCCCCGGCTATTTTCCGTTCGTCGAGCCGGGCTTCGAGCTCGACATTCAATGCCTGATCTGCGGCGGGGCAGGCTGCGCCGTCTGCAAGTACAACGGATGGCTGGAGCAGCTCGGCTGCGGCCTCGTCCATCCGAACGTCTTGCGCATGAGCGGAATCGATCCGGACCAGTGGAGCGGCTTCGCCTTCGGGCTCGGCCTGACCCGGCTGGTGATGATGCGCTACGCCGTCGACGACGTCCGGCTGTTTCAGAGCGGCGACCTGAGATTCCTGATGCAATTTTAGACTCTCTGCGGAAAGGCGTCGCTGGTCGATGAGATTCTCCTACAACTGGATTTGCGAGCTCGTCGAGGGCGTCACGGTCAGCCCTCGCGAGCTCGGCCATCTGATCACGATGAAAACCGCCGAATGCGAGGCGGTGGAGCCGTTCGGCGAGCACCTCGAGCAGGTTTGCGCCGCGCGCGTCATCGAGGTCGAGCCGATTCCGGGCACGCGCAACAAGAAGGTGCTGGTCGACACGGGCCGCTATGGGCGCAAGACGGTGGTTTGCGGGGCGCCGAACTGCCGTCCGGCGATGACGACCGCCTACGTGCCCCCCGGGGTGAGGTTGCCTGCCGGGGAGATCCGGAGCCTGGAGATTAGCGGCGTCGCCAGCGATGGGATGCTAGCCAGCGGGGCCGAGCTGGGCGTCAACCGCGACGCCGAGGGCATCCTGGAATTCTTCGCCGAGCCGGGTGATCCGATCCCCGGATGCCGCCCGGACTGGGTTCTTGAAATCGACAACAAGTCCATCACGCACCGGCCGGACCTCTGGGGCCATCTTGGCCTGGCGCGCGAGGTGGCGGCGATCCTCCGACTTCCCCTGCGCGATCCCGTGCGGCTGGACCGGCTGCCCGAGGCGGCGGCCGACCTGGAGGTCAGCGTGCTCGACCAAGAGCTGTGCCCGCGCTACAGCGCCCTGACGTTCGAGATGGTGACCGTGCAGAGCTCGCCGCTTTGGCTCGCCTATCGGCTGGAGACGATCGGCCTGAATCCGATCAATAACATCGTCGACGTGACCAACTTCGTCATGGCCGAGCTCGCGCAGCCCATGCACGCCTTCGACCGGGATACGCTGCGCGGCAACACGATTTTTGTCCGGCTAGCGGCGCCCGGCGAGTTTCTGGTGGCGCTCAACGGCGAGACCTACAAACTGGATCCGGCGACGCTGGTGATCGCCGACGCCCGCGGGCCGGTGGCCATCGGGGGCGTCATCGGCGGTCTCGATAC
>Ga0068705_10002025_pt1 | contig 10160 bp, 9 predicted proteins | sample YNPMSTMetaG_FD_65631 | JGI IMG/M metagenome (GOLD analysis project Ga0068705, IMG submission 65631) | Anoxygenic and chlorotrophic microbial mat microbial communities from Yellowstone National Park, USA - YNP MS-T MetaG | ecosystem: Environmental > Aquatic > Thermal springs > Hot (42-90C) >... | reverse complement strand
AGCAGGAGCCGATATGATACATGTCGATGTTATGGATGGACATTTTGTGCCCAATATATCAATAGGACCACCTGTTGTCAAAAGTATAAGAAAATGTACAAGCCTTCCCTTTGATGTACATCTTATGATTGAAAATCCCCAGCTTTACATAGACGATTTTGCTGACGCAGGAGCAGATATAATAACGGTTCATGCTGAAGCTTGCACCCATCTTCACAGGGTTGTTGAATACATAAAAAAGAAGAATATAAAAGCGGGAGTGGCTTTAAATCCATCGACTCCTCTTTCAGTTTTGGAATGGGTAATTGATTGTGCTGATATGGTATTGGTGATGACAGTGAATCCAGGGTTTGGAGGACAGATATATATTAGTGCAATGACAGAGAAAGTAAGAGCCCTTGAAGCAATCCGTGTTAAAAAAGGACTTGAATTTGACATACAAGTTGATGGAGGCATTGACCTTTCAAATATTTATACAGTAACCGAAGCAGGTGCTAATGTTATAGTAGCCGGCTCAACAGTCTACAAAGCGCAAGATGCTGCCCGGATAATACAAAAGCTAAAAGAGGATGCATATGACAGGAGATAATGTTATAAAAGCAGGTAGAAAAAATTGCGATAAGTCTGCTGCAAAAGTTGCCGTAGTGATTTGCAACGGAAAGATAAGCGATTATGACTTTGCGGGACAAGTCGTTCAGAAATCGGATGTTGTGATATGTGCAGATGGTGGGGCATCTCATTTAAAAAATATGGGAATGTTGCCTGATGTTTTGATTGGGGATTTTGATTCGATAGATGCAAATGAGCTGGAAGATATGATAAGGCTTGGCGTCAGGGTTATGAAATATCCTAAAGAAAAAGACTATACTGATACCGAAATATGTGTGGACTATGCACTGGAAAATAATTTTTCAAAAATTATTATTTTAGGCGGTATTGGTACAAGGTTTGACCATACGCTTGCAAATGTATATCTTTTGAAAAAAATTTATGAAAAAAAAGCATGCGGAGTAATAGCCGATGAGTACAATGAAATAATGATTGCAGGCAGCAGAATAGAAATAAATAGAAATACTGAAATGTGCGGTATTGAAAATTCCCGTAAGAATAAACTGACCATTCTGCCTTTCTCTGACAGGGTAGAGGGGCTTACAACATCCGGTCTGTTATATCAGCTTGATAATGTGAACATTGATATGGGATGGACTACAGGTGTAAGCAATGAATTTACATGTGATACGGCTGTTTTGACATTGAAAAAAGGACTAATTATTGTTATAAGGTCACGGGATTAGTAAAATATGCAAAAATAGTTTGCGCTGAAAAACTCTTTCTCAGCGCAAACGTCGGTTTTATCTTATCAGCCCATATTCTTTTGCAAGTTTTGAAAATGCGTCCAGGGAATTATTAATTGTGTTTAATCCTACGCAATAGCTTATCCTGAAATGACCGGGGCAACCAAATCCTTGTCCGGGTACAAGAAGAATATTATATTTTAAAGCATTTTTGCAGAAAGAAACATCATCTTCTTCAGGAGCTTGAGGGAACAGGTAAAAAGCACCGGCAGGCTTTATGCATTTGAAGCCGCAGGCTGTAAGGTGATTATACAGAATATCTCTTCTTTGCTTGTAGTAATTAATATCAACAGTTTCATTGAGCGAGTCCGAAACTACTTTCTGCATTAATGCGGGAGCATTAACAAAACCAAGAGTTCTATTGCAGAATACCAAGGCAGACAAAAGTGTTTCCACGTTTTTGATCTGGGGATTTACTGCAATGTATCCTATTCTTTCACCAGGCAGGGCAAGCGATTTGCTGAAAGAGTTTACTATTATGGAGTTTGGGAATATATTAAATACTGAAGGGACATTAATATCCTCATATACAATATTTGCATATGGCTCGTCTGATATAACAAAAATAGAAGTTCCAAACTCATCTTGTTTTTGCCGGAGTATATGCTGCAATTGCTCAAGTGTTTTTTGAGAATAGATCACACCTGTAGGATTGTTTGGAGAATTTAGAATAATAGCTTTAGTCTTGGGCGTAATAACTTTTTCAATGGATAAGGGGCATGGCTCGAAAGTTTCAGGGTTTGTTTTTGCAATAACTGGAATGCCCCCATGATTATCTATGTAAAAAAGATATTCTACAAAGTATGGAGCAAGTACTATTACTTCCTCACCAGGATTGAGTATTGATTTTAGAACTACATTCAATCCTCCCGCAGCTCCGCAAGTCATAACAATATTATCAGCAGAAATTTTTACATCAGTCTGACTTTCGATATATTTCGCCACTTTGTTTCTTACATCAAGAAACCCGGCATTGCTCATATATCTGTGAATACCAGGTGTTTCATCATATACGAGTTTTTTTAAAGCATTTTTTACAGATGCGGGAGGTTCAATTTCGGGATTGCCTATGCTGAAATCGTAGACTTTGTCCGCACCGTAAATCTTTTTTAGTTTCTCTCCTTCTTCAAACATCGCTCTTATCCATGACGATTTTGAAAGGTTAGTGACCACTTTTTGTGAAAACATAATTTTACAACCATCCTTTCTTTTTTAATATATTTTCATCAGGTGTGACATATATTGTTTTGTAATTATCGTAAATCACCATTCCCGGCTTGGCACCCGATGGTTTTTTTACGTTTTTTACGAATGTATAGTCTACGGGTACGTTGGAGGAGTATTTGGCTTTGCTTCTATATGCAGCAATCATTGCAGCTTGCAGAAGGGTAGTGTCAGGTATGTCTCCTTGCTTTTTTCTTATTATAACATGCGAACCTGGTATGTTTTTGGTATGCAGCCATATGTCATTAGATGAAGCAATTTTTAAAGTAAGAATGTCATTTTGCATATTGTTTCTTCCCACAAGTATTTCAAACCCATCGTCAGATATATACTTTATAGGGTCGAGGGATTTGCTTTGTTTTTTACTGTTTTTGCCTGAAACGGTGTTTCCATGTATATATCCCTGAGAGACAAGTTCAGCTTTAATTTCTTCAATCTCTTCCATGGTTCTTGCGTTTTCTAGGTTAAGCTGGACAGATTCAAGATAATCAAGTTCTTTAAGTGTTTCTTCAAGCTGACTTGAGGCATAGGCATAAGTATTTTTAGCTTTGGCATATTGCTTAAAATATTTTTGCGCATTCAGCTGTGGAGTAAGGTTTTCATCGAGCGGTATTGTTATATAATCCTGTGAATTCTCAGAGTAGTAATTTAAAACAGTTGCTTCCTTATCACCAGGCTTGATGCTATATATATTTGCTAAAATAAGTTCGCCGTAAAGCTTTAGTTTTTCCCTGTCTGCAACATCGCGAATGCTTTCCTGCTGCACGGCCAGTTTTCTGGAGCATCTTTCGATGGAATTTGATATTGATTTCATAAGGCTGGATTTTTTCTGTTTAAGTCTTTCTTCCAGATCCCTCGATGAGTAGAAAAAGTCTAGCAGGTCATTTATGCTGTCTTTAAATAGCAAGTATGGATGATGATATATCTTTATGCAATGAAAATCTACAGGTTGTTTTTGGACATCATCGTTTAGCAATATGCAGGGATTAAATTTGCTATTTTTTATTTTCTGCAATATTTTAGCAAGAGAATTTGAAAGCATGTCTCTTTGCTCGATAGAAACATCTCGAATAATTGTTTTTGGTTCCAGCCCTGAAGTATGGCAAATTTCTCTGCAAAGCAAAGGACTGAAACCTCGGATGGTACTAAGTAGAGCTTTTTCTACAGAGAGGTTCCCTATATTTTTATCTGAAATCAATTTGTCAATTAATTCACATGGCTCTATGCTTATGGGAGATATTTTATCCTGGGAAGGTGGAAGACTATAATGTCTTGCAGGCATTATTTCCCTTACGCTGCTTATTCCCTGATCAATATGTTTTATTGCATCTATAATCCTGTCTTCATTATTAAGCAATATGATATTGCTGTGTTTTCCCATTATCTCTATGACAAGTTTTTTAACGCAAATGTCTCCGAGCTCATTTGTAGATTCTATATGAAGGGAGATAATTCTTTCGAAATCATGAAATTGAACATCAAGTATTTTCCCCCCGCAAAGATGCTTTCTCATAAGCATGCAAAAGACAGGAGGGACAGAAGGATTCTGCTTTTGAATTGAAGTAAGATGCATTCTGGGGAAAGACGGGTTTGCACTTAAAAGCAGCTTTTGATTTTCCCCCTTGGCTCTAATAAATATAATTACTTCATCTTTCTCAGGCTGAAAAACTTTTTCTATTCTTCCATCAACTATTTTATTTTTCAGTTCTTCTACAATACACTTGCATACTACTCCGTCAAACGGCAAATGCTAACACTCCTTTTCAGTGAAACCTAATTGAACCTTTGGCAGTTTTGAGTATTAGTATAACATTTAACTTGTGAGTTTACAATGTGTTGTTGGGGTTTGGGCATAACGTTGCGCATAAAATACAGTATTGAAAAATATTTAGATGTGTTATATTATTTTTGTAAAAAAAATCATATATAGGAGGAGTCAGTCATGGAATATAGAAAATTTGAGAACAAATATGTTGTACGCATTGACAAAGGAGAAGAGATAGTTGGTAAGATTAAACAAATATGCAGAGAGAATAATATAAGGTTAGGATGGGTAAAAGGTTTAGGTGCTGTAAATAAAGTTACTTTAGGACTATTTGAAACTTCAACTAAAAAATATCTCGCATCCAGCTTTGAGGGCGATTATGAGATTTCAGCTTTATACGGCAATATTTCCACTATGAATGGAGAGGTTTATACTCACATTCATGCATCTATTTCAGATTCATCATGCAAAACATTTGGAGGGCATTTATCAGAAGCAGTGGTTAGTGCTACTGCGGAGATTTTTATTGAAAGTATCGAAGGAGCAGTGGAAAGGGAATTCAATGATGAAATAGGGCTTAATCTGTATAAGTTTTTGTAACTAATTACAAACTAATTAGAAAAATAAATTGCATAAAGTATTGACTGTAACTTGTAATACATGTTATATTATACATGAGGTTTTTTAATTTAGGAGATAGTCTATGGGTATTGTACCAATAAAAAGAAATAATGTAAGTGAGCAAGTGTTTGAACAAATTAAACAGAACATATTGACAGGGGAATGGCCGCAGGGAACAAAACTTCCTTCTGAAAACGAATTATGCAAGATGTTTTCTGTGAGCAGAGTCCCTATAAGAGAAGCGATACAGAGGCTGGGAGCATTAGGTCTGGTTGAAACACGACAAGGGGAAGGAACATATGTGTCTTTAGTTACCCCGGGCACAATGATGAATTCTCTTATCCCGATGTTGTCTCTTGATAAGAAAAATATGCTTGACATCCTTGAGTTTAGAAGAATTATTGAGCCTGAGAGTGCTGCACTTGCTGCTCAAAAAGCAGATCAATCTGATATAAGCGATATGCAGGAAACATTGGAGAAAATGCGTAAAATAAACGAAGCAAAGATAGAGTTTTCAGAAGCTGATTTGGGATTTCACCTTCAAGTTGCTCGTGCCACAAAAAATACAATTATTTTTGGATCTTACAATGTAATAAAAGACATTCTAATAAATTACTATAAGAAGATAAATGAAATAATGGGTGTTGAAAGAGCTGTAAGGTACCACACACAAATTTTTGAAGCTATAAAGGGCAGAAATTCAGAAGAAGCTAAAAAGTGGATGAAAGAGCATGTTGAAACTACTGTACAAGATATTTCAAAGTACTACGACGTATAAAATTTTTATTATACTTGTAATACAACTAACATGTTATAATTTCATATTTTATAAAGGGGTGGGAATGTTTGATATCAGAAGAAATTGTTAAAAAAGTAGAGCAAAAAGCGTTAAATTTAAGGAAAAGCATAGTAGAAATGATTGGTGTAAACAAAACAGGGCATCTTGGAGGTTCATGCTCGTGCGCAGAAATTGTAGCAACTTTATACTTTTATAAAATGAACATAGATCCTCAAAATCCTCAGTTTGAGGATAGAGACAGATTTCTATTAAGCAAAGGTCATGCTGCATTAGTACAATATGCAGCTCTTGCAGAAGCCGGATTTTTCCATAAAGATGAATTAAAAAATGTAAAAGCGCTATGCTCAATGCTTCAAGGTCATCCTGACATGACAAAGACTCCAGGGGTTGAGGCAAATACAGGGTCACTTGGACAGGGATTGTCTATTGCAAATGGAATGGCTTTAGGATTAAAACTTGATGGTAAGGCATGCAGAGTTTATGTGATAATCGGTGATGGCGAGCTTGCAGAAGGACAAATTTGGGAAGCTGCGATGGCAGCGTCAAGGTATAGGCTTGATAATATATTGGCGGTTGTAGATAGAAATCATCTGCAGGCTACAGGAGCTACAGCCGAAAGATTTGATTTGGGAAATATAGAGGCAAAGTGGGAAGCTTTTGGTTGGAATGTCATCAAAATAGATGGACATAATGTAAGGCAGATAATAGAAGCATTAAACCGAGCAGAGCAGATAAAAGGCAAACCGACTGTAATTATCGCAGAAACAATAAAAGGAAAAGGGATATTTTTTGCAGAAAACAATCCTTCTTTTCATCATGCTTCTATGACTATACAACAATATGAAGAAGCATTGAAATGTATTTGCCAATGCAACACAGGGGGTGATTATAATGGAGAATAAAAGTCTTAGAAACGCTTATGCCCAAGCTTTGATAGAACTGGCAGCAGAAAACAAGGACATTGTAGTGCTCGAAGCTGATTTGGGTAAATCAACCATGTCTTGTTTGTTTCAGGACGCATTTCCTGAAAGATATTTTGAAATGGGCATTGCAGAACAAAATATGGCATCTACAGCTGCGGGACTTGCAATAGCAGGGAAAATACCGTTCATAAATTCATTTGCAGTTTTTGCAACTGGAAGAGCGTATGACCAGATAAGGCAGGGTATTTGTATTGCAAAGCTAAACGTAAAAATTTGCGGATCCAGTGCGGGGCTTTCAGATTATGGAGATGGCTCTACGCATCAGTCTGTAGAGGATGTTGCAATTATGAGAGCTATTCCTAATATGACAGTGTTGGTGCCTTGTGATGCAGTTGAAACTAAGAAAATGGTAAACGCTATGGTGATGAATAAAGGGCCTATGTATTTAAGAATAAATAGGAATGATCTGCCTATATTAACCAGAGAAGATGAAGAGTTCAAGATTGGGAAGCTATACACAATCCGGGAAGGAAAAGATGTTGTCGTATTTGCTAACGGAATTATGGTTTCAAAGGCGCTGGAAGCAGCGATACTGTTAGAAAAAGAAGGAATATCGGTAAAAGTTGTGAATGCAAGTACAGTAAAACCTCTTGAAAAAGAGGCAGTAATGCAAGCTTGCAAAGGATGCAAGGGTATAGTAGCTGCTGAAGAACACAGTATAATAGGTGGACTTGGAAGTGCAATACTTGAAGCTTTGAGAGGGGAAAGAGATTTTCCTGTTGAAATGGTGGGAATACAAGATAAGTTTGGGACATCTGCATGTAATTATGATGAACTTTTGGAATATTATGGGCTTACAGCCGCTAATATTGTAAATAGTATTAGAAAACTTGCATTTTAAAGCTAGGCTTAAGCACAAGGATTTTTCAGCGAAAACGAATAAATTAAAATAATGAGGAGGTATTTTTGTGATTATAGGTTTTATAGGACTGGGTATAATGGGAAAGCCTATGTCGAAAAATCTTTTGAAAGCAGGCTACAATCTTGTAGTGCATGACTTGGTAAAAGAGGCTGTTGATGAAGTTGTGGAAGCTGGAGCCCAAAAGGGCCAATCCCCGAAAGATGTTGCTCAAAAAAGTGACGTAATAATTACCATGCTCCCGAATTCGCCACATGTAAAAACTGTTATATTAGGTAAAGATGGTGTTCTGGAAGGAGCAAAAGCCGGCTCTATTGTTATAGATATGAGTTCAATAGCACCGCTTGCATCAAAAGAAATTTATGAAGCTTGCCGGCAAAAAGGTGTAGATATGATAGATGCGCCAGTCAGTGGGGGCGAACCAAAGGCGATAGATGGAACACTTTCTATAATGGTGGGTGGTAAAAAAGAGATATTTGACAAAGTAAATAATATTTTGTTAAACATGGGAAAGTCTGTAGTTTATTGTGGAGACATTGGAGCAGGCAATATAACTAAATTAGCAAATCAGATAATAGTTGCTCTCAACATTGCGGCTATGTCAGAAGCATTGGTACTTGGAACAAAAGCAGGGGTTGATCCTGAAACAATCTACAAGGCAATCAGAGGAGGGCTTGCGGGTTCGACGGTGCTTGACGCAAAAGCACCGATGATTCTTGAACGCAATTTTAAACCTGGGTTTAAGATAGATCTTCATATAAAAGACCTTGCGAACGCTTTAGAAACAGGTCATGAAGTTGGAGTACCTCTTCCTCTTACCAGCCTGGCAATGGAAATTATGCAGTCTCTTAAAATAGAAGGAAAAGGACAAAATGATCATGGGGGAATCATTCAGTTCTATGAGAGGCTTGCAAAGATTGAAGTGAGAAGAAAGCAGACAGTGGAAGGAAATGATATATTATGAGATTTGGATGCTGCGGAAGCATGATAGCAGTGGAGCCGGATGGGACAGGGGTTGAGATAATTGAGGAGCTCTCCAGGATAGGATATGATTACATAGAACTATCTCTTTGTCATATTGCTAAAATGGTTGAAGAAGAATTTTATAGTTTAAAAAACAGAGTGTCTCTATCCGGAATAAGATGTGAAACATGCAACAATTTTTTTCCTGCTGACATTAAACTCACAGGATTAGCAATTGATATGTGCGAGATATTAAAATATGTTGAAAAAGCTTTAGGGAGAGCTGAACAACTCGGCGTTGAATATGTTGTTTTTGGGAGCGGACCTTCGAAAACCGTGCATCCTGGGTTTCCTATGGATAAGGCGTTCAAACAATTAGTCCTGATTTTAAGGGAAATAGCAAGTGTTGCCAGAGATAGAGGCATATGCATAGTCATAGAACCTTTAAGAGAAAAAGAATGCAATATCATTAATACAGTAGAAGAGGCTATACAGCTTGCAAGCGAAGTAGGCAGAGACAATGTAAAAATTTTGGCAGATTATTATCATATGTGCGCACAACAAGAAAATCCTGATATAATATTAAAAGCAGGTGAATTGATTAAACATGTACATTTTGCAAAATCTACGGATAGAACATTTCCCAAATGCATTGAGGAAGACACGTATATGCCATTTATACAAAGTTTAAAAAAAATAGGGTATTCACAGAGAGTAAGTATTGAAGCGTATTCACAGGATTTTATCAGTGATGCGGTTGCTTCTCTGCAGTTTTTGAAGAGATATTTCGATTAAATGGACAAGATTAAAGCAAAAATGTAGGCAAATAGAGCGTGCTTGATATTTAAGCATGTTCTATTTTTTTTACCCTTTTTTATGTTTAAAAAATTCATTTTCATAAAAAGTGTATAAAAATTCAAAACATATAGAGCAAAAAATATATAAAATATACAAATATACGAATATCTTAAGTGTTCAAATATTAAAAAAAAAAAATATAATTAGTTCGACATTTAGATGATAAATTGAGATGAAAGGGGGCAAGAGGCATGGTATTAATTGGCTTTTACTGAAAAATAAAAGCTTTTTTTACAACTTTATTAATTTTCGAATAATTTAATAAGCAGGAGGGAAACGATGTTATGTATTATTCTAAAAAACTATCTATCAAACTAACTAGTTTAGTTTTGGTTCTTTCTATTTTGTTTTCATTTTATTTTTCATTCAATATTTTTAATTCTCCACGGAATTCCACAGTATATGCACAACAACAGATGACTAAGCTGTCTGTACACAGCGGAGGACACTATTTGCAGACAGAAGGCGGGCAACCGTTTTTTTGGCTTGCAGATACTGCGTGGGAATTGGCTCACAGATTGAACAGGACAGAAGTACAAACATATCTTCAGGACAGGGCAAGCAAAGGTTTTACTGTAATACAATTTGTACTTCTTGCTGAACTTAATGGATTAACTGTTCCTAATGCACACGGTGATTTGCCGTTGATAAACAATGATCCGGCAAATCCTAAGATAACTCCTGGCAACAACCCAGATAACGAAGAAGAATATGATTATTGGGACCATGTAGA
>Ga0068705_10002008_pt1 | contig 10219 bp, 7 predicted proteins | sample YNPMSTMetaG_FD_65631 | JGI IMG/M metagenome (GOLD analysis project Ga0068705, IMG submission 65631) | Anoxygenic and chlorotrophic microbial mat microbial communities from Yellowstone National Park, USA - YNP MS-T MetaG | ecosystem: Environmental > Aquatic > Thermal springs > Hot (42-90C) >... | reverse complement strand
ACACGCACGCCATTGTGCTCATCGGCGAGATCGGCGGCAACGCCGAGGAGATGGCCGCAGCCTACGTCAAGCAGCACGTCAAGAAGCCCGTCATCGGCTTCGTAGCCGGGCAGACGGCGCCGCCGGGCCGGCGGATGGGCCATGCCGGTGCGATCATCTCGGGCGGTTCCGGTCGAGCCTCGGACAAGATCGCCGCCATGCGCGCGGCGGGAATCACGGTCTGCGAGACGCCGGCCGAGATCGGCGAGCGGGTGAGGAGCAGACTATGAGCGCCCAGGAGCGGACCTTCGCGATCATCAAACCCGACGCCGTGGCGGCCGGCCATACCGGGGAGATCCTGGCCATGGCCGAGCAGGCGGGGTTCCGCATTCGGGCGCTACGCCGGATCCGCATGTCGCGCCTGGAGGCGGAAGCGTTCTACGCCGTGCATCGCGAGCGTCCCTTTTTCGCAAGTCTGGTGAACTTCATCACCGAGGGGCCGTGCGTAGTGGCGGTGCTCGAGGGGGAGAACGCCATCGCGCGCTGGCGCGAGCTGATGGGGCCGACCGACCCGGCGAAGGCGCCGGAGGGGACCATTCGGAAGCTGTTCGGGACCAACATCGAGCGCAACGCGGTTCACGGCTCCGACGCCCCGGAGACCGCAGCCGTGGAGGTCTCGTTCTTCTTCAGCGCGGCCGATCTGCTTTAGGGCCCGCCTCGCCCTGCGCCAGCCGCCCCCAGGGCGCCTCCCAGTTGTAGTGGAAATGGTCGTCGATCTTGCTGCTGTCTCGAAGGTAACTGTAGGGTAATCTGCCTTGAAGCAAGCGGATGACGTCGGGGTGGCGCGGTCCCGAATAAAGATAGTCTCGCGTTTCCGGCGTTAGCTTGATCCAGCGGCCGTACTCCCCGTCGATGCTATAAATGCCCTCCTGCACGTAGATGGTATGGAATAGGTTTTTCTTCGTGTAGATCTCCCGGATCGAGGGTGCATTGAGGAAGCTGAGCAGGCCGTCGAAGACCGGGCGGCGGGATTCGGCCTCAATGACGATCTCCGGGCGTTCATGTAGTTCCAGGGCACTGGCGGGAGAGCCGTCCGGGAGTTTAAAAAAGCGGTAGTAATCGGCGTCGAAGAAGACCCACTTGCCGCCGAGAAACACCTCGTTGACGTGATGGCCATAGACATCGGCCTCGCGCGACGCCTCCACCTGAATGGAGAGCACGCGCGAGGGGTAGCCCGCCAGCCAGGCCATCGCCGCAAAGGTTTCGGCCGTACCCTCGCAATTGGCGAAGCCGCGCCGGATGATCTCCAGGGCATGGATCTTATAAAAATCATTGCGACCGCGCAGATCCATCCCGCCCACGTGAGGCACGGCGCCGCAAACCCATTTCTGGAGCGCCAACATCCGATCCAGGTCGGTCGCATGGGGCGAGGTGATCGCATCCGCCAGCAGCCAGAGAAGCCGCGTGTCGCCGTTGAAATCCGCGATCTTGTAATTGGCGCGCCGCCGCACGGCGGCGTCGATGAAGGTCGGATCGTCAAACGGCGTCGCCTCCGAAGCGCGCGACGCCGGCGCGGAGTTCGGAAAGGCGCTGCCGCTCCCGGCGACTGCCTCCGCGCCGAACGACAAAAAGAGCGCCAGCGGGAACAGCCAAAGTTTCCACTCCATCGTTCCTCCTCCGGGCGATAGCGTCCTGTGCCTTCTCACATCGTATAGGCGACCGTTGTCGGTGGCAGGGGCCGGCGAGCGGAGAGAATTCAACCCGCCGAGCGCCGCTCAGCGAGTGTGGACATAAGCGGCCAGCCGCTCGAGGTTCCGTGCGAACTCCGCCGAACTGATGATCCTCTCAAGCGGCGGCTGCGGACCGACAAAGATCTCGACGGTGTCGTTTTCGCCGAGCGGAATGATCTCGGCGCGGCTGTCGCCCTCCGCGCCGGCCGAGCCGTCGGCGCGCCCGCGGCCGACGCGCAATACCATATTGCGAGCGGCAAAGACAAAGACCAGACGGTCGGCTTTGCCGATGACGCCGGGCCGCATCCACGCGCCGCGCTCGTCGAGCGAGTCGAGGATCCGCCGGACTTCGCCGGCGGCCGGAGGCTGCTCCTGCGGCGAGAGGCGCTCGGCCCAAGGGGAGAGGCCCCGGAGTTTTTCCGGGCGGCGGATCGTCTTCGGGTCCGCCCGGGCCAGGTGCCGGTAATCCTCCGCAATGGCCGCCAGATCCCGCCCGCTGACGAGCACACCGTAGTGTGTAATGACGGACTCAGGCGAGTAGCTCAGCTCGTAGCCGTCGACCAGACGACTGCCGAGCCCGGCCGCCTGAATTCGGGTTCCTTTTGTGATATAGAGCGGGCGGTTGGTCTTGAGCTCATAGAAGCGCGCCAGCACCGGACCGGGCGGGAGGCGGCGGAACACCTCGGCCTCGCCTCGCGGCACCTCGGAGCGTTCGAGATAAGCCAGAGCGCGAGGAATCGGTTCCAGGTACTTGCGGTCGCCGGTTTCACGGTAAAGCGTCAGCAGGAGGCGCATGACGGCCTGCGATTCGCCGCCGGTGACCGAGGGCGGTTCGAAGACGCGCGCCCAGGCCGGGTGCATCTCGGCGTCATACTGTTGGGCCCAGGCCGGTTGAGGCTCGGGCATCTGCGCCAAGAGGATGAATTGCCCCCCTTTTTCGGCGGCGGCCCGGTAGCGGGGCTCTTTGTAGATGATGGCCGCCTCGAGCAGGGCGTCGATGACGTCGAGGATCGTGTTGTCATTGAAGGTGTAATGGCTCTGATAGTCCGGTCCGGGCCAGGTGCGCGGCCAGGAGTCCGGGTAGGAGGCCTGCTTGACTGGGAACTTGGAAAAGTCTGGGGGTTTACGGAACCGCTGCGGCCAGGCGCCGATCGGGTACTGGGCCGCCAGGAGTTTGTCGAGAGCGAAGCGAGCCGCTTCGTGAATCGTAGGGTCGGAGAAGCCCAGGGCGCGATCGACGCGCATCAGTACGCGCAAAGCGCCCTGGGTGACGTTGTCGTCCAGGTTGGTGACGCCGCGTTTGTCCTCGCCGCAGTTGTTGTCGGCGCGGTACTGGTAGTTTTTGCGCTTTTCCGGGTCGAATTCGATGAGGTAATCCCAGCCGCCGCTACAGAGCTGGCCGCGAACCAGCGCATGGGCGGCGTCGCGAGCGAACTCCAGAAACTCCCGTTCTCTCGTGGCTTCGTAGGCCTCCAGATAAGCGAGGGCAACGACGGGAGTCGCTTCGCGCTGGACTTCGATCTGGGTGGGGCCTTCGGCCGCCTCCGACCGCCCGTAGCTCAAGTCGGCAGTGTAGTAGTAGTGATAGCCGCCTTCGGTGGAGACGTGGTGGCGGTAGAAGCGCGCGGCCTTGCGCATCGCCTCGAGGACCTCCTGGCGGGAGGGCTCGGCGACAGCCTCGACCGCAGGCGCCAGAAGCGCGGCGGCCACCAGGATCGAGTATCGCATCACCACTCCAGGCGCAGCCCGGTCCGAAATGCGCGGGGGCCGGTGGCGTCGAGCGGCTGCTCGCCGCCGGCCGAGGTGATCACGCCCGCGGCGGCGAGCGAGGTGATGTTGAGGCCGGGGTTGTTATAGTTCGGCGTGTTGAAGAAGTTGGTCGCCGTGATCTCCCAGCGCAGGCGAAGCTGCTCGGAGAAGCGGAAGTATTTCGCCAGTCCGACGTTGAGCGTGGTCGAGCCCGGGCCTTTGATGACGCCTTTGGCTGAGGTGCCGAAGCTGCCCGGCTGCGGAGGCCCGAAGGCCGAGACGTCGAACCAGCGCTCGGTGGTGCGTTGGCCTGCCGGGAGATTCGCGTTGCGCAAATGGTCCGGGCGGATGGTGACCTGAGCCGGCGTCCGCGAGGTCGTGAACGCCGTCCCCGTCGGATCGGGTCCGGTCCACAGCGGGGTAAGGAACTGTCCGGAGTAGAGGCTGAAGACGCTGGTCCACTCCCAGCCGTGGAGAAGGGCGCGCTTGATTCCGGTCGATCCCTGACCGAAGGGCAGCTCATACATCAGGTTGCCCGTAACCCGATGGGTCGGGATGTCCAGCCAGACAGCGCGTTCGCGCCGGCGGTCATACGCATTCTCCGGCGACTCGCCCCGCTCGAGATCGCCGATATCGCGCGCCCAGACCCAAGAGGCCTGATAGGCCAGGCCGCGCGCGAAGCGCCGCTCGACCTCGACGGTGAGGGAATGGTACTGGTGGCCGGCGCCGTTGGAAAGATACGTGATTGCGGGATAGCGAGGGAACATCCGGGGCTTGTCGACGAACGGGCGGTTGTCGGGCACGGGCTGGTTGATGTTATAGCCCCATTCGCCTTGCCGGGTGTTGGTGCCGATGTAAGAGATCCGGAAGCCCGTGTCCCAGCGCTGGTGCTCGATGGTGAGGTTGTACTGCATGGAGTACGGGGTGCGCAGATCCTTTCGAATTGCGCTTGGCAGTGAGATGCTGGTCGGGCCGGCCACCGAACTCGGGAAGACCACGGGCAGGATGACGGTCGGGTTCGGACTGGGATTGGTGAAGGTGGGTTCGTTGATGACGAACGGCGCCCCTCCGGCGGAGGAAGCCCGCGGCACGACGTCATAGAAGATGCCATAGCCGGCGCGTACGACCGTGTCCGGGCCGAAGGGGCGCCAGGCCAGCCCGATGCGCGGCGCCCAGTTGTTGTACTCGTTGGTAATGAGTCGCGAGGCGTGGAAGCCGAGTGCGGAGGCTTCGGCCACCTCGACGTAGGCCGAGGGAAGCAAGGGGCTGACGAGCTTCAAGGCGCCGTCTGGGACGACAATCTTGCCGGAGCCGATATCAAAGAGCGCCTGCGCGCCCGAGCCCTCCGTCCAGGACGGGTGCAGCTCATAGCGCAGGCCGAGGTTGAGCGTCAGGCTGGGGAGAACCTTCCACTCGTCGGTGATGAAGAAGTCCCAGTTCCAGCGCAACCGATCGATATAGAGACTCGGAGCGGCCCGCGAGGAGGACGTGGGGATGCCGAGAAGGAAATCGGCGTAGGGGTGGCCGGTGAAGCGATTGGAGAACGTGGCGGCGCCGAACAGGTTCGCCGGCATCTGCCAGTCTTCGAACTTGGTTCGGCCGACGAGGACGCCCGCCTTGACGGTGTGACGCCCGCGGAACCAGCTCAGGTGCTCCTGAAACTGCTGGGCGAAGTTCTTGAAACCGGGGTGGCGCCATTGGGTTTGAGAGATGCCGGTGATGCCCAGGCCCGAGAAGGAGACCTGGAAGACGCCGTTAACGTCCGGCAGGTTCGGAACCAGTCCGGTGAGCCCGAGCTCCCGCACCACCTCCAAGCCCCTCAGCGGGCCGTGACGGGGATTGTCGTTCCAGGCGTAGCCCCAACGGAATTCGTTCACCAGATTCGACCGGAGGGTGGCGGTGTAGGAGAACTGGGTCGCCCGCGTGTCGCGCGTCTGCCAGCGGCGGCCGATCGTGGGCAAGGCGCTGTCATAGGCACGCGAGTGGGAGCGATTCCAGGTGTAGCGCCCAAAAAGAAAATGCCTGTCGGAGAAGCGGTGATCGATCCGCGTCGTCCAGTAGGTGTTGGGGTCGAACGGCCGGGGAAGCTGGAGGCGGAGATTGCTGGCGCGGAATACGTCCGGGTCGGGCTGGTTAGGCAGGGGGTAAAAGCGATCCTGGATCTTGCGCGACACCGGGTTGATGCGCGATTCGGGAATGATGCGATTGGGGAAGGGGGCGTTTGAAGCCAGCGGGTCGCGGATGGCGGCCGACTCGCGGCTGAAGTCGCCGGCACGCCAGGCCGGTAGAGGGACGGTCGAGTTCAGCGTATCCAGGATCTGGGAGCCTCGCGTCGTCTCGAACGAATAAAAGAAGAAGCTGCGGTTACGGCCGTCGTAGAGGCCGGGCAAATAGACGGGGCCGCCCACGGAGGCGCCGGGATTGTGGCGAACGCCCGTGGAGCGCTGGGCGGCGAAAGTATTGCGCGCGCGGAACCAGGGCGTCGAGTAATAGTCGAAGGCGGCGCCGTGCAGCTCATTGGAGCCGCTCTTGGTGATGATGGTGACCATGCCGATGCTGCCGTACTCGGCCGTGTTGTTGGCCATGTCGACGCGCACCTCCTCGAAGGGCTCGATGCTCGAGACCAGGGGCGAAATCTGCGTGCCGTCGAACTGGTTCGAGTGGGTGATGCCGTCGATGGCCGAATCGGACTGATTCAGGCGCGAGCCGGCGAAGCGGCGGTTGGCCGAGCCGCCGCCGGCCTGGACGACGCCGGGAGACAGGCCGATGAAATCCCAAAGCGACCGCGTGTTCAGGGGCAGCGCCGTGAGCTGCCGCGCCGATTTCGAGTCCGAGATGCGGGCGGTTTCGGTTTCAATCAAGGTCGCGCCGGCGCTCACCTCGATGCGCGTGTCGACCGCGCCGACCTCGAGCTGAACGTCGAGCCGGCGGACTTCGAGGGCGGCGAGACGGACGTCGGAGGCGACAAACTCGCGGAAGCCGGGAGCGCTGATGCGGACGGTGTAGACGCCCTCGCGAAGTTGCGGCAAGGTGTAGATGCCCACCTCATTCGCCCTGGTGCTGAAGCGGTAACCGGTGTCGCGGTGGACGGCCTCGACCTCGGCGCCCGGGATGGCCGCGCCGGTGGCGTCCGTGATGCCGCCGGTGATCGAGGCAAACGTCGTCTGCGCGAAGGCGGCGCCGGCGCCGCCGACGAGCAATGCTAACAGGCATACACAGAGACGCGGCATGGCGTTCGTTCTCCTCTTTGTCGTCTCCCCTGCTCGAATCGGCACCGGCGCCGAAAGCTCGTCCACGCGGTTTGAAAGCGCCGACGGGCGAGTTCCGGTCTGGGGTCCCGAACCGCATGGGTATACCGTTAACGATACAACAGTGGCCACCCCTCAGGCCGAGGAGTCGGCGCGGGCGAAGTTGTCGGCTAGAGTCGCGCCGCGCCGTTCCGTCCCGCCAGGCGGAACTCGTGCTTGCGAATCAGAACCGCCAGCCGTCCCGGTTCGCAGCGGAGAACCGAGCCGCGAACGACCAGTCTAAGGCCGATCCGTTCGTCAAGACGCGCCGGCCACTCGATGGCGACCCCACGGACGCGCCCTGCGGCAGGCGCTGGTCGGTGGCGACGAGCAGGCCGCGGCTTGCCATGTTCAGGGTGGTGCCCCGGGCGATCTCGCCCCCAACGTCGGCTTCGAGGAGGCGGATCGAGACCGGGCATTCGATCGGGTAGCGTGAGAATTTTCGGCGCTCCATGCCCGGATGGCTCCTTTCGCACCCGGGCTAATGGGCAATCCGGCTCCCAAACCGTGTCCCCGCAGGCAACCGATACAAATGTCGGCAGTTAGGGGTCGATGGTGGCGGTCGACTGCCCGAGGGGAGGGCCGCGGTGTTGCCGGTTCGGATAGGAGAAGACTGTCCGCTCGTTCAATGTGTGGCGGCCGTTGACAGCCGCCGGTGGTGGCGTTATTTTTGTAACAGCCCCGAAGACCGGCTTTCCATGCTGCGGACGACGCTCCTTGATTTCAGCCGCCGTGAACGGCAAATCATGGACATCCTTTACCGGCTGGGCCGGGCCTCGGGGGCCCAGGTCCTGGCGGAGCTGCCCGGCCGGCCGAGTTACTCCACCGTGCGGACGCAGCTCCGCGTTCTGGAGCGGAAGGGGCACGTCCGGCATGAGGCGGTGGGGCCCCGTTACGTTTACTCTCCCGTCATCTCCCGGGAGAAGGCGCAGCAGGTCGCGCTGAGGCACGTGGTCGAGACCTTCTTTGAGGGTTCGGTTGAGAAGGCCGTCGCTCAGTTGCTCGTTCTGGAGGGCTTGCGGCTGAGGCGCGAGGAGCTCGAGCGCGTGAGCCGCCTCATCGAGCGCGTGCGTCGGCTGAGCCTCGGGCTCTGAGGCGGGGCGCCAGGCCGGCTCGCGCTAGGATGGGACCTAAGAACCGGACCATGCGTTTGCCGTTCCTCGTTGTCGCCGCACTGCTTGTCGGGGGTGCGGCCCGCTCTCAGACGGCCGTCACCGAGCTCAAATTGCACACCGATCCGGCCGAACCCCGGGTTCGCCCTTTGGAACATGTGGTGATTCAGGTGCGGGTCTATGGACGGGTGGGCGAGAAGACGGGCCGTATCCGCCGGGACGGGGCGAGCCTCAAGGTCGAAGCCGGCGGCGGCTGGATCTCGAAGCCCTTTCGCTTTCAAGGGCAGGAGGACGAACCGTTTCTCGAGGAATTCCAGAGCCGGGCGGGGCGCATCTTCGGGGAGCTTGCCGGCCAGTATGTGCTTCAGGACGCCTTTCTGTACACGGCGCCGGAGAGGCCGGGCCGCTACAAAGTCGAGGCCGAACTGGACGGCAGGACGGCCGATATCGTCATCGAGGTCGATCGGTCGGCGCCGTCGCGCCGGAAACCGGAGAAATACAACTTCGGCGGCGGTTCGGTCTCGCTCGACCCGTATCGCGACCTGGTCGAACATTACGCTCCGATGCTTGCCCAGGAGACCTGGTTCGAACCGAAAGCTGACTATCCGGCCCGTTTTGATTACGATGGCGACTGGCAAGGGGATAACAACTGGGATTCGCTCGAAGAGGGGAGCTCACAGGCATACGTGTATTACGCCGTCATGGAGACGGCCACGCACTGGTTTCTGATTTACAACGTCTTTCACCCGCGCGACTATTCCGACAAGTGTGTGGCCGGCTCTTGCCACGAAAACGACAACGAGGGTCTGATTCTGACCGTAGCCAAAGACGGCAGCCGTTACGGGCGGCTGCAAGCAATGGAGACGCTGGCGCACAACAACGTCTACTCCTTCACCGCCGATAGTCGCATCCGTGCGGGCGCGCACTCCATCGACGGCCCGATCGAGTTCTACGGAGAATCTCATCCTGTGGTCTTCATCGAGTCAGGGGGGCACGGCATCTACGGCACGCGTTCGACGCACGCGCGCTATGATGTGGCGAACGACCGGTTCACCGCGGGTACCGGGGTGACGTTTATTTACAAGGGAGTGGCCGAAAGACCCCGACATCCCAACGACCGGCTGGTGGGCTATGACCTGCTGCCGATCTATTCCGAATGGTGGATGAAGGCGAGCCGAGAGGCAGGCTTCGCCGGCCGCACCTTCGATGCGTATTTCGCCTACCGGCCGCTTGGGGGACGGCCCGGAACGGTCTTTCCGGAAATCGCCGGTGCGTTTTTTGGGCGCAAGTTCGGCGTGAACATGGCCAAACCGTTCTGGGGCTGGCATGACAACCGGACACGGAGGCGGAACATTCTGGCCGTGGGGCAATGGGGCCTGGACCCGGCTTACGCCGTTTCGCGCCACTTGCGGTTCCCTTCGGAGGAGCCCTTCTCATTGGACTACATCTACAATCCCTACTTGGCGTTGCCGGCGGGGGAGGCAGGCCAGAAGGGCGCGCCGGCGACGGAGCCGGCGGCGCCTGTCTCCGGCGCCAGGCAAGGCTGGTTTGAGTTTCGCGTCTGGGTCGACGGCTCCGTGGAGGCTTATGTGTGGGGTGACCGAATTCGGTATGAGGTTCTAAGCGGGGCGCCGTTTCAGGACCCCGCCATCTGGTTGAGCGAGCCGTTGCCGGCCTCGAGCCTGAGCCGGCTTCGCCTGGTGAAGCTCGAGGGGCGGGGCCAGGTGAGGCTCGAGGAGGAGCCTTCCGCGGCGAACGGGTGGACGGCGCGGGTTCGGATCGACGATCCGGCGCGGGGAGGGGCGGTCTACCGTGTGCGTTTGGAGTGGGTGCAATAGGAGTACTACATGTAGGGGTGCTCGGCTCCGAGGCCCAACATCGTGACACTTGTGTCTTTACTTTCCACCCGATTCCGGCTATCATGGTCTCAACTCCCCCGAGTTGAGGAGCGTGTGAAAGAACGGGTCCTTCCAACGGCCGGCGCAACCCGGCGAACTGGCGGGCAGACACGAAGTTCAGCGGGAGGGCGCCGTCGAATTCGGCGACCCGTCTTTCACGCTCTCCCGGCGCTCAGGCCTGGCGCCATCCGGGCCGACAAAGGAGTGGGGTTGTTTTGCTGAGACTGAAACGAGTCGAACTTCAAGGTTTCAAATCCTTCTGCGACCGCACGGAGATGCGCTTCAACGGCGCCGGTCTGGTCGCCATCGTCGGGCCGAACGGCTGCGGAAAGTCCAACCTCGCCGACGCCATTAGCTGGGTGCTCGGCGAGCAATCGGCTAAGGCCCTTCGCGGCGGCCGCATGATGGACGTGATCTTCGCCGGCACCAATACGCGCAAGCCGTTGAGCATGGCCTCGGTGACG
>Ga0068705_10002001_pt1 | contig 10230 bp, 9 predicted proteins | sample YNPMSTMetaG_FD_65631 | JGI IMG/M metagenome (GOLD analysis project Ga0068705, IMG submission 65631) | Anoxygenic and chlorotrophic microbial mat microbial communities from Yellowstone National Park, USA - YNP MS-T MetaG | ecosystem: Environmental > Aquatic > Thermal springs > Hot (42-90C) >... | reverse complement strand
TGCCTCACAGTAAAACTCTCTATTCCTTAGATGCATCAGTTCTTTCTCTACCTTCTCCCTTGTCTTCTCCTATCTACTTATTGAGACTCTTCCTAATTTCCTATATCGGTCAATTCTCTAAAGAGCTTCAAAAACGCCTCTTCATATTTATCTTTAGTAAATTGATTTTTTATTTTATCCACATTATTCAGTATCATCTGAATGTGTATGTCTTTATTGTAAAACAAAAACCTAATCTTTTCTAATATCTTCTCTGGAGAATCAAAGGGAATAAAGAAACCGTTTATCCCCTCTACAACAATATCAGGAATACCTCCTACAGGAGTAACAATCACTGGTACTCCCATACCCATAGCTTCCAACATAGAAATTGGAAGCCCCTCATATTTAGATGGTAAAACAAATACATCTGAATTTAAGAGAATTTCTCTTTTGTAATTCCCAGTAACTACTCCGGTAAATTTTACATTATCTAACTTATATCTATCAATAAAATCCGCTACTTTCTTTTCGTCTTCTTTGGAAATCCAGACACCTGCAAATATAAATTCTATGGGAAGATTACATTGTCTTGCGAGTAAAGCAGTTTCCAAAACATTAAAATATCCTTTTGAAGGGATCAAATTACTAAGATATAAGACTTTAAAAGTTGAAGTCATACTACTACTTTTTATCTTTATAATTTTATTATTCAGTTCTTCATCTGTAAGAATAAATTCATTAGAAACACTATTTGGAATGACTATTATTTTATTATTCGGAACTATTCCTTCGAACATACCTCTTAAAGATTCTGATAAAACTACAGCATAATCAACCTTTCTCAAAGTCTTCTTAATTACTCTTTTATAAATCACTGGAGAATTCTCATAGAACCTTCTGAAATATCCCCCATGTAAGTGGATAATACACCTTCTACCTAAGATTTTACTACTCCAAATAAATGGAATATCTCTAAGAAATCCTAAAGAGGATTGTGAAATAGTAATATATACAATATCAGGACTAAATATAAAAAGTCTTATTAAATATTTAAAAAAATAATATAATATCTCTACTAATCGCCAAATCTCAAATTTACCAGATATTCTAATTTTATTTAGAAAGCTAGTAATATTGATAATTTCTAAGTTATACAATTCTTTTATTTTAGAATTTACCAAAAGCTCTGTAGCTATAGCCTGCCCATTATATGGTGGGGGAAGAGGGGCTATAAGTAAGACTTTCTTTCTAGAAATCTTTTCCATATTTGTTTTTCTCATCAATTAGCATATTATAAAGAAGAATATATCTTTTAGCAACTTCTTCCCATGAGAGCATCTGCCCATACATAGAGTTAGAAAATTCTTGTAAATGATCTAGAATATATTCAACTTTCGTTCTAAAATCGTGGGGACTTGCATTTTGAGAAAGTACAAAGCCATTATAGAAATCTTCAATTACCTTTTCTGAAATTCCTACGTCAAATGAGACTGTAGGTATACTGTAAAAAAGAGGTTCTATAATGTTATGTCCAAAAGTTTCTGTACTAGAAGGTACAACATTAATTGCTCTCCCTTTGATTAGGCTAAGAATTATAGGAATTTCAGATCTGCTGATACGTCCATAAAAATTAACTTTATCTTCAATATTATATTTCTTAGTAAGATTTATAATAGATTCCATATACTTACCAGATCCGAAAAGAAGAAGTTTAACATTATCTCTACTTCTAAGTAAAGGAGCAATAGACAGAACTAAAAACTTATGTCTCTTATGTTTAGAAAACTGAGCAAGATAAATAAAATATTTATCTTCACTATTAAGATTATATTTTTTCCTAATTTCTTCTGTCAGATTCTTATCATAATTTGGCTGTTCTATACCTAAGGGAATAACATAAGCATTCGGAATATAAGATTTAAACTGAAAATCACGTCTAGCAAAGTGAGATGGGAAAACCCAAGCAGTTATATATTTCGAATATAATAATCTAACGCTCCAACAGTATAATCTCTTATACCACTCACCATGTCTATATGCATTTACAGTTAAAACAATAGTTGTTTTTTTAACATCCTTAAGTAATTTTGCAACAAACTTAACTTGTCTAAAACCTTGACAATGAAAAATAATATCGTTAGGATTTTTCAAAAATTGGTCCATTTTATACCCGAAATCAGAGTTATAGATATTTATAATTGGTATTCTTACTTCTACAAGTAACTTATGCAAACCTGGAACTTGTTCCTTTCCATCTGAAATAACATAGATATCTACTCCAAGCTTTCTCAAAGCAATAGATAACTGTGTTAGATGAAAAGTTAAGCCCCATCCTACAGAATAACCAAAAAAGATTACTTTCATCTTCCGATCCTCCTTCTTTCAATAATGTTCTGATATAATTCTTCTATCCTTGCAATTATTACAGACCAACTATATTTTTCTTCTATTAAGCTACGCGCATTTTCCCCTAAAGTTCTTCTTAAATCTTCACTTTTCAATAACGCATCAATAGATCTAATAAATTCCAATGGAGAAGTAGCAACCATTACATGGTTTCCTGGCTCGATTTCTTTAATAGCATAAAATGAATACGGAGTTCCAACAATAGGTTTCGCCATGGACATAGCCTGTAAGACTTTATTTAACATGCCACAACTTTTCATGGACGGAGAAATAAATATTGTAGCTTTATTTAGATAAGGACGTATATCATCTACATAACCAGTAACTATAATATTATTTTTTTGCTTTGCAATGTTCAATAATTTAGTTTTCGGGTTTCTCCCCACAAGGTATAGTTTTATTTGACTATGTCTATTTTCAAGCTGGGAAAATACATTATCAATAAACCAAAGTGCATATTCAGCTGCCCCTCCACTAAAATCTGCAACATAAATTAAAGAAGGATAATCTTGTTCCCCTTTAAAGGGCTTGAAAAACTCAGTATCTATCCCAAGAGGAACCGAGACAACATTTATGCGTGGATTTAACTTTCTTAAGTAGTTTTCATCAATATGAGATACCACATGACACATATCGAAGACAGGATATGCAGTTCTCTCAAATCTTTTTATTTTAACGTACTGGTACATCCTTAGAAGTTTTTTAAAGAATTCTTTTCTCTTATTATCTAGAAAAGAGATTTCATCTTGGTAAGATAAAGAAAGACTATCATTTATAGAAGCAACTGTTGGGATTTTCTTCTTATATGTAAATCTATATGGAATAAGAATTACTGTATCAAAATGGATTATATCTAGACTATAGTTTTCTACCATATTCAATAGTTCTTTTTCGAATAACTTATTTCTATATCTATCGAAATAACTTGGGGTTGGTAAGAAGATTTCTCTTAATCCTCGAATCAATAGGGATTTTTGTGGTAAGATAGAGAATAACTTAATCTCCTTACAAAATTTCTTCATTTCCTCTAGGCTTTTATGGATATCATCTGTCGAAGGGTCATAAAACGACAATAGATAGAGATCATGTTTTAGAGAAAGCCTTTTAATAAATTCATACTCTTTTATTCTAATCCCATTTATAGGTGGGTATGGAAGTTCAGGAACTATGAATAAAATTTTCATTTTATTGACTCCTTTTATTGACTCCTAATAGAATTTTGTAAAAATAGAAATATAAGAAAAATAAGTGAGTAAATTAAGAATAGACTAAATAACTCTTTGAAACCGTTCCATACATTTCCTTCAAAGACTATAGAGTTGAATATCTGTGAAATGAATATTACATAAAATGGCAAAATAAAGTGATTATTAGAAACTATATCAGTTATGAAAAAAGTGTACAAAAGCTTTACAAAGATTCCACATAAAAAGAAACCCGAGAATACACTAATGATACCACCATTCATAAATAGAACTCCCCACATAGTAGGAGCATTAGCAGTTATAGCTTTCGGATTTACCCCTAAAATAAACCAAGTATAAAATTGGCCAGATGAGATAGATTGTTTTTGCAACTGAAAAAAGAAGAAATCATTTGTAAGAAAATTTAATAGCTGATTAGAATTAAAATATCCAACAATCGGAATCAAATTGTCTAGGCCTGAAATACGCCTCATTAATGAGACAAATAGGGGGGACTGATCATTTTTAATCTGTTTAGCAATTTCCATATATTTTAATGCTTCAAACACATTTAAACTTGACCTCTCATTTAAATATCTATACACATCAAGGATAGGATAAAGATATAGAAAAAGAAAAAAAAGAAGAAAAAGGTAACCAAAAGTAATTATTCTCATTGTCTTTATCCTTTTAATCTTAAACAACCTATACTTGCTAACATAGTAAAAAATAACACTTACAGAAAGTATTGAGGGAATCAGACTTCCCTTCCATCCGCATACTATATTTATCAAAGAGTATGTACTAAATAAAATGAGTCCAATAATAACGTAAAATATTGAGTTTTTTTTCAAAGCAGAATAAAACTCTAAAATAACAATTAAAAAAGGAGGATATAAAGATAGATAATAAATAATACCTGCGTATTTAACTGTAGGTACAACTCCAACCATGCCCAGTTTATACTTTATACGAATATAATAAGAAATGACAATTAGCATTACAGAAATAATACTCAAAACAGAAGGTGAAACAGCGATTCCTTTCAAGATAAATTTTGGAGTTTTTTTAAAAGTCATAAATCCTGTTATAAAACCTACATATCCAATAAAAAATACAAGAAAAGCAAGGAATACAATAAGACTATCATATCTGAAAACTACATTGTATCCCTTTGAAAAAAATGCCAAGTCTGGATAAATACTTATAAAAATAACCTTCAAACCAAAACCCAGCCAGCTAAAAAATATAAAAAAAGATAAAGGAGAGAGAAAATCTTCTCTTATAATTTGAAAAGAGTATAGAGTTACAAAGAAATATAGGAAGTAGAGAATGACAGTAGTCCAATAAATAGTTGCAAATTTAAGAGATATAACTAGCCCTAAAGAAATAAGTATAAAGATAAGCTGAGTAACATCAAAAAATTTATCGGGTCTGTCAAGTTTTCTGTGTAAACCTCCTAGGTATCTCATATTATAGGTACCCTCCTATTCTATCTTCAAAATAAATAGCTAACTCTGATAGTATCAAGGGCCAATCCTTTATCTTACCTGTCCACTTCTTGGTAACTTCTGCTATTGCTAGATATACCCCCTTGAATAATGCCTCATCGCTTGGGAATATGGTCCTGCTTTTATTGAATTTCCTTTTCTGGCTATTTAAGCTCTCTATAGGATTTGTAGTGTATATCAGCCTCCTTATCTCAGGTGGATATCTGAAAAACGTCACTAGACTCTCCCAGTTATTCCTCCAGGAACTTACTATATGTGGATACTTTTTACCCCACCTCTCCTCAAATCTATCTAGGGCTAATAATGCCATCTCTTCTGTAGATGCTTGATATATTTCCTTTAAATCCTTGGTTATCTCTTTTAAGTCTTTGTAAGAAACATATCTTAGGCTATTCCTTACTTGATGTACTATACAGATCTGTATCTCTGACCTCGAGAATACAGACCTTACTGCTGCTTCTATCCCAGGAAGATTGTCTGAACAGATTATAAGCACATCTTTTACTTTGCTCACTAAGCCGTCTATAAACACTATTGTATATATCTCTTCTAAAGGCCTATTCTGCCATTCTCTTGCTTTATCTATTACTCTGTCTGTAATATTGCTTATCGTTTCTGGGGATATCTCGTAATTATATACTTCCATAAGATAGCTCTGAATATCCCTTGTAGTTAACCCCTTCTGGTAAAGTAGAAGTATTATATCTTCTAAGTTGGATATGTCTTTTTCTCTCTTTTTGACCAGTTTAGGCTCGAATGAAGAGTCTCTATCCCTGGGTACATCTATTCTAAACCTACCTGTTTTACCATATACCTCTTTAGAGGTGTATCCGTTTCTAGAATCCTCAGTCTTCTTATTCTCATAGTCGTATTTAGAGTATCCCAGGTGTGCGTCTAATTCTCCCTGTAGAATAGCTTCTATCATCTCTTTCTCCAAGCTTGTAATAAACTCCCCCACATCTTCCATAGTTTTTAAGTTGTTCTCATCTATAATCTTTTTCAATTCTTCCCTTTTCATTACTGGCATACTTATCACATCCTTTCCTTGATATATTCCAGGAAGTTTACACACATTATTTTACATCCTCTTTCCCTCTAAACCCCTTCGTTTTCCCCGTATTGTTCATAAATCCATCTTTGATACCCTTAATAGGTAATAAGAAATTAAAATTATCTACAATTTTGTATTTTATTAACAAGCTTAAAGACACTTTAATAGCTTTATAAGAAAAATATACATATGCTAAAAAATTATATTTCGAATATAATTTTATGAATCGAATCTTATTTCTAAAACCATAATAAATTTTCCTTAATTGATTTCTATTTATATACTCCTGAACAACAGGGTTATCCTTATGCAACATTATTGCTGACCCTACCAAAATAATTTTCCCTTTTCTGTATATCCTATAAGTATAATCAGTATCATCCCCCCATATAAACAGTTCCGGATCTGGAAATCCTGCCAAATCGACTGTTCTCCTTCTTATCAGAGGACCCACGAAGGCATTTGCTTTAATGCTAAATACCTTATCTTGGTAATCTTCAATATTTGTTTTACTTAATATCGGAATATCTAACATATAAAAGTTAAAATCCTTGTGATGATAATTTTGTACTTTGTTACTTTCCTTATTAATGACCAATGGACACATACATAATATATCAAATTTATCATATGTTAATAATTTCTCCAACGTATTCTCTTTAGGTTCTGCGTCATCATCCATCAACCACAACCAATCGTATCCTTTCTCATATCCTCTTTTAACACCTTCGTAAAATCCGCCTGCTCCTCCTGTATTCTCATGCATTCTTACATAATGTAAATTTATAATATTTCCATCTGTAAAGTTTGATATACCAGATTCTTTTTCCCAAGGTTCTCTTAAATTTTGTGGCGGCAATTCACTTATATACCCTTTTTCTAGTAGTAGTTCTGGCGTCTCATCCGTAGAGGCATTATCTATTAGATAAATTCCCTGTACAGGCCTTGTTTGTCTTCTTAATGCCTCTAAACACTCTATCAACAAATTCTTTCTATTATACGTGACAACTACTGCACAAACGCTACTGTTCACCTTATCTTCTCCTCAAAAACTTCTAAAGCTCTTTTTACTATATCATCCATATCATAATATCTATACTCTGCAAGCCTTCCCACAAGCACAAAGCTTTCAAATTTTCCTGCTTCCTCTTTGTATATATTATAAAGCTCTTGGGCCTCTTTTGTAAACAACGGATAGTATGGTATGTCTCTTTCAGGCTGATAAACTTTAGGATATTCTCTTAACACTGTCGTTTTTTCTGATTTGGTTGGATGTATATGTTTGAATTCTGTAATCCTTGTGAAATCATAATCGTTTGGATAATTTACAACTGCTACTTCTTGGTAGTATTCTTTTTCTATGGTTTCAAATCTTAAATCTAAGCTTCTATATGGCAAATATCCGTATTTGAAGTTAAATAACTCATCTATCATACCAGTAAAGATAAGTTTCCCTTTAAACTCTTGACCCATAAAGTAAATTTTCTTATTTTCAAAGTCTATACTTATTACTTCTCTGCAATCAGTGTTAAGCATAATTTTTATGTTTGGATGGTTTAGCATTCTTTCAAATATCTTTGTATACCCTTCTTTCGGTATGACTTGATATTTATCTGTAAAGTATCTGTTATCTCTACTTATGCAGATTGGTACCCTTGCTGTTATCTGCGGGTCTATATCCTGCGGTTTTAATCCCCATTGCTTTACAGTGTAATTTACAAATACCTTATCATATACATAATTTGCTAAGAACTTCAACTCTTGGTCTTCTTCTCTTAAAAGTTCCAAAATAGGGACTTTAGAATTATAACTATATTTATCAATTAGCTTCCTCTCTATCTTTTCTGCTAAAGTGTTTGGAAAAATCTCATAAAGGGTGTTGAGATTAAAAGGTATAGGTACCTTTTTACCATCAATAAAAGCTAAAACTCTGTGATAGTAGATGTGCCAATCAGTAAAGTTTGATAGATAGTCAAAAACCTCTTTATAATCTGTATGGAATATATGTGGACCATACTTATGGATAATTATATTATTTTCATCTCTATAATCATAACAGTTTCCACCTATATGGTTTCGTTTCTCTATTATCAATACCTTCTGATTTAAAACATTTGCTATTCTTTCTGCTATCACAGAGCCTGCAAATCCTGAGCCAATTATGATATAGTTAAACATGATTGCACTCAATTCTCTTACTTTTCTCATAAACAGCAAACAAAGAGCAACTAACATAAGGTCCATTAAGAATTTCAAGAAACTTAAATGGATATACAATTATCCACTTAAAAAAATTAATGTATCTATTTTTTATATCTCCAAGTTTATTATAAAATATCCAACACCCAAAATTACTGACTAAACCTGTGTCATATTTGTATAGTAATCTATTGCAATTAATACTTTTAAATAAAGTGTCAAGTTGATTTATAGAATAGCCATCCACTAAATGCCCTATTTTCTTATGAAATTTTCTCCCAAAGACTTTAGGATACAAAGGTGTAGGAACTGATACTATGAACATTCCATTTTCTCTAAGTTTTTTATTTGCCATTCTAAGGACAATCTCGGGAGAACTAACATGTTCTATAAAATCAATTAATAATATTATATCAAAGTTACTCCCACTATAATTCTCAAGGAAATTATTTGCATCTGAATGGTAAAAAGAGAAATTCAATTCAGCATTGCTTCTGTAAATCCCAGTTATTTTCTTTGCATTACTTATAGATTCTTCCGATAAATCAACTCCAATGTAATTTAGCTTTTTCCCAAATCGCACGGCTATCTTGCCAATCTCAAATCCATTAATTCCCGTACCACAACCGAGTTCTAAGATGGTTAAAATAGGCGATTCCGTTTTATAAAAATGTTTCTCCAAAAACTTCAACATGGGTTTTATCCTTAAATGAGTATGAAAATCTGGTACGCCTAAAAAGCTGTACAAAAACTTAACAACTTTGTTTTTAACAATTTCTCCATAAAAATCACCCATAGCCATAACTAAAACTCTTGAATTTTAGATAGCTAGCAATCAAAATATATAACTCTGTTAATGTCCAAAAGATATTATATGTTAATGTCCCCTTCCTTAGATACGCATTATTCACATCGGTAATTTCAAGCTCTCCCCTTGCTGATGGCTTTAATGTCTTTATTATATCAAATACTTCTGAGTCATACATATATATTCCCGTTACTACATAGTTACTCTTCGGCTCTTCTGGTTTCTCTTCTATAGCAATAATCTTTCCATCCCTGAATTCTGGTACTCCAAACCTATGAGGATCAGGAACTTCTTTAAGAAGAACCTTTGCCCCCTCTTTCTGTTCTTCAAAACTTCTCACATAGGGAGTGATATCGTCTTCAAAGATATTGTCTCCTAAGATTACTACACACTTATCTCCATTTACAAAATGCTCTGCTAGGCCTAGGGCCTGCGCTATACCGCCTGCTTCATCCTGAACCTTATAAGTGAATTCTACACCGAAATCCCTGCCACTTCCCAAAAGCTCCATTACATCCCCCATATGTTCTCGTCCTGTAACTATAAGTATATCCCTAATCCCAGTCTGTTTTAAACGATAAATAGGATAGAATATCATTGGATATTTACCTACCGGAAGAAGATGCTTATTTGTTACCCTTGTAAGAGGTCTTAACCTTGAACCTGTCCCACCTGCCAAAACAATACCTTTCATAGAATTACTCTCCTCTTAGTCATTATCTCCTTCATAGACTACTATATCATCCTCTCCTACATACTCCCCTGTCTGGACTTCTATAAACTCAACTGATATTTTACTACGATTAGATAACCTATGCAAGACCCCTTTGACTCTTCAACTTTTTGCGTGGGGTGGATTTTAAAAATATCCTCTTCTTAGCTTATAGATCTGCTATTTGGAGGTTATCCTAAACACAAATTGCTTCTTTCTAAGGGAATATTCCCTATATCCCACCCCTAAGTTAAAAAAAGTAGATTCTCGGAAACTCTAAAGCCTCTTGTAATCTCACTTCTAGTTATAGCCTTACTGCACTTCACCCCCACAGCCCAACCCCTTGATTTTTATTCTTTGCCTCCTTATCCTAGTAC
>Ga0068705_10001998_pt1 | contig 10240 bp, 10 predicted proteins | sample YNPMSTMetaG_FD_65631 | JGI IMG/M metagenome (GOLD analysis project Ga0068705, IMG submission 65631) | Anoxygenic and chlorotrophic microbial mat microbial communities from Yellowstone National Park, USA - YNP MS-T MetaG | ecosystem: Environmental > Aquatic > Thermal springs > Hot (42-90C) >... | reverse complement strand
AATTCGTCCATTTTAGCGCGTAGCAGCGCGTGTTCCGGGCGTTCGAGGTGCGGATCATCGGCGAGAATTTTCTGCGCTTCGCGGTACGCAGTGTGCAGCAGGCGCGTATCCGCCAGTTGCGCCACTTTGAGATCAGGCGTGCCACTCTGTCGGGTGCCGAAGAACTCTCCCGGCCCGCGCAGTTGTAGATCGATCTCTGCCAGGCGAAAGCCGTCGCTGATCTGCTCCATTGCTTCCATGCGCTGGCGCGTGACATCGTTCTGATCTTTGTCGCAGACGAGAATACAATAACTCTGATGAATGCCCCGTCCCACGCGCCCACGGAACTGGTGCAACTGTGCCAGACCAAACCGTTCCGCTCCCTCGATCAGGATCGTGGTGGCGTTTGGAACATCGATACCAACCTCGATCACGGCAGTGGCGACCAGGATATCATATTCGTGGTTGCGGAAGGCAATCATCACTGCATCCTTCTCGCGGGGCGTCATTTTGCCGTGGATCAGAGCAACACGCAGGTCAGGAAAGACATCACGTGACAGCGTTGCATGCATTTCCTCAGCGGATGGAAGATCGACCTTCTCGCTTTCGTCGACTAGCGGGCAGATGACGAATGCCTGACGCCCTTTTGCGACTTCGCGCCGGATGTGGCGATAGGCCTTCTCGCGCTCGACAGTGGTGATCCAGCGGGTTTTGATTTCCTGGCGTCCTGGCGGCAGTTCGTCAAGTACTGATACATCGAGGTCGCCGTAGATGGTCAACGTTAGCGTGCGCGGGATCGGCGTCGCCGTCATCACCAGCATATGCGGATTGTACCCCTTGTTCCTCAGGCGTTGACGCTGTTCGACGCCGAAGCGATGCTGCTCATCGATGACTGCCAGACCCAATGCAGCATACTGTACCCCTTCGGAGATCAGGGCATGCGTTCCGACGATCAGGTCAATGTCACCACGTGCAATGCCTTCCAGCACGCGGCGTCGCTCTTTCGCGCTGAGGCTGCCGGTGAGCAACGCCACCCGCACACCACGTCCGTCCAGATCGTCATCGCCGCTCATGCCCAGGATGCGCCTGATCTCTTCCAGACGTTCTCGCTGTTCGGGATCGAGATCATCCGACAGGGCGTGCCGCTCATCACGAGGCACAGGGACTTTGCCGAGCAGCGCCCGCAAGCTGCGGTAGTGCTGCTCGGCCAGGATTTCGGTCGGCGCCATGATCGCTACCTGGAAACCCGCAGTGATGACCTGAAGCGCGGCTGCAGCTGCGACGACCGTTTTGCCGCTACCCACGTCTCCCTGCAGCAGGCGTGCCATCGGTACAGGGCGCTCCATATCAGCGAAAATCTCTTCCACCGCTCGTACCTGTGCACTGGTCAATTCAAATGGCAACTGCCTGAGAAACGCTTCGTGTACATCGTCGCGGCGCTTAATGGCGTACCCTTGCTGCGCCTGCCAGACCACTCTGCGCTGAAGGATGCCGAGCTGAATGAAGAGGAATTCATCGAATCCCAGGCGACGGCGCGCCCGTTCGAGCATCTCGTGACTTTCGGGGAAATGGATTTGAGCGATCGCCTGAGACAACGGCATCAAGCCGGTGCGCTCGAGTACTGCTGGGGGAAGATGGTCTTCCAGCATTGGGGCGCACCTATCGACCACGTGTTTGATCAGGGTGCGCGCGCTGCGCTCGACCAGCCCGCGGGTCAGCGGATGCACTGGTACCAGACGACCAACGTGGATCAGGTCATCGTCGGTGAACGGTTGCCATTCGGGTGACGCCATCTGGCGCAACCCATCGTAGACGCCGATCTTGCCGCTTAATACCACCTTTGCGCCCACAGTGAAACGCTGCGCCAGCCAGGGTTGACGGAAGAAGACGACTTTCAGCTTGCCAGTTTCGTCGCCTACCAGTACATCAAGCCGCGTACCGCCGCTCTTCATTGGCACGGTGCGCGCGTCCAGCACCTCGGCAATGATCGTTTCGACTGCACCGGGTTGCAGTTCGGCGATGGTGCGGCGCGAAGTGAAATCATCGTAACGATGGGGAAAATGGTAGAGTAGATCGCGCACGGTGCGCACGCCAAGACGCCGGAACGACTGCACCATGACGCGGGTGATGCCCGGCACATCTTCGAGCGGCGAGTCAGGTGTAAGCGGGCGCGCTGACGCGCGCGCAGGACGGGGTGAACGGCGCGCTGGCGCGCGCGTCGGTGTCGTGACCTGGGGCACTGCTGAGAGATGTGATGCCGGTTGAGCACGAAACAACGAGCGAAGGCTTTCGAGTGCAATGCCGACGCGCGCGCGTCGAGTTGGCTGATCGAGCACCGCGTATCCGGCAAGCAGTTCAAGCGCCTGCTGCACCGGCTCGTAGCGTAGAGCATCCCCAGCTTCCATGCGCCATGTTGTCAGAAAATGCTCCAATCCGCCTGCAACGGTGCTATCGTCGCACCCGCGACGCTCTTCCTCTGCCAGCAATTTGCCAAGACGAATGATCTGCTCTTTCCCATCCATACGTTGTCAGGGTCATGCGTTCAACAACCCCGTAATCCCCGGAGCGCCGGGTCCCATATGGGTTCCCGGCACGGCACCGATCTGCACTGTGCGGATGCGGTCGTGTGCAAGCAACCCCGCAGCAGCGCATGCATCTGCCAGCAATTCGACCTCGGCGCGGTTGATTGTATGTACGATGCTCGATTTCTGGTATGCGCCCCGCGCCTGCATCAGTTCGAGCGACTGTGTTGGAACACGCTGCCAGGTGCGCATCCGTTCAACCGGCAACACCTGCGAGTCGCGCACTTCCAGAACGAGCTTCACATGGAGCAGCGCGCCGAGCGACACCAGCGTGCGACTGATCCGCCCGCCCCGGCTCCAGATAGCGCAATGTCTGAAGCGCCACATATGCCACCGTCTGCTCATGCAACGTTTTGACCAGGGTAACCGCATTCTTCCAGCGTTGCGCCTTGCGCCGGGTGACGCGCAGCAGCAAGCGTCAGATGGGCAATGGGCACGACAATCGAATGGCTATCGACGCAGACGATACACGCCTCGACCAGCCGCACCGCCTGTACGGCGGCGTTGTACGTGGTGCTCAAGCCAGCTGCAATGCTACCCGACAGAACTGCGCTGCCGTCGCACGTCAACTTGCGGAACACCTCCTCGAACATGCCAACTGATGGCGCTAAGTAAGGTGGTTGGAAGTTCGTCGTGTTAGGCGATCCAGCGATAGTACTCATCACGGCTGATATCGATATCGTCGCGCGGCGTCTCACCCTGACAATGCAGCAGAGCCAGGACGACAAATGTGGTTTGCAGCACGGGCATTGGCAGGTATGTCGGCTGTCGAATCGACGACGACACGAACTGACGACATATGTCAATCAATTCCCTCAAACACTGCCACACCCATCGCGCCCGGTCCAAGAAACGCACCAACGCTTGGACCAAACTGCATCGTCTGTACCCGATCACGTGGGAAGATCGGATCAACCTTTTCCAGCAACTTCTCGATATCTTCCGGCGTTGTAGCGTACAGCGCCGTTACTTCACGAACGCGCGGAAAGTCCTCAATAAAGGTGTACAACCCTTCGATAGCTTTTGCACGAGTGCGGGTGCGCTCGTAGGGCACGATTTCACCGTCGTCGAGCAGGAGAAGCGGCTTGATGCGTTGCATCGATCCGAGGACGGTTGTTGCCAGCGCCAGGCGCCCGCTATGTTCGAGATACTCGATGGTATCGACGAAGAACACAAGATGGCAATGTTGTATCAGGAGGTTGATCAGATGTGCTGTCTCTTCGGGGGTTGCACCATCGCGCGCCGCTCGTGCTGCATGGACCACAACCATGCCCAGTGCCATCGAGAGGAGTTTACTGTCGATAACTTCGACCCGGCTCGACGACGCTGGCAAACGGTTGCGCGCCTGCTGCGCCACGCGGTAGGCTGGCACAAGACGACTGGAAAGGTGGAGTGAAAAGATATGATCGTACTCCAGAGTCAAACGCCGGTAGAGTTGCTCAAAAACTGCCATTGGCGGCGGTTGCACTACAACCTGAGTCCGGTTCTCCTGCAAGGCTTGATAGAACTGCTCTGCAGTAATGTCGAGACCAGCCCGGTAACTTTGATTACCGATGACGATCTGCATCGGTACGATTTCGATGCCTAATTCGTGCGCCACACTTAATGGAATGTCGCAGGAACTATCTGTCACGATTTTGATGCTTGCCATACGTTTCTCATTATATGCGCAAGGATTGCAGGACTTACGGCGGCACCTATCCGAGCGCGACGAACGATCATGCTATCGCCAGGTTGCCTGACGGCGTGTACTTCCATATGCAGCTCAGGGAAGGCGGCGCGAACCGCTTCTACCAGCATTTCAGCCCAGGCAACATTGCCCCCAGCTATAGTACAGCGTTGCGATCTCAGCAGCGCCTGCCCTGTGCTAGCACAGCGCATGGCTCACATTATACGCATCTTGCGGCGCTTTTGCAGGCATGCGTCGGTCGCTGTCCTGTTGCACATCGAACGTGATCACCTGCATGCGATCCGCCGCCTTCATCATCTGGACGTTCTGATCAATCCCGGCTTGAAAGTTCAGCGCCAGCAGCGCGGCAATCCCCGGGGGCGGCAACATTGCCGGTACGACATCGATGCGTCGGTTGACCTGCTGAGCTGCACTTCGCGCGGTCTCCAGCGCCTGTGGGTCTTGGGCAGAACAATCATGCCGTGCTCCGCTACACGCGCAAAGAGCGCCGGCCATTCATCGACCATGGGCGTCGCTACGATTTCCTGTACCAGGCTGGCGCCCAGATCACGCAGGATTGCTGCAAAACCGGCACCTGACGCTGGTGCAATGATCCGACTGCTTCGGGCGCCGCTGTAACGTCTGCCTGTTCGACAAGAGCCAGTGCGCCTAAGCGCGACGCAATACGTCGCAAATCTATTATGTTGATGACTCCGACCTGGTCGAGTGTACCATACTCCAGCGTCTGGCTGAGCACATCACCTGGTCGCAGGATGGAGATGAACTTTCACCAGCGCCTGATCCCCTGCAACACTGGTGAGTCGCCGAGCATTGCGAACACACGCCGGATCGCGTCCGGCGATACCATCACCTGATGGATCACGAAACTGGTGCAGTAGCCGACTGTACCTGCATGATCCCTGGCAGGCGCTGGTGCTGCGACCGGCAGTGTGAACGACTCGCCTGTTTCGCTGCGCGCGTAGCGTAGCAGCGCTTCGAGCAGCACCGGCATGCCCTGACCACCGGCATCGACGCACCTCTACCTGGCGCAGGGTCGCCAGCAGTTGCAGCGTTCGCGCCCGCGCTGCACGCGCTTCACGCACCGCAGTATCGAGCACAGCGCCAAGCGACGCCTCATCATACGCAATTGCGCACCATACTGATTCACCAGCGCAGTGAACGACGGTCAGCATCATGCCTTCCGACAGGCACAGCACCACTTCATATGCGCACGCGCTTCCGTGCACCAGCGCTGCCGCCATTTCGCGCCCGCTCATCAGGTGATGCCCGGCGAGAGCAGCGGCGGCGCCGCGCAGCATCTGCGACAGAATGATACTCGAATTGCCGCAACCGCGCAGTGTTGCCCGATACCCGATCCGTTCCGCCACCACACCGCACAATGGATCCGGCGCAATGTCGCACAACGCCCCACCGAGCGTCAGTGCCATATTCGTCCTGGTATTACTATCGGGAACCGGAAGCGCATTCAGCACACTGAGCAACGCGGTGTGGCGCTCAAGATCGTGTGCGGCTGCGCGCGGCGCTTCCAGCGGGTGTTCACCATGCCATGCGCTGGTCATGATCGTCCTCCCACCCCCTGCACACGAATGTTGACAATCGGCTCAGGGAGATCAAGCGCAAAGGACAACGCAGCGCGCACTGCAGACTGTACAGCATGCGCCACATCAGCAATCGGCTTGCCTGCCTGCACGATCAGATGCACATCGATGGCAAGAGAGTTCTGGTGCAGGTGCACCTCTATGCCATGCCGCGCGTCGCCTGGCGGTAGGATGATCGGCGGGCCCTGCGGATCACTCAGCCCTGCCACACCATCGCACCGCAGAGCAGCAGCGGCGGCAATCGATGCAATAGCGCGCGAAGCAACGGTTGCGCGTCCGGCGGGAATAGTGATGGTTGTGGATCGATTGTGCATAGCACTGGCATTCCTGATGCAAAGGTTGCGTCTTCCTCTAGAATATGGTATAGTCTCCCACCAGTGTGTCAATAACGTCGAGACATTCCTGGCGCAGCCGGGGGAGATATTGCTTGTATGGCAAAGTGCATGATATGTAACAAGAGCGTCAGTTTTGGACGAAACATCCGGCACAAAGCGTCGGGTGGCTGGGCGCGGCGCGCGCCAAAGACCAATCGCACCTTCAAGCCGAATGTGCAGAAAACAACGATCATGGTCGATGGCAAGAACGTGCAGATCAAGGTTTGCACCAGGTGCCTGCGCACAATGTACCGGGCGCGCTGAATGTTGTTCAACTGATCGAATCAGGCTAGCGTCGCGCTGTGACGCTAGTCTTTTTTGTTGCCAGGCCGGGATGAAAACGCCCGACATTATAGCGGAGAGAGTCAGAACGTGCAATTCAGCACGTAGCGCCGCAAAGCGCAGGCGACTCCTGCCTCGCCGACCGGTGGCAGAACAGCGTGCGCCTGCGTGCGCACGGCAGGAACGGCATTACCCATTGCCAGACCCAACCCAGCCCAGGTGATCATTGAAAGATCGTTCTCCTGATCACCGATTGCCATCACTTCTTCACGCGCAACACCCAGCGACTGCGCCAGCGCTGCCAGCGCCTGCCCTTTGCTAACGTGCGACGCCGTGAGTTCACCAAAGATGGCATGCGAACGGACAACCGCCAGCGACTCGCCAAACCGGTCGCTCAGGCGCACCAGCTCACGTTCGACGATCTGTGGCTCTGCCACGAACAGGAGTTTGGTCGGCGCCATTCGCGCAACCAGACGCTCTAGATCGGGTGTGACGACAATCTCGTTCTCCTCCGGGTGAAATGCCAGATACGCTCCAAGTTCAGCTCGATGCGCAGCAATGTAGTGAATATCGTGAATGTAGGCGATCACGAAGATGTCGGCATCGAGCAACGTGCGCACCGCCGCAGCAGCGAGATCGGCAGGCATTGTTGCGTGGTACAGCGTCTCACCAGTGAGCGGATGGCGCACCAGCGCCCCCTGGTAGCAGATGATTGGTGCGCGGATGTCGAGTTCGCGCGCAAACGGCATTGCTGCGTTGAACGTACGCCCGGTCGCCAGGGTCACGTGAATGCCGCGCGCCTGAACTGCGGCAATCGTTTCACGCACATCCGGGTGAATGACCAGATCACGGTCAATCACAGTGCCATCGAGATCAAGGGCAATTAGTCGGAAAGGCATAGCAGTGTATCCAGGGACTGCCCACTGACCCGGCCAGGTCACAGTGTGCTGATCATAGCCATCACGGAGCGCCAGTGTCACCTGCGTGGTCTCATATCAAATCTTGAGCAATAGGACGTATTCCTGCCGGGGCGACCAAAGGTCGTTCTGGAATGCTCCTGGCGTGCTGGAACCGCGCGCATCCCTGCACTGCTCTATGCACGGGTGTCTCGCCCGCGTGCAGCGATGCAACCCTCCACGGGAGTGTGGGCAGCGTGCCCTCGACCGACCCATAAGTGCTGATAGGAGCAGGTTTTTCGGGAAGTCACTGTGTTCCTTCTCTCATTTTGGGTATTAGGACGCCCAAACTCCCCTTTCTCCCCTTGTGGGAAAAGGGAGACGGGGGGATGAGAAGCAAAAGCGCATGGAAAACCACATCATCTTTCCCAGAACTCCACCCTTGAGAGCCGGTAAGAACAGAACGCCTCCGCCTCGTAGCAACCGGCACGGACGGTGAACGAACACAGGTGAACTGTGCATTGTATTCTACCAGATTTGATACGATAGGCTCTGAAGCCCAAAATGGAAGATGGAAGGTAGGGATCCGCCAGAAAACCTACTCCTGCAAGACGACCACCACCCGATCACGTCCGGCAAGATCCTGCCGGACGCGAATGACGGCGCCGGGAAATGCCTGCTGCGCCAGATCGACAACCGCATGCGCCTGGGTTGCGCCAATCTCCAGCATCAGCGCGCCACCGGGTCGCAGCGCCGTCGGCGCCGCCACAAACAAACGACGATAGACGGCAAGACCATCGCTCCCGCCGTCGAGCGCCAGGTGCGGTTCGTGCATGCGCACCCCAGGATCAACCTCATCGAGAATGGTATACGGAGGATTACTGACCAGCAGATCAACCGGTTGCGGCAGCGGCGCCAGCAAGTCGCCGTGCAGAAGCGTCACGCTGGCGTCAACGTGATGACGTATGACATTCTGGCGGGCAACCGCCAGCGCATCGCGGGAGAGATCGATGGCATAAATATGCGCCTGGGGAAGGTGGACTGCCAGCGCGACAGCGATACATCCACTCCCTGTACCGATATCGGCGATCACAAGCGGACCGGGGCGTTGTTTCGCCCATTCCAGCGCTGCATCTACCAGCGTTTCGGTTTCGGGGCGCGGCACGATCACACGCCGATCCACAACAAACTCAAGACCGTAGAACTCTTTCCGCCCAACCAGGTAGGCAACTGGCTCACGCGCGACGCGGCGCAGTATCAGCGTGCGAAACTGATGAAGCATTTCGTTGGTAATGGTTTCCTGAGGCCTGGACAGTACCCGCGCACGCGACCACCCTAGCGTATGCGCCAGCAGCACCTCAGCGTCCAGGCGCGGCGTATCACTCGTGTCACGCAGCGTTTCGACCGCCCAGGCAATAGCGTCACCAAGCGTGACGCGAAGGGCAGAACCCGTCACCACTACTCCTCACAAGTCAACGCCTGCTCGAGCGCAGCAACCATGCGCCCGATCTGCACAAAAGTTGCAGGATAGATCACCCGTTCTCGTTCGGGCAAACCAGGCGCCCAGTGGTAGCGGGCAATTGTAGCAGAGGGGCGATCATTGCAGCAGATCACGACTTCCCAGTAGGTCACATCGTCACCTTCACGCAGCGGTGGCGACGAGCGCAATTGCGCAATACCTTCATCACCATCGAGTTCCCAAACCGCCAGCGGCTCCTCGAGAAACCCCAACGATCGGATCGCCACAGCCGCATGGTCGCTAAGCCAGGCACGTGCATCATTGATGACCGGCGCGGTGTGGCAGGTCATCGCAAGTTCGCACAACGCAACACTGAAGCGATCCAGATCGACAAGATCGATGCGCACATCGACCGACTCAGTGGACACCCCTATGACTTTGAGACCATCATCGGTCCAGGAAAGCGCACCCACTACGTGCGGACCCTCGCTCGCCAGGCGCTTCAAGACATCAACCGTCTGTTTACCGGACATCATGGTTCCTCTCCAGTCATCAATCCATCTTCCGTTCCGAGAAATCGCGTCCGTCGAACGTAATCAACCGCCGCTTTTCATCCACCACCGTCTCAAGATGCACCGGGCGCGTCCAGATACGTTGGATATTGCGCATCGTATCACGAGCATAATCCATCCTCAACTCGACCCCTTCGTAGCGATGGCGCAGATAGAGCTCGCCGCGATTATTGTAATTGCCATCCTCAACATAGATGAACGGTTGACCGAAATTCGTCAGGCGGAACAGGAGTTTCTCCTTGATCTCCTTAAACTCGCGCGACGCGATCTCATACATATCTGTATCACGATTGTAACGGAATGTAAAGAGCTTCTGCTGCATCACGAACTCAGGAGTCAGGAACTCATCAATGAACGTCACATCGTTGTAGAGGCGACGTATCTCAAACAGTTTCTGCCGCCCCAAACCGAGTTGCTTATCCCAGTTCAGTTTCTCAGCCAGGTCTTCACACTCCTCATACTCCTTCCCGAAGCGCCCGGTATTCCAGCGATGCTCGATATCACGCAGCAATTCAAGACCGAGCTTATATGGATTGAGACGACCGGGGTGCACCGCCACCACACCTGAATGACGGTCAGCAAAATCGATCAGTTCGCTATCGCGTAGCGCCCGACGTGTCATGATCTCCGAATGCCAGTAACTGGCCCAACCTTCGTTAAGTATCTTCGTCATCCCCTGGGGGGCGAAGTAATATGCTTCATCGCGCACAATTTCGAGGATGGAATGCTGCCAGCGTTCCAGCGGCGCATAATTCATAAGGAAGAGGAGCACATCCTTCTGCGGATGTTCCGGGAACTTCTTATGGCG
>Ga0068705_10001993_pt1 | contig 10249 bp, 5 predicted proteins | sample YNPMSTMetaG_FD_65631 | JGI IMG/M metagenome (GOLD analysis project Ga0068705, IMG submission 65631) | Anoxygenic and chlorotrophic microbial mat microbial communities from Yellowstone National Park, USA - YNP MS-T MetaG | ecosystem: Environmental > Aquatic > Thermal springs > Hot (42-90C) >... | reverse complement strand
CCGCTTCGGGCTGGTGACCTTCGGCGCCACCGGCGCCTATCGCGACCGCATCGCCCAGCACGGGCTGGCCGGCCGCTGCGCCGCGCTTGTTGGTGTGGCCACCACGCCGCAGGCGGCGCTCGCTGATCCGGAAGGGACGGACCGGCTGGTTCTGCAGGGGATCGACCGCGCGGTGGCAGAGGGGGCGGAAGCGGTGGTGATGGGGGGGGCAGCGCTGGCTGGGGCGGCGGCGCGGCTGCAGCCCCGTTCGCCGGTGCCGCTGGTGGACGGCATCGCCGCCGGGGTGAAACTGGCCGAGGCGCTGGTGGCGCTGCGGCCCGTCAAGCCGCGCACGGGCGGGCTGGCGCCGCTGTCGGGGCGAGAGAGCGTGGGCCTGTCCGCCCCGCTGGCCGCCCTTTTGCGCGGCGGCTGAGGGCGCGGGCCGCTCTGCCCTCGCCTTCACGCCCTGGCGTGGCCGAGGGGGAACCGGCGGCCCGCCGCGCCCGCCTCCTCTGCCACACCGGCGCCCCCGCCGCGCTTGTGCCCCCTGGCTCCGCCGCGTCGGCCCCGCGGTGCGGCGAGGGGCCGCGGCTATCCGGCTGCCCCTGCCGTTCTGCCTGCGCACCGCCTGTTTCCTGCCGCGAAGCCGCTTTAGCATCGTTGCGGCAAGGGAGTCGCCGCATGGGCTTCATCCGCACCTACGCCCGGGTTCTCGGGCTTCTCGCCGCCGACCGGCAGGTGGCGATCGCGATCGGCATCGCCTCCATCGTTCTGGCCGGGGTGCAGTTCCTCGAACCGCTGCTGTTCGGCCGGGTGATCGATTTGCTGGCGCGCGCCGCCGGGATGGAGGAAGGCACCCTGTGGTCGCAGGCGGTGGCGCTGTTGGGAGTATGGGCGGTGGTGGGGCTGTTGGGCATCGGCCTGTCGGTCGCTACCGCCCTGGCGGCGGATCGCATGGCGCACCGCAACCGGCTGGCGCTGATGCACCGCTACTTCGAGCATGTGCTGGCGCTGCCGCTGTCCTTCCACGGCGATACGCAGTCGGGCCGGCTGATGAAGATCATGCTGGTGGGGGCGGACAACCTGTTCTTCCTGTGGCTGTCCTTCTTCCGCGAGCATCTTGTCACCTTCATCGCCTGCCTTGTGCTGCTGCCGATGACGCTGCTGCTCAACTGGCGGCTGGCGCTGCTGCTGATCGTGCTGGTGGTGCTGTTCTGCGCCATCTCTGGCTATGTGGTGGTGAAGACGCAGAAGGCGCAGGAACAGGTGGAGTGGCTGCACAGCAAGATGGCCGGCACGGCGCAGGATGCGCTGTCCAACGTGATGGTGGTGCAGTCCTTCACGCGGTTGGCCGCGGAATCCCGTCTGTTCGCCGAGATCACTCGCCAGGTGCTGGCGCATCAGTTCCCGGTGCTGAACTGGTGGGCGGTGGTGGCCGTGCTGACGCGTTCGGCCTCCACCGTCTGCGTCATCGCCATCTTCGTCCTCGGCACCGTGCTGCATCTGCGCGGCCAGGCGAGCGTGGGGGAGATCGTCACCTTCATGGGGCTGGCCACCATGCTGATCGCGCGGCTGGAAGGGGCGGTGGGCTTTGTTTCCCGCCTTGTGTTCCAGCGCCCCTCGATCGAGGAGATGTTCGCCGTTCTCGACGCCAAATCCTCGGTGCCGGAGGCGCCGGACGCCATCGCGCTGGAGCGTGCCCGCGGCGAGGTGGCGTTCGAGAACGTCTCCTTCGGCTATCCCGGCGGGCCGCTGATCCTGAAGAACGTCTCCTTCGCCTCCGCCCCCGGGCGGACGGTGGCGCTGGTAGGGCACACCGGGGCGGGCAAGACCACGGCGATGGCGCTGCTGCAGCGGCTGTGGGATCCGCTGGAAGGCCGCATCACCCTTGATGGGCACGATCTGCGCCAGCTCACCCTCGAAAGCCTGCGCCGCAACATCGGCGTGGTGTTCCAGGACGCGATGCTGTTCAACCGCACGATCCGGGAGAATTTGCTGGTCGGTCGGCCGGAGGCAACGGACGCCGAGATCGAGCACGCCTGCCGCCTCGCGCAGGCGTGGGATTTCATCCAGGCGACGCCAGAGGGGCTGGACACGCTGGTGGGCGAACGCGGCGCCACGCTGTCGGGCGGGCAGAAGCAGCGGCTGGCGATCGCGCGCGCGCTGCTGAAGGACCCGCCGGTGCTGATCCTCGACGAGGCGACGAGCGCGCTCGATGCCGCCACGGAAGCGCGGGTGCAGCAGGCGTTGAAAGCGCTGATGGCCGGGCGCACCACCTTCATCATCGCCCATCGGCTGTCCACCGTGAAGGACGCCGACGAGATCTTGGTGTTCGAGGGCGGCCGCATTGTCGAGCGCGGCGACTACCGTTCGCTGATCCGCGAAGGTGGACGCTTCGCCGAACTCGTGCGCACGCAGCTCACCGGCGGCGGAGAGGCGGAGGTGCCGGCGGCAGCGGAGTGATCCCACCCGCCACTGGCGTGGGACGGCGGATGCCGCCGCCATCCGCCATTCCGGCCTCGGCCGGCGCGTGCTAACGTTTTCCGGCGTAGCCTGAGGGAGGATTACCGATGCCGCTCGCCCGCCGCCACCTGCTTGCCTCCGGCATCGCCCTGGCCGCCGGCCATGCCTGGGCCCAGGGCGGGCACCACGATCACCACGCCGGCCAGTTCGAACGGCTGAACCAGCCTGGCCGGATCGACCTGCCGGAGCTGGCGCTGCAGCAAGCGGTGACGGACAGCCCCGCGCCGCGGGCGGCCAACCCGGGCCGCTGGCGCGCCTGCGCGCCGCTGCCGATCCCGCGCACCGAGATGGCCTGGGCGGTGGAATACCGCGGGCGGATGCATCTGGTGGGCGGCTATGCCGAACAGCGGGTGGACCGGCCCTACCACCACGCCTACGACGCCACCGCCGACCGCTGGGAAGAACTGCCGCCCCTGCCGCGCGGCGCCAACCATGTGGGGGTGGCCAGTCTTGGCGATCGCCTCTACGCCTTCGGCGGCTTTATTGAACAGAACCGCACGCCGCACGACGAATGCTTCGCCTTCGACGGCGACCGCTGGCACCGCATCCGCCGCCTGCCGGAAGCTTGCGGCGCCATGGCCTGCGTGGCGGTGGGGGAGGTGATCCACATCATCGGCGGCGCCATCGGGTCGGAGAACCGCCGCTCCGTCGATTGGCATTTGGTCTATGATCCGCGCACCGATCGCTACACCCGCCGCCAGCCCATGCCGCTGGGGCGGGACCATTGCGGTATCGTGGCGGTGAACGGCATCATCCACCTGATCGGTGGGCGAGTGGACAGTTTCCACACCAACTCGAACCTGCATCATTCCTACGATCCGCGCACCGACCAGTGGACCTTCCGCCCCCCCATCCCCACCGCCCGTTCCGGCCATGGCTGCGTGTGGTATCGCGAGCGCATCTTCTGCATGGGCGGGGAGGGGACAAACCGCGTCTTCGGCCAGAACGAAGCCTTCGATCCCGCCACCAACCGCTGGGAATCCTACGCGCCGATGCTGACACCGCGGCACGGCATGGGGGCGGTGGTGCTGGGGGATTCCGTCTATGTCGCCGGCGGAGGGCCACAGATGGGCGGGGGGGTGAAAAGCGCGATCAACGAGGCCTTCACCCTTGGCTGAATGCCTGATCTGAAGGCCATCGATATGATGAGGGTGCGGGCTTTGTCTGGTTCGCGCGCCTGCGCAAACACGGGTTCCGGTGGGCGCCGAACCACCACCTCGCTATCCTCGACCGCAAGCGCGCCAGACGCGAGGCCAGCCCGACGGCAGAGGTGCGCGACAGCCAGAGCGTGAAGACATCCGCCGGCTCAGACGCCGGAAAGAGAGGGATGGGCCGCAGGCACTAGCCGATGGTCGACACCGTCGGCCGCACCGTGGCCGATACGACCAGCCTAGCGCGTGCCGGACCGCTCTCGTGTCTGGACTCAATCACGCCCAGTAGCCGTTGGTGGAGACGAGGCGGACGGTGGCGAGGGCGAGCGAGTTGCGGGTGGTCTTGTCGTATTGGGTGGCGATGCTGCGGACATCCTTGCTGCGGCAGAAGGTCCGTTCGATGACGGTGTGCAGCCTGTCGCGTTTGGCGTCGTGCGGGGTAGGCACCCTGGCGCGACGAGGTGCTGGGAATGGCCGCAACGGTGCCGCGCGCGGCGAGGACGCGCCGCAGGTGGCTGGCGTCGTATCCCTTGTCGCCGACGCGTGTGCTTGGCGGGGTTACCGCCGGAACCAGCGTGGCGGCGGCGGTGATGTCGGCGGGGGTGCCGCCGGTCAGCAGGATCGCGTGCGGGCAGCCTGCTTGTCGCAGAGCGTGTGAGTCTTGGTGGTGCGCCCGCCGCGCGAAGGCCGATCGCTTGGTGGCAGGTATCGCCTTCGTCCCCTTTTTCGCGCCAGCTGCCGTGCGGTGCGCCTTCCCAGCGGAGCTGACGATCAGCACAACCTGCGGCGGATCAGCGCAAGCGGCGAGGGCGGCAAAGACGCGCTGCCAGATGCCGTTCTGGCTTACCGCTCTGCGGGCGTTGCCTTTGGCTCAGGGTTCCAGCGGTTGAAGACCGTTGGTACGGCCTGCATGCCGGCGGCAGGTGCGTCAGCGGCCGCCTTCGCGCAAACGGTGTACGATGCCGTTGATCACACAGCGGGCGTCCACGCGCCGTGGTGCGGTGTGGACCATCGGCGGATATGGCGAGATCGCCGCCCCCTGCACATCGTTCCGCCAGAACACGCACGACACGCTTCCTCCCCCGCCGTTTGGCAGAGCGCATCATCGCGCCCCCACCCCCGTCAATTGGGTATAGACCCTAATGCCGTCGCGATGCTTCTCGTCCAGCGATCTTCGCTGCTCAGTCACAGTGGTCGGACTGACAGAATTCCGACTCCGCCACGCTTCCGCGTCAGGAGATCTAGGTTTTCTCCGCATTTCCTCCTGGATGGCCAATCACACAAGTCATGAGGTTGGGATAAAACGCGCCGGCGAGAACCGTTTCGCGCACTCGTCGCGTCGGCGCATCCGCTAGCCGGGTGGCGAGGCCGGCGCAAAACCCACGCCTCATAGCGCCGCGTCTCGGCAGGGAGAGGATTCATATCGCCGAGACGTGGCGTGGTGGTCGGAACCCACAAACGAAATCTCTGGCAAACTATTGGCGTTGTTCGGTTGCCTTCGGCCGCACGGAAGAAGATCGCGTCCGTCAAGCGAATGGAGCATGCTCATGAGCTTGAGGTGCCGTGGGTCAAGCGCCCTTGCGATGGAAGTTGCTCGGTTTGGATGAGGTGCGCTGGGCTCAGCATCTCGCGCCTTGCCTCCAAGACCATGTGGCGGTGCTGCAACTGCCATTCGTGTCTCGCCTCGATCAGGACAGCGCCGAGCATGCGTCTTAATCGCCAGCCCAAGGTCATGGGGTGTCGGAGTGTGTCTGGCAGCGCGGCCGAAGAACTCAAAGCCGCGGCTGTGCCTTCGCTCACCGGCCGGTTTTTCGGAGCCACGCCATATCCCGCTCCTGATTGCCCTTGTCGGACAGCAGGACGTCCCAGCCCGCCCCGCCCGGAAGCGGGCGCGCGTAGGCGCGGCCGGAATCGTCCTCGCCAGTGCTCACGTGGCGCTCCCACCACTCCTCCGCGCCGCGCACCTTCTTCCACGCGGGCGGCAGGCGCGCCCCGCTCTCCGCCAATTCGCGCAGGGCGCGGTAGAAGCCGCTGCGGTCGCGGAACTCGACGCTCGCCACTGTCAGGCTGTCGCGCAGCAGTCGGATGCCGGGCAACAGCGCCTGCAGCACGGTGGCGACCTCCTCCTGGATGCGGCGCGCAAGCCTGGGCGCGGCCTGGGTGGTCGGCGACGCCTCGGCGGGCGGCGTCGTGGCGGGCTGCCGCTGCGCCAGTTGCTCCTCGGCCCGTGCAAGATCCGCTTCCAGCCTGGCGACACGGTCGGCCAGCGCAGCGGCGGTGGCACCGGTCTTGAGGCGCTCGACTTCCGCCCTGAGTGCCGCGGCCTCCATCCGGGCACGCTCCAGTTCGCTCTTCACGAGCCGCCGGCGCAGATCCTCCGCCGCCTCGCCGGCGGAGGGCGGCGCAGCCGCGCGCGGGCCGAGGATGGCCTCGATCGTCGCGGAGAGAGGTGCGGCATCCGTCGGCCGCGCGATGCGGACGAACCAGTCCGGCTCCAGCCCGTCGGCCGGGTCGCCGAGCCAGGCGCCACTGCGCAGCACGGCAAGGCCAGCACCGCGAAGCCGGGATGCCACCGCGTCTCGCTCCGCGACCGACCCGGCGACCAGCACCCAGGCTTCCTCGATGCCTTCCACGAGCCCCCAGCGAGGGCCACGCCCGGTCTGCGGCAGCGGCGCCGCGGCAGGCAGGCACTCGGCCGGCGGCACGCCGGGCCCGCTGATATCAATGCTGTCGCCCGGGCCGATCGGGAAGGCGAGGCCGCGCCAGATGGCCGCCGGACGCCCATCGCGCAGACGAACAAGTTGGCAGACGCGGTCCTCGAACGGCCGACCGCCATCTAGGACATGGATGATGGCTGTTGTAGTCATCATGTCTTCTTGGTAGCTGCTTCGTGCTTTCGGTTGGCAGTCCTCTCTCTACAGGATCCGGAGCCCATACAGTATGGCATTGCTCGCCCAGCTTGTCGCGAACCCGGTGGTGATCGGGTTGGTGGTGCTTGCCTTGTGCGTCTGGGCTTGGCGGTCGGCAGTGTCGCTTCGCTCCGGCACCGACGAGGTGGCGCGGGCGCTGAGGAGGGGCCGCGAGCGCATCGAGGAGGCGCAGGATCCGCTGGGCTTCGCGGCCATCTACGAGCGCGTCTCCGCCGAGCTGGCCACGGCGCCGCTGCTGGGCCCCCGCTGGCGAGAGTATCGGGAGACGCTGCTGGTCCCGACGCAGCCGAACGCACCCGTGCGCGCCACGAACCGTGCGGAGCTGTGGTTCGACAGCACTGCTCTGCTTCGCACGGCCGGCGTGGATGTGCGATACCACGCTGCTTTGCCCAATCTTCTGGTCGGTGCCGGCCTCCTGTTTACCTTCTTCGGCTTGATGGTGGCGCTGGGCGAGGCCGGCGGGATCGTCGCGCCAGGCGCGGACCAGGTCGCGCGCAGCGAGAGCCTGCGGAAACTCCTGGACGCCGCCTCCTTCAAGTTCATCACCTCGCTGGTCGGGCTTGCCCTGTCCATCGGTTACGCCCTCTGGCGGAAGCATTGTCTGAAGCAGGCGGACGCTGCGCTCGATGGCTTCCTGTCGGCGCTCGATGCGCGTGTGCCGTTCATCACGCCGGTGGCGCTGCAGGCGGAGGCGAACCGGCTGCTGGAGAAGCAGCAGGAGCAGCTGGAGACCTTCTCGACGGAACTGGCCGTCAACATCGGCACGGCGTTCGACAAGGCGTTCGACACGCGGCTCGGCGAGCATATCGGTCCGCTGACGAAGGCGATGCAGGAGCTGGCCGCACGCATATCCTCGGGCAACGAGGCTGCCATCCGCACCATGCTGAACGATTTCCTCACGCGCCTGCAGGCCGGCACCGGCGACCGCATGGAACAGGTGGCGGAGAGCCTCGCCGGCTTGGCCGCCCGGCTCGAGGGGCTGCAGGGCGGCCTGCGGGAAGCGGCCATCCGCATGGCCGAGTCGGCCGACGCGATGGCGAGACGAATGGGCGAGGGTGCGGAGCAGGCGCTCAGCCGCATCACGGACCAGATGGCCGCCGTCGCGCAGTCGCTGCGCGAGGTGGCAGACCGGACCCGGACGGCCGGTGCGGACGCAGGCGACAGGCTCTCGGCCCGGGTGGAGGAGGCGGCGAAGGGCTTCCAGGAGGCCGCGAAGCAGGTCGCCGAGACACTGTCGAAGGCGGCCGAGCTCATGCAACAACGGATGAGCGCCGAGGCGGAAGCTGCGAACGCCCGCCTTGCACAGCAGTTCGAGGCGATGCTGAGCGAGCTTCGCGCTATAGCGGAGGCCAGCCGCACGGCGGGAACGAGCGCCCTCGATGCCGTCGCCCAGCGCATCGCGGCCGCGGCTGCAGGCTTCCAGGCCATGGCCGCGAATGTCGCGAGGGTGATGGAGCAGGCGGGCGAGGCGTCCGGCGGCGCGTTGGGACGCGGTGCGGAAGAGGCCGTCAAGCGAATCGCCGACGCGACGGAGGGCATGCGTACGGAGCTGCGCGCGACGCTCGAGGAGCTGCGGAAGGGCGTCACCGACGCCGGTGAGGCGGTCCGTTCCAGCGCGACAAACGGCGGCCAGGCGCTTCGCGAGTCCCTCGACGGGGCCGCAACGTCATTCGCCCGGGCGCTGGAGAAAGTAGCGAAGGATCTGTCTGACTCCGGGCGTGCCGCCGGAACCGCTTTGGCGGAAGGCGGAAGCGAGGCCGGTGCCAAGCTGCAGGGGGCGGTGACCGTCGCGGCAGGCGGGATCAGCCGTCTCGGCGAGCAGGCCCGCCTGGTCGCAGACGCAGCCGAGCGACTGTCGGCACAGGTGTCGCAGCTCGAGAGCGCCGTCGTCGGCGCCGCGACGCCCCTCACGTCCGGCGCCGCCGACATGAAGGCGGCTGGCGCGGCGGTGAAGGACGCGCTGCAGCCGCTCCGCGCCGTGGCCGAGACCCTGCGCACCGCCATGGAGCAGGTCACGGGCGCCGTAAGCCGGCTGGAGACGACGCAGGCCGCGAGCGGCCGCCTGACCGAGGAACTCACGCGGACGGCCGTCCGGTTCGAAGGTGTGGACAGGGAACTCGCGCGCACCTTGGATGAGCTGCAGAAGGGCTTGATGGGCTTCACTACGCAGGTTGCATCCTTCGTCACGCAGACCGACACCAATCTTGCCAAGGCGACCAGCCACCTCGGGGCGGCCGTGAAGCAGCTTGAGGATACGCTGGCGGACTTCCTCGACCAGGTGAGGAAGCGGTGACCATGGCTCGCACGTCCGCCGAAGCCGACACGGAGGGCGGCGAAGGCTACTTCGCCTCCGTGAGCGACCTGATGGTCGGCATCCTGTTCGTGTTCCTGCTGATGCTTACCGTGTTGGCGCTGAACTTCCGCGAGGCGGAGCAGCAGCAGGTCGTCGCGCTCGAGCGGTACCAGCAGCTGCGGCTCCTGGCTGAGGAAGCTCGCCGCCGTGCCGAGGAGCACGAGGCGGAGGCGCGCCGGCTGGCCGACATCGTTCGCCTCGCGCTGAGCGACGCGCAGCGGCAGCGCGCCGAGGCGGAACGCCAAGCCGAGCTCGCGCGCCTGGCCGAGGCCGAGGCGCGAAGGCAGGAGGAGCTTGCCCGCGAGCGCACGGCCGAGGCTGATGCGATGCGCGCCCGGAATGAGCGGCTGCGGGTCGCGCTCGACGCCGCGGTCGCCAGGCTGCAACAGGAGATGCAGGATCGGGAGGAGGCGCGCCGAGACCTTCTGGAACGCTTGGCGTCTGCCCTCGCCGCCCGAGGTGTGACGTTCCACATCGATCAGCAGTCCGGCGTGCTGCGCCTTTCCGAGGACGTTCCGTTCGCAGTCGGCCGGTCCGATCTGACGGAGCGGACACGCCGGACGGTCCAGATCCTCGCGGAAGTCCTCGGGCAACTGTTGCCATGCTTCGCGACGGGCGTCGAGCGTGTCGGATGCGGGGCGCGGGATGCGCCGATCCTCGAAGCCGTGTTGATCGAGGGGCACACCGATCAGCAGGGTTTCGCGAACATGACGGCGCAGCAGTCGGTCTTGGAGAACGATCGGCTTTCCGCGGCACGGGCGCTGAGCGTGTTCGCCGAACTCCGTCGGCTGCAGCCTTCGCTGGAGTTGCTGCGGAACGGTGAGGCGGTTCCCCTTCTCGGCATCTCCGGCTACGGCCAGCGCCGGCCGGTCGCCCTGGGTTCGGACGAGGCGGCCTTCGCCCAGAACCGCCGCATCGATATTCGCTTCGTGCTGTCCGCCCGCACCTCCGAGGAGGTGCGTCGGCTGATCGAGCAGATCGACGCCCTGCGGCAATTGCCACCATGACGCACACCCGCAATGCGCTGGGCCGCCTCCGCGCCGGCATCGCGCTGGTGCCGCGGGCCTTCGTTCCGCCGCCGAAGGCGCCGAGCCAGCGCCTCGTCGAGGAGCTGCAGGCCAGCGACATCGTGCCCCCGCCGGCGAAGGAGGCGATGGAGGCCCTACGCCGCCGCCTGCAGGCCTTCTACACCGGCCGGGACAAGGCGCCGCCGACCCGGCGCGAGTTGCGCGATGCCGCATGGCTGCTGTGGAACGGCTCCCCGCAGGGGGCTGAGATCCCGGGGCTGATGGCGGCGGTGATCGAGGCGGCCA
>Ga0068705_10001992_pt1 | contig 10250 bp, 6 predicted proteins | sample YNPMSTMetaG_FD_65631 | JGI IMG/M metagenome (GOLD analysis project Ga0068705, IMG submission 65631) | Anoxygenic and chlorotrophic microbial mat microbial communities from Yellowstone National Park, USA - YNP MS-T MetaG | ecosystem: Environmental > Aquatic > Thermal springs > Hot (42-90C) >... | reverse complement strand
AATGAGTATAATGAAAAGTATTTGGCAAGGTTAAGGGATAGAGCAATGAAATGGTTGAAGGATATTGATACTGATGAATATCTGCGTGAAATAAGAGGTTAAGATGATTAGTGGAATTATCTTGCATAAAAGTTTTATATTTAGAATAATTAAAAACGAATTTTAACTACTTGTATAGTGTTTAATTTTATTATGAATTAGTCATTTTAAAATTAATCGAAGAAATTAAGATTTGAAAGACAAAGTTATGCAATTAAAATTAAATAATTTAGAAGCATTCCCTCTTTCTTACGGTTCGGTGATATTAAATAAGGAAAAATTTATTGAAGTTTTATCCGAAATTTTTTCATTAAATGAACTTAGTTCTATAAAGAAAAGAGTATTTGAGTTAAAAGATATATTAACGGACTATAAAAAAGATGAAGAAGGCTTATTAAATATTGATGCAAATGGAGATACGATCTCTTTGCGTAAAGATGTTTTAATTTCTGAATTTAATCAAATCATTGATTCACAAACTCTTGAAAGAGCCAAATATTACTTAAAGAGATTGAATAAAAGCATCCATAAAGTAAAAACAAGCAAAATTAATGACATCAATTTTCTCAGATGGAAAGAATATGATGAAATCATTACCGATAGTCTATGGATATTGGATAAGAGAGATACATCAGGTTCGCATCTTGGCTGGTATTGGGGAAACTTTGTACCTCAAATACCGCATCAGCTGATTTTAAGATATACAAAGAAAGGGGACTGGGTTTTAGATACTTTTTTAGGAAGTGGAACCACATTAATCGAATGTCGAAGATTAGGGCGTAATGGTATTGGTATAGAATTAAACCATGAAGTAGCTAAGAAAGCAAAAGAATTGATTGAAAAAGAACAAAATAAGTATAATATAATTACTTCTATATTTGTTGGAGACAGTAGAACTATAGAAATCAATCAAATCTTGAAAGAAATAGGTATTAATAGATTTCAACTTCTTCTTATGCATCCCCCTTATCACGATATTATTAAATTCTCTGATAATGAGAATGATTTATCAAATGCTAAAAGTTTGGATGAATTTCTTAAGATGTTTGGAGCAGTGGTAGATAATGTATCTCCATATTTAGAAAAAGAAAGATATTTTGCTCTAGTCATCGGTGATAAATATTCTAAAGGTGAATGGATACCGTTAGGTTTTTATTGTATGCGAGAGGTGTTAAAAAGGGATTATTCTTTGAAAAGTATAATAGTAAAAAATTTTGAAGAAACGCGTGGAAAAAGAAATCAAAAAGAACTTTGGCGATACAGAGCTTTAGTTGGGGGATTTTACATCTTTAAACACGAATACATAATGATATTTAAAAAAAGAGGCAAATAATATGAAAACTCACGTATTTATAGTTAATGATTATACATTTCCCTCTCATTTAAACTACCTATTTGCAGGAACAGGGGCAAAAGATAAAGATGAAGAAATTAGTTTGTTGTCCGATATAAAAAGAGTTAGGCCCGGAGATTTAGTTATTTTTTACATTGAAGCTACAACAAGAGTAAAAGGCGGTTTTTATGGGATATTTAAAATTGCAGACCAAACACCACTTGTTTTCCAAGTCCCTGGACAAAATGGTTTCCTACCAAACTTGGGTAAAAAACTTATATATAGAACATTAATTGAACCTTATGAAGTATATTCAGAAGGTGTAACTGAATGGGAAGCTTTGGATAAGTTACCTGTGTATGCAACAGAAATACAATGGAGTCTGATTTATAGAAAATTAAAAGGTAGAAGAGGTTGTACTCCATTACTTCCCTGGGAAGCTGATAGATTAATTAATATGATACGAAATCAAAATAATGGAACTCCAATAGCTAGTTCTAATTTTATAGGTTGTTTAGATTGGGATTTAACTAATAGAAAAATAATTGTAAATCAAAATAGACAAAATTATCCATATCAAAGATATTACAATTTCGATGTAGTAGGGAGAATTTGTGATTTAATAAATTCGAGAAGAGCATATGAAGTTTATCTTCAATTATATTTCACAGAAAATATTGGTGTTGATCAAAATTTAAATCTTATTATAGGGAATAACCTAATTTGGTTTGGGAATGAAGTGGCTTGTGGTGTGGGAATGCAGAAAATAGATATATTGACTATTTGTCAAAATGGCGACAGAATAGAATATCGATTAATAGAATTGAAAGATGAATCAGTTCAACCAGAAGTAATTAATCAAATTGAATATTATGTAAATTGGGCGTCACAGAATTGTGGAAGACATTTGGAAAATGCATTTAATTGGAATATTCAACCTGTGATTGTTGCACCAGCACACAATCCAAGAAATTGGCCTGATATTATTAATGCCTTCAATATGTATAATCAAAGGAAGCTCTCTTTACCAATTCTTTATTTTGAATTTAATGTTCATTGTGATTCATTAGAAAGAAATATAGGTTTTAATCCAATAGACTATAATAGATATTGAAATGATTTGTCACACAATAGTTAATAAAGGTTTGGATTTCTAAAATCAAAAATATCTTTATTAATTAAGAAATTCTTATATGTTGCTATCAATAAATATATTTTTATAAAGAATTTTATTGTAATCGCTTTTAATTATGAATCCTTCCAAATAACTGTTGAATTTGCTATGATTTGGATAGAAGAAAAAAGAGGATAAAATTCTTGGTAAGAGACCTTTAGTCATTAATGATGCAAAACCATTTGCACAGGCTTATGTAGAAAATCAAATTAGTCTTTATTGTTCTTTCGACGAACGAAGTATGAAATTATATGAAATCTTAAAATCAGAAATTAAACCTAAATTAAATTTCACTTTCATTAATATAAGAGAACCATACAACCAAACTTTTGGAATTTTACCTATAGATTAATTAAGAGAAAAATTTATTGTAATTGAAAAAACTAATTAAAGATTTTTAAGCTGAAGCTGACAAAGAAAAAACTATCATAAATTAATGCAATCAAAAATCACAATTAAATTCAAAAGACTATCAGATAAATTTAATGATATTCCTTTGCCTTCTTATTCAACTGAAGCTTCATCGGGAATGGATTTGAGAGCTGCTGTTGAAGATAAAATAATTATTAAGCCATTTGAAACTGCTCTTATTCCTACAAATCTCGCAGTTGAAATTCCTGAAGGATATGAAGGGCAGGTAAGGCCAAGAAGTGGACTTGCTGCAAAAAATTTTGTGACTGTTCTAAATACTCCAGGCACTATTGATTCTGATTATCGTGGTGAGATAAAAGTGATTTTGACTAATTTTGGAAAAGAAGATTTTGTTGTTAATCGTGGTGATAGAATTGCACAACTTGTAATCGCAAAAGTTGAGAAAGCTGAAATTGTCGAAGTTCAGGAGTTAAATTCAACAAAAAGAAACGAAGGTGGTTTTGGTCACACTGGAATTAAATAAAAGTTGATATGAAAATTTCTTTAGAACAGAGCGAAAATCTTATTACAATTTTTATTTCCATCTTAAGCCTGGTTCTCTTTGGATTGCTGATTTATTCATCGGCATCTATTGTCTCGCCAATTTTTCTCTACATATTAATTTTAATTTTTTTCATTTTGAACAAGAGGCATCAAGTTGTAAAAAGTGTTTTTATTTTATCAACGATAATTTTTTCTGTGTGGTTTATAAATGAGTTACTAACTGTTCTTATACCATTTATAATTTCTTTTTTGATTGCTTACTTGCTTAATCCTTTTATTATCTATCTCGAAAAGAAAAAAATAAATAGGTCAATTGGTGCGTTAATTTCAATTCTTATCATTTTAATTGTTGTGGGATTGGTATTGTCTTTTATTGTTCCACCATTTATTAGTCAAATTGGAACTCTAATTAGCATTGCACCTAAAAAGATTTTTGAAATAGAAAAATTTTTCAGAGAAAGTATACTTCCAGAATTAAATCGTTTAGGAATTATTTATCCAGAGATTCAGAAAACTCTTTCAACAGAAATTCCAGCAAAATTGCAGAGTGTATTAAGTGGTTTATTAAATGGCCTATTAAACATTTTTAGCGGGATTAGTTTTGTTTTCAATCAAATTATAAACATTGTTGTTATACCAATTGTGACATTTTATATTCTTCGGGATTACGATGGTATTTTTAGTTCAATATTGAATCTGTTCAGTGAAGAACATCAAATCTCAGTTAAAAATATAGGTGAGCGAATTAACAAAATTTTTGGAAATTACATCAGAGGTTATTTGCTGGTGTCTTTAATAAATGGAACTATAATCACAACAGGTTTAACTTTAGTTGGAGTGCCTTATGCATTAGTGTTAGGTATTCTTTCTGCGTTGCTCAATTTTATTCCATACTTTGGAATGGTTATAAGCGTTACGATTGGATTTTTAATTTCTGTTTTAAGCGGACTTAGTGGCGTTAAATTAATTCTTGTTCCTGTGGTTTACATTGGAGAAAATATTATTGAAAGTTATTTCATTTCACCAAGAATTATTGGTGGAAGAGTTGGATTACATCCACTTTTAATTTTACTTGCTTTGTTTGTATTTGGATATTTTGGTGGATTGATTGGAATGTTGATTGGAGTTCCGATAACAGCTTTGATAATTTCCTTTTTAACGAGTAGAGGTTAAAAAATTTTTTCATAGAGAGTTAAATTCCTATAATTGCCAGAGTAATAATCTCTTAAAAAAATTTTGACAACTTTTTGAAACTTGAACGAGAGCGAAAATAAATTTTATAGACAAATTAATCTGTAATCACTAAAAATTAATTTTTCAATAATGGGAATAGTTTATGCCAGAGTTTGTTCATCTTCACAATCACAGTGATTATAGCTTGCAGGATGGTGCTGCAAAAGTTAAAGACCTTGTAAGAGCAGCAGTTGAAAATAAAATGAAAGCATTGGCTTTAACAGACCATGGAAATCTTTTTGGTGCTTATGAATTTTTTAAGGAAGCAAGAGCTAATGGAATTAAACCTATCATTGGAATGGAAGCTTACATCACTATTGATGGTGACCGATTTTCTAGACCAAAAAGTTTTGATGAAAATGATTACATCGGAAAATCGAGGAGGCCAAAGCACTACAATCATTTAATTCTTATTGCAAAAAATAAAATTGGTTTTAAAAATCTTTCTATTCTTTCTTCCTTAGGTTACCTTGAAGGATTTTATTATAAGCCAAGAATCGATTTCGAATTATTGAAGCAACATAGTGAAGGCCTAATTTGTCTTTCTGCATGTGCTGCTGGAATTCTTTCTTTTCATCTTTTAAATCATGATTACGAGAAAGCAAAACAGATTGCTCAAGATTATAAAGAACTTTTTGGTGATGATTTCTATATTGAGCTTCAAAATCATAATATGGATATTGATAAAATTTTGTTGGATGGCTTACCAAGAATTGCAAGAGAATTGAATATTAAAATGGTTGCAACAAACGATGTACACTACATCAAACCTGAACACGCAATTGCTCACAATGTTCTGCTTCAGATTTCAAATTCTAGAGGTGAAAGTGATTACAAAACTCTAAGATATGGAACAGACCAAATTTACTTTAAATCTGCAGATGAAATGGCTAGACTATTCAAAGACTTTAAAGATGCAATTGAAAACTCACTTGAGATTGCTGAGAAAGTTGATTTTGAATTCAAAAAAGAAAAGGATTATTTGCCAGAATTTAAAATTCCTGAAAATGAAGAAGCTAAAACTCTTGATGAATATCTAACTAAACTCACCTACGAAGGTTTGAAGAAAAAACTTGGTGAAATAACTCCAGAAGCGAAACAAAGAGCTGACTACGAACTCAGCGTAATTCAAAAAATGGGCTATTCTAGTTATTTCTTGGTTGTTATGGATATTATTCAAGCTGCGAAGAGAATGAGAATTTCTGTTGGACCTGGAAGAGGTTCAGCTGCTGGAAGTTTGGTATCGTATGCGCTTGACATTACTAATATTAATCCTCTCGAGTATGGTTTGCTTTTCGAAAGATTTTTGAATCCCGAAAGAATTTCAATGCCCGATATTGACACAGATTTTGCTGATAATAAGAGAGATGAAATAATCAATTATATTATTCAAAAATATGGGAGAGAGAACACGGCACAAATTATAACCTTCAATAGACTTTCATCAAAACAAATTTTAAGAGATGTTGGAAGAGTTCTTTCTATACCTATTCCTAAAATTGAAAGCATAACGAAATACATACCTGTTAAATTCGGGAAAGTTTATTCCTTAGACCAAGCTATTGAAGAAGTACCTGAATTAAAATATCTAAAGTCAACAAGAGATGAAAAAGAAAGAGAGCTGATTGAGTATTCAAAGGTACTTGAAAATATGAATAGAAACATCTCCGTTCATGCGGCTGGTATTGTTATAGCACCAAATAAAATTATTGATTTTACTCCCTTATGTATTAATCCTGATAAAAAAATTGTGACTCAATTCGATAAGAATGATATTGAAGAGATTGGACTTGTTAAGATGGATATTCTTGGATTGAAGACTCTTACAATTATTCAAAAGACACTTGAGTTAGTTAGAGCTAATCATGGAATTGAAATTGACATAGACAAAATTCCACTTGATGACCAATTAACTTATGAACTTTTTGCACAGGGAAAAACAATCGGAGTATTTCAATTTGATAAACCACACACAAGAAATTATTTAAAAGAGCTAAAACCTACATCGATTGCAGAGCTTTCTGCAATGAATGCACTTAATAGACCTGGACCAATGCAATTTATTGATGATTATATTCAGAGAAAGCACGGAAAGAAAACTGTCACATATATACATCCCAAATTAGAGCCTATCTTAAAAGAAACTTATGGTATCATTGTATATCAAGAACAGGTAATGAGAATTGCTCACGAAGTTGTTGGTTATTCACTTGCGAAAGCAGACCTTATGAGAAAGGCAATGGGAAAGAAAGATGAAAAAATTCTCGCAGCTGAAAAAAATGAATTTATTACTAGAGGTGTTGAAAAAGGTATTGATAGAAAAATTATAGAAAAAATTTTTAATGAAATCTACAGATTTAAAGATTATGGTTTTAACAAGTCTCATAGTGTCGCATATTCAATTCTTGCATATCAAACTGCATATCTTAAGGCTCATTATCCAACTGAATTTTTAGCTGCAAACCTTTCTATCAACAAGAATAAGACAAAAGAGATTTCTCTGTTTTTGAATGAATGTAGAAAAATGGGAATAGGAATTCTTCCGCCTGATGTGAACAAAAGCTTTTTAGATTTTACAATTGAAAATGGAAAAATAAGATTTGGACTTGCGGCAATTAAAAATGTCGGTGAAATTGCTGTTGAAAAAATTATTGAAACTCGTCAGGAAAAACCTTTCGAAGATATTTTCGATTTTTGTATTCGAGTTGACTCGAGAGTTGTAAACAAAAGAGCGATGGAAGGATTAATTCTTGCTGGGGCATTTGATAACTTACATCCAAATCGAGCACAATTGTTAGAAAATCTCGAAGAAATTTTGAGATATAGTTTGAGAAAAAAAGAAAATATTTCAGTTGGACAGTTCTCTCTTTTTGGTGCGGAAGAAATGGAATTGAAACCACTTTTGAAAGAAGCACAAAATTGGTCTTCACTCGAACGAATGAAGAAAGAGCACAAGGTTCTTGGTTTTTTCATTTCAGATCATCCTTTGTTTGATTATGAAGTGATTGTAAGAAGTTTTAGCAATATTCACTTTGCTGATGTCGCTAGTTCCGGTGAAGAAGAATATGATGAGTTAGAACTTGAAAAGGGAATAACTATTATTCCAGAAAAAGTTGGTGTTTGTGTAATTGTTACAGACATTGAAACAAAAATGTATCGTGAAGGTCAGACATTAGCTCGATTAACTGTTTATGATTTGACTGGTGAAGCTGAGTTCATAATGTTCGATAAAGCTTACAATCAATATAAACATCTTTTGAAAGAATACTCGCTATTGTATGTGACTGGTCGTGGTGAAGTTCGAGGAGATAGTTTACAAGTAGTCGTTGATGAAGTTTATCCAATAAGTGAAGTAATCTCACGATTTGGTCAAGCACTTTCAATTGATGTTTACGCTAAGCACACATCAAAAGAAGAAATTGAAAAGGTCCAAAAAGTCCTCTTAAAATACGAGGGATTTCAACCAGTTTACATTAATTTGATTTATTCTGATGGAGGAAATGAAATGTTTGTTTCTGACTTAAAAGTAAATCTATGCAACGAATTGATTTTTGAATTAACAAGAGTTACTTCGAGCGAAAACATAACCATTTTTTCGAAGAACGGTCTCAATAGATATTGATAAATCTTATAAGATTTTTTAAGTTATTCTAAGTTAACAACCAATAATTAAATGAAAGGAAATGTATGGAAAAAAACTGGGCACTAATTTTAGGAGCTTCGAGCGGTTTCGGTGGTGCATCAGCCGTTGAACTTGCAAAAAATGGTTACAATATTTTTGGTGTTCATCTTGATAGACAAATTACAATGCCCCAGGTAAATCAAATAATAAAAAAAATTGAAAGAGCTGGAAGACAAGCGGTTTTCTTTAATATTAATGCTGCTGACCCAATTAAAAGACAAGAAGTGCTTGATGAGATTGAAGAAAGATTTAAACAAGACAAAGGCGTGATAAAAGTCTTAATTCATTCTCTAGCATTTGGAACATTAAAACCATTTATTTCTGATTCACAAAACAACGCAATTACTCAAGCTCAAATGGAAATGACTTTAGATGTTATGGCAAATACTCTTGTTTATTGGACTCAGGGATTAATTTTCAGAAATCTTTTCGCAAACAATGGAAGAATTTTTGCTCTTACAAGTTCTGGTTCCCATACTGTTATTCCAAATTATGGTGCTGTATCAGCTGCTAAAGCTGCACTCGAATCTCACATTCGTCAGCTTGCATTTGAACTTGGTCCTCGTGGAATTACTGCCAATGCAATTATGGCTGGTGTGACTGACACTCCAGCATTAAGAAAGATTCCTGGTTCAGATAAAATGATTGATGCAGCGAAATTGAAAAATCCTCGTGGGAGATTAACAACTCCGGAAGATGTAGCAAAAGCTATAGTTTCACTCTGTAGTGAAAATTGTGATTGGATTTCTGGTAATGTGATTGGTGTTGATGGTGGTGAAGATATTGTTGGATTTGTAACCGATTTACCATTAAAGAAATAATTTACAAAAGTGGAATTTGTGGGAGGAATTTAGATGATTGAGTTTTCTTTCACTGAAGAACAACAAATGCTTCGCGAAATGGTTCGCGATTTTACAAATAATGAAATTAAACCTCTTGCTAAAAAAATCGATGAAGAAGAGAGAATACCTGAAGAGCTAATTAAAAAAATTGCCGAACTTGGTCTGCTTGGCGCGGTATTTCCAGTTGAATATGGTGGAGGTGGTTTTGGTGAAGTTGGTTATTGCATTATTCAGGAAGAAGTTTCAAGAGGATGTGCCTCTACCGCAACTTTTATTGGTGCACATCAATCAATTGGAACAAATGCAATTTATCTCGGTGGTAGCGAAGAGTTAAAACAGAAATATGTTATTCCACTTGCGCAAGGTAAAATGATTGCTGCGTTTTGTTTAACAGAAGCACAAGCTGGCTCAGATTCATTTAATGTAAAAACTCGCGCTTATTTTGAAGATGGTTGTTACATTTTGAATGGTGAAAAACTCTGGATTACAAATGCTGGTATTGCAGATGTTCTTTCTGTATTTGCAAGAACCGAAAAAGGAATAAGTGCTTTTGTAGTAGAAACAAAATGGGAAGGTGTGAAGATTGGACCACCTGAAAAGAAAATGGGAATTCGCGGAAGTACAACAAATCCAATTTCTTTTGAAAATGTGAAAGTGCCAAAAGAAAATTTAATTGGTCAGGAAGGGCGTGGTTTTTTGCTTGCTATGAAGACCTTAGATGCAGGGCGACTCGGACTTGGTGCTGCCTGTGTCGGTTCTGCTAAAGAACTACTCGAACTTTCAACTAAATATGCAAAAGAAAGAATTCAATTCGACCAACCAATTAGTAACTTTCAGGCTATTCAATTTATGTTAGCTGAAATGACATCATTAATTTATGCAATGGAGTCTATGGTATATAGAACTGCTGCTAAGTATGATAAAGGTGAAAGTGTTAGCAGAGAAGCAGCAATTGTTAAGTTATTCTGCAGTGAAGCACTTGATAAAATTGTTGATTACGCCGTTCAAATTCATGGTGGTATGGGATATTCA